>PPYF01424535.1_pt1 | contig 170538 bp, 105 predicted proteins | sample 1559871 | NCBI WGS metagenome assembly PPYF01 (sample SAMN08240021, study PRJNA423297) | Human gut metagenome, whole genome shotgun sequencing project.
AAATTCTAAATACAAGGCTATTCTTGCTGTTCTTGAACAGTGAGAAGTATCAATATGACTTTATACCTGAGTAGTTACCTATAGAGTACCCAATATTAAATAATTCCAAAATGTTTCAGCGCTTTACAAAGCCCGTCATTCTCCACCGTATCAGTAACAAAATTGGCTGAAGCCTTGACTATCTCCGATGCATTTCCCATAGCCACTCCGATTCCGGCAACTTTCAACATAGGAATATCATTACCACCATCGCCGCAAGCCATTATTTCCGTCATTCCGATCCCATAATAATCAGCAAATACCGAAAGGCCGGTTGCTTTACTTATTCCTGCCACATTTACGTCAGCAAATAAAGGATGCCAGCGCGACAAGGAAAGATTAGGCAGAAACGACATCACTTTTTGTTCCATCTCATCATCGATATAAAAACAAAGCTGACAACACTCTTTCTTTTCAAACAGGTTTTCAATGTCTACAACGGTCGGGATAGGGTGTTCCACGATTTTAGCAATCTGTTCGACAGTCGGAGTCAGACGATTAACAAACACACCTTCATCCAATTCAATAGCGACTGCAAAATCAAAGGTCTTTGCTATTTCCATGGCTTTCTTAAAATCATCTTTCGGAATAAGGTGCTTTCTTATCACAGTGCCATCCTGCAAAACACAGTCGGCACCATTCAATGCAATAATTCCGTCATACGGAACATCAGCTATTTCATGAAGGTCGCCTGCCGCTCTACCGGTAGCAATGACTATTCGAATTCCACCGTCATGAATCTTCCTAAGGGCATCAACAGAGGATGGCAACACTTTATGAGTTTCAAAACTTACCAATGTTCCATCCACATCGAGCATGATCGCTTTTATCATAACATTTATATCTTTATTCATTCTTCGACAATTTAGAGAAGCAAATCGACTATCCTTGACTGATAAGTCAGAGCAGTCAATTAAACAGTGACAAAGTTACTGAAAAAATTCCCATAACAAATACAAACCTCCAACACATAAAATAAAAAAGGCAAAAGGAAACGAGATCCTTTTGCCCTATACCTATTGATACCAACTGAAAATTGATAGCAAACGTTTAGCGGAAGTCCTTTAATTCTTCCTGCAATTTCTGACGGGTAAAGAATATGCGGCTCTTTACAGTACCTAACGGAAGATTCAGCTTTTCTGCAATCTCACGGTACTTGAATCCTGAAACGTGCATAGCAAACGGAACTCTGTATTCTTTCGGCAGAGCGTTGACTACGCGATGCATTTCTTTTAAATCGTAAGCTCTTTCCGTACTTTCAAAACCTGAATCTTGCGGCAGATTTAAGTGATAGAGGTTTTCAGTCTGATCGACAAATGTCTGATCGCGCACTATTTTGCGGTAATTATTAATAAAGATGTTCCGCATTATAGTATACATCCATCCTTTGAAATTTGTGTCGGGGGTATATTTATCTTCGTTATCCAATGCTTTTAATGAGGTTTCCTGTAACAAATCGTTTGCTTCTTCACGATCGGTTGTCAGTTTATATGCAAAACGGAGTAATTCATCCTGTACTCCTATCAGATCTTTCCTGAAGCTTAAACTTTTCATATACGTTATTTTTAAATTGTGAGTATTCGTTATCATCATTTCGATGTTGCAAGTTTACGCGTTTTCAACAAATGTGGCAGGTGAAGAACAAACATTGTTTAGGGGAAAATCTATCAGTTGATAGAATTTAGGTCATTTCTGATAGTATTCAGGTGGTTTTGAGACTGTCTTTATAGCGAAAATCCCATTTTGAAGTCACACCTGACTCAAAATGGGATAACACAAACAAAACAAACAATATTAGCGATTTTCACAAACAGCTGTCTTTTTCATCTTTAAAAATTCATAAGACTTAATTTAGAATCTGTTACTAAAACATTCTAATTATGGGAACAAATGTATTATTTTCCAGCAAAAGGAAACGTAGGATTTAAGAATAGTTATAAAGAATAATTGTTTTATGTCTAAAAAATTGTGCCTGACTATAAAGAATTGTATTTGATATTTGGAGAATATACAACCAAATTCCGATTTATTATCTATGACTGATACCATCTCTTACCAATATACAGCTCCTTCCGCACTGCAACGGTCAGCCGATCAGGACGAACTGTTTTTTTGGGGACAATTGACATAGCCCTATATGACAGCACGCTACCTCATCGCATTATCCAACGCTGTGCAATCCAGTTTCACTCAAACAATCAGGATTTAGAAGCATAGCTTATTGGAACTAAAGCCAAAAAGAAGTACCTTTGACGTACTAAATACAAAAGCTCCAATGAGATTTATAAAATATAGTTTACCTATCCTCTGTCTGCTGCTGACAGAATGTACTTCCGTTTCCGGTCACAAGGAAAAGGAAAGCCCCGCCATGGCGGAACACGAATATACATCAAGCGCTATGGCTCTCTATATGGATTCATTAGGACTGGTAGATGTCACCGAAGTGGATAGCAGCATCGCAGTGAAGCTAATATACACACAAGCCGACAATTTCACCGGAGAGATTCTTTACGATAATTTGACGGAAGCCTATCTGCATCCGGATGCGGCATACGCTCTCGCAAAAGCACAAAGAAACTTAAAGGAACTATACCCGTCTTACAGCCTCATCATTTACGATGCTGCACGCCCGATGTCGGTACAAAAAAGAATGTGGGAGGTAGTGAAAGGAACTCCTAAATACAAATATGTATCCAATCCGAATCACGGCGGCGGGCTTCACAACTACGGACTGGCAGTAGACATCAGCATCCGGGATTCTTTGGGGCAGCCGTTACCTATGGGAACAGAAGTAGACCACTTGGGCATAAAAGCCCACATCACCCAAGAAGATGAATTGGTACGCAACGGGAAAATAAGTGAAACGGAATGGCAGAACCGGATATTGTTGCGAAAAGTGATGAAAGATGCCGGATTCCGTGCGTTACCCAGCGAATGGTGGCACTTCAACTTTTGCAGCCGAGACGTAGCCAAACGGAAATACAAGGTAATACCATAAACCGATAGTCAACCATTAAACGTACTTACAAATAACGTAATCATACCCTTATGCAAATCTCTCCCGAAACGCAACTTTTCATCCGTAAGCACCAGGCGGACGATGTACGCGCACTGGCTCTGCAAGCTAAAAAATATCCGAATGTAGACATGCCGACTGCCATCACCCAAATAGCCGGAAGGCAGGTGGCTGCCGAAAAGATTCCTTCATGGGGAGAGGCAGAAGAAATCTGGTATCCGAAACATCTGTCACTGGAGCAGTGTTCCTCGGAAATCACCGCCCGCTACAAGGCAAGTCTCCTGCAAGGCGAATCACTGACCGACCTCACCGCTGGTTTCGGAATAGACTGTTCTTTCCTTGCTTCCGGTTTCCAATCAGTCACCTACGTAGAACGTCAGAAAGAACTCTGCGAAATAGCGGCACATAACTTTCCCATACTTAACCTGAACCACATTACTGTCAGAAACGAAGACGGAGTGGCCTACCTGACGGCAATGTCTCCCGTAGACTGCATCTTCCTCGACCCCGCCCGTCGCAACGAACACGGTGGAAAAACCATTGCCATCTCCGACTGCGAACCGGACGTATCCGAACTGGAAACGCTTTTACTAAGCAAAGCCAACCGGATAATGGTTAAACTCTCTCCCATGCTCGATCTTTCTCTAGCACTGAAAGAGCTGGGGCATACACAGGAAGTCCATATCATCTCCGTCAATAACGAATGTAAAGAACTACTGTTATTGCTCGGACAAAACCTTCCGGAAGAAGTCCCGATTCATTGCGTGAACCTCTCTACGAAGGGAACTCAAGAGGTGCAACATTTCGTATTCACCCGCGAACAGGAACAACACAACGAATGTACTTACACAGATACATTGGGAAACTATCTGTACGAACCGAACACATCTCTCCTGAAAGCCGGTGCTTTCCGCAGCATTGCCGCAACCTATCCGGTAAAGAAGTTGCACCCTAACAGCCATCTTTATACTTCCGATACGCTGATCGGTGACTTCCCCGGAAGAACCTTCCGCATCGTCAGTCATTGTGGATTTAAGAAAAAAGAAATAAAAGAGAGTCTGGCAGACCTGAAAAAGGCCAACATCACAGTCCGCAACTTCCCTGCCACCGTAGTGGAACTTCGCAAGCGTCTCAAGCTTACGGAAGGAGGGGATACCTTTCTGTTTGCCAGCACATTAAACAACAATCAGAAAACGCTCATCCGCTCAACGAAGATATAGGCTGTAACGGAATCGTCACATATTTGTCATGCGTTCTTCAACCCGCTGTAAGAAGTCAGAAATGTCAGCCCACTACTTTTGCAGCAAATTATTAACGCATAACAACACTTATGAAACGATTTTTCAAATTAGTCTCACTCGTTCTTTTACTCATGAGTATGAGTGGCAATATTTCGGCGGATGAGAAAACTAATGTCGTCAGACAAGGCACGATCCGCGGACGCGTTGTGGATGCTTCCAAGCAAATCTTGCCGGGAGCATCTATTTATATAGAGAAGCTACATACCGGAGTGACAAGCGACGTCAACGGTTACTACACTTTCTCTAACCTTACCCCGGGCACATACACTGTTAAGGTCAGTTATGTAGGCTACTCTCCTGTAGAAATGAAGATTACTATTCCTGCGGGAAAGACACTGGAAAAGAATGTCGTGCTCAACGAGGGACTGGAATTGCAGGAAGTCGTAGTAGGCGGTGCATTTCAAGGTCAACGCCGTGCCATCAACTCACAGAAAAATAAGTTGGGAATCACCAATGTCGTTTCGGCCGACCAAGTAGGAAAGTTCCCCGATTCAAATATCGGTGATGCGCTGAAACGTATCTCCGGCATCAACGTACAATATGATCAGGGAGAAGCCCGCTTCGGACAAGTTCGCGGAACATCTGCCGACCTCAGCTCGGTAACCATCAACGGCAACCGTATTCCTTCTGCAGAGGGTGACACACGTAACGTACAGCTGGACTTGATTCCTGCCGACATGGTGCAGACGATTGAAGTGAACAAGGTGGTTACTCCCGATATGGACGGAGACGCCATCGGCGGTTCCATCAATCTGGTTACCAAGAACTCTCCTTACAAACGCATCATCTCCGCCACTGCCGGAAGCGGTTACAACTGGGTCAGCGAGAAAGCGCAGCTCAATCTCGGATTTACTTACGGAGACCGTTTCTTTAATAATAAGTTGGGAGTGATGTTGTCCGCTTCTTATCAGAACGCACCTTCCGGATCGGACGATGTAGAGTTTGCATGGGACAGAGATTCAAAAGGAACTCTCTGCCTGACAGACTACCAAATCCGCCAATACTACATCACCCGCGAACGCCAAAGCTATTCGGCAGCTTTCGACTGGGATATTAACGCCAACCACAAACTGACCTTCAAAGGTATCTTCAACAACCGCAACGACTGGGAAAACCGTTACCGCATGACGCTCAAGGATTTGAATAAGGATGTGAACGAGAAAAAGAAAAGCGATTACGAAGTAGACAACAAAGCTACCGTCCGCATACAGACCAAAGGTGGTACACCGGACAACCGCAACGCCCGTCTGGAACGTCAACGGACAATGGACTTCACTCTGGGTGGCGAGCATTTGTTCGGCAAACTAAGCATGGACTGGAACGCATCATACGCACAGGCCACGGAAGAACGTCCCAACGAACGTTACATTGACTTCCAACTGAAGAAGCAGAAATTCACTCCAGACTTCAGCGATATGCGCAGACCATTCTACACCCCTCAAGACGGTTCTACCATGGTGTTGAACAACGACTTTGAACTCAAAGAAGTGACAGAACAGCAAGAGGACATCAAAGAGAAAGACCTCAAGTTCTCCATCAATTTCAAACTTCCTCTTCAAAAAGGATTCTACAGCAATCAGTTGAAGTTCGGAGCCAAAATTGTAAGCAAGAGCAAAGACAAAGACTTGGAATTTTACGAATACAGCCCGCTGGACGAAGACGCTTTCCAACAACAAAGCCTTGCCAACACCGTGGAGCAAAACCGCAGCGGTTACATGCCCGGAGAGAAATACAAAGCCGGAACATTCATCAGCAAAGAATATCTGGGAGAACTTGATCTGAACAACGCTTCTCTCTTCGAGAAAGAAGAAAAACTTGACGAACTGGCAGAAGAATACAAAGCCAGCGAAACCGTAACTGCCGGCTACCTCCGTTTCGACCAGAACTTCGGCAAGAAGCTGAGCGCCATGATTGGTGTACGTCTGGAAAGCACCCACCTGAAATATAACGGAAGACAACTGACTATGGACGAAGACGGCGATCCCGAATCACTGACAGTGACACCGGACGTAAAAGACGACTATCTGAACCTGCTGCCATCTATCCTGCTGAAATACGATGTGAACGATGATTTCAAGATTCGCGGTTCATTCACAGAAACGCTGTCACGCCCGAAATACTCGGCATTAGTGCCGAATGTCAACATCAACCGGGAAGAAAACACCCTGACACTGGGAAATCCCGACTTGACACCGACCACCTCATTCAACTTCGATTTAAGTGCTGATTATTATTTCAAGAGTGTCGGTCTGGTAAGCCTCGGACTTTTCTACAAAGACATCAACGATTTTATTGTTGAACAGACCGTAAGAGGATACCAATACGAAGGAAACACCTACGACCGGTTCAACCAGCCCAAGAATGCCGGAGACGCCAATCTCTTCGGTGTAGAAGTAGGCTATCAGCGCGATTTCGGGTTCATCGCTCCCGCCCTGAAATGTGTAGGATTCTACGGAACTTATACGTACACTCACACCAAAGTGAACAACTTCAACTTTGCCGGACGTGAGAATGAGAAAAACCTTCGCCTCCCGGGTTCACCGGAACATACAGCCAACGCTTCTCTCTACTTCGAGAAAGCCGGCCTGAACATCCGCCTGTCCTACAACTTCGCTTCCGACTTCATCGACGAAATGGGAGAAAGCGCTTTCTACGACCGCTACTACGACAAAGTGAACTACATGGACTTGAATGCAAGTTACACTTTCGGCAAGAAACTGAAAACCACTTTCTATGCTGAAGCCAACAACCTGCTGAACCAGCCACTGCGTTACTATCAGGGTACACCCGACCAAACCATGCAGTCAGAACACTACGGTGTGAAGGTTAATGCCGGTGTGAAAATCAACTTCTGATAAATCAGAAACAAGAATAACAATCATCTATTAATCATCAACTTAATATGAAAATAAAAACTCTTTTCCTACTTTTATTCATCTCAGCCTGTTCATTCGTTCAAGCACAGATCACGGACTACTCCATCTTCGACAAGAAATTCAACTTCTATGTAGCGAATGACTTAGGCCGCAACGGCTACTATGACCAGAAACCGATTGCCGAACTGATGGGAACAATGGCGGAAGAGATAGGCCCTGAATTCGTGCTGGCCACCGGAGACATTCATCACTTTGAAGGAGTGCGCAGCGTGAACGACCCACTGTGGATGACGAACTACGAGCTGATCTACACCCACCCGGAACTGATGATTGACTGGTTCCCGGTTTTAGGCAACCATGAATATCGCGGAAACACACAGGCAGTGCTGGACTACACCAACGTCAGCCGCCGATGGTCGATGACTGCCCGCTATTATACAAAAACATTTGAAGAAAAAGGAACCACCATCCGCATCATCTGGCTGGACACCGCTCCGCTGATTGATAAGTACCGCAAAGAAAATAACAAGTATCCCGATGCCTGCAAACAAGATGTCAACAAACAGTTGTCATGGCTGGAGTCTGTACTTGCCAATGCCAAAGAAGACTGGGTCATCGTAGCCGGACATCATCCGATTCACGCCTACACTCCGAAAGACGAAAGCGAACGACAGGATATGCAGAAGCGTGTAGACACCATTTTGCGGAAACACAACGTAGATATGTACATCTGCGGACACATCCATAACTTTCAGCATATCCGCGTAGCGGGAAGTAACATTGACTATGTGGTCAATTCCGCCGGCTCACTGGCACGCAAAGTAGCCCCTATCGAAGGAACTAAGTTCTGTAGCCCCGAACCAGGATTCTCTGTCTGCTCCATCGACAAGAAGGAACTGAACTTGCGTATGATAGATAAAAAAGGGAACGTACTTTATACGGTTACCCGAAAGAAATAAATTCTACTCTCAAGTAAAAACACACAATGCGGGTGTCTCTTTCGTGATGAAAGGGACACCTTTTTTATTTCGAATCCTTTTTAGGAATCGTCGTCTCATTTCCATCCCGTACAGCCATATAGTGCGGTGACATAATTTCAATACCGGCTTCATTAAATTTATCCTGAATATTCTGATGCAAATCAGAATAAATCTGCGCCATCTTATCTGCTTCCTTAATATAAGCGTTAATCTGATAAACCGGATACCAATCACTCAAAGAAGTCTCCAGTACAAACGGACGCGGATCGTCCACCACTCCGGGAGTGTTCAGTGCAGCATCAATCAGCAGTTGGTTCACTTGCCGCCACGGAGCATCATAGCCAATGGTGACTTCGGAGTGAATAATCAACCCGTACTCTCGTGCCGAAGTGCTGTAATTGACCGTATGAGACGACATGATAAATGAATTGGGAACAGTGACCACCTCATTCTTGGGAGTCCGGATACGAGTAACGAGCGGAGTTTTCTCTATAATATCTCCGGTGGTATCATTCAGCTTAATCCGGTCGCCCAATTTGAACGGACGCATATACGTTATTACCAATCCGGCAATAATATTACCGATTACCGTACTTGACCCGAGAGAAACAATCAATCCGACAAATACCGAGATACCCTGAAACACACCGGAATCGGAGCCCGGCAGATAAGGATAAATCATCGCAATCATAAATGCATAGAGCAGGAAACGGACGATATGGAAAGTCGGCATCGCCCAGTCCGGGTAGAATCCGTTGATTTTGAGCCGTCCTGCTTCCACTTCACGCGCCAGATACAGAACGAGACGCACCAGATACTTCACGGCATACCAGATAACAATGATAGTGAACAACTTGGGAACATAGTCGATAATCCCCACAAAAATACCGCGAATCGGATTCCATATATACCCTAACAGTTGATATGCCAGTCCTTCTGTCTGCGGGAAGATGATGAAAATTAACGGTACACTAAACAGTAGCTGCAATCCCATCAATATATACCGTCCGATACTGGACAGGAATACTAACAGATTCGCTTGTTTCTGCGCATCCAGCAATTCATATCCCTGAATGGATACCGGTTTTATCTTCGTATCTTTCAGACGTAGGATACGCGCTTTCAGTTTACGGAATAACCAGTTGGTCAAGCGGAACAGGAAATACTGTCCTACAATCACCAACACAAAATAGAGCACACGCTTTGCCATTCGCCAAAGTCCGTGCTCCGCTTTCATCTCATGCAGTTTGGTAATGACATTCTGTTGTCTTTCTTTAGCCAGCGAATCACGGGGAACTCCTTCCCATAAGGCATCCTGATCGGTAAGAGAAAGTAGTACCTTACTGCCGTACATCAAATCGGAGACAATATCCGAATGATCGATAGAAACAGAGTCGGGCCGAAGATTAAAACGTTTTCCGATTTCTTCAATCGCCGCACCGGTCATTTGAGCACGTTGTTGGGGAGTGTATCCGCCTCGCTTGGTGAAAAGATAGAATAAAGTGTCTCCATCCACCACTACCGGTACTCCTTTAGTGAACTGACGTAAAGAATCGATACGTTGCCGCTGCTGTGCAAACTTCACAGAATCAGCAGAAGCCATCTGGAGCCTCATCTGTTCCATCTCCATCCGCATATTCGCCTCATTGAGCCGGGCCTCTTCCAATGTCCTCTGCAGATTTTCCACATAGGCTGAATCTGAATCCCGCATTAAAGCGGTATGTGTGCCGGCTATGGTATCTCCGGCAAATATCTTTTTGACAGCTTGTTCCAACTGTGCTTGCGCCCCGATTGCTAGGAAAGAAAAGAACAATACCAGTAACGACCGCTTTATTCTATTTTTTTTCATACCTTATATTCCTTGATTATAATTAAGATTAATCTAACTTTCATTAAAACAGAGCAAACATACGGATTGTTTTTGACATTACCATTTCCAAAATGATTATCTTTGCCACTAAAATAGAAAAACTATGAATATATTGCTACTCATCGGAGGGCTCATCCTCATTCTTCTGGGGGCTAACGGACTGACAGACGGCGCAGCTTCAGTAGCCAAACGCTTTCGTATCCCTTCTATCGTTATCGGACTGACGATTGTTGCATTCGGCACTTCCGCACCGGAACTGACGGTCAGTGTTTCTTCCGCCCTCAAAGGCAGCGCGGACATTTCCATAGGTAATGTGGTGGGAAGTAATTTATTCAACACATTGATGATTGTAGGCTGCACCGCCCTGTTTGCCCCGATTGTCATCACCCGCAATACACTCAGAAAGGAGATACCACTCTGCATACTTTCTTCTGTCGTCCTGCTGGTCTGTGCCAATGATGTTTTACTGGATAAGGCGTCAGAAAATATACTGAACAGAGTAGACGGTTTATTATTGCTTTGCTTTTTCGCCATATTCATGAGCTATACGTTTGCTATCGCTTCCAAGCCTTCCACAACGGAACAGGCCGAACATCCGGCCATAGAAGAGGAGACAGAAATCAAATCACTACCCTGGTGGAAATCCATTCTTTATATCATCGGAGGTCTGGCGGCACTTATTTATGGAGGTCAGTTGTTTGTTAACGGTGCCACGGGCATCGCCCGCAATCTGGGTGTCAGCGAATCAATTATCGGACTGACTCTGGTTGCAGGAGGTACTTCTCTTCCGGAACTGGCTACGTCTATCGTTGCCGCATTAAAGAAAAATCCGGAAATTGCCATCGGAAATGTGATCGGAAGTAACCTCTTCAATATCTTCTTTGTACTGGGATGTAGTGCCAGCATCACTCCTCTCCGTTTTAGCGGAATCACCAACTTCGACTTGTTCACACTAGTAGGCTCCGGTATCCTGCTCTGGTTATTCGGACTGTTCTTTGCCAAAAGGACAATCACAAGAATTGAAGGAGGAATTATGATACTTTGCTATGTGGCATACACGGTGGCATTGATTTATAATACCTGAAAATAAGAAAAACTTTATTATCGTATCATGATGCCACCTCATCATTCGCATACAATGATCTGCATCAGTAATGCGTAAAACCCGCTTTCGAGGTAAAATTAAGGAAAATATCTCTATAAAAATGACTAATGCAAATCCGGTTTTCAATTAATACAACACGGTTCGTACCTTATATTCTTGCGAAATCTACAAAAAACACCAATAATTTAATGAATGGCCTATTGAACACATCGGATAGCAATCAGTTTTTGCCACCCCACGCGTTGTAATTTAAAGATTATCACGTATCTTTGCCTGCTCAAATCATAAATACGAGATATGGCTATTACAATCAAGAAAGTCTCCACAAAGAGAGAGCTTAAGAAATTTATCCGTTTCAATTACAGGATGTATAAGGACAATCCTTATTCCGTACCCGACCTCTATGACGATATGCTCAATACGTTCAACAAGAAGAAAAACGCGGCATTCGAGTTCTGTGAAGCTGATTATTTTCTGGCATACCGGGACGATAAAATCGTGGGGCGCATAGCCGCTATCATCAACAACCGCGCCAACGAGAAATGGGGATGCAAGAATGTCCGCTTCGGGTGGATAGACTTCATCGACGACCCCGAAGTATCATCCGCACTTATCAAAACAGTGGAAGAATGGGGAAAAGAACGGGGCATGACTCATATTGCCGGCCCTCTCGGATTTACCGATTTCGATGCGGAAGGAATGCTGATCGAAGGATTCGACCAGCTTAGCACCATGGCCACTATCTACAACTACCCGTACTATCCGGTACACATGAAAAAGTTGGGCTTCGAGAAAGATGCCGACTGGGTGGAATACAAAATCTACATACCGGATGCTATTCCCGACAAACATAAGCGTATCTCCGAACTGATCCAACGAAAATACAACCTTAAGATAAAGAAATATACTTCCGGAAGAAAGATAGCCAAAGACTATGGACAGAAGATTTTCGAACTGATGAACGAAGCATATAGTCCACTTTATGGTTATTCTCCGCTGACACAGCGGCAAATCGACCAATACGTGAAAATGTATCTGCCGATCCTTGACTTACGGATGGTTACACTGATTACTGATGCCAATGATGAACTGGTCTGTGTAGGTATCTCTATGCCATCTCTCGCTGAAGCTTTACAGAAATCAAACGGACGTCTGTTGCCGCTCGGATGGTTCTATCTGTTAAAGGCATTATTCATGAAACGTCGTGCCAAAATGCTTGATCTGCTACTCGTTGCAGTGAAACCGGAATATCAAAATAAAGGTGTTAACGCTTTGTTATTTTCCGATTTAATTCCAGTTTATCAAAAATTAGGTTTTATCTTTGCGGAAAGCAACCCCGAACTGGAACTGAATGGAAAAGTTCAGGCACAATGGGATTACTTTGAGACTCAACAACATAAGCGCCGCCGTGCGTTCATCAAAGAGATAAAATAAAAAACAGCTATGGAAGAGAACGAATTGATACCTGTAGACAACAACAATGCAGTAGAGTACACTGACGACAACATCCGCCACTTGAGTGACATGGAACATGTACGCACACGCCCCGGTATGTATATCGGAAGGCTGGGCGACGGTGCACATGCCGAAGATGGAATCTATGTCCTCCTGAAAGAAGTAATTGACAACAGTATTGACGAGTTCAAAATGCAAGCCGGTAAGAAAATCGAGATTACCGTTGAAGAAAACCTTCGTGTCAGTGTACGCGACTACGGACGAGGCATCCCACAGGGAAAACTCATCGAGGCTGTCAGCATGCTGAATACCGGTGGTAAATACGACAGCAAGGCATTTAAGAAAAGTGTCGGACTGAATGGTGTCGGTGTGAAAGCCGTCAACGCTTTAAGCTCCCGTTTCGAGGTACGCAGTTACCGCGACGGCAAAGTGCGTATCGCCACTTTCTCAAAAGGAAACTTACTGACCGATGAGACGAAGAATACCGAAGAAGAAAACGGAACTTACATCTTCTTCGAACCGGATAATACACTATTCCTGAATTACTGTTTCAAGCCCGAATTTATTGAGACAATGCTACGTAACTACACGTATCTCAATACGGGGCTTGCTATCATCTATAACGGACACCGTATCTTGTCGCGCAACGGTCTGGTAGACCTTTTGAACGACAACATGACGGCAACCGGGCTTTACCCGATCATCCACCTGAAAGGGGAAGACATCGAAATCGCCTTCACACATACCGGACAATACGGAGAAGAATATTATTCTTTCGTCAACGGTCAGCATACTACCCAAGGTGGTACACATCAAAGTGCCTTCAAAGAACACATTGCCCGTACCATCAAAGAGTTCTTCAACAAGAACATGGACTACACCGATATCCGTAACGGATTGGTTGCCGCCATTGCCGTCAATGTGGAAGAACCGATCTTCGAAAGTCAGACGAAAACTAAACTGGGTTCTACCAATATGGTTCCCGGTGGCGTAACGGTCAATAAGTATGTAGGCGACTTTATCAAACAGGAAGTGGACAACTTCCTGCACAAGAATGCGGACATAGCCGAAGCAATTCAACAAAAGATACAAGAATCTGAAAAGGAGCGTAAAGCCATTGCAGGGGTAACGAAACTTGCCCGTGAACGTGCCAAGAAAGCCAACCTGCACAACCGCAAACTACGTGACTGCCGCATACACCTCAACGATCCGAAAGGCAAAGGACTGGAGGAAGACTCCTGCATCTTTATCACCGAGGGAGACTCTGCAAGCGGTTCCATCACCAAAAGTCGTGATGTCAACACCCAAGCAGTATTCAGTCTCCGTGGTAAACCATTGAACTCTTTCGGACTGACCAAAAAAGTGGTTTACGAGAACGAGGAATTCAACCTGCTTCAAGCAGCCCTGAATATAGAAGATGGTATTGAAGGATTACGCTACAACAAAGTAATCGTAGCAACCGATGCCGATGTGGACGGTATGCACATCCGCCTGTTGCTGATTACTTTCTTCCTGCAATTCTTCCCTGATCTCATCAAGAAAGGACATGTATATATCCTGCAGACGCCTTTGTTCCGTGTACGCAACAAGAAAAAGACAAATTACTGCTACAGCGAGGAAGAACGCATCAATGCTATCAATGAACTAGGACCGAATCCAGAGATCACCCGATTTAAAGGTTTGGGAGAAATCTCACCGGATGAGTTCAAACATTTCATTGGTAAAGATATGCGTCTGGAGCAGGTGACACTGCGCAAAACGGATGCGGTAAAAGAACTACTCGAATTCTACATGGGCAAAAATACCATGGAACGACAGAACTTTATTATAGACAATCTGGTTATAGAAGAAGACTTGGCATCATGAGAAAAGCAATATTCCCGGGTACTTTCGACCCTTTCACCATCGGACATTACTCGGTAGTGGAACGTGCACTTACCTTTATGGACGAAATCGTGATAGGAATCGGTATCAATGAGAACAAGAATACCTACTTCCCCATTGAGAAAAGAGAAGAAATGATTCGGGAACTTTATAAAGACGAACCTCGTATCCAGGTGATGTCCTATGACTGTCTGACAATTGATTTTGCACAGGAAGTAGAGGCCAGGTTCATTGTCCGCGGTATCCGTACGGTGAAGGATTTCGAGTATGAAGAGACCATTGCAGACATTAACCGCAAACTGGCAGGGATTGAAACCATCCTGCTCTTCACAGAACCGGAACTGACTTGCGTCAGCTCTACAATTGTACGCGAGTTATTAACCTATAATAAAGATATCAGCCAGTTTATTCCCAAAGGAATGAAAATGAGTGAATAACACTCGTTAGGGAATAGGCGATGAGTCAGAAAAGATGATGAAGAAACTAACGATTATACTATCCGTTTGCTTGTGGGCAGTTGCCACACAAGCCCAGAACTTCGGTTCCGAAGCCATGCGAAAGTTACAAATGGCAGAGTTTGCAATCTCCAATTTCTATGTGGACAAAGTAGATGAAGACAAGTTGGTAGAAGAAGCCATCATCAAAATGCTGGCACAACTTGATCCGCACTCTACTTATTCGGATGCAGAGGAAGTGAAGAAGATGAACGAACCACTTCAAGGTAACTTCGAGGGTATCGGAGTGCAATTCCAGATGATAGAAGACACCCTGCTGGTGGTGCAACCTGTCAGCAACGGACCTTCCGAGAAAGTCGGCATCCTTGCCGGTGACCGTATCGTTGCGGTCAATGACAGCGCCATTGCCGGAGTGAAAATGAGTACGGAAGATATTATGAAGCGCCTTCGTGGTCCGAAAGGTTCGAAAGTCAATCTAACAATCGTTCGTCGTGGCGTGCAAGACCCTTTATTGTTTACAGTGAAAAGAGACAAGATACCTATCCTTAGCCTCGATGCCTCCTATATGATTCAACCTAAAACGGGTTATATCCGCATCAACCGTTTTGGAGCAACCACTGCCGAAGAATTCAAAAAAGCAATGACAAGTCTTCAGAAGCAAGGTATGAAGGATATGATTCTCGACCTGCAAGGAAACGGAGGTGGTTATCTCAATGCAGCCATTGACCTTGCTAACGAATTCCTGGGACAAAAGGAGCTAATCGTATATACCGAAGGCCGGACTGCCAAACGCAGTGATTTCTATGCCAAAGGGAATGGAGATTTCCGTAATGGACGTCTTATCATTCTGGTGGATGAGTACACAGCCTCTGCCAGTGAAATCGTCAGTGGCGCAGTACAGGATTGGGACAGAGGAATTATTGTAGGACGCCGCTCTTTCGGCAAAGGATTGGTGCAACGTCCTATCGACCTGCCGGACGGTTCCATGATTCGTTTGACTATTGCACGCTATTATACTCCATCGGGTCGTTCCATCCAAAAACCGTACGACAGTACTGTTGATTACAACAAGGATTTGATAGAACGTTTCAACCACGGTGAACTGATGAATGCTGACAGTATTCATTTCCCGGATTCGCTGAAAGTACAAACCAAGAAACTCGGACGTACCGTCTATGGTGGAGGTGGTATCATGCCGGATTATTTCGTACCTATCGACACTACTCTTTATACGGATTATCACCGTAATCTGGTAGCCAAAGGAGCCGTGATTAAATTCACCATGCAGTTTATCGAAGGACACCGGAAAGAGTTGGCAAACAAATACAAGAAGTTCGAATCGTTTGATGAGAAATTCGTAGTCGATGATGACATGCTCGCCAATCTAAAAGAAATCGGAGAGAAAGAAGGAGTGAAGTTCAATGAAGAGCAATATCAGAAATCGCTCCCTCTTATCAAGACCCAGCTCAAAGCATTGATAGCCCGTGACCTTTGGGATATGAACGAATATTTCCGGGTAATGAATACCACGAATGAGAGTATACAAAAAGCACTGGAAATATTGAATTCGGATGAATATCAGAAGAAACTGAAATAGGGTATTCAATAAACAATCATAAAACATCGTCTTTCAGTTTGGTGGACATACATACTCATCATAGTGGACATATAGATACATGATGGTGAGTATATATATCCACCACTCTGTATCTATATGTCCACTAAGCTTTGTGTATCAACCCGTTAACTTTATTATTGAATATATTCGAATGTCACCGTACCGCGAATATCAGAAGAAGAGGCGGCAATGTATGCCTTGAATTTTCCAGGTTCTGCCACCCAAGTACGCTGTTTATCATCAAAGAATTGCAATGCTTCCGGTTTGATTGTAAACTTCACCTCTTTTTCTTCATTCGGAAGAAGTTGTACCTTCCGAAAATCTTTCAGTTCCTTAACCGGACGCAGGACACTACACTCCTCATCACCAATGTATAGTTGGATAATCTCTTTCCCTGCTACTTTTCCTGTATTCTTAACCTTTACAGAAACATCTATACTGCCATCAGTATTCATTGTTTGAGCCGATACTACAGGTTTACTATACTCAAAGGTAGTATAACTCATGCCATAACCAAAAGGAAAAAGTGGCTGCACCTTCTTCGTATCATACCAACGATAGCCAACCAGAATATCTTCTTTATATTCTTGACGGATGCTATCGCCCGGATAACTGATTTCCCCAAAGAAATGAGCTGGACAATCCTCCAGTTTCACCGGATAAGAGAAAGGAAGTTTACCACTGGGAGTCACCTCTCCACTCAACACATCAGCCAGCGCCTCCCCACCAACAGAGCCTAAATACCACGACTGGACAATAGAAGGAATCTCCTTTACCCAAGGCATTTCCACCGCATTTCCGCTGACAATCACTGCTACCAGATTTTTATTTACCTTCAACAAGGCTTCTATCAACTCATTCTGCGCAAAAGGAAGTTCGTATGATAAACGGTCTCCACCCTCACAGTCCTGAAAATGATTCTTATTTAGTCCGCCTACAAAAATCACCAAATCCGAATTCATCGCCTTTTCCACCGCATCATTACGCAAAGAATCCACAGTAACCTGCGGAATAACATCCGCCCGTCCATACATCGGGCGACCGCTTGTGTAACCTTGTGCATAAACCACACCGTCACCAAATTTGGCCTTTATACCGTCCAGTGGTGAAATCACTTTCTGAACTTTCAACTCTGAAGAGCCACCACCTAACATCAAATTACGGGTAGCATTATCTCCCACCACTAAAATACGTTTGTATTTTCCTTGAGGTACAGGCAATAAGGCAGGTTGTTTCTTACCGGTTCCATTTTTCAACAGGACAATACCCTCTGTTGCAATCTCATAAGCCGTACGATAGTGCTCTTCACTAGTCAGTGCCCCGAACGGTTTCCTGCGATTCATAGCTGTACGGAAAATCAGACGCAACACACGAGCAGCCTTATCATTCACTACTTCCATCGGAATCTTACCTTCCCGAACCATTTTCAGATAAGACTTACCCAAGTAATAATCGTCATAACCGAATTCCGATTCTGAAGTCAAACCATTCGTATAAGATCCCATTTCAATATCCAAGCCATACATGGCAGCTTCATAGGTATCATGCGCAGCTCCCCAATCTGTTATGACACAACCGTCGAAGTTCCATTCTCCCTTCAATATATCATTATTCAGCAGTTTATGATGAGTAGCATGAGTTCCGCGCACCTTATTGTACGCTCCCATAATAGACCAAGCCTTCCCTCTTTCCACAGCAGCCTTAAAGGCAGGCAGATATATCTCATACAATGCACGGTCACTTAGCTGCACATCGATATGTCCCCGCCATAATTCCTGATTGTTCAGTGCGTAATGTTTTACGCAGGCGGCTACTCCATTCTTCTGCACTCCCTGAATATAAGGTACACAAAGCTCCGAGGCTAAATAAGGGTCTTCCCCCATATATTCAAAGTTACGCCCGTTGAGCGGAGTACGATAGATATTCACACCCGGTCCCAGCAAAACATCCTTTTCACGATAACGGGCTTCTTCACCGATAGCATATCCATATTTCGCTGCTAATAGTGGATTCCAGCTAGCTGCCAGACAGGTCAGTGCAGGAAAGGCTGTGCAACTATCGTTCGTCCATCCGGCATATCCCCAATCATTCCAATTAATTTCGGCACGTACGCCGTGAGGTCCGTCACTCATCCAAAGTTCAGGAATACCCAAACGGGGACAGCCAGGGGAGCTAAACTTCCCTTGTGCATAACTAAGACGAGTTTTCTCCTCCACAGTCATACGGTTCAACGCATCCTGTACCCTAACCTCTATCGGTTGTGTATCATCCAGATACACCGGTGTTTGTTCTTTGTCTTGAGCAATCGCCACCATGCCTGTCTGAACAGACAGGAAACATATAGTCAATAAAAATGTCTTCATTATTCCAATAATCATTTACAGTTTACAATCTTTTGCCGAGACCTTTACCACGGCTTGCCGAAGCCCTTCCGAAGTAGCTGTCAGCTCCGTTTTTCCCGGTTTCCCATCATTCTGAATTACAACAAGGCATTTTCCATAAAATGCTTTCCTCTTTTTATCCTTAAAGCGTTCCAACGATACCGGGTTTCCATTGTCCACTCCTGCGATGAAACCATTACCTCTCACTGTGAAATTCACCAAATTATCTGCATTCGGACAAAGATTCCCTTCTTCATCCAGCACCTCTACAGTGACGAAACACAAATCTTTTCCATCAGCAGCCAGAACTGAACGATCAGGAGTCAGGCGAATTTCTGCAGGCTTTCCGGCTGTACGAATTTCCTTTTCTGCTATCACTTCATCCTTTCTGCGTGCAACGACCTTCACCGTTCCCGGTTCAAACTTTACACGCCAAACAGCATGCAGGTTATCAGCATCTTTACATTTCACTCCCTGCGACTTTCCATTCACAAACAATTCCACTTCATCAGCCTGATTATAGTAGCACCACATATCAATCTCCTGTCCCGGAGTCCAGTTCCAATGCGGGAAAAGATGCAATACTTGTTTATCTGTCCATTCCGACTGATATAGATAGTAGACATCTTTTGGGAAACCTGCCAGATCGACAATACCAAAGAATGAACTACGTGCAGGCCACCCGTAAGGAGTCGGTTCTCCGATATAATCAAATCCTGTCCATACATATTGCCCGCTGATAAAGTTGTTGTCTCTGACTAACTTCAGACTTTCTTCATGAGTGTTTCCCCAAGGCACATGACAGTTCTCATAAGATGAACAGGCAAAAGTAGAATCAGCAAAGGGTTTATCCCAACGCTCGGGCCAGATAAACATCCGGTCACTGGGCATACGGTAGTATCCACGTGTCATCAATGCCGAATTACTTTCAGTAATGATAAAGGGCTTGTCCGGAAAATTAGCCGGAACATGAGGAATATCTTTATTATGATAATTATAGCCAATCACATCCAGTGCACCGGAACGGAATAAATGATTGCCGGAATTTGGTTCATTGCATCCGGCAGTGACAGGACGGGTAGAATCAAGCCCTTTTACAAAGCTTACCAATTTCTTCGTCAGCAAAGAGTTGACACTCTCCTCTCCTTCTTTTGCCAACATTTCAGAAGAATGTCCAAAATTCAGGATCAAATTGGCCTCTTCCAGACTCAATGTATCCGCTTTAGCATCACTCCATTGTTCGAGGACTTCATTACCGATACTCCACATAAAGACAGAAGGATGATTGCGGTCACGCAAAATAAAGTCATTCAAATCGCGCTCGTGCCATTCATTGAAGTAACGGGCATAATCATGTGCTGTTTTTTTCTTCCGCCACATATCAAAAGCCTCATCCATCACGATAAATCCCATACGATCACAGAGATCAAGCAGTTCGGGTGCGGGAGGATTATGGGAACAACGTATGCCGTTGCATCCCATTTCTTTCAGAATCTGCAATTGCCGTTCAATGGCACGTGTGTTGACAGCTGCCCCCAGACAGCCCAGATCATGGTGCATACATACCCCGTTAATCTTGGTTTGCCTACCGTTCAATGTAAATCCTTTCCGGGCATCAAAACTGAAGGTACGAATACCGACAGGAGTCGTATACCTATCCATACATTCCTCGTTTCGCATCACTTTGGTAACCAATGTATACAAGTAAGGAGTATCAACATCCCACAGCTCCGGTTGTTTTACAGTCAATTGCTGGGTGAAAACAGCTTCTCTGCCAGTTTCCGTTTTTCCGGTCGACTGCGTTCTAGCAACTTCTCTGCCTTCAGCATCCTGCAAGGATGAGCAGACCGTGATATTTTCATTTGTATCACTTTCATTCACAATAGTAGTAACAAGATTCAGTACAGCCTCTCCCTTGTCAACCGATGATGTCGTGACATACGTTCCCCAATCGGCTACGTGTATCGGACCAGTCTTGCTTAGCCATACATTCCGGTAAATGCCACAACCCGAATACCAACGTGAATTGGGTTGTTCGGCATTATCTACACACACAGCCAACACATTCGGTTCATCCCATTTCAGATAAGGGGTCAGATTATAGCTGAAACTAATATATCCATAAGGACGCACTCCTAACGAAACACCGTTGATGAATACTTCCGAATTCATATATACTCCGTCAAACTCAATGCGGAAGATCTTTCCTATATCTGCTTTGTCTACACTAAAAGTTTTGCGATACCATCCAACTCCACCCGGAAGCGCCCCTCCCCCTGTGCCGGAAGGATTTTCACAGCTAAAGTCTCCCTCAATCGCCCAATCATGAGGCAGATTCAATACCCGCCAGTCATTGTCGGCAAAACCGGGTTGTGCAGCTTGTAATCCGTCTCCCAAGTGAAAACGCCAATCCGCATTAAAGTCAGACCGCTCGCGTGGAGAAATGGGGGAAGAACTGTTACATGCTCCCAACAGCATCAGACAGCTCCCCAATATCAAATATTTCAATTTACCAATCATCATCATCGGATTATATCATCCAGCCTACAGTTTCAATGTCTGCTTGCTGCCATTATATTTCACAGTCACCCCTTTCGCATTCAAATCAAATGGTTGGGCTTTCTCCTTATTGACCGTAACCACAGTGAAGGTGCGTTCCTTCAGCATACCCGGAAATTCTCCCTGACGTTCACCAATCACTAAGGTCTTGGTAGCCTCATCATACTTCATCGGTATCATGGTATACATCCCTTGTTCATAGTTATAATTCACGCCCTCATCTTCGTACAAAGTAAATGCTCCATCCGCTCCCTGATAAATATACAAACGAATATGATCCGCCGGTCTTTCATCCGTATACTGAATATCATCACCTAACGGTACGATAGCTCCCGCACGCACATACAACGGAATCCGTTCATAAGGCGCATCTATCATTTTCTTTTCTCCACCGGACTGAAACTTGCCGGAATAAAAATCATACCAACCTTCTGCTTGGGGGAAATAGATTTCACGGCTCCGATCACCATAGCGATAAACCGGCGATACCATAAACGAAGGGCCGAACATATACTGGTCACCAATATCATTTACTTGGGTATCCGCTGTAAAATCCATGACTAATGGACGCATGATTGTATAATCATTAAACCAGGTCATGCCTGCCAACGAATAAATATACGGCATCATATTGTAGCGCAGTTTGGTATAATAAACAACCGATTGATAGGCCGGATGCCCTTCCGGAGCAATCTCCCATATTTCACGGAACGGGTATTGTCCATGTGCACGATACAGAGGAACGAATGCACCGAATTGATACCAACGGGCATTTAATTCACGCCATTCTTTATAATCGGCATTTTCCGTCTTTGTCGCATTCCATTGCTTCTGTCCCGCCACATAACGGTTCTCTACACAAAAGCCGCCAATATCCATTGTCCAGTAAGGTATTCCACTCATGGCGAAATTAAGTCCGGCAGAAATCTGTGCCTTCATATCCTCCCAACGTGTACCGATATCTCCGCTCCATGTAGCTGTAGAATAACGCTGTAACCCGGCAAATCCCGAACGGGTCAATAAGAACACACGTTTATTATTATCCACTCCACGCTGACCGTCATAAATGGCTTCTGCATTCATCAGTGCATAAGCATTGAAAAATTCCGTAGAGGAACCCAACGCCGTAGGTCCGCACAAAGCCTTCCGATATTCCAAATCGGTACAGTCACGTACATTCGGTTCGCTGGCATCCATCCACCAGGCATCGATACCCAACGGATAATAGTGCTCATACATCTGCTTCCAAAACAGTTTACGTGCATCCGGATCATAAGCGTCATAAAAACCATAATGGTAACCGGGACCTACCCAATCTTTCAAGCTATCCCTGACAGACTGCTGATACATCCACCCATTCTTGTCGAACTCCTTGAAATGTTCGGTAGTAACATAGAACTTAGGCCACACCGAAATCATCATACGCCCATGCATAGCATGAATGGAATCGACCATTGCTTTGGGATCCGGAAAGCGTGCCTTATCAAACTCATGACTCCCCCAGGCATTTTCCGGCCAGTGATTCCAATCCAGTACGATATTATCCACCGGGATTTTACGATCACGGAAACCTTTCAGAGCGCCCAACATTTCATCTTGTGTATTATACTTCTCCCGACTTTGCCAGAAACCCATTGCCCATTTCGGCATAACAGGTGACTTTCCGGTCAGAGTCCGATAGCCACTGATTACTTCATCCATATCCTCACCAACCACAAAATAATAATCAAGCTGCTTTGCCATCTCGCTCCACCATGACTGTTTTCCCTGTTCTGCCGGATCTACAGGAGTCAATGCCCGCAGCCCGCAATAAGACTGCCCGCCATCAGGCTGCCATTCAATTTTCAACGGCACACGCTTCCCTGCTTCCAGATGAACAGCAAACTTATAGCTATTTGGATTCCATGCAGTCCGCCAACGTTCCGGCACCACCGGTTCATTATTCAAATAGACCTTGACATATCCGGCGTAATAAAGAATAAACTTAAATTCTCCTGTTTGAGCAGGTTCTATCTCGCCTTCATAAGTGACCTTAGCCCCCATTAACGGCAATTTCTCCGGAAGATTCTGAATCGTTTTCAGATTCTCAAAATAAATGGAGTCTTCCCGGCGAACCAACGTCTCTCCTTTTTTCGGCACATAAGTACCGGTAAGCGCACCTTCCCGACCTGTCTTATCATAAAGCTTAAAGACCCGGTTCAATTGGGAGTAGTCATTCGGATTACCGAAACGGCATAACGAATAGCTATCCAGCAGTACACCATAATTCTTATTTGAAACAACGAATGGAACAGAGACTTTCGTATTGTATTGGAACAGTTCTTCGTTCTTACCCTTATAATTAAATTCATCCGCCTGATGCTGCCCCAATCCGTAGAACGCTTCATCTTCAGGAGATTCAAAAACCTGGCAGATCGTATATCCCTTTGTTCCTTCTACTTCGATTGGAGTAAACTTCTTTCCTCCTCCCTTGTTTTCCTGCAGAATTAACTTTCCGTCTTTATCCGCAAACCACACCTCTCCGGTACTGGCCAATACGGACGCTTTCACTTCTTCTGTAGACACTGTAATCGTATCGCTATTCTGCATGACGGCAAATGGGATTTGTTTTTCCTGCGGAACAACAATCAAACTTTGCGGATCGGCAAACTTGCTGTCGGCAGTAGCAGAAACACGGATTAATTTATCTCCCATCACTTGCAGACGAACCAGTCGGGGACCTCCCGTTACTTCCTGTTGTACTTTAACTATCACGCTATCGCCTGTTTCCTCATAGACCTTATTGGCACATGCTCCGAAAAGAAGTCCCGGCAACAGGCAACAGAAAATGTTTTTCATATTCATAATCATACCTACCTTTAGGGTTCAACAATATATTTTCTCATATCGCAAAAGTAAGTACTATAAATGAAAAGTTCCCCTTCTAATGTTTTATAGAAGGGGAACTTTTAAACAGTGACCGGACGATATGTTTTTTTCAGAGGTATCATTTGTTATTTCCCTTCTTTTTCCTGGTAAACAGAGGGCAAAACACCAAATTCATCCTTGAAATAACGACTGAAATATTTAGGGTTATTAAAGCCTACTTCGAAGGCTACCTCAGATACATGAAGCTGGCTTTCACGCAATAATTGCGCTGCCCGTTTCAAACGGATCACGCGGATAAACTCAATCGGTGTCTTTCCTGTGATCTGGAGTAATTTCTTATACAGATGCACACGGCTCATACCCAGTTCCCGGCTAAGCTCCTCTACCGAGAGTTCGGTACGCGACATATTATCTTCCACATACTTGATTGCTTTCTCTATCAATTTCTCATCCAATGAAGTAATCACAATCTCACTGGGAGCAGGGTCAATCATTCCCTGGGTAACACGATGATAGCGGCTTAATTCTATCAGTTTACGGATACGCAATACAAGAATAGTCATATTGAACGGCTTCGTTACATAATCGTCCGCTCCTGTCTGCAATCCTTCCAGCTTCGCTTCGGTATTCTGCCGTGCTGTCAGCAAAATCACAGGGATATGCGCTGTGCGCTTATCCTGCTTAATCAGACGGCACAACTCATTACCATCCATTTGAGGCATCATCACATCACTGATAACCAGATCGGGTAATTCTTCCTGCATCATCTCCCATGCTTCGTTACCATTCACAGCCAGTTTGACACGATACTGCAATTCCAGACTATAACGCATAAAGATACGGAAGTCTTCATTATCATCTACTATCAGCAACAATGGGAAATCCTTACGTTCCGTTTCCTCTCTGGTTTCCTCTTTTATCTCCTTATCTTCTTCCTCCCCGGCCGGTATACCTGTCTCTGGCGGCAATTGCACCTGTGTCTCCACATGCTTTACCGGAAACTGAATAACGAAAACGGAGCCTGTTCCTATATTATCAAAGACCTTCACTTCTCCTTCATGCAGAGTTACAAAGTCACGTACCAAACTCAAGCCAATACCATTTCCGGTAGTTTCCTCTACCCCTTTATGACCCGCCTGATAGAAACGTTCGAAGATATGTTCCTTATCCACCTCACTAATTCCTATTCCAGTATCAGCAATCTTGATCTCCAGCATATCAGGAGTTCCTGCCACATGCTCTATCATCACCGTCACCCGTCCTCCTTCGGGAGTAAACTTAAAGGCATTGGAAAGCAGATTCATGACAATCTTTCCCACCTTGTCAGCATCAAAAGCCATCGAGAATGTATCTATCCCCGAGAAAAAAGAGAACTGAATATGTTTCTTATCCGCCATCAACAGGAAAGAGTTGCAAACACTATGCACATACGAGATAATATCTCCTTCCGACAGAGACAACTGATGAGTGCTCATCTCCCCTTTACGGAAATCGAGCAGTTGATTGACCAAGTGCAACAACCGCTGCGCATTGCGATGCATCAACTGCAAACGTGTACTTTGCAATTCATCGGTTGTTTCTTTCAGCATACCCTCCAAAGGAGAAATAATCAATGTAAGTGGTGTACGCAATTCATGGCTGACGTTCGTGAAGAAACGGAATTTCATATTATTGATTTCTTCGTTCTTCGCCACCTCGCTTTCTATCTGCTGAAGATGAAACTTCTCACGTTCACGTTTCAACATCCGGTAGCGTGCCAGGAAAAGCACGACCACCAAACCGATGGCATACAACAAATAGGCCCACCATGACATCCAGAAAGGAGGATTGACTACAATACCCAGCGTCGCTTCCTTCACGCCGACATAACCGTCACTATTTACCGCTTTCACTCTCAAAACATACTTTCCCGGGGCAAGATTTGTAAAAGTCACATTGTGTACTCCTAACGGTAAGGTTAGCCAGTCATTATTAAACCCTTCCAACTTATACATGTATTGAGTTTTCTCCGGTAAATTATAGTTATCCGAAGCAAAAGATACACTGAAAATGTTCTGCTTATAATCAAACTCGACATTTTCTACATCGTTCAATTCCTTTTCTATCAACACTCTTCCACCATACGACTGTCCCACCTTTATCGGCTCATCAAACAGCGAAAGACCTGTAAACATCACAGTAGGCAGCATTTTATTATAGCGTATATGATCCGGAGCAAAAACATTGACCCCATATAAACCTCCAATGGCAATAATTCCATTGTGCAAGGTTTTGATAGAACGCTGGTTAAAATCACAATTCTGCAATCCATCCTCACTATTATAAGCCCTGGAATCAAAAAGGTAACTCCCTTTTCCGTCAGAAGCTACTGTCACCCGGATTACCTTCCTACTGGTCGATACCCACATATTACGCTCCTGATCTTCCGTAATCGCAGCAATAAAACTTCCTTTGGCCTCTGCAACAGGAGATAAATCAAGAAACAGATGGCGTCTTACATCATATACGTTCAATCCCTCACGTGTAGCAATCCATATCAGTCCCCGGCTATCCTTGTACACATGATTAACCGCATCGTTCGACATTTTCATGCTACCGCTCTGACCTTGAACTTTTTTTATTTCACGAGTACGCATATCCATCATGCCTACTCCCTGACTGGCAGTTCCAAAAAACAATGTATTATCATCTCCCCAACACAAAGAGGTAACATTATTTTCCAGCAGAGCCGAGTTATTACTCGTATAAGTCTCAAAAGTACCGGACAACGGTTCCAAACATTGTAAACCACCTCCTAAGGAAGCAATCCAGATTCTCCCCTTATCATCTTCCACCAATGCCCAGACATTATTACTTGCCAGAGCATTTCCGGCACCCTCCTTATAAGAACGTACCTGGGAACCATTCATACAATACAGCCCTCCATTAAATGTTCCGACCCATAATTTGCCGTCTTTTGACTTTAGCATAGACACAACCGGATTCGGCAACTGTCCTTCGGCATCTCTCCAGAAAGGTTCCGCCTTTCCTGTTGAACGGTTCCACAAAAGAATCCCATGGTCATTCGTTCCCAGCCACAATTTATTTTCATCTGCCTGCTCTATGCAGGTAATATCTCCCCATTCATACATATTGAACTTAAAGATACTTTCACTATAATAAGATACTCCTTTCTTATAAGTTCCCACCCACATGATACCATCTCTATCAGCATATAAGTCATAAATTGTATTATGAGGCAAACTCCGTCCATTGTCATCATGGGCAACAAGAGAAGTCACTTTTCCAGTTTCTTTCTCAAGCACATCTATACCGTCATAATCCTTTCCAACCCAGATTCTGCCTTCTATATCCTGTGCCACCGCATGAATGATTACGTCCGGACGTGACGACCAAATACCAGTCAAGTCTGTCCGCCAACTTTTTGTTCCGCAGTCATACGCCCAGATTCCCATAAGACTATATGCCCAGATACAATTATCTCTGTCTACAAAGAGCGAAAGCTCTATTGTCTTTCCTTCCGGAATATATTTTTTGATTTCATCAGACTGCCATTTTACTGCTAATGTGGAACGATCCAGGCAAACAAGTAGTCCTGTATTATAAATCAACAAGATCCCGTCACTGCATTCTGCCATTTGTGTCACTCCATATTCCGGTAACGAATGTTCCATGTACGAGAAGAAAAGTCTTTTTCCGCCTTCCTTGTAACGGTAACATCCCTCACCTGCCACACTAAGCCAGGTATTCCCTTCCCGATCTACAAAAACCTGTTCCGGAACTCCCCATGATTCGAGAGTCTTCATAAATCCGGTAACATCGGTGATAAAGCAATCCCGTTCCTTGTCAAACAATACATATCCCCGGGCAGTATTTATCCAAAACCGGCCATCAGGCATTTCTACAATATCAGTGATATAATTATCCGGCAAAGATCCCGGCTCGTCCTCGGCATGCTGGTAAACCTTAAAAGTATATCCATCATAACGATTCAATCCGGTAGTCGTGCCAAACCACATGAATCCGTCACGATCCTTATAAATAGTATTTACAGAATTATTAGACAATCCGTCCGACACTTCCAGATGCTTGAATAAATAGGATTGTGCCTGCACAATCCATGAAGTAAAAAGTAAAGCTAACAATAAAAGGCTCTTTCTTATCATGTTTTTCAGATTTGTACAAAGAAAATAAAATATTATCAAACAGCCAAGAAAAAGAGCCTGCGGATTATTTGACAGAATCAACAGCAAGCGCATCTAATGAAGAGGATAATGCCACCAAAGCGGCATTCCAATTAATTGCCACTTCATTGGAAGCATAAGAATCTTCCGTATCCACATACGATTCATCCAGACTGGCCGTAGGATAAAATGCCTTGTCTTGTTGCCCCGGATTAGGTCCTCCGACAAGAAATCCCGGAATAGGAGCCTTTATATCATCCGATGCAGAAAGGCGATGATGCGGATGCTCCGGGCTTTTTGTTCCAAGTCCCGTTACATAGCAGAAACCTGTCGCGTTTCACCCCAATATATAATCCATATTTCTGTAGGCATTAGTCAAATACGTTTCTTTGTCAGTCAGAATATAAGCATACATCAATGATACACCCTGATTAAGACATTTCTCTGCAAGACATCCCCAAAAGAAATCTTTAGCATCATTACCATAAGGGGCATGAAATGGAGTCTGTTCGGCTCCTTGTATTACTTTATCAGCATATTTCAAAAGTTCAGTTTTCAATGAAACGGCAAAACGGCGATCGGCTTCATTCAATTTTCTGTCCGGCTGAAGCCATGCAAATATGCCTAGTGCAAACGTGTTACCCCATCCCGGAGCTGTGTATACTTTGGGAGCCTTTTTTATTGCTTCTTCCCGGTATATCTCTTTTCTGGTTGAAAAATAGAGTTCGGTTGCCGCCCAGAAAAATTCATCGTCTGCATGTGTGTCACCGTATTCTCCCGTAGCTATCTCCGGTTGAAACTTCTGATTGAGCAGGTTCTGGTTATAATAGTCTTCCGGATGTTTTTCCGCCCAAGCATAAGCCTTCTCCGCAGCCAGCAGAGCACGTTTGGAAAATCCCGGATAATCTTTCTCATAAGAGGCAAACAGACGGGAAGCCTGTGCCATGACAGCAGCAAAGTCTAAGGCAGCAGTGACCGATTTCTGTACGATATAACGCTGTTGTTTACAATCGACAGGTTTCACAAAGCCTTCAAAAAAGGGAGTGGTCAGTTTGTGATACACTCCTCCATCTGCGGGATCTTGCATTGTTAACATCCAATCCAAGTTATAATGCATTTCGTCCAGTAAGTCGGGAGTGTGATTATCGCTCTCCGGAATATTTATCTTTTGCCGTGAGAAGTAATCCGGAAACAGCTGATAAATAGACTGCATCAGACCTATCGAATAGCCCGAATTCACAATATACTTATTATAATCTCCAGCATCATACCAGCCTTTGGAAGAAGAGACAATCGTTCCCGAAGGACGGCCGGGAGAAGCAGCACTAGCATGTATTAATACGTGATTATCCGGATGTCCGGCCGGTCTGTTCCACTGCCCTGCATACTGTTCCTCGATTGGTATTGCGGTACGTTGATAATAAAAAGACTTCAAAGCCGCATCAGCCAAAGGAGATAATACACTGTCCTTTACAGGAAAAGCAACCGATGCTCCGTTCACTTTTAGAATATATTCCCCCGGAGTTGTTATTGCACTAAAATCCAGTGTTGTTCTTGTTTTATCCGACCATGCAGATTTTGCTGTATATAAAGATTTTCCGGCAAACACTTGTTCGCCGGAAACAGCATCTAATATTACAAACTCTTCAACCTTTCCGCTGTCTATCACAGCTATTTTCTCCTGATTGGGGTAATAGCCCAACTGATTCAATCGAACAACGTCGTTTGATATCACACTTGTTGAAGGGGTACATGCAACCGCCAATCCACTCAACATCCCCAACAGAGCAATATATTTTATTATTTTCATACACATTCAGTTCATGAAAAGTCCCACTATTAACAAACTCTTGGTAAACAGTTTCATTTAAACTGCCATTGGTCAAAAACAATATTTTCCCCTTTCAATACAAAGCAGAGATCTGTTGTACCTTCAAATTGTGTCTGAATCTTAGTTTTCAGGAGTTTCATATTGGGGGTATTTATCTGAATGGCAGCCATCATTTCTCCATCCGGAGTATTACGGTGTACTTCAATGATACCATCTCCTGCGGCTTGCACCTCCAGACGTGAGGGAGCCTTACAGAATTCCACACCTCTGACAGATAAAATACCTTCCATGCCCGGTACAGTCACTGCATACATATCGCCTACATCTTTTCCATTCAAGAACTTAACACCTTGTGTAGCAGCCGTTGTTTCAGCTTGTTGGAGCATAAATGGATTGAGTACTTTTATCTGCGAGACACCTTTCAGGGTTTGTTTTCCCATGTGTATGTTCACATTTCCCTCGTCTATTTCAATCTCGTCTACACATATATTTCGGAAGCCTCCTGTTGTATTGAAACTGCGCTGCAGGCTCATCGTGTGATAGAACACATACCATTTCCCGCCATATTTGTGTAGGTGCGTGTGATTGTTTCCAAACTCGAACCCATATTCACCGGGATTTTTCATATAATTATGCTGATATTGCCAACTATCACTCTCAAGCGGAGTTTTACTTGTCATATAACTCATACAGCAGATGGTCGGTTTCTCTGTTGGTAGTGACCAATCATCAAAGTTTTGCCAGTCGATATTATAAGTATATACATAAGTTCCATTAATAAAGTTGAGTTCATTGGCTTCGAAATGATGCGGTGCATTAATCGGCACTATCGGACTGTCTATACTGATCATATCCTTTCCTAAACGTATGATACGTGCGCATCCGCCTCCCACAGCAAGCCACCCCGTCCCTTCTTCGTCGATAACGGCTCCAGGATCGAAGGCGGCTTTACAGTCTCCGATGCCCGGTGACTGTGTATCTATCACACTGCGGTTCAAAGGGCTTTCCCACGGACCTACGGGCGAGGTAGCTGTCAATACAGCACTGCCATCTCCATTATTAGAGAAATAAAGATAGAAATGCGTTTTACCATCGCCTTCTTTACGACTCACGACAGAAGGCGCCCATGATGCTTTAATCCATGGTGCGATACTATCTGTCCGAATCAGTCCATGATACGTCCAGTTTACCATATCATTGGTAGACATCATCACCAACGATTTAATGTATTCGTAAGAATTTTTGCCGTTCCCTCCTACTGCTTCATACTGTTGATGATCATTTGTGCCATACACATAAAGTCTTCCTTCGTACTCTACTGCTGTAGGATCTGCAGTAAATATAAAATCAAGCAGTGGATTGGCATCTCCCGACAACAATTTTGGGGAGACTTCCGGCATGATTATCACGGGGGTAGAACTACCATTCGCTATTCTATCCTGCATCTGAAGTTCCTGTGTATGACATGCCACACTTGCCACTATTGCCATTGAAAAAACGACGAAATAAATAATATTCTTTCTCATAGTTTACTAAAAATACAGGAGAGGGTAGAACGAATCGTTTACCTTCTCCTGCTTCATTTAAATCATTATTTCTTCACGATACGGAAGTTATCGAAATAAACTTCTATAGTAGCTTCACTACCACCAGGATTTGTTGCATATACACCTATGTGAGCAGAATTCCTGTTCAAGAACTCTTGATATGTAGCATCCGCGACAACAGAAGATAAAGATACAGAACATTGCATCCATTTTCCAGTCTCCGTTTCTCCTGTAAAAGAGCTCACCGGAACATAGCCATTTAATGCAGCATCGAAGTTTTCGCACATTGCAATCTGGAAAACAGGCCCGGTAAAGACTTCTTTCACAAAACATTCAAACTGTAATTTCAAGTCACTGATCGGTGTATTTCCCGGAATGATACTTGTACCTACCCATTGAGCGTTGGAATAACTTTGTTTCCACCAATAGTTGTATGCACTCACTGTTCCAGTAATGCCTAGACAAGTTCCATTAGAAACATAAGGAGCCGATGAGCCGTCTGCTACTACAAAACTGCAATCGCCCCAAACATGACTACCGATTCCATCGTAGTTCAGTATCACATTTTCTAAAGGATAGAATATTTCTGCAGATTCTACCGTTCCTCCAATCGCAGTCACAGAAATATGACCGGACTGGGTAGGAGCCTGTGGCAATACAAAACTAATCTCATCAAAAGTGTTTGAGGTTGTGATATCCTCCACTGGAATGTCGAACTCACCGTTAATATTCACACGTGATATCTTAATAAAGTTCTGTCCGGTGATAGTAACCGTACTTCCTACAACCGGCATTGTCGAACTGACAGCAGTAACAACCGGTCTCGGACCATTCTTCTTGAACTCTGTAACCGCACTACTCGTATAGCACTCTACCACAAGATATCCCTCTTCAAGCAGATTTGCCGGAGCTGTCAGAGTAATTTGACTATATTTGTTATTTACTTCATAGTTTGTTATCTCCTGAACGTCAACAGGGCGTGTTCCATCCTTTGCCGGTTGTTCTGTAGAAAGATAAACAGCCTGTACCTCGTAAAAGTTACCGCCTATCACAGTCATCTGATCTCCCGGCTTAATAGGATAGGTCGCGGAAATACGGGTGATGTAAGGTGCAGGCGAAAGCACGTGCATATTGTAGGTCGCTATTCCATGATCAGTCTCCAAGCGAATTTCACCTTTCAATTCGGGATTTTGCCCTGTCAATTCCAGCTCATTGGGAACCGTCAGTATGATATTAGTAGAAGTCACATAGTTTCGGTTGAAACTTACCTCCTGATCATTGATAAATATTTTCTGCGTACCGCCCAGATGCTCTCCCACCACAACAATCATCGTACCGGGACTCACATCGGTGAAAGTACTGTCTGCACGGGTAGGGTCGGTCACCCGGATATAATGAATCACAGGAATACTGTCATCGTCGTTCTGACAAGAAATAAGCGCGAGTAATGGCAGAAACAGCCAAAACAACAAGAGTAGCCGCGCATCTGTATACTTATATATTGATTTCATAAGTTCGTCTGATTTATTCGTTAAACGTATAAGGAACCGGTGGTTCGTTCAGCAATGGATTCTGGATTACATCAGACTCCGGATAAGGTAAGAAGATATCCTCTGCTTCAATGTTGATAGTAAACTCCGGAGCCGTGTAATTTTCAGGACCTTCAAGGAAGGTAGTTCCGTCCGTATCATATTTCCCGAAATGCAACTTTCCATCCTCATCCTTGATAATAGCATCTGCCCGGTATCCCCGCCACTGATTATTAAAGTAGTTGAGCATCTTGTCCGGCAAATAGCGGAACCAAGTCACCATATCATACCAGTTTGAATACTCCATGCCAAACTCAACACGCCGTTCGCGGATAATATCGTCCAGTGTTATGGAAGATTTCTTGTTAACCTTTGCACGCTCGCGTACCAGATTGAAAAAGTAAAGTCCGCGTCCGTCACTCAACGCAGAGTTGTTACCCAAACAAGCCTCCGCATATGTCAGGTAGACATCTGCCAAACGCAAGATATAGGTATTAAGCGGTGAGTTCATTTGTTTTACTTTGCCATCATTATCATCATCCGGCCCTCCCGGAACACCTTTTTTGATAGGAGAAGCAGTGCCCTCATAAGTATAGCCTCCATCCTTCATGGCAATGTAAGAATAATAAGAACCTTTAGTAAAGAAGGTAGCGTTCCGGCGCAACGTATCTGCCAGCTCGTACTGCTGCAACATATCAATACTTCCATTATAGCTGCTCCAGCAATTGACACCCCCCGTCACTTCGGTAGAGAATGCCAAATCGGACAGCAGCGTATTACATTCGTACCACTCACCCAATGGCACCCACTGCATGGCGAGTAGGGATTCCTGATTGTTATTATTCTTATACTTGAATAGATCTTCGTAGTTTGTCATCAGACCCAGCCCGCTATTTTCGCAAACATCACCGGCGTATTGGCGGGCAAGTTCCAAATCATCTTCATTGCGTGTACCACCGTTGTTCCATCCCGAACGAGCCAGATAAACCTTTGCCAATATTCCTTTTGCTGCCCACGACGTAGCTCGTCCTTTATCGTTCTGTTCCGGCAGATGAGTAACGGCATAGTTCAGGTCGTTGATAATAAACTGGAACACATCCTCTTCCCGATTGAGTGGACGAACGGGATTGTCAACTAATTTCTGATTGTCTTCTATGAGAATCACCGGCCCCCAAATACGCAACATATAGAAATATGCACATGCACGCATCAGCCGGGCTTCCGCAATTGCTTTTGTCTTGGCCGCTTCGCTCACACTACCCTGTGTCTGTGTCTCTACCGCATTGATTACAGAGTTAGCCATCGTTACTACCGAGTAAAATCCGCTCCATGCACCCGATAGATTTTCGTCTAATGCTGTCACTTGGAAAGTAACAAACTGCGGATAGTTCCACGGGCTGTACATATCATTGGCACGCCCGCTACCGATAGGAACTATGGAACGTTGATTGTAATCAAACCATGCCCGATTGTAAAGTGGAGCAGTGGCTGCTTCCAACGCTTCATCGGAAGTATAGAACGTAGCGTCTACATAGCTTCCCTCTGGTGCTCTGTCCAGAAAACTGTCACTACATGCTACAAGCAGCAGTGCGGTAGTTGCTATTGCTAATAATTTCCTTTTCATAAATGTTCTCGTTATTTGTCTGGTTAGAAACTAAGGTTAAGTCCGAAAGTATAAATCCGTTGTGAAGGATAACGGGCATTATCGATACCACGCGTCAACACGTCATAATTGTAAGCACCCACTTCTGGATCATATCCTTTGTACTTTGTAAAGGTGAATGCATTCTGGATATTCATATACACCCGCAGATTATCAATATTGAGCTTACTTATCCACTTTTTAGGGAAAGTATAACCTAACGAAATATTCTTGATACGAAGATATGAACCGTCTTCCACAAAGCGGCTGCTCATACGGTTGTTATCATTGGCATTGGCAGCAGTGATGCGCTGCACTTGTGCAGAACCGGCATTCGAAACATAGACATTGGAAAGTGTCGCCGGCTGTGACGGATCAATCAGTTCCACACGGGCAATATTAACAGCCTCTTTCAGCATGCCACTGTTATTCATCGGATTGGTAAATTCTTTACGCAACATATTCACCACTTTATTACCGTATACACCATTGATGAAAACATTCAGATCAAAGCCTTTATAAGAAAAAGAGTTATTAAAACCGTAAGAGAACTTTGGTTCGGGATTACCTAAATAGGTACGGTCTTTCTCATCAATAACACCATTGTCGTCAATATCCTCATAAATATAATCCCCTACCCATATCTCACTTTCAGAGATGTTTTTTCCTTTTGGAATGGCCACTTTCGCACGCTCGCCATTTTTATCGAGGATATAATTGCCATAAGAATCCCGTTTGTAAAAGTCATCTTCTTTTGCAAACATACCTATCACGTTATATCCGTAGAACTGTCCTATCGGCTGTCCTACTTCCGAGTAAGTGTAAGTTTCACTATTGATAGTACCGGAAAGTCCTGCTGTTTCCGTATAAAGTTTTGTAATCTCATTCCTGTTGAATGAAATAGTCAGTCCTGATCTCCACATGAAATCTTTTTTATTGATATTAACCGTATTCAACGTGAATTCCAAACCTTTATTGGTCATGGCACCCGCATTTACCCACGGTGAAGAAATAACACCGTTAACGTAAGAGGGAAGCGATGCTTTCATCAACAGATTATCAGTATTCTTGTAATATCCATCGATAATCAGCTCAACCCGGTTACCAAAAAGATTAATGTCTAGTCCGGCATTCCATGCTTCAGTCTCTTCCCATTTCAAGTTTTCGTTTCCATAGTTCTCCGCATAATATCCGCTTCCCCAAATAGTTGCCACCGTTCTCATCTTTACGCCATAAGCATAGTTGTCTGCCGCTTGATTACCAACCAATCCCCAGCCAAGACGCAGCTTCAAATTATCCAACCAAGAGACGTTCTTCAAGAATTTCTCATTTTTCAACTTCCAAGCAAGAGCTGCCGATGGAAATATACCCCAACGGTTTTTCGGAGCAAACGTGGAAGAGCCGTCACCACGTACGGTAAGTGTTAACAAATAACGGTCATCAAATCCGTAATTAACACGACCGAAGTAAGATTCGATAGCAGAAGAACCTTTGGAACTACTGTTCTTTGCTGTGAGTGAACTACCTGCATCCAGTTCGTGAACAGAGTTGAGGAAATAGTCGCTCCGAGTACCGGAAAGTGACTCCCAATTATTCTCCTGCGCTTCATGTCCCGCCATGGCAGTAATTTGGTGTCGACCAAAAGTATTAGTATAAGTCAGATAAGTCTTTAACGTCCAGTTACTACCGTTACTGGCACTACGGCTACCCAATGACTCTTGGGTATAAAGACCATAGTCATAAGACGGTGTATACTTGTAACTGTTGTTATAATAGTAATTACCTGCATATTCTGCCCGAAAGACCAAGCCTTTGTAGAGCGTAATATCAGCAAAGAAGTCTACATAGAGTTGCAGCCCCTTGTCATAATTCTCACGCATCAATGCTTCCGCTACCGGATTCGTAAAATAAGTACCGTACATGTTTTCCGACTGCATTCCCCACGAACCGTCAGGATTTTTCGCCGGCACTTCGGGTAACTGTTGTATTGCTGTGCGGATAATATTACCATTGTCAATCGTATTGTTCTGTTGTGTCTTGGCAACAGAAGCGCGTAAACCGGTAGAAAGCCAGTTCGTTATCTTATTATCCATATTGACACGGGCAGAAAAACGTTCGAAGTTAGAACCGATACCAATACCATCCTGACTTAAATAACCACCCGAAAGCGAATAAGTAGTCCCTTCGTTTCCTCCAGAGATGTTGATCTGATGATTATGCATGGAAGCATTGCGGAAAATCTCATCCTGCCAGTTCGTCCCTTCTCCCAATAAACTGGGATCTTTAAACTCCTCACGATCTCCAAAGCCCAGTACTTGAGCGCGTAGATTTTGATACTCCGCATACTCGCGTAGATTCAGCACATCCTGTTGTTTCGGCAATTGCTGCAAACCATAATATCCTTCGTAGGAAACTTTCGTTTTACCAGCTTTCCCCTGATTAGTGGTAATAAGTACCACACCATTAGAGGCTCTCGAACCATAAATAGCTGTGGCCGAAGCATCTTTCAAAATTTCCATGGAAACGATATCCGATGGATTAATAGAAGACAATACACTGGAGTTACCGTCTGTATTACCGGAAATCGCTACACCATCAATCACATATAGAGGTTCGTTACCATTCAGAGAGTTGATACCACGAATACTCACAGAGATACCTCCACCCGGAGCTCCCGAATTTTGTGTAACGGAAACACCCGCTGCACGCCCCTGCAAAGCTTGGTCTAACGAAGTAACAACAGACTTTTTCAGTTCGTCTCCAGTCACGGAAACAACCGAACCCGTAAGGTCGCTTCGTTTCATGGTTCCATAGCCGACAACTACCACCTCATCCAGCGTTTTAGTGTCTTCTTTCAGGACTATGTTAATGACAGGTTTTGTTGCCACCACTTGCTGTTCCATGAAACCGATGTAAGAGAATACCAGCGTCTGTCCGGTAGATACATTCAGCGTATACTTACCGTTCAGGTCTGTAATTGTCCCTGTCGTCGTACCTTTCACTTGTACGCTTACCCCAATCAACGGTTCTCCGTCAGTTGCAGAAGTTACTATTCCGGACACCTTTAAGTCCTGTGAAGGGGCAGCCTTCAATATCGTTATCGGCAACCAAAGTAATATTGCCAATGCAAGACAGTACCAATGTACAAATGTACATTTTCCAAGAAAGTGTTTATTCATTGTACCTTATTTAAATGGTTAATATTCAATTTAATCCTTCCATAATAGCTGCTATAGACGCTGCATTATGCGGTTGTCCGGTAGTGCGGTCGAACAGCTTTTCGGTATAGCCGGCATCCCAGTACAAGGGAACGAGTTTATTTTTCACGCAGGTCTTTACTACATATTCGATATAGTCATTACGTGATTTCAAATGGTTTTCCAATGCCTCTCCGGTCAACTGATCTCTTAACGTCGGTCCATATTCACCGATGATTACAGGCACATTATCATTAATAAATACATTCAGCGAACCTAATGTAGCTTCTATATCTGCTTCCTGTCCGGTAGAAGACACATCTCCACCTGCAAACGCAGCTCCCCATTGACTCTTGAAATCTTCATCATTAGGCATGATCGTGAAATCATAAGGATCGTAGTAATGACATTCCAGGAAAATACGGTTTTGAACAATATCGAGTGGCATTGTGAAATGCGCCACTGCTTTCGCTACATCCGTATTGTATGCCTGCACAATCAGATGGCGGTAGTGGTTACGTCCTCCGGTAGCTCTAACCGTATTGACGAATACCTGATTGAAACCATTCTGCACTCTGTAATTCTCCTCTGTAGGTTGTGCACCGTCAGCATCATCATTATTGACCTCATTGGTTCCGGCAAAAAGCAAACGGTCGTCATAATCCCTGAATTTTAAGGCAATCTGTTTCCACATCGCTTCCAGTCTTTCATCCAAAGCCTCTTTATTGGCATCCACCGGATGATTCAGCCAACCACCTTCCCAATGAATATTTATAATAACATAAAGACCAGCATCAAGCGCAGCTTTCACCGTAGTCTCTACTTTATCCATCCATGCACTCTTAATCTTATACGTTGATGCATCTTCAAACTGATGAGAATAAGCAACAGGCATACGTACAACATCAAAGCCTGCTGCCTTGATTCCCTCGAAAAGAGCCTTATTCGGCGTAGGATTTCCCCAACACGTCTCATCACCGGAAAGACTTCCGTCTTCCCCTACAATCACCGCTTCAAATGTATTACCTATATTTACTCCGGCTTTCATCAATGCCGACAGTTGCATAGAAGTCAAATCACGCATTCCTGTATTATCAGGATCAATATATTCATCGTATGGAGGCACGCTATACATAGACTGTTTGACATTGATAATAATATCAGGAGTACCACTTGCCGAAACAGTGACGGTAGCTGTCCTGTCTTTCTGCGTATCATTCGCCTCTACTGTGATATTTACATATTGTTTCCCTTCCCCGATTGCGTGGGAACTTTTACACCAGCTTTCCGAAGTGCTGATATGCCATTCGGACGGACCGTTGATCTGAATAGTCTGCCTGCTTCCGCGAGCATCAAATTCCAGATTGCGATATTCCTGTGCCACTTCCAAACTTCCTCCTTTTTCATCGCTATTGCTACATGATATAAAAGAGGTAGTCAGCAACACCAGCATAAATATGACTCGTTTAATACCCAATGGACCAAATAATCCATCACTAAATGACTGTTTTTCCATATTCTTCTATACTATTAGATTAAATTTAAAACCGTTAACCCCGTCTTATCAAAACATATTTGTTTTCTACACTGCAAAATTATGTATTCGACATGTAACTTCGCTTCTGTAATGTTACTCATATAGGGAGCGTTTTGGAAACGATGGGGTGAATTTGTTTTATAAAGGGGATTCATTTGTTTTCTTCCTATTTCCCTTTATACTTAAAACACTCAAAATCAGCATACATCTTTGATTCTTTAGAAGCTGATACAGCATAAAGTCCCAAGACGACTCCGGTAAATCCACCTGCTGTTTCAGTGCTTAGATAACGAGTATTCATCTTACCCAAATCATGATATATTCCATTCACTTTATAACTGAAATAATAGTAATTGATATCCGACTTCACTACCAGTTCCACTTCACCACTGGTTGGCAAGGAAACCTCTTTGGCATAATGAGTAATCTCTCCCAGTTTATACCGCAAACCAACAGAACGTTTCTGATCCTTATCCTGACGGACAAATAAATCATAGTGAGAATGAAACTCCATAAAAACGGAAAGTCCCGCTTCATCATTTACTCCCGCTTTCTGCAAGACTACCGGAGCGGATGCTTCCATATCAAAGTGTTCCTGTCGCAAGGCGACAAAGGTAGGACTTTTCCAGTCACTTAGCGTAACGGGAGTCGCTATCAAACGAAGTTTTCCATCTTTGGTAAACGTATAATTCTTTGCTTCGGGATTCTGCAGATGAATCCATTCGGGAGAAAGTTTTCCTTCTTTAAAGTCAATTCGTTCCGGTCTGCCTTTCATTTCGTGTTGAGGCAAAGTAGGTGTGTCCATCTTCAAAGAAATGGTTCCGTTGCCATTGACTACAGGCCAGGCATTCTTATCCCAACGCACCGGAGCCAGATACGTTTCACGTCCCAATGTATGATGAGTTCCCGGCATAATTCTGTACGCCAGACAAACCATCCACCAGGAACCATCAGTGCCTTCCACCAAGTCAGCGTGTCCGGTTCCCTGAATCGGACTGGATTGTCCCGACTCATTGGCATGGGTCAGAATAGGATTTGCCGGATTTCCCTGATAAGGACCGTCTATGTAACGACTGCGGGCAATGGTTACTTTATGTCCCAATTCCGTACCGCCCTCTGAAATCAACAGATAGTACCAGCCGTCTTTCTTATAAATGTGTGGACCTTCGGCATATCTGCCTCCGGTACCGTTCCATATTCGTTTGGAAGAAGAAAGCTGTTTGCCTGTCATGGGGTCAATCTCACACAGGTTGATGTATCCATCCGGATTACTGACCATAAAACATTTGCCATCTTCAAAATAAAGTGAAGGATCGATGCCTCCTTGTTCGAGCCAGACAGGTTCCGACCATTCACTACGGGGATCAGTAGTATGTACCAGGAAATTCCCCTTACCGGAAACGTTAGTCGTAATCATGTAAAACACTCCATCATTGTAACGAATGGTAGGAGCAAAAATACCGCTTCCCGAATTGGCATTAGTCAGATCAAGCTGGGATGGACGGGTCAGACAGTTTCCTATCTGCTCCCAATGCACAAGGTCTTTGCTATGAAACAAAGGCACTCCGGGGAAATATTGAAAGCTACTGTTGACTAAATAATAATCATCCCCTGCCTTGCAAACACTCGGATCGGGATGGAAACCGGGAATTACAGGATTACTGTAACCTTGAGCCGATGACTTGCATACAGAACAAAGCGAGATGAAAATAAGGAATAAAGCGTTTCGCATATCATATAATTTAAGAGTTAAACATCTTTTGCCAGCCGACGATACAAAAGTAGATGTTTTTCCCCAAGGAGACATGGTATTTCGTTCACACCCGGTCTGCCAAATGTTTTACCCATACGCACAGAATGTTTCCCTTTTGCGTATGATTTGTTTTCAACCCTCTTCAGCTTAGTCCAAGCAGCGAAAATCGAACCAGTCAAAGTCGGCCGGATTTGTATTTGCCTGCCCATTACCGGAAGCATACATACCTATAAATACACCGGTAAATCCACCTACCACTTCATTAGAGACATCACGCGTGGAAGCCATCCCTAACACTTCAACAGCGTGACCGGCTTTCACCTCAAACGTATATGCCGTCTTGGTAGCAGTGATGGATAAAATTACATCTCCGGTGGCAGGAAGTTCTTTATAGATTGTATCAACAACCTTATCTTTCAAAGTCTTACGAAGCATGGCGGTCCGCTGACCATTCCTCTTTGTTATCAGCAAATCATAATGATTCTTATCATCCGCTCTTACTACCAGTCCCGCCTCTTCATTTTCCACTTTCGGAATAAAGCTGACTTTTGCAGATGCAGTCAGATTGAAAGCAGCCTGCCGGCGGCCGATAAAAGAAAGAGAATCATTCGTTGTGAAGTTGATTGCTGTTCCTTTCAGACACAGCGAGCCCGGCTTCTCCGTCAATGACCAGAACGAATGAGCAGGATTACGGATAAAAGTCCAGTCCAACCCCAGCGTTTCCGCATCGAAATCATCACGAACCGGTTGTTTCGCCCAAACATGTGACGGCAGGTTAGGGAAGGGATATGTTTCCTGTACGACGCCATCTTTACCCACTTTAGGCCAACCGTCGGCATCCCACGTCACAGGTGCCAGGAAAGTTTCACGTCCCAAATGCTGGAACTTGCCATCCACAGGTCTTATTCCCAGACAAACTGCCCACCAGCTTCCGTCTTTCAGTTGGACAAGATCCGCATGCCCTATTGCCTGAAAAGGATGTCCGGGGCAATTCATATTCGAAAGAACCGGATTCACAGGACTGGGTTCATAAGGTCCCCAAGGGGATTTGCTCCGTTGTATGACTTCCCGGTGCTCATAACCCGTTCCTCCTTCGGCAGACATGATATAATAGAATTCGCCCATTTTATAGAAGTGAGGTCCCTCCGGTGAAGAACCTCCTAAACCGGCAGCCACTTTCCGCAAGGGTTCGACAAACTTCCCGGTTTCCGGGTCCATTACTCCCAAAAGGAAGCTGCCTTGATTATCCGGACTCAAAAAGTACATCTTTCCGTCAATAAACTCAATAGACGGGTCTACATACCAGTTCCCCACCCATACCGGATCAGACCAGGGACCCGCAGGATTCTTGGCCGTCACATAGAATACTCCTTGCGAACCTTTCCCGCCATAATTCGTGCCAATCACATAGAATGTACCCTCACGATAGCGCAACGTCGGAGCATACTGTCCGCCGGTGGAGGCACTGCATCCCATCAACGGATTATTTTCCGGACGGGACAGGGCATGTCCGATCAGTTTCCAATGAACAAGGTCTTTACTATGATAAACCGGTAGACCGGGAAAATACTCAAAGGTAGACGTAACCAAATAAAAATCATCTCCCACCCTGCAAATACTCGGATCGGGATTCATTCCTGTAATAATAGGATTCCTGAATGTCTCCTGTGCGATAGAGACATTATTAGCCATCCATAATCCGATTAAGATTAATAAAAGTCTGCAACTGTTTTTCATCATTCTTATTTTTAAAGTTTGTACTGATGGCAAAGTTCACCATAATCCGGCAAAAACAAGGTGTGTTATGTTTCGAGCAAGAGAATAGAATGTATCTTATTGGGGCATCATATGTATTCAATTGCATTTCGCCCTTTCGAGTGACTGCAAATCTTTCTACATTTGTGGTAGATTTTAAGTCTCACTTTAAAAATATCAACTCATGAAAAGCATTAAGAAAATGGTATTAATATCAGCCTTTGCCGGTACCTGCCTTACAACTCACGCGCAGGCTACCCCTCCCGCCATCCCAACCGATCCGGCTATTGAAGCTAACATCCGGCAATGGCTTCAGAGAATGACCCTCGAACAGAAGATCGGTCAGATGTGTGAAATCACCATTGATGTGGTGTCTGACCTTGAAACCAGCCGTGAGAAGGGATTCTGTCTAAGCGAGGCGATGCTCGACACGGTTATCGGTAAATATAAGGTAGGCTCACTACTGAATGTCCCTCTGGGAGTAGCACAGAAAAAGGAGAAGTGGGCGGAAGCCATCAAGCAGATACAGGAGAAATCAATGAAAGAAATCGGTATCCCGTGCATCTATGGAGTAGACCAGATTCATGGAACGACCTACACGCTGGACGGAACGATGTTTCCGCAAGGCATCAACATGGGAGCCACTTTCAACCGGGAACTGACAAGGAAAAGTGCCGAAATATCTGCCTATGAAACCAAAGCAGGATGCATCCCCTGGACGTTCGCCCCAGTAGTCGACTTAGGTCGCGACCCGCGCTGGGCACGTATGTGGGAGAACTATGGAGAAGATTGTTATGTAAATGCAGAAATGGGCGTGTCGGCCGTAAAGGGATTTCAGGGAGAAGACCCGAACCGCATCGGAGCATACCATGTAGCTGCCTGTATGAAGCACTATATGGGTTACGGTGTACCCGTTTCCGGGAAAGACCGTACTCCTTCTTCCATCTCACGCAGCGATATGCGTGAAAAACACTTCGCTCCTTTCCTGGCTGCCGTGCGTCATGGTGCATTGAGCGTGATGGTGAATTCTGGCGTTAACAACGGCCTGCCTTTTCATGCCAACCGTGAATTACTGACCGAATGGCTGAAAGAAGACTTGAACTGGGACGGTCTGATTGTAACAGACTGGGCGGACATAAACAATCTCTGCACACGGGATCATATTGCTGCCACCAAGAAAGAAGCCATCAAGATTGCCATCAATGCCGGAATCGACATGTCAATGGTTCCTTATGAAGTGAGTTTCTGCGATTATCTGAAAGAGTTGGTTGAAGAAGGAGAGATATCTATGGAACGCATCGACGATGCAGTAGCCCGTGTGTTGCGTTTGAAATATCGTCTGGGATTATTCGACAATCCGTATTGGGACATTAAGAAGTATGACAAGTTCGGTTCTAAGGAATTTGCGGCCGTTGCCCTCCAGGCTGCCGAAGAATCGGAAGTGTTATTGAAGAATGACGCACATACCCTGCCGATAGCGAAAGGCAAAAAGATTCTGCTGACCGGGCCGAACGCAAACTCCATGCGTTGCCTGAATGGCGGATGGTCGTATAGCTGGCAGGGACACGTTGCCGATGATTACACGCAGGCATATCATACAATCTACGAGGCTTTGTGTGAGAAATACGGAAAAGAGAATATTATCTACGAACCGGGAGTCACCTATGCTCCTTACAAAAACGATAACTGGTGGGAAGAAAACAAACCGGAAATTGAAAAACCGGTAGCAGCGGCAGCACAGGCAGATATTATCATCGCCTGCATTGGCGAAAACTCTTATTGCGAAACTCCCGGCAACCTGACGGATCTTACCTTATCGGAAAATCAGCGCAATCTGGTAAAAGCTCTGGCCGCTACGGGTAAACCTATCGTTTTGGTTCTGAACCAGGGACGTCCGCGTATTATCAATGACATAGAGCCTTTGGCAAAAGCTGTCGTCAACATCATGCTGCCAAGCAATTACGGTGGCGATGCACTTGCTAACTTATTGGCCGGTGATGCCAACTTCAGTGGAAAAATGCCATTTACTTATCCCCGCCTAATCAACGCTTTGGCGACTTATGACTACAAGCCTTGTGAAAATATGGGGCAAATGGGAGGTAACTACAATTATGATTCGGTGATGGATATTCAATGGCCGTTCGGCTTCGGATTAAGCTATACCCATTATAAATATAATAACCTAAAAGTAAACAAACCGGCTTTCAATGCCGATGATGAGCTGATATTCACGATTGATGTAACCAATACGGGCAAAGTTGCCGGAAAAGAAAGTGTGTTGTTATTCTCTAAAGACTTGGTGGCAAGCAGTACACCGGACAATATCCGTCTGCGGAACTTTGAAAAGATCTCTTTGAAACCGGGAGAAACAAAGACTGTTACGTTGAAACTAAAAGGAAGCGATTTGGCATTTGTCGGATATGACGGTAAGTGGAGACTGGAAAAAGGAGATTTCAAGATCAAATGCGGTGACCAATGGATTGATATTGTATGCGATCAGACGAAAGTATGGAATACTCCGAATAAAAATACTCTTCATTAATAAGCTTCTTCTCATATATAAAAAATCACTTTTCTCTATCACCTATCACCGACGGCAATCAAATACCTTATTCATCGAGGTTTCCGGTGGTGATAGGTTGTTTTTTAACCTATCACCACATCTGTCACCTATCACCGCAAAAAAACACTACTTTCATCACATTTTTGCAAAGACAACCTGAATAGCTATGACTTAGAGAGCCATTTCTTTCTTTTCTTCACAGGAGCCATCACCAATTTAGTATGCAGTTCTTTGATTTCACATAAATCGAACCTTTCCTGTATATACACATACATGATGACCAAATGGATAAGTTCTTTATTCGGACATGAGAATTCATCTTTAGACAGCCCGTCTATCACTATATTCAATAAACAGAGAGAACACTGCAATTCAGCCTTTGACAATTGGTCTACGCTTTCAATATTTGCAAAGCTAGGCCAGTTTTCTTTCATAAAACTAAGCTTGTCGACGGAGCGTTCTAAATCGTGCTTCATCAGGCAGGAACAGGAACAAGTAAGGTCACTCATAACTATCATTTTTTTAATTATGTGTTCCCGTTTGCCAATAAAAAAGGCGCGGAAACTATTACTGTACTATCCTCCGACGGCTCTGGTAAGCCTACACCTGAATAATAAGCAATAGCTCCACGCCCGTTGAGATATATAACAAATATATATACAACATGGACGTGGAGACCGGTCACTTATTATCTGCAGGTGTTAAATTTACCAGATTTACGGAGCAGATAATAAAAACACTTTCTCCAATTCAAAAGTAAACGTATCTTCTCTCTGAAGACACGCTACAAATATAACTATATTTTTCAGACAATGCCACTGTTATCACAGTAAAATAGTTTAATTCTCCCTTGCCCTATATCTATCAAATAGAACAAGGCATATAAATACCTACAACAAGTAGGAATACTTTGCTTTTCTCCCTGATATAGTTTATCTTTGCTACCGATATAGTTCATTCTTCATGGCCGTGGCGAATTCCTACCACGGCCGTGAAAAGATACTACCACAGCCATGACGAGATCTCTCCACGGCCGTGGGAAACTAATGATAAAGGCACCGGAAGATAACTATCCCTATGCCTTAGTCCAAGAATAAAGGCAGGATAACTTATAAAAGCCGCTTGATAGCAAACAAACAACAGCTATATAACACCCTCCCCCTAAGTCCGAAGATGATCGATTAGCTTCGCAACAAAAAAACAATGTCCTTATAGGCTTACAACGATAAATTTAAAATACGTAGTAATGTATAAGGCGAAAACAAATTAATAATGGCAATACAATTTGAATTGTACAAGACTCCCCGTCCCAAGGATGAGGAAGACAAAGAAACGTACCACGCACGTGTAGTCAACTTCCAACACATTGACACAGACTATCTGGCAAAAGAAATCCAGATAGCCACTTCTCTAACTGAAGGGGATGTAAAGTCAGTTCTCGAATCTCTAAGTCATTTTATGGGGGATCGTCTTCGGGAAGGACAAAGCGTCCATCTGGATGGCATCGGTTATTTCCAGATAAAGCTGAATAGTCAAGAGCCTATCACTTCGCCCAAACTAAAAGCGAATCAGATAAAACTCAAAGCCAACATCAGCTTTAAAGCGGATGCCAAACTGAAAAGGTCAGTCAGTGTTGTTCATGTGGAGCGAAGTAAACTGAAACCCCATTCGGCTGTCCTTTCAAATGACGAGATAGACAAATTGCTGACAAACTACTTCAAGAGCAACCCTGTATTAACCCGTCGCGACTTTCAAGGATTGTGCGGCTTTGCCCCTACCACTGCCGCACGGCAAATCAAACGGCTGAAAGAGGAGGAGAAGAAGTTGAAGAATATCAATACTTATTATAATCCGATTTACATGCCGATGCCGGGATATTATGGCAAGGCGGAGATAAAAGAGGATGAAGCAAATACTATACAATAATAAAGTAAAGAGTATGAAAAAAGTGCCCAAGAAGGCACTACCGATCATTTTGCTGACGTCAGCAAAATGGTATTCCTGATAATAAATTCCCCCCAAAAAAATAACCTATTTTTATGGTAGAATGAGAGACACCTTGAAGCGAGGTATCTCTCATTATCTATATCACTCATTAATAAGACCTAAATTCAATTATTCTTATTAATCAAATTGATTACTACCTTCACCATCACGTCCTTTTCTTCCGTCCGGCTTTCGGCAATCATCAACGTAAGTGCCACAAGCGTATTATTTCCAATCAACTTCGAACCATCGGATTTATATAATATACCGTTCTTCTCCAGAAACCAAAGAAACAAGAAAGCGGCAATACGCTTGTTACCGTCACTAAACGAGTGATTCTTTACGACAAGGTAGAAAAGCATTGCGGCTTTTTCTTCAATGCTTGGATAAAGTTCCTCTCCACCGAATGTCTGATAAATGGTGTTGATAGAGCTTTTGAACGACTGATCCTTTTCATTTCCAAACAAATCACTGCTTCCGAACTTTTCCTGCAAAAGGTGAATGGCTTCCATTGCTTCTTCATAGGTGGCACGAAATTCTTCAGTAGGAGTCGTGGAGTCTACTTCCAATTGCTGGTAATCGTATTTATCCAGTGTATCCAGACCGTAAGTGTAATCGGTAATCACACGCAAGAGTCCATTGGCCTCATCCAGCGTCAATTGTTTGTGTTCGATGACGTTAGAAAGAAGGCGTACGGTGCTCTTCAGGTCTTCCAGTTGAGCAGCTTTGACCTGCTGATTAATGGCGTAACCCTTAATCAGGTAGTCTTTCAGGATTTTGTTCGCCCAGATACGGAATTGGGTGCCACGCATGGAATTGACCCTATAACCGACAGAAATAATCATATCAAGATTATAATAAATAATGTGACGCTTGATAGTCCGATTCCCTTCCATCTGAACTTGTGCAATTTTTGCACAAGTTGAGTCTTTCTCCAACTCTTCCGACTTATAGATGTTATTAACATGCTTCACTATGGAAGTTCTATCCGTTTGAAACAATTCCGCCATTTGAGCTTGATTGAGCCACACCGTCTCATTCTCCAACTTCACATCAATGGAAGTTTTCCCATCCTTTGTCTGATAAATGACAATTTCTCCTCTATTGTCCATAAAATGCCTCCTTATTTATGCATTGTGTCCGTCCATTACCTTCGTAGCAATGGACGGACACACAAATGTATAACTTTCAAAAAGAAATAAAAATATAAAGCCGTTTTTAATTATTTGCTCTGAAGCGTTACAATAGAACGCGCCGGAATCTGAACTGTTTTTCCACTTTTCACTGTCCTCACCGGAAGCAAATTTTCCCCTTCTTTATCCGAAGTACGATAAATCTGCCATTGCGTATTTCCTACTTTTTCTTTATGAATAGAAAACTCTTTTTCCTCATTGGCATAGTTTATAACGACTATCACATACGTTCCATCTACGTTTTTGTAAGCAGAACACATCAATCCTTGCTGATCGGTATCGCCATCAGGGATGAAAGCGTTTGTTTGATCGAAAGCCGAAACGGATAGCCTGACTGCTCCCGGACGGATAAAACGGCTATAATTTCCTAAAGCCCACATCAATTTAGAATCTTCTACTCTACCATCCAAAAAGTTATCGTCAGTAGTGTACTCGCGAATCAGTCCGTCTTTGTAGTCACCACCAATGGCACGCCACCATTGCCAACTTTCGGCTCTAGCATACACAATGTCATGATGAATGATACGTGCCACATAGAGCGCTGTCTTCATTGTACGGTCGAAACCATTTCCACCACCAATTTCTTCATCATTACCCATGATGCAAGTCTCCGTTTGCCAGAAGCCAACTTGATGTTTATCTAAGGTATCCCGCAACTGGCAGCGGATATTACGTAATTCACTTAACGGAGTCGTTGTCCAATAGCTATGTCCAAGCATCAGGCGGGGAACATTCGGAGTATCTCCTAAATAGGTATCTACACTATCCGGACAGAAAAAGGCTTGAATCTGATAACCCCGTTGCCAATCTGTTTCGTGAGTGCGGAACATACAGCGATAATCGGAAGATTCATTCACCAAAATCTGCGTATCCATATTCCGGCTTACAAATTCTTTGCTTAACAAACGGATAGTATGAGCTACTTCTTTGTTGGTTGCCGGACAACCTTCCTGTTTCGGTCCTACCCAATTCCAGTGTCCGTCCGGTTCGTTGAAAGGACAAATGTAGTTGAACTTGATGCCATCATGTTTTTCTACTCCCTGTATTACATCTGCCAGAAAACGGACGTATTTTTCATAACAATCCGGCTTCAGATTTGCCGTACCTCCACGACCGGTATTGGTTGCCAATCCGTTCTGTGTATAATGTACGGGAGGCGAGTTCAGGAAAGCCAGGAATTTATTGACTCCCCGTTCTTTTGCCAGTTTTAGGAAGTTGCGTTGTCCTTGTTGCTTGTTCCAGTCGTACGTTCCATCTGCATTCAGAAAACACTCGGCTCGCATCCAGGGAGAAGCGATCTGACTAGCCTCCCCTTGTTCCGCACTACCTGCTCCGACATTGAAACGCCAGAGGGACAGGCCGATGCCTTTCGGCTGTCCGTTCGCATCATTCTCCGTACTGAACAGCCAATCGGCTACCTGGTTTTGTTTCTCTTCCGGCCAAAGTCCGATAAACTGCATACTCCAAGCGTCTGAAGCGCTGAAATATGCCATCGTTTGACAGGGCTTATCCGTTTCTATCTGATAACTTACATCAGGTACAGATTGAGAACATCCACCCGCCACACATACAAACAGAAAACCTAAAATCGCTACTCTCTTTTTACCTATAATCCTATTCATCTATAATCTTCCATTATTCAAATCATACAATACAACTCCGTCCTGAAACAACCTGACCATCTACCAAAATCAAGAAAGATATTATCAAAGAGTAGGTATTACCTGCTTAATGCTCCCATCTTCATTAAATTCCATACGATCTATACATACTTCACGATGAACACCGGGATCACTTTTCAGATAATTCTTATTGATGCGATGATAAACAATATACCACTTATCAGTGCCGGGAATTTGCAAAACAGCATTATGAGCAGGACCATATATTTCCTTTTCCGGGTTTTGAATCAGCACAACTGGATTATCAGCCACTTTAATCGGTCCCAAAGGTGATGTTGAAGTGCCATAAGCTACATGATAATTGGGAGAACCAGTATCATCTACCGACCACATAAAATAATAAAGCCCGTTACGGTAGAATACATAAGCCGCTTCACGATAAGCATAATCCTGCAAAGTACCTCCTACGGGAGTCATCACTGTGACTGTTTCCTTCTTTATGGAAACCATATCCTCATTCAGCTCCGCACCTGCCATATAACCATTTCCCCAATACAGATAAGACTTCCCCGAAACCGGATCGGTAAACACATCCACATCTATTTGCTGACCGTTCCCGGTGGGTGAATCCGTTACGATGGGACGTCCCAAATCAACAAACGGCCCGGTGGGAGAATCGCTCGTAGCTACTCCGATCTGTTTTCCTCCTCCTGCTTTCGGATGACCGCTGTAGTAAAAGAAGTATTTATATTCTCCTCCTATCAACTTCTCCTCAATACAAGGCGCCCACGCATTACCATCCGCCCAAGGTACTTGGTCTGATTTCAGATCCAGCATTATCCCTTCATCCCTCCAATCCTTTAAGTCAACAGACGAAAAAACGGTAAAATACCAACCACCCCATCCGGGCTGTCCGTCTGTGGTAGAATAGATATAGTATTTCTTAGTCTTGTTGGAATATAAAATTTCAGGATCAGCATGGAAACCTGGCAACACAGGATTACCAGACAACGAGAAAGCGGGCAGCGTCACTGCCAACATCAAGCCGATTGTAATCAAAGTTCGTTTAATAGGTACTATCATATTTTCATTAGTTGGATAAAAAGGGGAAATATCAGGTTGTGATACTCCCCCCTCCGGTATTTACATTCTTGATACTATTTATTTCAATGCTACTTTAATAGATTGACTGTAACAATATTCCGATGATTTGTCTGATTTGACTCCTACACGGGCATAAAGATAGGATTCGTTTATCAAACCATTCGGGATCTCAATTTCAGCAGTGTTTTCCTGACCGAGTGAGACTGTATTACCCAACTTCAACTCTGCTTCTTTCTGTTTCTCATCCGTCAAAACACCTGTACCCAGATAGATACCTACATTCTCCATATTGGCATCAGCAACCACTTTATTAATAGTAAACCGTGCGGTAACCTTGTTGCCGTTTCTGGCAAAAGATACGTTTCTAACAGAGAAATACGGTGTCACAGGAATATCCTGCACAGTGTTTCCTTTCACTGTAATATAAATTGTGTCATTAGAAGGTCTTTCCCAAGGAGCATTACCCATACGCACCAATTTATAATCACCATTGAAAAGGGACACGGAATAGCTTCCGTCCTGCGCAACATACACCGGAATAGAGCCATGCAAAGCATAACCGTCCTGGAATAAAGCAAACTCTGAACTTCCGCTTCTAACTCCTACTGCTTCACCGTCATAAATTGCTCTTCCGGTCAATGTAGCCTTAGGTTCCTCAAAGTTGTCGTAGCTGCAACTGCTTACTGCCAACAAACAACATATCATAATAAAGAAAGGTATAATCTTTTTCATAATCTCTTATTTTTATTGGAATGGATTCTTCACAATCGTCGGATTGTTATTAATTACATCATCAGCAATGAATGAATAATAGTTAGACTGCTGGAAGGTTCTTGCCACCTTGAAACGTTCGGATTTTGTCTTTACAAAAATGTACTTGTCCTGATCCGATGTTCCCGGTTTTGGTTTAGCAATACGATAAGGATATAAACCGTAAACGATCGCTTTATCGTTATCTGTATTTCCGTTCCAGGTGATATCAGCTATTCTCCATCGTTTCATATCAAAATAACGGTGATCTTCGAAAGCTAGTTCCACACGACGTTCGTTCTGAATCTTTTCTATTGTCAGGCTTGTCAGACTGTTGGCCGGGAAACCGGCACGTTGACGCAAGCGGTTGATGTAGGGTAAAGCTGTCGGCTCGTCATTCAATTCAAAAGCAGCTTCGGCAGCATTCAAATAGATTTCACCCAGACGGAACCAAGGCCACCAGTTTTCAGCGTAGTTACGGAGAGTGTAACCGGATGCCTCACTGATAAACTTACGGATATAAAATCCGGTATTGCTCACGTTAGGACTATTAGTCTGAGGACCGTCCTGGCCGACAAAAGTTTTATCATCGTCATAAGCACTTCCTAATTTCGAGTCTGTCAGTAAGTCGTAGGAACCGGTCTTATCATTCCATACTGCTACTCCTGCCTGAATATCCACATCCTGATTTCTGAACTTTGAGCCCGGATAGACGATCGTACCATACAAACGTGCATCTTTATTGGCAAAAATATCGCTCGGAGTATCATATACTACATAGTCATTACCATTCTTATAATGTAAGGTCCCCGAAGTTCCATCCAAATAATCAAATGCTTCTACCAATCCTAAAGACGGACCGATGCAAGAAGAATTATCGTTATCTTCTCTTAAATGATGAACTACATTATCATAACCGAAGCTATGCACTTTCAAAGGATTCTTATAGTCTTTCACCCAAATAGCCTCCTTATTCAGCGTCTTGTCCACAAACATCTTATAGAAGTTCACTCCTTTATCTGACTCCTTCTCATAAAGTTCATATCCACCGTTTTTAATGATTTCCTGCGAAGCTGTCAACGATTTACGATAATAATCGTCTGCCATATCAGCCGGAATACCTACTTCTCCGCCAGACGTTACAATATTAGGAGTCTTCAGCGCATTATATTTGGCAATAGAACCGGCATACAGCATAGCACGGCTTTCCAATGCCAATGCAGTGTAATAGTTGGCACGACTTTGACTGCCTTTATTGCCCAATTGTGACTTGATTGCTTCACATTCACTGTATACAAAGTCATATATTTCGTGCTCCTTGGCACGCGGATTACGTAAGTAAGAAGGATCTCCGCTGAAATCATACTCCAAAGTAGTTGTAATCAATGGTACACCACCCATACGTCTTACAAGCTCAAAATAAACGTAAGCGCGGATAAAGCGAAATTCAGCTTTGAACTGTAGCTTGGCATCTGCTGAAATATCTATTCCATATTTGTCGATATTCTCAATAGACATATTGATGTCACGTATCAATCCATAATCCCACCAACGTCCGTAGTCGTTGCCATAACGTAATTCATTACGATAATTCTGATCCAGCGTGCCACAGTACATAGCATCATCCGTTTCGCACATACCACCGGTATTGAAGTCACCGTGCAACTGTGGAATACGATTATATAAATTGGCTAGCTGTGATTTAATCATGTTCGGATCGTTCCATACCAACTCATTGGTAAGAATATTTTTGGGATCTCTTTCGAACCAGCTGTCGCCACAACCCGATAACATGGAAGTAAGGACGGCTCCCAACAGAACTATTTTTATAGATTTGCTTTTCATGATAGCGTTCATTTTTTAGTATGTAATATTAAATCCAAGAAGGAATGTACGTTGTTGCGGGTATACCACTGCAGCTGCGGCAGTGATTTCAGGATCGACTCCAAACTTACCCACATTGTCAAACGAACACAAGTTAGAAACATTAGCATAAATACGTACTTTCTGTGCACGAATCGGTCTCAACAGTTGTACCGGCAGGCTATAACCCACTTCCAGATTCTTGATACGGAGATAACGCACATTGTGCAACCAGAAGTCACTATTCTTATTGTTATAGCTGAATTCACCTTTACGGATGGCCGGATAACGTCCCGGCATCCATTCACTTTCCGGATCGTACAAGTCGGCACGATGCCAACGGTCTTCCAATAAATAAACCGGTGAGTTTCCATTTCCATGATATGCATTAGCCAATTCATAGTTTTGTCTCCATCCTTGCATAGCCCCACCGGAAAGGTCGATATTCAAGTCAATCCCCTTCCATGCCAAACCGATATTACCACCAAACGACATAATAGGTGCCCAACCTTCCGGATAACCGATAGGACGCTCGTCCATACCATTGATAATACCGTCGCCATTCACATCTTTATAGATAAAGTCACCGGGAAGCAGTGTCCGGTTATTATTTCCATCCAGATTTACCGGATAATTACGAATTTCTTCTTCCGACTGGAACTGGCCAATTACCTGATATCCCCAATAGATACCGCCCCAACGGCCTTCCGCAGAATTGCGGTATTCATCCCAAGAGTTATTAAAACGCGGTTTATAAGTCTCAATGCTCTTGTAACGTGAGAAAGTAAAGTTACCGCTTACGGTATAGTTCAAATCACCGATATGGTCGGTCCATGTAACCATACCTTCCGCACCGATATATGCTTGTTTGTTCAAGTTCTCATTAGGCAATGTATATCCCACTTCACTCGGAAGCAATACATCATAACGGGCAGCCGGTACACCGGTAATATCCTTGCGGAAAGCATCGGCGGTTACCTTCAAACGATTATTGAACATAGTCAGGTCAAAACCGATATTCGATGTTGTATTCTTCGTCCAGGATAAGTTGGTAATAGGTAATCCTCTCTGGTTCAATCCGGTCACCAGTTCACCATCCAATACAGCATTACCATTATTCCACGTATAACCACTCAAGTAATCAAACAGTTTTACATCCTTTTCTGTACCTGTCTGACCAATAGAAGCACGAATCTTCAAATCATCTACAACAGGTCTCAACTTTTCAAAGAATTTCTCTTCCGAGATTCTCCAACCTATAGATACACCCGGGAAGAATCCCCAACGATTATTTGCTGCATAGAGATAAGAACCGTCATAACGAGCCAATAATTCAATCAGATATTTGTGGGCAAAGTCGTAATTGATACGCCCAATCCATCCGGCACGCGCTTCGTAACTCCATTCATCAGCGAAACTGTTGAGCTCATCAAACTGCAATAACGGCAGATAGTCAGTAGAAGGTTCTGTACCATAAGTTTTCTTAGTCCAATCATAATCGGAGGCTTCATAACCCAAAACCGCCGAAATATTATGGTTTTTAATCTGTTTTGCATAATTCAGTTGCAATTGCATATAACGCGCAGGCACACTACGATCTATTTGATTTCTCCAACGTCCTGCGGCAGGTGTCCCGTTATAAGTATCTTTCTCCTTATCGTATGTATAGATTTGATAAGCATATTGATAACCGTCGAAACGGCTGTTGGTATAATTGTACGAGAACGTAGCTTTTGCAGTCAAACCGAAAGAGAAATCATACTGTGCATAAGCATTGATATTGGCATTACGAGTCAAATTATCCTTGTAACCGGCAATGTCACGACTGAACGCAGCCGGATTGTAACCATTCTCATGCACATTATTGATATATTCCGGATTATCATTGGCATAAGGGCTTTCGATAGGCTGCATCTTGAACATAGCCAATATAGCCGAATAATAACCGTCACCACCCGGCAAACCTACGTCTTCACTCTTTTCATACTTACCGCTAATCTGTGCACCTATTGTAAAACGGTCTGTTATCTTAGTATCAATATTCAACTGAAGATTGGTACGCTCATATTTAAAGTCAGGCATCATCGCATCTTGTCCGGTATGAGCTACAGAAAGATAATAGTTGGTCTTTTCAGAGCCACCTGTCACATTCGCATTGATGTGGTATTGAGGTACATTTTTTCTCATTACCATATCATAATAGTCATAGCTCTTATATCCCGGTTCGGTACCAGCTTCCCATTTAGCAAGTTCCTCGGGACTATATAATTTGCTTGGATCTTCACCTCTATTCTGTGCTGCTTCAGCCAAACCTCTTACATATTGTCCTGCATTTGCCAATTCAGGGAAACGGGTCAGATTCTGCCAACCATAGTATCCATTGACATTGATGCTTACTTTATCATTCTTTTTACCTTTCTTGGTGGTTACCAAAACTACACCATTTGATGCACGCAAACCGTAAATAGCAGCAGAAGCATCCTTCAAGACTGTGATACTCTCGATATCCTCGATATTCAGAGCATTAAACACATCGCTACCGGAAACATCCGATGCCTGCAACCAGTCACGACTATTCATTCCACCATAAGGAATACCGTCGATTACAAACAGGGGGCTACCCATATTACGGATTTCAAGATTGATACCTCTACCCGGACGGGCATCTACAGCACGCGTAGACACACCTGCTATCTTACCGGATAAGGCTCCCGCAGTAGTCGTAGAAACAGAACGCGTCAATGCATCGGATTTAACATCACTGATGGCTCCGGTCAGGCTTTTCTTGGTTTGTGTACCATAACCCACCACCACAACTTCATCCAAAGTTTCCGTATCTTCTTCAAGAACGATTTGAAGATGTGTCTTTCCATCTATCTTCACCTCTTTAGTCTTATAACCGATGAACGAAATTGCCAATGTAGCATTTTTATCATCTACATTAATGGTGAAGTTACCATCGATATCAGTAATGGTTCCATTAGAAGTTCCTTTGACAGTAACATTGGCACCAATGATATCATCTCCTCTCACATCGGCCACATGTCCTGTAACTTGTGTTTGTGCAAATGCTGCAGCTGACAGAAGCAACTGTATGACACACATGCATAAGATTCTTACATACCTCATAAATTAGAATTTAAAGATTAAACATTTTTTGTTGTTTTTTCCGATGCAAATATAGAGTATTGATATAAATCAATTAAGCAAAAATCATGCAGAAGAGCTATGCAAATCATTCATTGCACGATTTACACACTCTAAATAAAATATTTATTCTTATTTTTGAACTGGTAATTGAAACAAATAAGCACGAGTTATGAAAAAACACATTGCTTCTACTTTATTTTTATCCTTGTTGTCTATTCTTCAATTGACAGCCCAGTCTCATTCTGTAAAAAAACTGGGGATAGAACAAGGATTATCCAACAATTATGTAGTCAGTATTACACAGGATAAACAAGGCTTTTTATGGTTTGCTACAGAAGAAGGACTTAATAAGTTTGACGGTACCCGCTTCATTACTTATTATAAAAATGATTTGCCACATAACAATCAGGGAATCACCGGCAACGAACTCAACCGGGTGTATGCTGATTCCAAACGTCCCATCATTTGGATAGCCACTCAGCGAGACGGACTAAATGCATACAATTATGACGAACAAACATTTACTGCCTACCAACATAACCCGGAAAATCCACACAGCCTGATTACAAATGACGTAACGGACATCTCTCCTTCCACCCAAAACGACGATGGTTTATGGGTCAGCACCTATTATAGAGGTATAGAATATCTAAATATTAATAACGGGCAATTCACACATTATAATAGGAGTACGGTGCCTAGTCTACCCTCCAATCAGACATGGACAGTATTGGACGGAGGAGACAACAATTTGTATATCGGCCATGTCGGAAGCGGATTCAGTATTTTTTCTCTCAAAGACAAAAGTGTAAAGAATTTCCAGAATGAAACGGGAAATCCGACAAGCTTGCCCGGTAATGATGTGTTTTGTATCATAAAAGATGCAAACGGCAACATCTGGTTAGGAACGAATAATGGATTGGCTCTATATAATGCTGCCAATGATAACTTTATCACATTCAGAAATAACAAGAATGACAAGTATGCTACTTTATGCAGTCGCATATTATCCATCCGGCAATTAAAAGATAATAGACTTTGGATTGCTTCAGAACTCAATGGCATTGCCATATTAAACCTGAAGCAAGGTATGTTTCTCTCACCAGAGGAGCTTTCTATTGAATACATACAGGAGGGTGATGATAGTCGAAGCCTCTCTAATGCAAGCGCTCGATGTATATTTCAGGATTCTTTCGACAATATCTGGATAGGAACATGGGGAGGAGGCATCAACTTTATTAGTAGCAAACCTCCTTTGTTCACCACATTAAGCTATTCCCCGATTCCAAACAATGAAAACAGCCTGAACAACAAAGTAGCCAGCAGTCTTTGTATGGACAGACAAGGACGGATTTGGATCGGAACAGACGGAGGAGGTATTAATGTATTTGAAGGAGAGAAACGGATTGCCATTTATAAGAAAGAGAGTGGAGATATTCCTTCAAATTTTATATTAGCTTCTTTACAGGATTCAAAAGGGAATTTATGGTTCGGTTCCTACCAAGGAGGAATCAGCTATTATGATAGCCGGAATAAAAGATTCCGTTCCATCTCCCTCATGGGACAATCTAATCTAGACGTCCGTACGATCTATGAAGATGCCCAACATAACATTTGGGTTGGATATAGTGGAGGAATTGTTGTATTAAATCCTCTCACCATGAAAATTATCCAACATTACAATACAGATAATAGCGAACTGCACAGTGATTTTATACGTTCTATAGCTCAAGATGAGAAAGGACGTTTTTGGATTGGAACTTTCGGAGACGGACTTGGTATATACACCCCGAACTTACAGAAAATCAAGACGTTCACTCAAAGAGATGGCTTTTGTTCTAACACCATCAATCAGATCATACAGGATAAACAAAAAAGAATGTGGATAGGAACGGGGGAAGGATTAGTTTGTTTCCTGTCGACTGATGAGCTGAATTACAAAACTTACCAACGGAAAGACGGGCTGATCAATACGAATATTTGTGCCATAACAGAAGATAAAAAAGGGAATATCTGGTTTAGCAATAATAAAGGTATCAGTTGTTATGTCACGAATAAAGGCTGTTTTTATAACTATGACCACTCTGACGATGTTCCGGCAGGAAGTTTTTCAAGCAGTTGTGTCACACAAAGCAAGAATGGACAGATTTATTTCGGTTCTATCAATGGAGTATGTTGTTTCAATCCAGACATTACTATGAATGAACAACCGGCCCCGGCAGCAGTTGTCACAGAGATGAAAATACTGGGACGGTTGAGTAATCTGGAAAACAATGACATGATTATCAATCTCTCCAAAGGACAAAACGTTGAGTTGAGTCATGCACAAAATAGCTTCGGATTGACATTCAATGTACAAAACTACTCACTTGTCAATCAGGTAGAATATGTGTATATGCTGAAAGGACTCGAAAATTCCTGGTATACCGTCAACGAAAATAATAGTGTCACTTTCCGAAACATTCCTCCGGGAAAATATGAGTTCCTTATCAAAGCACGAATTCATAATCAAAAATGGCCGGAAGAAGCCACTTCCCTGACCATTCGTATCAATCCTCCTCTCTGGTTGACGTGGTGGGCAAAACTTATCTACATCTTGGTATCTATCAGCATCACTTATCTTATCTTGCATGCTTACAAAAAGAAGTTAGATCTGGAGAGTCTCTATACGTTGGAAAAGAAAAACCATGAGCAGGAACAGGAGTTAAATCAGGAACGCTTGCGTTTCTATACCAATATCACGCATGAGCTGCGTACACCGTTGACCTTAATCCTCGGTCCTCTCGAAGATATGCAAAAAGAAGCATCACTTCCTGCAAAACAAGCCCAGAAACTATCAGTTATCCATCAGAGCGCACTACGTTTGCTCAATCTGATCAATCAGATACTGGAATTCCGAAAGACGGAGACACAAAACAAGAAATTGTGTGTCAGCAAAGGAAACATTGCCCCTCTGATTTATGAAATAGGGCTTAAATACAAAGAATTAAATCAAAATACCAAAATAGATTTCCGGATTCAGATAGAAAAAGAAGAAATGTTTCTTTTCTTCGATAAAGAAATCATCACGATTGTTTTGGACAATCTGATTTCCAACGCTATCAAATATACGGAACAAGGGTGTGTAACGCTAAGTTTGCATCAGACCATGCGTAATGAGGTAGCTTATACGGAAATAAAAGTCAGTGATACAGGGTACGGAATTTCCGCCGAGGCCCTGCCACATATTTTCGACCGCTATTATCAGGAAAGCAGCAAGCATCAGGCATCCGGTACAGGTATCGGACTGGCCTTGGTGAAGAATCTCGTCACCTTACATGAAGGGGAAATTCGTGCAGAAAGCATCCAAAATGAAGGAAGTACGTTCTATATCAGTTTACTGACGGATAATATCTACCCCAATGCCTTACACGCAGACTCAACGGAACCGGTTCAAGAAGAGATGAACCAGAATACGGAACTGGAATATTCACAAGAAGCGACATTAGATACCAGTAAACCAATCCTATTGATTGTAGAAGACAATGAAGAAATACAGAAATATATAGTTGAATCCTTCACCGACTCGTTTGAGGTAATCACGGCCAACAACGGAGAAGAAGGTAAGCAACAGGCTCTTAGCCGTATCCCCGATATTGTAGTCAGCGACATTATGATGCCTGTGATGGACGGCATCACTTTATGCAAGCAATTAAAAGATGATGTGCGCACCAGCCATATTCCTATTATTCTGCTGACAGCCAAAGATTCTCTCCAAGATAAAGAAGAAGGATATGAAGTAGGAGCCGATTCTTATCTGACGAAACCTTTCAGTGCTTCTCTGTTACGTAGCCGAATCAATAATCTGCTCGATTCAAGGAAAAAGTTAGTAGCCCAATTCCAGGCGCAATCTACTCCGGGGAGTCAAATAGATTTAAGTGAGAAGCGTATAGTAATTGCCGAAGCTTTGAGCAAGTTAGATAATGAGTTTATTGAAAAAATTACCCTTTTAATCGAGGAAAACCTTTCTTCAGAGAAGATTGATATTAACTATCTATCTGATAAAATGTGCATGAGCGGTTCCACTCTTTACCGAAAAATGAAAGCACTTACGGGACTCTCGACTAACGAATATATCCGAAAAGTGAAAATGGAGAATGCAGAACGTTTGCTGCTTGAAGGGAAGTTCAATATCTCTGAAATAGCCTATAAAGTAGGAATGAACAGTACGGGATATTTCCGTCAATGCTTTAAGGAAGAATTTGGGCTCTCTCCTTCAGATTACCTGAAGCAAATTAAACAATCTTGAGAAAGGGAGATGTATCAGAAGTAGAATCTGCCTTCATGTTGTTCTATTATTCAGAACGATAATGAAGAATCTCTTCTGATACCTCCCAATAGGAAATTCAGCGACCTGTAGGGGAGGTCATTTCCTTAATTCTTCAACCATCACTTTGAGCAATGATTTAGAATCATCCAGCGGCAAATCCGTGGCCAAATCCCAACTCATCATGCCTTTTAGTCCTTGCTCCATCGCATAACGGGTCTTAGTACGGATATTGTCCTGTCCGTCAAACACATATTTCTCTCCCTTATATATTACTTCATTTTGTGCAGGCTCAGTAATCAATCCCTCTTGTACAAAACTGAAATAAGCCTCTGTCTTCTTTGAATTATCCTTTGTCACACCATAGAAAGGAACTCCCGCTACCAGTTTCTCTTTGGGAATACCATACTTCAATACCATCTGAATATCCGAATCATATTTCTCTACCGGAAAACGAACCGGCGAAGGACCGTAGCATTGAAGTGAAATAAAATCAACTGCATCAATAGCTTTCCTGCTAATTTTATAGCAAACAGGATGCAGAGAAACACTGAAAATATACTTATCGCCCAACACCTCCCTCATCTTCACGATAGCCAGACTATAATTTTCATACTCTTTCTCATTCTCCGCCCATTCAAAGTCAAGGTCAATGCCATCCAATTTATTCTTTTCCAGCACTTTCTTTATGTTTCTTGCAAATGCCGTACGAGCAGTCTCATCAGCCACCATTGCCTTCCATTCACCACTGGAAGCTCCTAAACGTATTTTCGCTTTTGTTCCTTTTACTTTTGCACGAACCGATTTAATCAATCCTTCCCAAGTTGTCACCCCCTTTCCCTGAAATGCACGTGGGTTCTCGAATGAAAGCGATCCATCTTTATCAGGATGAACATTCAAGAAAATAAGGTCGTCACTCGCCCGCAGACTTTCAGTAGAAATACGTCCGCGATTGTAGAAATTACCCCGCACATAAGAACTCACCATATAGTTTTGTTGTGCAAATAACGATAACCCTACAAACAAAAAAAAGAAGAATACAATTTTTCTTAGCATTAGCATAATGATTGATAATTAATGAATTTAGATCACAAAAATACGCATGACAAATAGAAATAGATGTTCAATAATTACTATAATACTTCCAAAAATCAACATAAAGCCTTCTATCACAAGCATAAAAAACAGAAAAGTCTTGAAAAAGAACCAGAAAACCAACCGAAAAACGAACAACATCCCAATATTCTCTTTATTCTTAACGATGGCCATACGTCATGAGGATTTATGCCGAAGTTCTGGCAGATTACGCCTAGAGCCTAACCATGACCGATACGTGAAAAATTAAACGCACATAATGATGTAAGTAATGAAAGAAAGAATTCCATTTTCCGCAAAAAAATTATATCTTTGTTCCCCGTAAATAACAATTCACGAATAACTTCATGCAAGGAGATTCATTTTGCATACAATATACCAACTGTACAGGATGTCCCAAAGCTGTTGAGAATATCCTTATATACAGAAACTTACCCAAAGGGGAACATATCCCCAAGGATAAGTGTACGCAGAATTGTATGCTTTTCATGATAAAGGGTGAGTTACTTATCAATAGTGAGGAGTATCCCGGAAATAGACTGCGTGAAAGACAGTTTATCCTGCAAGCTATTGGTTCCAAGGTCGAAATACTAGCATTGACAGATGTTGAATACGTTGTCTACTGGTTCAACGAGCTGCCTCTGCTCTGCGAAGACCGGTACAAGGAAATGATGGAACACACAGAGGTCCCGGTGACCTACACTCCACTGATTATGAGTGAAAGGTTATACCACCTTGTCACCAGCATGCCCGAATTCCTCAACGAAGAAACTCCTTGCGGCAAGTATATCGACTTAAAATGTAAGGAACTTGTCTTCTTGATCACCAATTTCTATCCTCTGCCCCAGCTAAGTTCATTCTTCTATCCCATCAGCACTTATACGGAAAGTTTCCACTATTTCGTCATGCAGAATTACAGTAATGTAAAGAATGTGGAAGAATTTGCGCATCTGGGAGGATACACGACCACTACCTTCCGCCGCCTTTTCAAAAACTTGTATGGCATGCCCGTATATGAATGGATACTGGAAAAGAAACGGGAAGGAATACTGGAAGACCTGCAACACACCAAAATGCGAATCACTGAAATCTGCAACAAATACGGATTCGACTCCCTGTCTCACTTCGCCCACTTCTGCAAAAACTCTTTTGGCGATACCCCACGCGCTTTACGCAAGAAAGCAGCCAGTGGTGAGAAAATCGGAAAGATACAATAAATAGTCCCATAATACCAATATGCCAATCAGTTGCACCATGCGTGCATACTGGCTGGCATATTGACACATTAGCACATTGATTCATTATTAAAGAATTATTTCTTTAATTCCTTGCTCAATCAATCTATTTCCCCTATTTTTGCAGTCCGTAAGAGGTGTAAAACGTCGAAATTTTAGTTCTAACAATTAAATAATTTAAATTCAATCATTTATGTGGTTAAGTAATTCATCTGTAGGAAGGAAAGTGGTGATGAGCGTTACCGGTATCGCCCTTGTCCTGTTTCTAACATTTCACATGGCGATGAACTTGGTTGCAATCATCTCGGCTGATGGTTACAACATGATTTGTGAGTTCCTGGGAGCAAACTGGTATGCGTTAGTGGCTACCGCAGGACTAGCCGCTCTTTTTGTGATTCACATCATCTACGCATTCTGGCTGACAATGCAGAATCGCAAAGCGCGTGGTAGCGAACGCTATGCAGTGGTTGACAAACCAAAAACTGTAGAATGGGCATCTCAAAACATGTTGGTGCTGGGTCTGATCGTTATCGTAGGTCTTGGTTTGCACCTCTTCAACTTCTGGGCAAAAATGCAGTTGCCGGAACTGATGCACAACATGGGCATGCACGCTGATACACTGACGCTGGCTTATGCCGCTAACGGTGCTTATCACATCCAGCAGACTTTCTCTAGCCCGGTTTACGTAGTTCTTTACCTCGTTTGGCTGTTTGCTTTGTGGTTCCACCTGACTCACGGTTTCTGGAGCTCTATGCAATCACTGGGATGGAACAACAAAGTATGGATCAATCGTTGGAAATGCATTTCTAACATCTATTCTACGATTGTTGTACTCGGTTTCGCACTGGTAGTAGTGGTATTCTTCGTGAAAACACTGATTTGTGGCGGTGCTTGCTAAATAGTAAATTGTAAATGATTAAATTGTAAATAATATTATGATCAAGATAGATTCAAAAATTCCAGAAGGCCCGGTGGCTGAGAAATGGACCAACTATAAAGCTCACCAGAAATTGGTGAACCCCGCTAATAAACGTCGTTTGGACATCATCGTTGTGGGTACGGGTCTGGCAGGTGCTTCTGCCGCTGCTTCACTTGGTGAAATGGGTTTCAGAGTATTCAATTTCTGTATTCAGGATTCTCCCCGTCGTGCACACTCTATCGCTGCACAGGGTGGTATCAATGCTGCAAAGAATTATCAAAATGATGGTGACTCGGTTTACCGTCTGTTCTACGATACTGTAAAAGGTGGCGACTATCGTGCCCGTGAAGCAAACGTATATCGTTTGGCTGAAGTGTCTAACGCTATCATCGACCAATGTGTAGCGCAAGGTGTTCCTTTCGCTCGCGAATATGGCGGTACACTGGATAACCGTTCTTTCGGTGGTGCACAGGTATCCCGTACTTTCTACGCTAAAGGCCAGACTGGTCAGCAGTTGTTGCTGGGTGCTTACTCTGCATTGAGCCGTCAGGTAAACGTAGGTACTGTAAAACTGTACACTCGTTATGAAATGCAAGATGTGGTGATCGTTGACGGACGTGCTCGCGGTATCATCGCTAAAAATCTTGTAACAGGTGAACTGGAACGCTTCGCCGCTCACGCAGTAGTTATCGCTACCGGTGGTTATGGTAACGCTTACTTCTTGTCTACCAACGCTATGGGTTGTAACTGTACAGCTGCTATCTCTTGCTACCGCAAGGGTGCTGTATTCGCTAACCCTGCTTACGTTCAGATTCACCCGACTTGTATTCCGGTACATGGCGACAAGCAGTCTAAGCTGACTTTGATGTCTGAATCTCTCCGTAACGACGGTCGTATCTGGGTTCCGAAGAAAAAAGAAGATGCTGTGAAACTTCAGAAAGGCGAAATCAAAGGAAGTGATATTCCTGAAGAAGACCGCGACTATTACTTGGAACGCCGCTATCCGGCATTCGGTAACCTGGTTCCGCGTGACGTTGCCAGCCGTGCCGCTAAAGAACGTTGCGACGCAGGTTTCGGTGTAAACAACACTGGTTTAGCCGTATTCCTTGATTTCTCTGAAGCTATCAACCGCTTGGGTATCGACATCGTTCTCCAACGTTATGGTAACCTCTTCGATATGTATGAAGAAATCACTGACGTTAATCCGGGAGAACTGGCAAAAGAAATTAATGGCGTAAAATATTATAATCCGATGATGATTTATCCGGCTATCCACTATACAATGGGTGGTATCTGGGTAGACTACGAACTGCAAACCACTATCAAGGGTCTGTTCGCTATCGGTGAATGTAACTTCTCCGACCATGGTGCAAACCGCCTCGGTGCTTCCGCATTGATGCAAGGTTTGGCTGACGGTTACTTCGTATTGCCTTATACAATCCAGAATTATCTGGCAGATCAAATCACTGTTCCTCGTTTCTCTACTGATCTTCCTGAATTTGCTGAAGCAGAAAAGGCAGTTCAAGCTAAGATCGACAAGTTCATGAGCATCCAGGGTAAAGAATCTGTTGATTCTATCCACAAGAAACTGGGTCATGTTATGTGGGAATATGTAGGTATGGGACGTACGGCAGAAGGCTTGAAGAAAGGTATTGCCGAACTGAAAGAAATCCGCAAGGAATTCGAAACGAATCTGTTTATCCCCGGTTCTAAAGAAGGTATGAACGTAGAGCTTGACAAAGCAATCCGTCTGTACGACTTCATCACAATGGGTGAGCTTGTTGCTTACGATGCATTGAACCGTAACGAAAGTTGTGGTGGTCACTTCCGTGAAGAATACCAGACTGAAGAAGGAGAAGCTAAACGTGATGACGAAAACTTCTTCTATGTAGCATGCTGGGAATATCAAGGTGACGATGAAAAAGCTCCGGTGTTGTACAAAGAACCGCTGGTATACGAAGCTATCAAGGTTCAAACCCGTAACTACAAGAGCTAATCGGTGAAGTTAAACATTTAAAAGAATTAGAAGAAAATGGATAAAAATATATCATTTACACTGAAGGTATGGCGCCAAGCTGGTCCGAAGGCTAAAGGTGCTTTTGAAACCTACCAAATGAAAGATATCCCCGGCGATACTTCCTTCCTCGAAATGCTGGATATTCTGAACGAACAGCTCATCAGCGAAAGAAAAGAACCGGTAGTATTCGACCACGATTGCCGCGAAGGTATCTGCGGTATGTGTTCTCTTTACATCAATGGACACCCGCACGGTCCTGCAACAGGTGCTACTACTTGTCAGATCTATATGCGTCGTTTCCAGGATGGTGATACGATTACTGTTGAACCTTGGCGTTCGGCCGGTTTCCCTGTAATCAAGGACTTGATGGTAGACCGTACTGCTTATGACAAGATTATGCAAGCTGGTGGTTACGTGAGCGTACGCACAGGTGCTCCGCAGGATGCTAACGCTATCCTGATTCCGAAGCCTATCGCTGACGAAGCTATGGATGCTGCTTCTTGTATCGGTTGTGGTGCTTGTGTAGCTGCATGTAAAAATGGCTCTGCTATGTTGTTCGTTTCTGCAAAAGTTAGCCAGTTGAACTTGCTGCCGCAAGGTAAACCGGAAGCTTTGCGCCGTGCAAAAGCTATGTTGTCAAAGATGGATGAACTGGGATTCGGTAACTGTACAAACACTCGTGCTTGTGAGGCTGAATGTCCGAAGAACATCTCTATCAGCAACATCGCCCGCTTGAACCGTGACTTCATCATCGCAAAATTAAAAGACTAGAAATTGCTAGATTTCGAGAGCGAGAGCTTAATTTGATTAATGACAGAATCCCCTGCCGGCTAGTCCGACAGGGGATTTCTTTATATATGAATGGATCATGATTATTATTAATAATCAGTTATCATGAACGGTTTTGTCCACGCAAATTACGTGGAGAAGCGCCGAAAGATTTCTTACAGAAATTAGAGAAATGAGGTAAGGACTCAAAACCATATTTATAGCATATCTCGGAAATACTATAAGCAGAATTATTCAAGTCATCGAGAATACCCTCTTTACGCCTTGCCAGCATCCATTCATAAACTGGTTCATGAAAGACATTATTGAAAATACGACGAAATGTGCTAAGAGTATATCCCCCTAATTGGGCTAGTTCTTCTACAGTCTTTACTTTCTTATAGTTTTGGATAACAAAGTAGTGGAAACTATTGATGTACTTAGAGAGCGGATGCACCAGACTCGAAAGGTCATAATCAGAATAATAATACCCCAACACAAATGCCAACTCTTTCCGCTTGAGAGACAACAAATCCCGGCAGACTTTATTTCCTTTTAAATAAGTGATGGAACCCTTCAAAAAATATTGTAGTTCAGGAACTATCTTTATTGGGGAATAGATAAGTGGAGGTGACACATCTTTCATTATATGATTGAAACGAGAATCACAAAACAATTCCGGTTGAATAAAACGATAATAAATGCACTCACATTCAAGCATGGCAAGCATCTCAAATGTAGAATCAATAGCTTGAAGTATAAATTCACCTTCTTTGAGCATGGTACCGGCATATTCCTTACTATTAACCAGCATTTCTCCTTTAATCAAGAAAAGAATAAAATTTTCCTCACACCTCTGAGCTGGTTTATGAAAACCACGCTGATAAATAACATGAGTAATAGCATTGCTCACTGCTTTCGGACATATTTGACAATCCCAAGTTCCTTGACAAATAGATGGCATAAGCTGGCTGTATTTGTATTTGTTTATGCTGCCAGCAAAAATATATGAAAGATTTCATATAGCCATAAAAAATGGGAAGAAAAGTGAAAAAGAGATTGCAAGTATAAAACTAGAATCCTACAGCTTTCTATTTACACAAAATCACAGATAGCACCCCATATTATTTGATTATCAACAACAATTCTCACTTAATCAGAAAATAAAGTGAAACTCATCATTCTTATTCCAAATAACTGAAAAGGTGAGTAGAATTTTATTTCTCCACCATACAAAGAAAAATTAAAATTCTACTCACCTTTCATGTCTGTCTAAAAGAAAGAGATATTATAATATATCTAAATTATCTTTCAGCTTATTCAATATCAGCACCACCACCTGTTCCAGTAGTCCACTCTGCAATTGCTCCACTTGGAGTTATGCTCTTACCTTTAAAGGTTAGAGTTATTGTATATGCTTTACCCATTTCAAACTTACCTCCGTCAGTACCCGTAATTGTAACATCGGACGAGTCATATCCTGTTGCCGAAACAGTTAATACTAAGGAAGTTAAATTAGGTTCTAACATAAAACCTGCTGTTTCTACTGTACCAGTTACAGAAGCAGTAGCATTTGTTATAGGGTTAATTGTAGATATAGGAGTCCCCCAATCTGATAATACACCATCAACTAGACTCATCTTAAAAATAGAATTTGCATCTTTTATAGTTACAGCTACATTAGTGATATCAGCATCTGTCGAAGCAGCATCCCTCTTTACCACAAATTTAAATTGTGTCAATTTATGTTGAAATGATAATGGAGTTGTAATCGGGGTTTCCTTGCTACCCGACACATAAGAGGCATATAACACATCCTCATCTCCTGTAATGGTCATAGTTGCCACACCAGCTGTAATAGAAGTTGCTACTGGATAAAAGCCTAAAATATTCGCCTTTGTAGAACCATTAGAGGGGTAGTATTGTACAGGTGAAAAAGTTATAGCTCCTCCTGCTGCCATAGCACCAGTAATTGTTACGTTACTGAAATCCTCCAAAGTACCAATATCATTTCCATCAACTCTTACGAACTGTATACCAGACAAAGCCTCACCTTTATTTATAGCTGCTCTTGATACAGTAGTGGCTTCAACACCACCATTCAAATTAATTTCTACCGAATTACCATTATTAATAATAACCTCATCTTCATTCTGTGAGCAACCCGTAATTGCTAAAGCAGCTGTAACTGCCAATAAAATCTTTTTCATAACTGTATTTTTAAAAGTTTATAATATTGTTCTATTTTGTTTATAGTATCTCATTCAGTTCACAGGTAATTCAACGCCATCCTCTGGACCCCATCCATCAACATTACCTCCTATTCCTCCTCCATCAGGATTCGGTGGTAACTCTGGCTTATCAACCTCAATCTTATCATCAGGCGGTAACTCAATCTCCGGTGGAGGCTCCTGTTTTCCATCATCTCCAGTTCCAATATCTTCAAGTGTCTCTATTATTTCAGTAACATCAATCGCTGCCTCTTGCACCGTATTATCCGTTTTGATAAATCTCAAGATCAACTTTATATCGCCTACACCACGGGAAGTTGCGCTCCTTGATTCTGATATTCGTGTCGGGACTGACATTTCCTTTGCCTGCTTGAAAGCTGTGAAATACGCCACTACCTTACTACCATCTTTCTTTACCTCAAAATAGATAGGCTGCGAGGAAGATGCTCCATAACCTTTACCAATGTGGCAACAATCAGATAGTCCATTAATACACCCTACGATTGTTGTTACGTATTCCAAACCTTTGACCTCTACCGCAAAAGAATACTTCTTCACTACCGATTCCAGTTTCCAATCCAAAGAAAGCACCTCTTCACTCTTATCTATTTTCAGTTCATCAATATTCAGCACATACAGTGAGTCCGGTGACCAAACCATCTTTTCCGTTCCTGCAATCCCTAAACCATTGCAGTTTCCTGTATAAGCTTCTATCGTTTCATAGGACTCTTCTCCTCGGATACGTATGGACTCCGTATTATAGTTGTAAGCTACAACCGAATATCGTCCCGGAGAAACTTTCATTTCTCCACCTCGTACCGAAAGGTACCTGTCCACTTTTTTACCCTCACCATCTTTCGGATAAAATATAACCCGGATACCTTCTGGTAATTTATCTGTTACTCCATCCCAGTTTAATGAAATTTCTACCCCACTTACAGGATAATCATCCAATATATCGCGACGGCTACACCCGTTTAGTACCAGCAGCGAGGACAGAAGCACAAGAAACATGAATCTTGCATTTCGCATAACGCCCTCCTATCTCTTTGTTGTTATCAACCATACCAAAGAAACTTTTGCTTTGGTAGGACCAATAAAGTTATAACGCCCACTATTTGTCCATACAATATCCCCCTCATAAGGAGTATATTTCTTATATTCTGTTGTCAAATACCCTATGCCAAAACTGAATTCAAGGGAAAAGTGCCGTACTAATTGCTTTGCATATCCATAAGTCACTCCAGCAGCTCCATAGTACTTACCTTGATATCCGTCTCCACGTAACTGGAAATCGTATATTCCACCTTCAGCATAAAGTCCAATAAAATGTCCGGTCAATCGGTCGCGTTTCTGACGGTTCCCCAGCCAATAGCGTCCTTCCATGCCTCCAGAAAGGAGCTGATAGCAGAAATCATGTTTACTATTCAGCCACCACGGACATTTATATTCAGTATTCAAAGACCACCTTTTACCTATCGGAATTTCTACTTCTATATTCGGCGCCAATGCCAAATCATATAATAGATTGTTCTTTACTGCAAGCACTGTTTTGCTTTTCACCGGCTCTTCTGCCTCCGACATATCGACCTCACAGGTCTGTTTATCTTCACTTTCTCCCACAGGCTTATCAGGTTGATTCTTCGGAAGCGCCTCTTCCTGATTCGAAACAAACAACCCGGAGACAGAAGATACCGGTTCAAAAGCCTCTCTATCTATTATCCCAGTTTCTCCGACAATCGTTATAACAGACCGCCTCAATTCCGGAAATACATTACGAACCATATATCGGTAGGCGGCTCCCCGATTTAGCTTACGCAACAGTTGCTTTCTTTTGGCGATATCATCCTTATGATAGTCAATCAACATCAGCACTTCTTCCCGGTCGGGTAAGTTGGTGTCAGATGCCACCAACTTACGAAACTCCAACCAATCCTCTCCCTTTGAACAGAAATGAATCTTATCAACATTATTAACTAATTCATATCGCCTCAAGAATTCCTTTATCGAGTTATTTCTCTTAGTAACCAAACTTTTATTATAAGACTCGTCACCATCAGGAGAAACAAAACTCACTACATTTAACGCTGTTATATATTTCGTATCCGAATTTCCGAACAACAAGGAATCTAATGCTATAATTGCCTCTTTATTACCCCTATAACAAGGATTCACATTCGTTTCATTCGCATCGAAATATATCACAACCCGTCGGATTGTATCATTAATAACAGTAAAAAATGGTACCGCAGCATACCCACTTTCTGGAAGGCTTAACAAAGCCATAAGAATAGCCAAGATAAAGATACCATGTTTCATTGTCGTTCGTTTCTGTTGACAAATATAGAAGTTAGAAAATAAATCAAATCATACTTTCAGGAGAAAATACAGGCCCTGAAAGGTTCTGTGAAACGATTTTGCAAGTTTGAGGAGTATAAAAGCAGAAAATCATATAAAAAGAATGCACAGATTACCGATCTATCGATCAATAATCTGTGCATCTACTAACTAAAAGTTAATCTTGTTTTTTAGATAGAATCAAATTTTGTAATAATCCGCCCATCCGTCACGGGGCACCGCCCCCCAAAGAAGCTGGTTAGCAAGTGGATTATTCACAATCTGTTTCGTCTCACGATCGAAAACCAGCTTTTCACCCATCCACTGACCGATCACTCCCAAGCAAAAGACCTGACTCAACGGACCGGAAATAGAAAATGGTGAACGCGGTTTCTCCTTTCCCATACAAGCCAGCAGGAAATTGGCATAGTGGTTCGACGGACTTGCAGGAACTTCCGGCAACTTCGACTCCATCTCCTTTGCCTTTGCATCCGGAATAATGGAAAGAGTACTTCCGTGGGATCCACCTTTAAAAGTCAGTGTCTCGGAATATATTTCTTTACCGGGATTCAGTTTGGCAGGTTGCAATTTACCTCCGGCAACAGTAGGAATGTTGGGATCAATTTCCGAAACGCCATATCCTTCGGGAACCTGCGGTATATTATCCAATCCGTCATACCAGGTAATATCCAACGGAGGCATATTTTCTCTCTCGGAAAACTTAAACACAATAGTCGACGACATCGGATAAAAGAACCTGTTATGATCCTTCAAATACAGAGGATTGATCTCTGTGGGTAACCCCAAATGGAGATACTCATGTACAGTGTCCAAGATATGTGCTCCCCAATCACCTAGTGCTCCCATCCCAAAATCATACCAGCAGCGCCATTGTCCGTTATGATAATCATGATTGTAATCATGGTAATGAGAGGCTGCCAGCCAAGTATCCCAATCCATGTCAGCAGGAACTGGCTCACCTTTCGGATAACCCGTCATCTTCGGATTCCACGAATGCCATCGCCGTTCATTATTCATGTGTGCAGTTACTGCTGTAACATCCTTTATGATACCGGCATCCTTCCAAGCCTTAAACTGAAAATAGTTAGCCTCCGAATGTCCTTGATTTCCCATTTGCGTGATAACATTGTATTCTTTTTCAGCTTGCATCAATAACTCACACTCATAAAAAGTTCGGGCAAGCGGTTTTTCCACATAAACATGGATACCCAGTTTCATGGCAGCCATACAAATCGGGAAATGACTATGGTCGGGAGTAGCCACCATCACCGCATCTATTTTGTCTGCCATCTTATCGAACATTTTCCGGAAATCGCGAAACTGCGGAACACCCGGAAACATACTCATTATTTCCTGTGTATGTTCAGCTCCCATATCAACATCACACAAGGCAACAACATTGCATAAGCCGGTTTTATCAAGTTCCTTTATAACATCTTTCCCGCGATTTCCAATACCTACCATTGCCATGTCCACTCTTCCGTTCGCACCTATAATCCGTGCATCTCTCTTCTTTGGAGCCGGGCTAGAACAACTGCTTCCTGCTCCCATTATAAATGATGGAACTGCCAGAACCGAAGACAATGCTGCCGCATTTGCAAGAAACTTTCTGCGAGATATTTTGTTTTCCGACATTTTATTCAGGTTTTAAAGGTTACTATTTAATTTCCTTGATTTTTATATTCTTAAAATAGACTTCATCCCCATGATCCTGAAGTAGGATATGTCCCGTCTCGAAATTGCCGAAATTAATCCAGTCTTTATATTTGCTATAATCAACGAGAGCATCCCACATCTGGTTGTTACGCGTATATTCTATGATTTTAACGTCATTCAACCAATGCTCCACGTGATTTCCGTTAACAACAATCGTTGCTTTATTAAAGAAACCAGGGCGGAAAGGCTTATTTACAGGGGCTGGTATAAGGTCATAAAGAGAACCTAGCTTCCGGTTTCCGTTTACTCCTAACTTTGCATCCGGATGCAGATTGTCATCTAATATCTGAAACTCACATCCGATAGCCGAACCTCCCGGTTCATTATTAACATCTGGATTTACAAAATATTTCACCCCACTATTGGCTCCGCTCGTGATACGGAATTCAACAGTTAGAACAAAGTTCTTATATTTCTCTTTTGTAATGATATCACCACCATTACCCGACTCGGCTCCATCCGCTTTCTCCACTACCAACACACCGTCTTCTATGTGCCAGCCCTTTTCCGGAAATTTCGGTGCCCGATGACTCATCCATCCATCCGTAGTCTTACCATCCCACAAAAGTTTCCATCCCTCTGCCGACTCTCGTTCGGATATGGTATTAGGAATACAATTATGCTGTACAATACCACTTCCGGGAGATTTCTCACTTTCAAGATTCGTAGTCAAGATGCGGATACCTCTCCAGGCAACCTGTTTTCCGGCAAGATTTTCTTTATGAACAGAATGAACCTGCAAGGCTATGAAACCAGAGGCATCCTGATCGTCTAAAATATCTGCCGCCGGCACACCATTTATCCAAGTACGTATGTTATTACCAATTGCCTCTATGCGAACCTTATTCCAATCATTATGTTTGAATGCCTTTTGAGCATCAGGATTAGTAGTCAGAGGATATAGCCACCCCAATCTGGCTTCATCATAAATACCACCGCTCCATGCACGTGATGACGGATCGATCTCATATTGATATCCATGTACCCGTCCGTTTTTATACTCTTTTTTTGCATTACTTCTAAATTGAATACCAGAATTCAATTCATCATCTACTTTAAATTCCATTTCCAGAATGAAATCTCCATAGCATTTTTCTGTTGCCAGGAAAGTATTCGGAGTGTCCATTCGGCTTGTACCGACAATAGCTCCATCTACAACCTTATATTCAGCTTTTCCACCAATAACTTTCCATCCTTTCAGATTCTTCCCATTAAAAAGAGATTGCCAACCGGTCTGGGCCGAGATGGTGCAGGCAATACAACTCATCATTAAAATAAATAAATGTCTTTTCATGATACTATTTTTATATTAGTCTATTATTTGCAATCTGGGTATCAGGTTAACATCATCAGTCCGTATTTGAATGCAATTCCCCTGCTCCATACAGGCAACACTTACAGAGAGATTGTCCTCCGTTGAGAACGTGTGGATAGCAGCTTCTGTCTTATAAAAAATTTCCGGTCTTTCTACCTTCTGCCCCGATTCAACTATTTTCACGACAACACCAAACCAGTCTGCTTTCTCATTAAATACATATTCATTGAAATGCGCAGGACGTGTATGGTAACGAGGACTGGTCTTTTCTCTCTGCCGAAGTTCCATAGAACTCGATTTGATCTCTCCATTAACCATTTCAAACGGGAAAATATAAACATCATACCCGTATGCCTGTATGACAATTCTTTCCGACGTTCGCGAAACTCGTTTAAATTGATCTGTAAATCCAATTCCAAACTCACCGAAAGTTTCACGATAATCAGCCAGGTCACCTTTCCATTGGGTCAAGTGCCACATAGTAGGAAGACGGTTGAAGACACAGAGTGCAGACAATCCTTGTTGGCTCGTAAATCCATTTATAGGTGTATATGAACCGGGAATAAAAAGTGTAGCTTTCTCTTTCTCACTCTTGCCCATTGCAGCCATACAATAGATCTGTTGCCAATAATAGTTTCCCCAACCACTCATTGAACCCATAGCCGCATTGGGTGTCTGATAAGTTTTATAAACGAATGGCAGTGCCCCGGTTCTTCCGGTAGCTTCAAAAGGATACTTTCGGTTCGTATTGATTTCTATCGCTTTGGCAGGAGGCGTATAGCCCTGAACATCATGCTGAAGGAACTCCACTCTGGCATCATTGTACTTGGTAAACTCTCTGTAGTCCCTGGCAATGCCCGACACAGGAATTTTCAGCAAAGGGTGTGTCACTGCCGATTGTTGCAAATAAAGGAAATCCATCATTTCTTTTGCCTCCTTGGCTATTCTTTCTTCATGCCCAAAGTTTTTAATATCCATCAACGCATCGAATATGACCTGGTAATACGTAGTAGACAAAAACTCTGAAATACCGTAAAACTTAAAGTTATTGTAAAAACGCCTCCATTGGATATTCGCCTTACGACGTAGCCGGTCACTGTCATACCGTTCGGCTGCCAACGTTAAAGTCTGCACATAAAGAGAAAAAACATTGCTATACGCAACGACTTCCCTTCCCAATTCAAATATCTCCTCATCATATCTGCGTTCAGCTGCAACCAATATACATTTGCATGCTTTCAGGAATGCCTCGCGAGTTTGAGCCGACATCTTATTCTGCTCGTCCCAAAGATTCACAAACATGAGATGGGCATGAAATAACGGCACATTCTTGTCTTTTACAGTGGAGCCTACACTCCAGGGCCATAAACCGTAGTTTCCTGATTCCGAGTCATTCGACACCTGAAAAGAAAGAGTCATATTCAGTACTTTATCTGCTTTCGAAATCGATTCAGGCGTATTTTTATGATAAAGCAAGTAAGCATATTGAAGCGCATTCCCAATATTTGCTTTAGCCATATTTGTTTCCAGCAGATTCAGCCTGTCCAACTTATTAAATTTCTCTTCAAGATTGTCCTGTCCATAGATAACACAAGTTGCCAGACAAAACAAGATTGTAAAAATGATATATCTCTTATTCATTACTTATTCATTTACTCATTGAACGTAGTTTGTCAACCTCTATTGCAGCTATAATGACAGGAAACAACCCGTGACAGTCATTTAACGCTGTCGGACGCTCTAAATAGTAATTAATATCCGTAGTTCCGTTCGTTCCTACCGTGATGCCGTGTACCTGATATTGCTCATCTATCATCGTTTCTATCCCCTCCCATCCTTTTTCAACGATTGGGATGTATTTCTTACTATCCAGCCAACCATTCATGATACCGCGAGCCATGCAAAGCGTAAATATTGCCGTACCGGACGTCTCAAGATATGATTCGGGGACATCGAGTACATTATGCCACAGGCCACTTTTATCCTGCCATACAATCAATCCTTCTACATGATCCCGGTAATGCTTCAGCATTTTCTTATATAACGGATGATTCTTAGGTAACTCTGAAAGAATATTAGTAACCGCCCACAAAGCCCAACCGTTTCCCCGTGACCAGAATGGAAGTTTAGCCGGTTCTCCTGTGAACTGTGCATGCTGATATAATCTGACTTCCGGATGATAGACATATTTGTTAAATGCAAAAACCATTTCTGCCGCTTCATTCAGTCTTTTCATCTTCTCCTCCTTGTTATCCGCTAAACGAGACGACTGCACCAGAAAAGGAAGTGCCATATACATATCATCTACCCAGACAGTATATTTCACAGGATTAATACGATTGAAATTACCTTCCGGCGTGCGAGTTTGCACATGGTCCAGATAATCCTGCATTTCATTAAATAAAGCCATGTATTCAAGTTTTCTCTTTGCCGGTTCAGTATTCAGCAAAACTTCTGCATAAGGAAGTAACGGAGCTGAAGTATAATCCAGCAAATACCCTTCGACCAATTTATGATCCCAAGCATTAAAAGCATTGACCACATATTTTTGATAAGCCATATATTTGCGCTTTTCAAGAAAGAAATCGCAGTAAGTACGACAATATCCCGAATAAGGTTCCAACCCTGTATACTTACCCAGCATTTCCATAGCCATAGCCAAACCTGCCGCATGATAATTGAATGCTGTATATCCCTCTCCCCACGGTTGATGTATCTCGGCATTTGCAGCAACGATGTCCAACCGGGGAATAGTCCATGCAACTGCTTCTCCCGCATAACCGTCATACATCTTACCTGTAACAAATTCCTTCTCAACAATCGACGCTTGATTAAAATCGGCATCAGGGAAAGTCCCGATAATCAGCCATTTCGACACGTCAGACAATGACTGTTCTATCTCTTTTAGCCCGGTAAGAGTGAAATGGAACCCATGCGGGCGTAAATGCACTTTCCAATTTCCGGATGGAGGTGCAAGGGATTTGATGAGTATCTTATTCACACCTTTATTCAGATGTAAATCAACTTCACCTTTGAGTATAAAATCACGTTCAATATAAACAAAGTCATCTTTAGACATACCAGGATGATTCCAAACCTCCTTACCATTCAGGATAATCTTACAAGCCCCATAATTGACAAGAGACAACTTTACCGTTTTATCGCTGTCCACTACAATGGTAGACAATGCATAAGCCGTACCTTTCTGACAGAAGTTTCGTGAAAAATCCACAGTCTGCACCACCCAATAATCTTTATCTCCCGCCAGTTTCAGGTTATAATAGAAACGTACATCCTGAAGCACTTTATCAGCAACTTTACATACAGTTTCGACAGGAGAGCCTGCCGCCATCCTAAGTGATGGCAGCAGACATGCTATCAAAAATACCATTTTGAAAACTATTCTCATCATTCTACTTTTTTAATTGACTTTATAGTAGCATACTTATTTTAGTTTGAATCTCTGTTCTTCCACATTCCACCCTTTTATGACCAACGAATTATCCAATACTTTAGATACAGCTGTATCAATAGTCACTTTACGTGACTCTCCGGGTAATAAAGAGAAGAAGTTGTCTGTGTAGAAACTAGGTCTGACCGGTTTATTGTTCTTATCCAAAAATTGTATTTGTGTAAAGAAGGCAATATTCCGTGAAGAATTTTTCAATTCTATATCTATATAATAATTGCCACTATCTGTTCTGGTCTTGTATTTGGCCGATAACCTTACTTTTGGCAATTGATCGATAGATTCGAAACCGGAAGTTGCAGGTCCCGTTAGTGTCTTGGCTCCTTCATAACTGTCCTTGGATCTCCAATAAAAGTTACTTCCCACTTGTTTGCCTTTATCATCCAACAAACGTAATTTGATAAAATGCACCTGTGAGAGTTCCTCCGGAAAATCTATTTTAAAAGCATCATTCACCACTCCGTCTTCAGGAATATCAATAACCACTGACTTCTGCCAGATATTACGGCTCTTAATATCATAAACTTCAGCCGAAACCGTATAACCTTTAAAAGACCGGTAATAGTCATTGTATACTGAAACCGTATTTTTCAAGTAATCAAATTGTGGATGAAGAGGTTCGAGCGCATTTTGAGTATGGTAAAGGGAAGCTGTGGGTTCAAGGGTATAATCCCACATTCTGCCGGCCACTTGCGGAACAGGACATTGATGATACCAGAATAACAAACCGGAAGCATATCTGTCACCAAAATCATATTTATTATAATTCCAGCACTCCCATATAGATTTTGAGTTCATTGCTCCCACAAACTGCCCCTTTATAGCAAACTCATCAATACTGGCTGATTCACCGTATTTATCCGTCAACTCTTTATACATGGTAGACATCAGGTGGAAGCCACCACCATCATGATAATCCCAGACTTCTTTATTTATCGGCCAAAGATCTTTCTCGTCCATCATTTCGCGTAATGTCTCAACCAAAGGCAAGGTGGGTGCTCCATATTCAGGATTAAATCCGTCTATTCTGCTTCCCCGTTCCGAAGCGGTGTTTTCGTAATGTTGCATCGGATTGACTTGCTTGTAAGGACTTCCGTCATGCACTCCGCAACATTCCGATTCCATCTGATAACCGCGTGTACCGTCAAGCCGGTTAATAAGAGCCTCCGCATCAGGCATCTCTGTACTTTCATTCGACGAAACATAATAAGCGAGTGACGGATGATTGCGTATACGTTTGACAGTCGACTCTACATTGCCCAAATACAAAGATTTATCCTGTGGATGTTTGGTATCTCCCGTCATCCAAAATTCCTGCCATACGAGGAATCCCATCTCATCACACAACTGGAAAAAATAATCAGATTCCGCAATACCACCTCCCCAAAAACGAATCAGATTAATCCCCGACTGCTTGGTATAGCGCAATTCGGCATAAGTTCTTTCATCCGAAGTACGAAGCATAGCTTCAGGAATCCAGTTAGTACCTCTTACAAATATCTTCTTACCATTCACATAAAACTGGCGCGAATGGTCGGGTGTATTTTGATCCGAAGTAATTTCCCTGATACCGAAACGTGTTTTAACAGAGTCACAGACAATCCCATTAATTGCTACATCCAGTTTAAGCTCATACATTTCGGGAGCCCCCTTGAACAACGGCCACCAAAGACGCGGATTCTTAATGATAAGTTGAGGATATTCATCCGGAGTAAAAACTACCTCCTGTGTCTCTCCTCTAAAAAGAGTAACGTTCTTGCTGAATTTAATTCCCTCACCGACAATCTCTCCACTAACCACACAATTCACCTTAGCAGATAAAGTACCCGGATTGGTAACCTCCACACTGACAGTTTCCTGGGCTACATCATAACCCGGAACAGACAGCTTTGACTTCACAAACGGATATCTTACCACAGCACCTCCGGTAGCATACAAAGAAATGTTTTTCCAAATACCCGTATTACGGTCCCGAATACCATCCAGAAAAGTAAAATCCCAGCCTACACTCATCAACATCGTCGTATTCAAACCGATATTACCGTCACCACCATTACGGAATTCCCCCGGAGCTCCCCACCATTTGGAAGCAGTGGTACTAGGCATATCGACCGGATATACCTTAATAGCCAATGCATTGGATTCACCGACACGGGCATACTCGGTAATATTGATAAAGTCCTGCTTGAACATTCCGTTGACAGTACTAAGCAGGTTTCCGTTTACCCATACTTCCGCACGGTAATTAATACCATCTACCTGCAACCAGATTACCTTATCTTTATAATCTGCCGGCACATCAAAATTCGTCCGGAACCAATACGTATAAAAATCCCGTCCGGTCTTTGAGATATCCGGAATGATTCCTTTTTCCAACTTATTATTTATTCCGTAATAAGGTTCCGGATAAACACTGTTGTATACAAGGGAATTAAGTACCGTCCCCGGCACGATGGCAGGAAGCCATCGTGAGTCATTATAATTGATTCGGGATATTTCTTCAGGTGATTCACCTACATCGCCCGCTTTCATCATGCGCCAATCAAACTCTCCATCCCCCGATCCATACCGGGAATCAAGATAAATCCGATTAGAGTCAAGATACCTATTGAGAGGTTGTTGTGCAAAAGCAATTCCCCACAATAGTAAAGACAGTATCGTACAAAAACATTTCGTCAACATAGTTCTGATTTTTGTTTTAAATTGGCAGGAGTTATTTCATCCTAGTTAATAATAGTAACGTGGCTTCGAATAGGGGTCTTCGTCTCGAACCTGAACACTGACACCATCCTTTTGTGCAATTTTCAACTGATGTCCCTCATTGGTAGAAAATACCATTACCCCATTCTCATTCTTGAACGTTATCTCCGGAGTAGGAACACTGGTATTCGCAGGCACCACCTTGACATATACACCAAACCACAAAGCATTGGAGGGGAAGAGCAATTCATCAAAGCTCAAATCTTCCACATGATATTTCTCACTTGTTTTGGCCCGTTTCACTTTAGTAAGACTACAACCCTTGATCTGATTATTATTGTCCAGTATGTACGGGAACAGATATACGTAGTATCCTCTGTTGTTGGCGTTCAATACCACTTTACCCTCTTCCGACGATACCTCTATCCATTGAGTAGACAGCCCCACACCAAAATCAAATAATGTACTCGAAATATCGCTCTGATTTCCTCCCCATTGGTCACGGTGCCACAATGTAGGCAACCTGTTATAGACACATAAAGTAGACAGTTCTTTCTGATCGGTAAAACCATTCACGTGAATATAAGATCCTGGAATAAAGAGTGTAGACCTGGCACTGGTACTTGTGCCCATAGTTGCCATACAATGAACCTGTTGGCAATAGTAACTTCCCCATCCGGACATACTACCCATAGCCGCTTTCTCGGTCTGATAAGACTTAAAAGTAAACGTATAAGAACCGGCTCTACCATTAATCTCGAACGGATAAGTCCTGTTATTTTTAAGATTTGTCGCCTCATCAGGAATTATATATCCTGCAGGAGTATTTCCCGGCTTCAGGAATTCACTGCGAGCATCATTCCCGGCATTGTACTTACGATCATCCCGACTGATACCTACTACAGGAGTATAAAGTTTAGGATGAGTGACCGCCATCTTCAATATATACATATAATCCATCACCTCCGTTATCTCATCCTGCTGTGATCCTGTTACATATTCGTGAATTCCCCAAAGAGCATTAAATATAATATTATCATAATCACGTGAAAGGAATTCATCTATACCATGCACTTTAAAGTTATCATAAAAAACTTTCCATTTATCTTTGGCCAGTTGTGTCAACCGGCTATCTTTGAAACGGACTCCCGCCAGCGTGAGCGTTTCCACATAGAGACTATATACATTGCTATACGCTACGCCTGCACGGTTGGCAGCAAATACTTCTACGTCCCAACGACGTTCGGCGGCAGTGACCAGACGTTCACACGATTTCAAGTATGCAGTTTTCATACTCGGCAGCATCCTGTCCTGTAAATCCCACAATTCTCCCAACATTCGGCGGGCGAAGAACAATGGCGGGTTCCGGTCTCCCACATTATCATTAATTCCCCAAGCCCAATTACCATAATGCGAAGAACTCTCATCGGTGACCTGTGCGGCAATTATGGTCTTGAGAATCAGCTCTGCCCGCTGAACCGAAGCAGCTTCACCACTTTTAAAAAGCAAGACCACATATTCCAACGTCGAAAGATAAGTACCTCCCGAAAGAAGCTTGATGGAAGAATCGTATGTTTTTCCTAATGTTTCCAACCGGGTTGCTTCCGCTGTGGTCAATAAAGACGGATGATCCTCGTAATCGGGATCCGGTTCTGGCTCCGGTTCAGCGGCGGCCGGAAGCGGGGGCGGTAATTGATAACCGTCCCACATATCACCATTGCACCCGACCAATGCCATTAGAAAAAGACATGGAATCAAGCTTCTCACTCTCAATATCGAACTGATAGATTTTATTATTGATTTCATAAATTGTACAGATTAAATGTTCATACGAATTAATACCATCCTTTATTTTGTTCCACTTCAAGTGCACCGGCAGGGTCCAGACGGTCTATGTGATTCTGCGGTATCGGACGAAGTACATGGTAAGGTTGTATATTACCGGCAGTACCACCTATTGCATTATGTGCCTTGAACCGTTCGATTAGTTTCTCACAACGGTTAAGATCATTCCAACGATTGTCTTCACCGATCAACTCACGTCCTCTTTCATCGAGCATCAAGTCTACAAACTGGTCTAACGACAAACTGCTCAAATCAGTTTCCTTAACCGTCATCTTCGATTCAGTAGAACTTGTCAGCTTCTCCCCTTTCCCATTAATTACATTCAGATTCGATCTCCATTCTCCTGATTTATAAGCAGCACGCTTACGAACTTCATTTAATCGGTCGGCAGCCTTATCATACAACCCCTGACGTCCATAGGCTTCCGCTGCAATCAGATATGTTTCTCCCAGTCGATACACATTGAAATTACGGTGTCCCGGTTCATACATAATATCCGGGCGGTCTCCATTTGCCCATTTTTCAATAATTGGCCAAAAGTCCCTTACACTTTCAATTCTTTCCATCGTCCACAGATTATGATCCTGCGAACCGAAAAGTATTAAGGAATCCCGTTTGCTTTCAAATCCTCCCTCTGTCAATGGAATACCTTTATAATGGATAGGCCTCATAACAATACACGTATCACCTACTTCAAACTTAGGTTTCCCTTTCAATGCAGCACTAGGAGACCATATCACCGTCGAACCGTCTTTAATATCGGCCCATTTAGGAATCGTTTCGGAATTATTGGAGTACCATACTGATTTAAATGTTTTTTCGCCACGGGAGTCATTAGTGTAATCAAATAATCCTCCATGTTTCGCCTGGTCTTCCATCACCCAAAATGTCTGACGAATACGTGACCAGGGTCTACCGTTCGCGATATCGCGAATCATTCCCGGCTGATTAGTATACGAACCTGTGGAATACATGTGCATCGGATTACCCTCTCCGTTCCACATCTCATCTTTGGTATAATTGACAGTCAGAATCACCTCTTTGCTGTCTTTATTGTCAAGCAGGAAAATATCGGCAAAGTTCTTTTCCAATTCATATTCGCTACTGCCGATAACCAAATCGGCATATCGTGCAGCTTCCGCCAAATCCGTATCTTGCGTACCACGAGTTGCTTTCGCTTCTGCACTAACGGCACTTCCCCGTGTGAGATATACCTTAGCCAACAAATGTTGTGCAGCTCCTATTCTGATACGACCGCGCTCTGCCGTTTTAGGCAAATAGTTATAATCAGCACCATATTTCAAATCTTCAATAATCTGGGTATAAACCTTATCAACCGACGTTCTTGGAATATAAGTCTGGGCTTCGAACACCGGTTCCAGAGGCATCGGGATAGCGCCGAATTGCTGCATCAGATCAAATAAGAAATAAGCTCTGAAAAAACGCATTTCAGCGGTTCGTTGATTTTTCCAACTTGCATTCTCATTCATGTCATCAATATAATATAACCCTGTGTTACAAGCCGAAATGGCTTCATACCATTGGGTCCACAGCGAATAAAGAAGACTGGTTGAAGCATTCAGTGCGGTAGCCTGATATTGGTCCCAGGCATTACCGTGTGTTCCTGTGGCAGTCATGAACAGATCAGTCCCGAATAATGCATAATTGTGGAAACGTTCTCCACTAAAAGGCCACCTCATTTTTGAATAAATCGAATTCACCACAGCGTCTATACCCTCCGGTGTTTCATAATATGCCATCGTAGCTTTTGAAACTACTTTTTCCTCCAGAAAATCATTACAAGAGAAATTCACAAACAATAGGCAACTTGTTATGATTGTTAAAATATATCGTTTCATTGTTATATACATTTTAATGTTAGAAACTTAGATTCAGACCGAACATATAAGTACGTACCATAGGATAGTCATTACCATGTGCAGCTTCCGGGTCCACACCAGAGAAATTAGTAATAATGAATGGATTCTGCACGGCGGCATATACACGGCAACGTTCTATAAAAGCCTTACGGGTAAAGGTTGCAGGAAGCGTATAACCCAGTGTTATTTCGCGCATACGCAAGAAAGAACCGTTCTCGTAACGAAGCGGGGTGATGTAAGTCGATCCTGTTGTCGGACTCTCTGCATCCCGATAAGGCTGCGGATATCTTCCTCCCGGATTATTGGGTGTCCAATAATCATATTTAGGCTGGTTAGCTCTCCCGTTAAAGCCCATATCCGCCTCATTCTTAATTATACGTCCGTAATCGGCATACAAAAGGAAGGATAAATCAAATCCCTTAAAGGAAAAATTATTCATCATACTGGCTGTAAATTTAGGTCTCGGATTACCTAATATAACTCTATCGTCTTCGGGAGTGAGTTTATTATCTCCATTTTGGTCTACAAGTTTAATAGTGCCGGGAACATAATTTGTATTACCCGCTTTATTCCATACTTCCATCAAGGCGAGATCTTCTTCCGTATTACTCCAGATTCGATCAAATTTATATCCATACCAGGCACTGATAGGTTCCCCAATAAACCAAGAGTTACCGACATCGTCACTTTTACCATTATATAATTCTACGATTTTCTCCCTGTTCATAGAAAACACCCAATCGGTTGACCAACGGAAGCCTTGTTTCGAATCTATATTAACTGTGTTTAGTGCAATTTCCAAACCTTTATTCTCTGTTTTTCCCACATTAAACAAAATACTGCTATACCCCAAAGCAACCGGAAGTTGTCTGTTCATCAACAGGGAATTCGTGTTCTGTACATAAAGATCCAAGCTACCGGAAATCCGTCCTTTCAAAAAGCCGAAGTCGATACCGATATTGGTCTGGTTCGTATATTCCCAACCTAATTGTTTATTTGCCAGTTCACTAGGGCGAAATCCCACAGCGGGAGTCGCATCTCCAAAAACATATTTAGTATTTGTCAATAAACCTTGTGTCTTGTACGGAGTTACCGCAGAATTTCCGGTACGTCCCCAACCGGCACGAATCTTCAGATTAGACAACCATTCATGTGTATTCTTCATAAAAGGCTCTTCCATTATTCTCCATGCCAGGGCTGCACTAGGGAAAGCTGCCCATTTATGTCCGTCAGAAAGGACAGACGCACCGTCATAGCGAAGTGATGCAGTCAGCAAATAACGATCTTTCAAACTATATTGCACTCTTCCCAGGAATGAAGCCAAACGACGCTCGGTAAGATCACTGCTTACAGAGGTTACTTCATTGGCAGAAGACAAGTTATACCATTTTTGAACATCAATTGGAATCCCTTTTGCACTGATATAGGATGTTTCCGCACTGGACCCCTCGATAGACTGAACAACAGTGGCAGTAAGATTATGAATACTTCCGAAAGTCTTCGTATACGTCAGCATATTATCCAATGTATAAGCATACGCTCTACGGTTTGATACACTTGCAGTGTTATCTCCTCCGGTGTTCGCTCTTGTCTTGGAAGCTCTGAAGTCACCATCCACATACATATCATAATCATAACTGAAACTGGATCTGAATGATAAACCGTCGATAATTTTAGCTTCCAGATAGACATTGGCTAATACCCGGTCTCTTTTACGCTGGCGTACTACAGCTCCATCAACAAGATCATATAATATGTTGTAATTACTATTATCATTACCGGGCAGCTCTATATAGTTACCATCTTCGTCAAGAGGGAAAGAAGCGGGCCACATCTTGGAGGCATTTGAATATAAACCGGTATCAAGGTCTTCCAATGAATGTGAATACTGGAAGGTAACCCCAGCTTTAAACCGGCTACTGATTTGGGTATCTATGGCCGAACGTGCGGTAATTCTCTCAAATCCCCGGTTTTTCACAACACCATCCGTATTTGTATAGGTTGCCCCGAAAGAATATTGCGTCTTCGCCGAACCTCCACGCACATTAATGTTATGATTTTGAGTGAAACCATTTTGAGTAACCGCATCAACCCAGTCAAATCCTCTTACCTTATTGGGGTCCCAATATGTTCCGTCTTCATTCCATCCCATCATCACCGTACGCAATACATATTGGTCTTCGTTAAACCTCAACATATTCATATCCTGTTCCATGTTGGCTACCGGACTGTCATATTTAAGATTTCCTTTAGCCTGACGATGAGATTCACGCATATATTCGATCCACTCGGCTGCATTCATCATATCCAGTTTCCGGCCAATAGTCTGAAATCCGATATAACTGTTATAATCCACCTGTGGTTTCCCCTCTTTTCCCCGTTTCGTAGTGACAATAACAACACCATTTGCACCACGCGAACCATAAATGGCGGTAGCCGACGCATCCTTCAATACATCTATACTCTCAATATCACCCGGATCGAGGAAGCTCAATCCTGTAGAAAGCATCATCCCGTCCACTACATAAAGCGGATCATTCGAGGCTTGAAATGAACGCGTACCACGTATACGGATTTCAAGACCTCCACTGGGAGAGAAGTCTGTTTGAGTGACCTGAACGCCAGGAACACGTCCCTGCAGTGCCAACTGGGGATTTGTTACGGTTACTTCTTTTAATTGTTTAGCAGATACAGATCCTACAGCACCAGTCAAATCGCTTTTCTTCACTGTACCATAACCAATTACAACTACATCATCAATCTCATACGATTGAGACCGTAAGGCTACATTAATCTGTTTCTTGGTGCCTACGGCATGCGTAACAGTCTTATACCCGACAAAGCTGAATTCCAGCGTTGCTCCATTTGAGACATTTATCGCATAATTTCCCGAAATATCAGTGACTGTTCCTTGAGCAGTCCCGAGTATCTTTACAGTGACACCTATTAAAGGTTCTTCCGTATCCGCATCGACCACACAACCTGTAATTGCGTTCGTCTGCGCCAAAGCGAGTGTTCCATAGGAATAAAACAAAAGCAAAGATACAACAGATAAGATCTTTCTTTTCCATGATTTAGCCAGATAGCTCTTGAATTGATTTTTTTTCATCGGTTAACAAATTGATTTTAATAATCCAGATAACAAAGACAACAACACTCTTGTCTGGATGCAAATGTGGTGATTAAAATCCTGAACTATGTTTCCATTTCTGCCTAATAAAAGCGCATTTTGGCGAGGCTGTTTTTTTAAGCAACAATGAATACCTTGGCCAAAAATACAATTTACTGTGACTAAACAAACATGATTGGAATTAAAAAAGGCAGTATTGAGTACATATTTGGCAAAAACAGGCATATAATCCGAGAATTTGCCGTAGGTTTTAACAACTGCAATCATTACTTTTGAGAAAAAATAAAAAGTATGCAGAATCCCATAGTCTATATCATGGTAATCTTTACCTGTCTCTCTAGTTTGTCTGCCCATGCATACAATTTGAGACAGATTAACAGTATCAACGGACTTTCCAACAGTTCCGTCATCTGTATCATGCAAGATGACGAAAGATTTCTCTGGATCGGTACTTATGACGGTCTTAATGTCTATGACGGACATAATATACGGACTTACAAACCTGCAATCAATAATTCGACCGGGCTATCCAGTAATGTCATAAGGAAAATCCTGGAAACGTCTGCCGATTATATATGGCTTAGCACCAAATGGGGACTGAATAAATTCAATCAGCGCCGCAATAGTATAGAAGAGTATTACGAAGAGTTTAATGAGGATTGCCATTTTGCCACCGATACACATTCACATTTATATATTCTGGGGCATACGGGATTTATATCACTCTATCAGGATGAGCAGAAAAAGTTCATAAACCTGCCCATCGATCCGGAAATAACCAAAAGTAATGTGTCCGGAATGACAGTCGACGAGGATGGCATTATCTGGATTCTGTATAAAGGCACCTTAAAAAGATACAGCATTCATGAATCAACAGATGGAGAACCGACTATCATGCCTCATGCCGATTTCAGACATGAGGATGCTATTGATTATCTGTTTAAAAGTGACAATAAACTAATAATCGTAGACCAAAAGGGAAATATATTTGAAATAAAAGGAGATCAACAACTATTCATCTGCAATATCGAGAAACTAATGATGGAAAATGGAGGAATTTCCTCCATCATATATGATAATGAAGATATTCTGATCGCATTTAATTCAAATGGCTTAATCAGATTGAATAACAATCAAGGGAATTATCTGCCGGAAAGGATCAGAATTGATTGCGGAGTGTTTTCCCTATGGAAAGATCAGCAACAGGATATTGTCTGGATAGGGACCGACGGACAGGGAGTCTACGCGATGACAAAGGATGAATATACTTTCAACGGCATTAATCTGACGGAACTACCTATTGAAAAGAAACGCCCGGTGAGAGCTGTTTACGCAGATGACGACAATAACCTCTGGCTTGGAACGAAAGACAATGGAATCATACACATCAAGGACTATCAGTCACAAAATTACTCACAAGACAACGTCATACATTACACTACAGCCAACGGACTATCCAACAATGCTATCTTTGCCTTTGCTTCTACCCCCAACGGCTTACTTTGGATTGGTTCTGACGGACCTAATCTGAATTATTATAATCGCACAGACCATAAAATACACACACTGGAAAACCGGACCGGACTCCCCATAAAATACGTACATTCTATCCTGACAGATACCGATTCATTACTATGGGTAGGTGCAGGAAACGAAATCTTCAGAATCCGGATCGGAAAGAACGGATATAAATTGTATACGGATGATATCGACCGATATACCTTTAATGTCAAAAACAAACATCGGTTCAATCAGATTTATGCATTATGTTTTGAAAATGACTCCATCATGTGGATAGGAATGCGGGGAAATGGAATCATACGCTTTAATACCCAAACTTCCAACAGTAAATATTTCAGTTTTGAAGACAACGGCATCGCACCCATGAACGATGTACTTTGTTTCCATTACAACCATAAAGGCACATTATGGATAGGAACAAGTTATGGCCTAATACGTATGTCATTAAAAAGTGGAGAAAACTTTGCTTATGAAAACATCAACGAGACACACGGACTGCCCAACAATACAATTCATGGTATCACTGAAGACCATCTGGGTAAACTCTGGTTAAGTACCAATGCGGGGCTTATCCTGTTTGATCCTGAAAAAAGGACTTTCAGAAACTTCAATAACAAATCCGGAATAAAAGTAGTTGAATACAGCGATAATGCTTACTTCAAGCGCTTGTCCGATTCCTCATCCTTTTTCGGAGGAGTCAATGGTTTGGTCTGGATTAATAAAGGGGATGATTTTCAGAAAAAATATCAGCCCGAAATATACTTTACCGGCTTGAGGATATTCAATAAGCAATACAATATAAGTGACTTTGAGAAACAAGAATCAAAAGGTAATCAGTTAGTGTTGAAGCACCGCCAAAACTTTTTCACGATTCAATTTGTGGCTATGGATTTCATTAACGGTGAAAATGGGACCTATTCGTATAAACTCGAAAATTTCAGTAATGTCTGGATGCACGCACAATCAAATGAAGCACAATTCACCAATATCAGTCCGGGAGAATATATACTTCATGTCAAGTACAATGACGGTTTAGGCACCGACATCCCAACTCAATCAATAGCCATACAAATTCTTCCTCCATGGTATAGCTCCATTTATGCCCAAATCATATACGTAATGCTCATCGGAGGAGGTATTTGGATAGTTTATCTCTTTTTAAAGAGGAAATATAAACAGCGCAAGGTTGCCGTAGCTCGTCAGTTAACCGAAAAATATAAAGAAGAGATGTATGAAAGTAAATTGCGATTCTTTACTAATATCACACATGAATTCTGTACTCCCCTATCGCTTATATACGGTCCCTGCATCAGAATAATCGATAGTAAGGAGGCATCTTCATCCATTAAGAAATATGCTAATTTAATCAAATCGAATACCGAACGGCTCAATGGGCTTATACAAGAAATTATAGACTTCCGACGGATGGAAACCGGGAACAAGATATGTGTGATTAAACAGTTGCCTCTTGGAATAATTGTCAAAGAAATGATGGAATCTTTCACTGATATTTCCGAAAGGAACCATATTGAGTTTGAGGCCGAATTCGACAATACCCTGATATGGAATAGCGACGAAAGTTGCTTCGTTAAAATCGCCAACAACCTGCTCTCGAATGCCTTCAAATATACTCCGCCCCGCGGCACCATACGTATCAGAATGTATATAGCAGAAAGTAAGCTAATCTTTTCGGTCTACAATACCGGAAAGGGAATACCGGAAAAAGACATTTCCAATATTTTCAATAGATATACTATCTTAGATAACATAACAGAGAATTCAGTGAACGAATTATCTGCCCGCAACGGATTGGGGTTGGCTATTGCTTATAGCATGGCCGTGCTACTCAAAGGAACTATTGAGGTAGAAAGCATTGAAAATGATTATACTTGCTTCACTGTGACACTGCCTTGTCTGGAAGTAGACAACCATGCGAAAGAATCTCCGGAAGAGGAGAAGAAACATTCTGTAGAGTCCATAACCTCGGCAAACAGTTTCACAGAAGACAACGATCTTGCTATCTTATCTTCTCTACCTTCCATTCTTGTCATTGATGACAACAAAGATATTTTATGGATGATAAAAGACATATTCCAGGAAGAATATACCGTTTTAACTGCCGAGAATGCAGAAGAGGGGATGAAAGTATTAAAGAAATATAGCCCCGTCCTTGTCATTACTGATATTATGATGCCTGGAATCGACGGAATTACATTGACCAGACAAATAAAGCAGAATCAGCATTTAATGCATATCCCTATTATCATCCTTTCGGCCAAAAATGATAATAGCGATAAGGTAGCAGGTGTCAACTCGGGCGCCGATATATACATAACCAAACCTTTTGATGTCAACTACCTAAAAACTGTCGTAACCAAACTTCTGGAAAAAAGCAAGAATCTGGAAACTTATTACTCGACATCAGCCAGCGCCTTTGAATTTATATCGGGACAGTTGGTCGACCGCGAAGATAAAGAGCTTATGGAAAAAGCGATGCGAATTATCGCAGAGAACATCAGTAATAATGAATTTACCCCCCAAGAACTTGCCAGCAGCTTACAAATCAGCATCCGCAATTTATATCGTAAATTCGAACAATTAAATCTGTCTCCACCAAAGAATTTCATTAAAGAACAACGAATCAACTTTGCGACAAAACTACTTGTTACCACTTCACTCACTATTGAAGAAATTATGTATCGAAGTGGATTTATGAATAGATCACATTTCTATAAGGAGTTTACAAAGCGGATGGGAGTGGCACCTAAAGACTACCGTTTGCATAATAAAAAATAGGAAAGCTACAAAGGTCTCATATACTAGCAGCAATATCATTCCTGATCTGCTGAATTGCAAGAAGCAATCCAGGCAGATGCACTTTTACTATTTTAAAAATTTCTTCGGGGTCAATAGATAAATATTCATGAGAAATAATATTGCGCAGTCCAATGATGCTCCTCCATGGAGTACCGGCATAATTTATCAATAATTCATGATTAGTCAGATTATCTATATTCTTAACAGTTTCACCTATGGTTTGCAAACGCATACAAGTTGCATCAAAAATATCCATCTTATCAGGAGAAGCTAAGAAATCATTTACAGAAATAACACTACCACATCTTTCTATAGTTGTATTAATACGTTCTTCTACAAAAAGAAGCATATCCAATATGTCAGCATTAGATATAGATTGCATCTTTCTCTATATGATTGCGGAATAAACTACGCATAATTGCAGTTAAAGACACGACATCCACTTTTGCATTAAAACGCTCTTCTAATGACTCTTTTATTTCCATTCGAGTAAAATAATCCGGATCTTGAAGCTTTACACAAATATCAATATCACTATCCTCTTTCTGCTCACCACGAGCCACAGAACCAAAAAGTCCTAACTTTTCAATTCCATATCTCTCCCCAAATTCTTCCTTAAAATTCCGGAGAATAGCGATTATTTCATCTTTTGTTTTCAACTGACACTATTGTTATAATGCAAATATTAAAATTAATATTGGAATTAGCAAATTCTTAATCATATTTTGTGGTATCACTAATTGAAAAAAGATGCACAGGCCATCGAATTTTCATCGATCCCCTGTACACCTACTACTCTAAATTCTACTTCAAAACATAAATAGCCTAATTATGCTGCCGAATCCATTATTAACAACCGTGTTAGTTATATCCATTAAAAGTACAGAACATAATTACGTAAAACGCCTAGAGAAATCTCTAAGACGATGTATCGCCTATCCTTCCGTCTTCCAGAATCAGGAGAGGAAAGGCATATCATTTTAGGAATGATACCAGAACAGGAATAGATATAGTTAACTATCAATAAAATACAAATAGAATATATGTCAATGCCAATACGATCAAAATATAATCCGACTTCATCTTTTCAGTTAACCTTAGCATATACACTTTTTGTTGTTTATAACCATCAGGAGAACTATAATTTGGCTATTTATAAATGATCAGTTTAGGTTTATGGCAAGAGTTGTAGTTGTCATCAAGTATTGCCCCATTTGAGAAAATGATGTGCTCATCCTTGAATGTACCATATCCTTCATGAGCATGGCCGAACAAATGATAATGTGGCTTTACCTCATAAACCTTGTTTCGAAGTAATGCATTTCCCCAGTGAATTCCTGCTGATTCATCAAGTATCATGATAGGAGGTTCATGAGTAATGAGCACGTCAACATCATTTGGTATCAAAGTCTCAGGATGGTTATATGCCAAACCAAAGAACTTAATACCATCAATCTCACATTCACAATCTTGAAGGAAGTATACATTGTTAGGCAAATCTTCAATGCCTTCAGCCTCCCAAAGGCAAAGATCATGATTACCAGTTATGAAGATTTTGTGAGGATAGGGTAATTCGATGAACCAGTTGAGAAAGTTAAGCACTTCTTCCTCTGTACCATTGTCCGTAAAGTCGCCACAGTGTACAATGACATCAGCAGCTGGAAGATCGGTCAACTGCCGATGCTGATTATGTGTATCAGAAATTTGAAGTATTTTCATTTTACAGAAATATGAATGTCATGTATGTCAACATCACCTTCGTCGAATATAAAGTATGAAGAAATTCCACTAATGCTATCATATCGTGAGTTCTCATCTTTATGTATAGGTATGACCCCAATACGAGGATGAAGAGTTTGACAGACTTCTTTTAATGTTTCAACATCAGCGTGTCCACTTGTGTGAACACCATCCATTGTTCCATCTAATATTCTATCGCCAAACAGATTACGGATATTTATAACATCGCTGTTTGTGTAGTCTTTACCCTCTTTTGCATAGCCACCCCACATAGAATATATCAACCACGGTTTTTCATCATTATATATATCGAGCATTCCCTTAAGCAAATAGCCACTACTCATTCGAATTGGCATTAAGAACCCTTCCTTCTGTAGCTTGCTTCTAACATTGACAGCTCTATAACTGATTAGCTTGAAAGCATTAAACTGGAATAAATCAGATTTGCATCCTGCATATTTCGTGAATACATTAAGTACCCTATCTTGATACTCATCAACTAAGAATATACGTCCAGTCTTTTTACACGCCGCATGGAATGTTGCAAGCCGGTCAAGGTCAGTTGACGAACACAAGGCAAAGACATACTTGTGTTCACGCAATGCCTTTATAATATTCTTCTGTATTTCGCTCTCTGAAATCACACATTCTTGACTTCTTCCTAACATTGTTCCTTCTGTTATAAGTATGTCAACTTCTCCCACATTCTTCTTCAAAGTAGGAAAAAGACCTTTGCCAATATAGCCATGTCTGCGAAAATCTCCTGTGTGCAATATCTTCTTTCCCTCACATTCTATCAAGAACATATATGCATCAAAAGCAGAATGACTAACAAAATACGGAGTAACGAAAATCTTCCCTTTCTTACTGACATCAATACGTTTTGCCGCACAATAGGTTTCCATACGCTCTATTGCTTCAATCTGTTTGGAGTAATCTCCGTGCCCCCTCAAAGCGTCATATTTGCAGAGCATAACTTCTTTTGCTCCTACTCCTATATATTGAAGGACATTTGTTGGTATCAGATGGTGCAAACCAACATGATCACTATGATAATGTGTATAGAATACAGCATCAGCATTTCCTATGATTGATTTTACTTGTTCTTCTGTCAGTTCTTCTTTTTTGCAACCAGGAAGATTGCTACCGAAGTCTATAAGAATTTTACAATTCTCGGTCGATATTTCTGTAATACAACCACCTATCTGGTCAGCCCCACGATGAATAATAAGATTCATTCTGTTTCTAAGTTTTCTGATGTAACGAGAGTACCCTCAACCTCGGATGTGCATGTGTATGCTTTCATTTCCGGTAAAAATAAATCACGAATAAATCTATATCTTTCGCAGATTGTTTCAGATAGTCTATTGTCTTCTCCTACAATTACACACGGTATTATTCTTCCGGAAAGCTTTAATGGTATTTTATTTTTGTAATTGGAACCGATAAGTCCATAATCTATTTTTTGCTCGATCATTGCTTTTATTCGTTGGTACAACTTATCATCTTCTCTAGCTAATTTTTGAAACTGTAGATAGTAATATGAAGTTTGAATGGGCGACAATGCAGTCTTAGCAGGATCATTTTGTTTAAGTTCCATTATCAATATATCTCCATTAGTATTTAGACCAAGGAAGTCAAATTCACCATACTCAGGTTTTATTTCTTCAGGGAGTGTTCCATTGTACGTCTTTCTTAATTGTTCAATTTTCAATGTTTGTTGGTCTACGATTTCCTTATTCCATTCATCTTTTATGCCTTTTGTTTTAAAACCGATAACTAGCTCCTTGTCAAAAAGAATAAAATCATCGGTATCTTTAACTTCGAACGTATAACGACGTCCTATTAATGTCTGATAATATCCTTCATTGCGAACCTCTGTATCTTTATAGTATCTTTTGAATTTTTCCGTGGAAGCGATTTTCGCTAAATATGTGTCAAACTGATCCGGTGTTGGATTTCTAAAAAAATCTGGTTGCATTAATTCTTTGTAAGCCTCGGCTACATCACATATTTCATTAACTTTACCCGAATGACTACGAAAGGTTAGTATACGTCCAGTACCTCTATATATAGAAAACCAAGAACGATTAGTTTTAGGATCATTTCCAGTCTGGAAATCTAAACAATTATGTGATTTAACATAACTGATGATCCAAGGAAACCGCTCGTTTATTTGGGTTAGCAACTTTTCATCCATTTTCCTATCGTAATAGGTTGTTTTTATTGTGTAATTATTAACCATTTCCAATTTCTTCATTTAGAGTTTATAACTGTGTATATTGATCTCTGCTAAGACTCTGCACGCCATTATTTTCCTATTTATATCTATTTATGGCAGCAAAAAGTCTTTTTCTAATTTCTTCACGCAGCCCTATTGGCTCCATAACTTCGATCTTTTCACCCATAGCAAGTAACTGACTTGTTAGCTCTGGAGTTAAGCAAAGTTGGTATTCAAAGTCGCTGTACTCTTTGTGTTCTGTTTTTATCTCTTGTTGAGAGAAATGCAGTGGCAGAGAACGCATATACTCTACATGAACACCGAATACCCGAACAACTACTTTCTGTGGCTTCAATTTGTCATTGACAAATATGCCAACTGTATGAGCATAATATTCTTCTGCATCAAAATCATTGGGGAGTATAAATGAGTCATCTGTCAATTCCATTTCCAAAATACGATCAAGGGCAATATTCCTTATTCCCTCCTGCTCTTTGAGATAGCCGACTACATACCAACGCTGATGGTAAACCTTCATAGCGTATGGCTGCAAGTGAAATATTGACTGATGACCATTGAAAGGTTTATAATCAATCTTCAGTTCCTTTTTTCGTTGCATTGCATCTATGACTGTTTGGAGATATTCAGTTCCTTCAGGAATTTCCTCAAACAAAATTCGATCTTTCATGTTGCGCCCTGCTTCTATCATATTAGACACAGTGAAGGAGTTAAGCAACCACTGACGAGTCTTGTCATTTTTCAGTTGACTGGAAGAAGAAATATAATACTCATAGCTGGATGTATCACATTCGACCTCTACACCAAAAAGTTCTGCAATAGCTTCTCTATGCATGTGGAATGTACGTAATGCAAGCGGTCTACCATCACCGAGACAACTATCTTTCCATCGACAGCTTATCTCCTCAAAAGTTAATCTGCGATGCTGAAGCAGCGTGTTGAGCAACCAGATATAGCGGTTAAAGGTTTTACTTATCATTTTCTAAACTTCCGTGATTTTCAAAATATTATTACTATTTTCTATTATTCAATTGCTTAACCCCTTTTTGTATATCTCATCTAATTGTTTTTCCTACTTTAGATATCTTGATAGCATGTTTTATAGGGTAGAATTCATAATCTTATTTAGTACAAAGTTAACTTTTTTGTATGCAAAAAAACTGCATACCACCTAAATATATTAATTTATAGCATTTTTTTTTATGTGTGCAACGTTTCTGCATACTTCACCATTATTTTTGCACACTCATTTTAACATTCTATTCGTCATGGCATACAAAAAAAATCCAAAGAAAAAAGATGCTCTCAGTATAAAGAGAGCTGTAGAATCTCTGCGTTTCCAAATTGATTGGGGTTTAAAACTACTTGGCGCAGAGAAAGGAGATCTATTTCATCAATTAGCAAAAGTAGAGGTTGATTTCATCTCAGAGCTCAACCTCACCCAAGATATTCTTGCTATCAAGAGCCTCGTGGATGGAGTGAAACAGAATTTACAGATAGAGCCCACACCTGAAAGTGGAGATTTCACCCATAGTGTCGTTGCTCTCGCTCTTGGCATTGCCTCAATTAGCCACCTTAGCAACATAAGTTTACCAGAGTCATGGAGAGACCAGATAGAGAAAAAACTACTTACAATCTACTATCCGGAAAAGCTGCGTAACAAAGTCGTAGATTGGGCAAAAGCGAACGGTTACAGCACCTCCAGCTACCTTGGCCGTCCAATCGTGAAATTCAAGCAGTTGTACTTAATTATAGAAAGAACAAAATAAGTCCGCTTTTTTTGCTCTGACCATCGCATTTTTTACAAAATACGCTCATTCCATATTAAACATTCCATTCTACTACCGATAAATATCCATTCAATTACAACACATAAGAATTTTCATGATCGTCTTTACATTGAATTTATACGCAAAAGAAAGGGGCTGTCTAAAAAGGGACTTGTTAGACACTCCCCTAAAATTCTTTATTGAGTTACCTATACCCTAACTCTTATAAGAGTCTACGCAAAAATATCGCTTCGTAGAATATAACCGATTACATCTCCCTTATGTACAGTCGCACCTTGCTGTGCACATATCTCCACCACACGTCCGGTAAATCCGGTTAGAATCTTTTCATATTCCCCCCACGGAGTGGAAAGATAACAAAAGACTTCGTCATGCTGATATTTACGCCCGATGAATGGAGCAATGGATGGTCCCTCTACGGAAACTTCCCAAAGTACCTGTCCGTTATCAGGGGCAATAACCGGATCTGCCTTGGCACGTTTCAACTTCTTAATTTCCTCTTCCGAATACCCGTTCTTTGCCATTGCCGCATCCTTAGCATGTTGCAACTCTTCCTCAAAACGCTTTTTGGCAACCCCGGACTTATAATCACGATACTGGCGATCGTGCATAGCCAGTTCAAAAAGTTCTTCGTCATCCTCTCCATATTCCCAGCCATTTTCATCCATTTCCTTTCGATATTCATCCAAAGCATCCGGATAATTCAACTGCGGGTCGGTATCGACAAATTCATATCCTTTAGATTTCGCCAACTCTATAATCTCCGGTGCAAGCGTACCAGGAAGACGTCCACTTTTACCCAGAATCATATCCCAAGTATGGTTATCTATCATTGTCCAACGTTCTTCCCCTTTTACCTGCTGCATAAGATTCATTAATGCAACATTTTTCACATACTGGCTGAAAGGAGTCACCAAAGGAGGATAACCCAGCTTGGGCCATACATATTCCACTTCATCAAAAAGCATCACAAGCAGATCATCCAGACTAAGTTCCGGCTCATTCTTACTCCTTAATATCATATTGATGCCGGAATGCACTCCTTTCAGGTCTGCCATCATGGAACCCATCATGCCACCCGGCAAACCACATTTCAGTAGAAGCGAAGACATATATTTGTTGGTAGGATCCATGAAGTAACCCAGAAAGTCATCAATGAATTCCTGCGTCATCGCACGAGCCTTCATATATGCTTTCATATTAATATCCGGAACCTGAAAACCTAAATCTTTCAACATTGCCTGTACCGAGATTACGTCCGGATGCACTTTACCCCAAGACATGGGTTCCATAGCCACATCAATAATATCCGCACCATTCTCGCAAACCTCGAGGATGGATGCCATAGACAATCCCGGCCCACTATGACCATGATATTGTATCAATACATCCGGATGTTTTTCCTTGATGGTCCTGACCAGTTGCCCCAACATACCCGGGCGACCAATACCTGCCATATCTTTCAAACAAATTTCAGGTGCACCAGCCTCAACCAGCTGATCGGCAATTCGAGCATAATATTCAACGGTATGCACCGGAGAATAGGTGATACAAAGAGTTGCCTGCGGAATCATACCTGCTTCCAAAGCATATTTAATGGAAGGAATGATATTTCTCGTTTCATTCAGCCCACAGAAGATACGTGTGATGTCCACTCCTTGCGCATGCTTGACTTTATACATCAGTTTACGCACATCTGCCGGAACCGGGTACATGCGCAACGCATTCAATCCGCGATCAAGCATATGCGTTTGAATACCCGCTTCTTTAAAAGGTGCGGTAAAAGCACGGACGGCCTTATTAGGATTTTCGCCGTACAACAGATTCACTTGCTCAAAAGCACCGCCGTTTGTTTCAACTCTGGCAAAACAACCCATCTCAATAATCAAAGGAGCAATACGGACAAGCTGATCAACCCGAGGTTGATATTTACCGGAAGATTGCCACATATCCCGATAAACAAGACTGAATTTAATTTCCTTTTTCATCATAGCCAATAATAAGTGATTTTTTCTTCGGTTAACTTCACATATACAAATATAAAGGTTTAAACTGACATATAGTCAAATAATCACCTTAAAAAATAGAAATAAAGAGATGTTTTACATCATAATGTAAGAAGAGCATCTCCATATAGATCCATTTGTTATAAATAACAAATCAAATTGTTTTATGTTCGCATTTATTTTTTTAAGAAATGCTTTACTGACATATATACAATAAAAGATGCACAGATCACCGATCATAAATCGATTCTCTGTGCATCACTACTACTCTAAAGACACTTTTAAGACAAAACTAACTAAATTATGCAGCCGGATCCGGTGCTTCCCCGTTATCTCCCTTACCATCATCACCGGAATCAGGATTGCCACCATTATTACCACCGTTACTACTTCCATCCGTATAATCCGTTTCAATCTCCACACGACGGGTGATACTCATATCTTCCAACGTATCCTTAAAGATTTTTCCCGGATAAAAAATAATTTTTCTTTGAACGATCGACTTGGACGAAACATCTTTCTCATCATCCGCACTCTTGGCACGGATAGTAGGACTGAAAATACCGAACTCACCCAACTGAACGCTCTTTCCATCGTCAATATCCTCGGCCATTTTATCTACCAGACCGCTGACCACCAAATCAACCACCTTACGATGGACACCACAAAGCTGACTCACCTTGCGACACATCTTTGCAAAATTCACCTTACCGGAACGAACCGATTTTGCTACATACTTTTCGTTTTTGTCCTTGTCAAAACCGAACACACGTTTTGTTACTACATACTCTAAAGCCATAATTGTTAAAGTTTAAATGGTTAAAAAAATAAAGGTTATCTATTTGTCATTCTCTTTGTTTGAATGACTCTGCAAAGATATAACAGGGCAGATACCGCTCAGTCCCCTTTTGTCCCTTTTATGTCTCCTTTTAACAACCTGAAACTTACAATTACTTAGGCATAAACATCTATTAGACAGCGTTCTATATGAATTAATTATTTTTTCTGTAAATCAGCGTTCAACAAGATACTGAACCTGCCAACGGATGGGACTCCTGTTTCAGTCCGCATTTGCAGAACAGATTCATCCGGTTTATTTTCTATTCCACAGGAGTTAATTTGTGTTTTTGAAGTGTATCACAAACAGGAGGCCATATAGGCAGACACACTATCCCTTCCTTTACGCATAGGTTCCTAGGATGAATCACATAGCATTCTCCTATGCGCTGATAAAAACTCTCGTTGAACCTGATAAGCGAACAAATGGTATACTTGTCATTCGATTTTACCTCTATTGGAAAAGTTTTACATTTTAGGATAAGTAGCCCGGTATCACCCATATAGTACTTCACATAAGTCCTGTCTTCATTCAGCGAGAGTCCCAACCGAGTCACTTACCTTATTGAAATCCATCAAAAGATAGCTTCGGTATTCATTCTTTGTGAACTCTTCCACAAGAGTGGATTTACCTATCCACCGGGCACCTTCTATTAGAAGTGCCTAAGTGCCTGCCGCCTATCGTTTCCAAACAAACAGTTTGTTATACATTTTAGTTTAAATATCATGTTATTCACTATTTATCATCTTATCAATACACAAATTGAATACTATATTCCACAATACGCACTTTCCCGTATTAGATTTGCATCAGCCCGATAAAGTGTACCAACTAAGAAAGTACATATTATTTATATAACATTATTTTACCACTTCACATGTGTAACAAAACAAAATTCAAGTCAGAAACATCCCCTTACACAGAAAAAAGCTGATCTTTTATATCAAATCCCCGTCAACGTTTCTAATAAATTCTTGCACCGTTTATTATAAACGGTATCCGAGTTTATTATAAACTCTAACTTCCCTTTTCCATAGAAAGCAATCGAATATATACAACAAAAAAGGCTGCAAAACTCCTAGAAGTTTGCAGCCTCAAGCCCATTGGCGGGTTACTTATACCCTAATCCTCATAAGGATCTCCTAGATGTTTTGTTATAATCTTATACTGTTTTGCAGTCAGATACCGATGATTATACGGCAAGTAACCTGTTGGTATAAGTTCTTTGACCAACGGGTTGCAGTCTTTAATCCATCGGCTCAGACAACGCACTGCATTTTTACTAGTTGTACATCCGGGGAAGTACATCACAGCGAGTACGGCAAAAGATAAGAATCGTTTCATTCGTTTTTAGTTTTTTATTCGTTGTTTTATGTTTCACATCTACAAATATACAACATAAAAAAGCCTTTGTCAAGTCCTAAGAGACTACAGGCGTTCATTAATAAATGAACGCCACACATAAGCCACTGTGTATCATATCCTTACTAATAAAGATTCACCTATAATGCCTGAGGATACTAATCTGTCTCCAGCTACAAAGAGTGTTTTGACTGCTATGGAGTAGATGCAGTGATGATTGGCCGTGCCAGCTTCGGTCGTCCATGGATATTCAAGAAAGTTCTCCGTTCATATTTTCCTCGGTATCAACCTTCCCTGCACTTTTCCTGTATTGAGAAGGAGATTTACTAAATGAATTCTTGAAACACTTACTAAAATAAAAGGGGTCATTAATACCTACCTGAAAACCAATTTCTGATACATTCATTTCGGTCGTTAGCAACAGTTCTGCAGCCTTCTTCATTCTAAGTACTCGCACGTACTCATTAGGAGAGCAACCTACAATACCTCTTAGCTTGTTATAAAACGTAGTACGTCCGATATTCAATGCCGAAGTATACGATTCAAGTTTGAACTCAGCATCACCCATATTCTTCTCTACGATGGCATTTACTTTATCCAAAAACGCTTTATCCCTGTCAGTGGCACTTATCAGCGGCTGTAACGTACCCGGCTCAGTAGCAAATTTTCGTTGTAATTTCTCACGTTGTTCAACCAATTTCACAATACGAGCCAATAAATATTTCATACTAAAAGGCTTCGTTATATAAGAATCCGCTCCGGCTTGAATACCTTTCAACTGATGTTCCTCAGATGAATAAGCCGTTAATAAGATTACAGGAATATGACTAATGTTGAAATTGGCCTTTAAACGCTTTGTAAATTCCAACCCATCCATCTCTGGCATCATCACATCACAAACCACAATATCCGGCTGTTCCCCTATTAACTTTTCAAGTCCCTCTACTCCGTTAGAAGCCGTCGACACAGTAAAATACTTCCCAAGTTGAGCTTCAATAAGGTTACGGACATCATCGTCATCATCAATCACCATCACTTTATATTCTTTAAAAGGTTTATTTACCGATGTTCCTAGAATTTCTGCCGCACGTTCCTCTGAAATAGATATATCAGTAGTCAGTTCCGTCATCGCAATTTCTTTATCTTCCTTTATAGTCTCTATAATGTCGGCAGGGTCATAATTTTCATCCGACATCGGGATAGTAAGTGAGAAGCAAGCACCTCCCAACAGCGAATCCACATAAGTTACCTGTCCTTTATGTACCTTAGCCAATTCCGCGGTCAAATGTAATCCGACACCAGTTCCCTCCGATGCATAATGAATCTGTTCAAAACGTACGAACAACATTTTTTGCTTATCAACAGACACTCCCGGACCATTATCCGAAACACTCATCGTAAAGGTGTCATTTACCACTGAAAAGTCAAGTTTCATCACAATCTTACCCCCTACTGGAGTATTCTTAAAAGCATTGGACAAAAGATTATAAGCAATCTTATCCATTTTACTCCTATCAAGTAGCATAGTCTGTACAGGTTTATTAGATTCAAACAGGTATTCTATTTGCTTCCTGGCAGCCATATCCTTAAACGTCAGATAAATATCATAAAAGAAGCGTTTCGTATCTGTTCGCTCAAGTTTTAGTTCCATCTTATTATTCTGTAAACGACGAAATTCCAATAACTGATCTACCAATCGGAGCAAGCGCCCCGAGCTTTTTGAAAGCAGACTCAACTGTTTACTTACAGAAGAAGGCAGATCTTTTTGATTAACCAAATCCTCAATCGCCCCACGAATAATCGTCAACGGAGTACGAAACTCATGGGATATATTCGTAAAAAAACGCAATTTATACTCGGTCAATTGTTTCTCGACCTCCACTGCCATATTCAGACGATGCATCTTGAGAACAAGCCTCGATGTAAAATAAATGATGATTATCCCAAGGACAATATACAAAAGAATAGCTTCAGTAGACTCCCACCAAGGTGGAAGAATTATAATCTCCAAAGTTGTTTCCTGATCACTCCAAACTCCGAAACTATTGCATCCTTTCACTTTGAAAAGATACTTTCCCGGAGGAACATTTCTATATGCAGCTACATTATTACGTGATGATCTATTCCAATTAGACTCATATCCGTCTAAATAATAAATATATTGATTAAGCTCGGGAGCATGGAAGTTCAGCATCGTACATTCCAAATTAAAGGAATTCTGATTATATGCCAGAACCACCTTCCGGGTATTGATAATACTCTCAGTCAAAGGAGAATCCAGGCTTTCCGGTGTCACAGGATTTCCATTAATCAAGAAACCGGTAATTGCCACTTTTGGAGCATATGTATCAAATGTAATACCGGATGGATTAAATGTATATACTCCGTTATAACTGCCAAACATCAATTCTCCATTCTTTTTTTTCCAACAAGACAGCTCATTAAATATAGCAGCATGGCGGTTGTTTGAGAATATAAAATTCTCAAAACGCTTAGTATTTAAATTAAATTTCGAGATACCACTCTCCGTACTTACCCAAATAAACCCTTCTTCATCTTCCAAAATAGCTTGAATCGTTTCATTGGATAAACCGTCATCTGCCCCATAATGTTCAAAAGTAGATTGTTCTAATGATTCCCCTTTCACTAACAAATTAAGTCCTCCTCCGGTAGCTCCTAACCAAATACGCCCTTTACTATCTTCAAAGACAACCTTAACCTCATTGTGCCCCAAAGATTGTTGATCTTCAGCATACAAATGCAAAACCTTAAAATTCTGTTGATCCTCTATCAATCCATCCGGATCAAAAACAATAACTCCATCATTAGTTCCTATCCATACAATCCCTGTCTTATCTTGAATAATAGAACGCATCATATTCTGATGTCTATTATCAAAACTGAATTGCTTGAACCTCAACTGTTCCCGGGAACCTTCCGCAAGATGCAGCCCTCCACCAAAAGTTGCTAGCCACATACGATTTTTACTATCGCGCATTATGGTAAAGATATTATTGCTCGAAGATGATTGCCTGGTCTGATCATTCAGCGTATATTCTTTTATTATCCTGTCTCCTTGAGGAGATAGAATTAATAATCCCCCTCCTTTTGTTCCCAACCATTTATAACCAAGAGTATCTTCAGCAATTGTAAAGGGTAAACCACCTGTAATACGATGCTTATATAACTGATGTAAAGTAGAATCACAAACTTGCAAATTTCCATCACGCGTACCAAACCAATATCTTCCCTCTACATCCTGATAAATTAAACGAACAGCATTATCCCTATCAGCATTACCACCAGGAGTTGGATAAAATATATCAAAAGGATAATTGGTTAAAGAGATCTTATTCACTCCTCCCAACTCTGTACCTACCCAAACTTCTCCAGAAGTATCCTCAGTTATACAGAGTAAGTAATTAGTGGATAAATCTTTATCGGCAGTATAATGGTATTTTTTTCCCGTATTCTCATCAACGGCAAATAGACCATTACCAAATGTAGTTATCCAGATAATATCCCTTGAGTCATGATATATCTGGAAACGTTCCTGATTTATTAATGAAAGGACATCAGCAGGAATCAATGTCAAAGGCTCAAACGTATTATCAGTATGATGTCTCCATAGCACTCCCGACATATTATATACCCAAATGTGCCCCTTATTATCAATATAGAAGTTCGCATTACGCGGACTTGTCCCCTGAAAGAATCTTTCTGGGGAAACCCATGTTTTATTAATAGTATCAAATACAAACATACGTTCATTTGTAGCAATCATAACCAATCCGTCATTTAACACACATGAGCGGGCATGTCTCGCAGGTTCCGTTTGTGTAGGAACAAATAAAATAGCAGGCAAGAAATATTTCCGCAAATTATCAAAAATCAGAATACGATCTCCAGCTATAAAATACAAATCATCTAATTCCTGTGCGCCCCAAAATGTTGTTCCCTCCAACATTGTATTCATCTTATCATGAGCTACCATGAACAATTCTTTATCAGCTCCTATCCAAACTCTACGATCCGAATCTTCAAAGATAAATGTCACCGACTTATCCCGCAATTTCTTCTCTGTCGGTCTCCAAGAAACCAGTTCTCCATCTATGTGGCTCACACGACAACATCCTTTATCTCCCCACATCCACACATCACCATTAGAAGTAACCATTATTTGGCTAAAAATCTTAGTAGTATTCTGCGGATCATAATCAACAATTTTTTCCAATTTCATATCATAGCAGAAAAGAGTATTTGAGAAAGTACGTATCCAAATATAGCCATGTTTATCTTCGGTAATACTGCGAATTCTACTATCCGGTGATGATTGAGAGGTGGCAATTCCCGGCTGTATCACAACAAAATCCTTTCCGTTATAACGATTCAAGCCATTAATTGTTCCCATCCACATAAACCCATGACTGTCCTGCATCATACATCTAATTGTATTCTGTGACAAACCGTTGCGATCTGTGATAGTACTGATATTTAAAACATCAAAAGCAGCTACTCGACTGCAAAAAAGCAAAAGAATTAGGATTATACGGGCACTCCACATGGTGTTTTGATTTAAAGAATAACGCAAATATAAACGATAATATCGAAAAATCCTGCACAAAATCCCTAAGAATATGGCATTTTATGCATGTTTGAACTGGGGTACATGGAAATGTACAGCCGTCAAGGTACATTATAAGCAAATCGCATACCTTTGCTCTATACAAAGTCAGAGAGACCTATAAATAAACAGGGAATATATAACAACCACATTATTTATATATAAAACAGTAACGTTTATGAAAAACATGTATTTAACAGTAGTACTAGGAATACTGGTTCTCACCGGATGCAACAGCAATGAATATGGTGGACCAGATACCCCTGGTGCAAAAGCTGAAATCTGGGGAAGTATAAGCAGTCCTCAAACACGCTACCACGGCTCCATGTGGGGTCAGGGAGAATGTATAGGTGTATCCGTTACCGGAGGGGATACAGGAAGCACTAATATCTTATATCAATGCTCCGGAGAAAACGAACAACTTTTTACTGCTGTAGGTGACCATAATGATATTTATATCAAAGGAAATGGTAAAGTCTCACTGACTGCATATCACCCTTACACCGGTATCAACGGTACAGCAGGAGGGCTTGTTACAGTAGACACCAAAAGTGAAAATCAAACCGCAACTAATCAACTCAATATCGATTGGTTGTTTGCCGAAGCCACTACTACCCGAAGTAATCCTCTGATCAATTTTCAATTTACACATCAACTGAGCCAACTTAGCTTGATTTTCAAAAATAAAGATGAGAGTAAACCCGAAAATGTTTCTTACACTTTAAAAGGATTTATCACAAAGGGATTCTTCAACACCTCAAATGGCACAACCTCTTTAGGAACAGAAAGCGAAGATGTAAGTGTACTAGTGAATGACAATACATCAATAACTTCGACATTAATTTTATTACCTCAAGAAGTAGTACAAACTACAATAGAAGTGGTAGCCGATGGGGTTTTTTATGAGAAAACAATAGATAATATAACATTAGAAAGCAATAGAAGACACCTATACACGGTTACTCTGGGAGGAGAAGGAGAAAATCCTAGTATTACCATCACAGAAAGTGGCATCACAGATTGGCAACCTGGTAATGGAGAAAATATTAACTCTACAACTGATGCTCCTGAAACAGATACCGCTTTTGATTCTTCCTATTGGAATAACTCAGGTGAGACACAAGATATAAAATCGCAATCAACCGAAAAATAAAAATAAGGAAATATTTTCCCTCATTTCTAATAAATATAAAAAACAAGAAGATATGAAACGAAATATATTTGTATATACAATAGCACTCGCATGCTCTTTACTTATAGCGGCATGTTCACAAGACGAGAACATTACTCTTTCAAACAATGATAAAAATAAGATTCTAATTAATATCACAGATAAAGCTATATATAATAGTAGCAAAACCCGTGCAACAACAGATGAAACATATAAAACAACATTCGAAAACGAAGATCAGATAGGTTTGTTCGCCGTTAAAAATGGAGAAATTGCAGGCTCAATTAATAATGTATGCCTAATTTACAACAAGACTCACGATGTATGGATACCTGCAAATGGCTCTTTATTTTATAGCAGCGAACTGGAAGGAGCCACTTATTATGCATATTATCCTTATAAAGAGGAAGTTAGCAATTCTTTTAAAGCATCCATTGAAAACCCTTTTGCAGAAATCATAAGTAACTGGAAGATAGGTGCTAATATGAGTGGAAGTGAATATACCCAATATGACTTGATGACAGGCTCTGCAGAAGCTGAACTATCCGGTAAGAATTACTCACTCAATCTAACATTAGAACATCAAATGGCAATGGTAGTTATTCAGTTACCGTCCACCACATATGAATTTACAAACCAAGGAACAACAATAGCTCCATACAACATTCCTGCTGCTAATCCAACATTCAAGCTAACCAAAGGAGAAAGTGAGAATATAGAAGTGCAACCATATTATGAACCAAGCACAGATAAATATCGCTTATTGATAAACCCTACAACTACTTATAAAATAAATGGCACTTTCATTTCAAGCGAGAACAAGCAGTACGAAATCGCAATTACAGGAATAGAAAAAGGAACATACGCACCATACACTGTTGATGGTGGAACAAAGAAAATACAGCACGAACTGAAGATTGGAGATTTCTATTGTGCAGATGGCACTTTAATTAAAGCAGATCAAGATTTAGAATCAGAAGATAAAACCAAAATCATTGGGGTCATTTATCAAATAGGGACCACTGAAGCTATAAGAAAAGACTATCCTGAATGTACGCACGCACTGGTATACGCATTAAAACGTAACGAAGGAACCGGACAAAGATGGGGAACCGTATCCAGTGTTAGCAATAAGACATGGTATACAGACATTCTTCCTGCACCAGTCGGTACAAGTTCAGTCAACGGGCAAAAAATTCCAAATGAAGAAGAGTTTTCAAATACTGGCTACCAAGATACCAAAGCATGGTTAAATTCAGACATCGCTGTTGTTGGAGCAGATATCAACTCTGTTGTAAAAGAGAAACTTTCCAGCTATTCAGTCCAGGCTCCATCATTCACGACCGGTTGGTATGTTCCATCAGTCAAAGAGCTACTTATCATACAAGAGCAAAATACCACTATCTCAAGCAGCTTAACCAAAGCCGATGGAGAAACGCTATGGCAGGATTCTTCATGGGAGCGATTAACTTCCGGAAGTGGTTATTGGACATCCACACTACGTAGTGAGTCAACAATATGGGTATATACCGGACTTAATGAGGAAGGACATCGAGAAAAGAATTATCTTGCCCTCAATCTAAAAACAAATTCATACTACCGCTTCGCACTAGCATTTTAACACTTAAAATATCAAGAATAGCATTATGAAAAAGATTATTTTAATTATCTCATTAATCACCCTTAGTCTGACAGGCAATGCACAGATTATCAAAAACAATCTCCTTGATGGATATAAAACCGGAGACAAGTTAGAGAAATCGGCATATATTGAGCCTAAAGCAATGATTCAAGAAAATACTTGGTGTGCTGCCTATACTAAAGATCCCAAAGCAGCAACAACATCAAGTCCCATAATTGGAAAAGAACTAAGTTACCCCGAATATCAGGAAGGTGGTCCATCCATACAATTCGGATTTGAGGATGGGATAAAAGGGACACGTTCCAGTGTGTATTCTATGACATCATCCGGCAAAACATACCGGCAAGGTAGTTATTACCTTGCTTGCCTTGTCAACTTCTCAAAATTAGGAACTAAAAAACCTAGTGAATTTTTAGCATTAATCGCTAACCATGTAGGCGGTAGTGCACGCGGAAACATATATGCACATCGTAATGAAAATGGCAAGTTAAAATTCACAGTTGGACTAGGTAAGAATCGTACGGAAGCTCCCAATGAATACGATTTCAAGAAAACCCATTTACTCGTATTAAAAGTAGACTACACTAATAATCGAGTAGAATTATTCGTAAATCCGTCTTTAAAAGGAGAAGAGGCCCAATCTGATGCCATGGCTAAAGGAGAAGAAGGTGCATTAAAAGCAGGATTAAAAGCAATATCTATCAGAAATAACCACACATATCAAGGAAATATTGGAAATATTCGTTTCGCCGGCCGCTGGACCGATATTACTACTAAATAATACATAATATTAAAACACTATTTCCATCATAAGCTCTCCCTTATTTGCTAGATATACATTTATTTCCAGATAAACAAGGGAGAGCTTTTTGCACAAATCTTTCTAATTCATCATTTTTTTAATAATCTTTTTGCGGCTTCTGCATAACGTCTGCCTAGTATTATTTGGCTGTCTGCATCAAAATGAGGATCTTTCTCATTCTTCAGTGGCTTTAGCCCCTCGGACGAAACACAGGCGCTATTTGGAAGAAAAGAAGAAATATCCTTAATCATATCGTTAAATGGTTTCGTTCCTTCAGGTATATAAGGCTTCTTTGTCCAGTTCCATTCTGCCAATTGTCCTACAATGACAGGTAAATCAGGTATTCCCAAATCATTACGAAGATCCGTCATTAGCTTTATTATTTTCTTTTTATATCCTTCAGGATACTGACAATCTGTCTCTCCCTGATGCCAAATAATAGCTTTCAGTTTGCCATATTTCATTGCTTCCTTAGTTCGGCGTAAAGCTTCATTATAATAGAGCCCACCTGTTTTTTCTGTGCTCTTCAACCAAGAGCGGATGGAAGTACCGCCACGAGCATTTACTATCAAGCCTACCGGATGTTTTTTAGAAGCCATTGCTTTAGCAAAACTATATACAGGTCCCAAATATTCACCGGTAAGTCCCCTTCCGATAGTAGAATAACGATTTAAAGGATTTACTGCTAGCTCAAACTGGTCTTCGGCATTTAATAAATAAACATTCTGCATCGTATCCATCACCGCCGGAGAAAGTTTTCCTCGTCCGGCCATGTTAGATTGTCCAATACAAAGATACAAATCCATATTCTTCACAGGCTTGCCTGCATATACCATAGGTATTCCCAGTAACAATATCCCTACAAAAAGGGTGATTACATTTTTTCTCATTTTATTATTCTATCTTTTAAAAATTCAACTTACTGTTTTCCAAAAATTCAACCTCAATAATTGGTAAATAACGTTCTTCATCCGCCTTTTCCTGTACGCGTGTATTTGATGCTTTATCTTCTACCTCAACAATTTCTCCGAAAGCATCTTTCACACTAACAGATCCCTTCAAACGGATAGTTATATTATCCGTACGCATCGGCATTGTTTTCAAATGTATATATCCCAAATTTCGTTCTGTCTTTCCACTCCAAACGAGGGTATTTCCTGCATATACCTCTAACGGATAACTATTCTTACGCCACTCTCTTAACTTCAAACAGACATCATCAATATTCACCTCACGTTCAAGCTGATAAGTAATCCAAGCCGTACTAAGCTGCCCATCATTACTCCATTCACTAAGTTCATCATCATCATAACTTTTCGCTACATTCTGGCTATTAGCACCTGCTTTAGCCGAAACAATGCCTATATTAACTTTTTTATCTCTATATGAAGAGGATAATGGCGTTTCACCTTTATCTAATCGTCCTTTCAATGTCATTTGTGGCAAATAGTTACTTACCCCATCAACTTTTTCCACCGGAATAGTTTCTAAGGTTATAGAAGCCTCAGGAAGGCCTTTCGCTTTTGCTGTAAGTATCAATTTCCCGGCTTTCGTTGTACTACGGATAAGAACACGATTTACTCCACATTCTACAGGTAAGTCCTTACTAAGGATATAATTATCCTCACCCTGCGCAATACCACCGCGCCATTCAGCTTCACCTTTCAAATCAAATTTGACAATCCGATTATCCAATGGACAACGTTTTCCATCCTTATCTACTACCTCGAATTGAATAAGTGCCATATCTGCTCCATCGGCATGAAAACCTTCCGGATTTTGTATAGCTGTCAATCTTATATTTGTAGGCTCACCAACAGTAGTCAAGACATAGCGGCTCAATTCTTTTCCAGCCTTATTATAACTGACAGCCTCCAGTTTACCCGGTTTAAATGCCACTTTATCAAAAGTAAACAAAAAATCATACTCACGTTCTCCTTCACCTAATAGCCGGTCGTTCAAAAATAATTCCACTTTTTCCCCGGTAGATACTACATATACAGGTTTCACCGTATTTTCCGGATAATTCCAGTGACCAATTATATAAGTCTGTTCAGATTCTATATCTACCCAACCATTCCACATCACCTGATGCGCAAAGAACCCGTCTTTCTCTATACGCATAGCATCAGTCACACCACTACGACGATAATTTTCTGCTCCACGAAAGTGTGTATTACTATCAGAGAAAATAATCTTAGTTCCTCCAGCATTGATTCTCAATCCAGTCCCTGGACGCTCACGCCAATAATCATACCAGCGACGGACTAATTCAACCGCAAACATATCCTGATTATGATTATAGCTCTTGGCAGATGCTCCACGGTGTAAAGGACCGTCACCTTCCTTATGATACGGATAACTATAATCATCCCAATATTTCCTTAATCCTTCATCTCGACAATATTCCATTGACCACATCGGATGATGCCTACTCTTATTAACATAAAGCATTTCACCACCATATTCTGCTTCACGAATATCAAGCATCTCACGAGAACCAATAGCACGTCCACCATAAGGATCATATTTATCACGTATTGCTTTCATTTCCAACATATGTTCACGCTTAATCCCCTTATTTCCACATTCATAAAACAAAATACTCGGATTATTACGATTATAAATAATTGCATCACGCATCAGTTCTGTACGTTGTTCCCATTGGCGTCCCTTGGAATCCCGCTCCTGATCACCCGCTGGCATTGCTTGTATTAATCCGACACGATCACACGACTCCACATCCTGTTTCCACGGAGTAACATGCATCCAACGCACGAGATTAGCGTTACTTTTCACGACTAAATCATTAGAATAATCACTCAACCATGCAGGAACAGACATTCCAACTCCCGGCCACTCATTAGTTGTACGCTGTGCATAGCCTTTTAAATGAATCACACGGTCATTCAACCAGACTTTACCTTCATCAAATTTTGTTTTTCGAAAACCTGTTCGAGTATTCACTTCATCAACAACCTCATTATCTGCATTTACCAACTTTGTTTTTACTGTATATAAATAACCATATCCCCAACTCCAGAAATGAAGATTATTCACTTCAGCCTCCGCTTTTATAATCTTTACCTCTTTTGATTTCAAGCACACATCAGGCCCCTTGAATACTTTGACATTTTTTCCATCTGCATCTACTAAAGTTACCAAGAAACTAAATTTCCGTGATTTATGACTGTCATTCTTCACTTCCGATTCCACATGAATTTTAGCCTTCCGGTTTTTAATATCAAAATCTGTTGCATAGACATAAAGTCCAGTTGTTTTCAAATTATTATATAGTGGTAAAGTCTGATATACATCATTCGTCACATGCAAAAAAACATTTTTAGGAATGCCGCCATAGTTACAATTGAAACGGTTATCATGCCATTGAAATTTTGTATTTGTACTTACTTCCTTATAGCTCCAGTCATTATCTACACGTACAGCCATAACATTATCACCATTTTTCATATAAGGAGTTAAATCAAATCCCACCGCCATAACTCCATTTTCATGCTTGCCCAAATGATATCCATTCAAATAAAAATCAGCTCCCTGACGAACTCCTTCAAACTCAACAAAAACCTTACGAGCATCTAAAACTGCAACTTTAAAGTGCTTACGATACCATACTATTGTATCAGTCAGTTGGTCAATGGCAACTTTAAAAGACTCATTTTCATTAAAAGCTCTTGGAAGAGTCACCATATTCCAATCACTATCCTCAAAACCAACAGCTTGTGCATTAGGAACATCACCTATCTTCAATAGCCAGTCACTATTGAAATTATATTTTTCACGTCCTGCCGCACACCCCTCTGACAGGCTGAAAACGCATAGAATAAATGTTATTACTAAAATTCGCTTCATCATCTTATTTTTTTATCAAATCTGATCCAAGATAGTATCCTAATTGTGTAGGTTGATTATAACCTATATTCTGATTGACAGCACTCATCTCATAGACATGATCACTCATCAAATAAGGAAATTTATATTCAGTAGGATACCATGTACTAAAAATGCGCAGTTCTGTGCCATCCTTGGTAATCATAATAACCTCTTCACGCCAATCTCCGGTGATATCACCATAGAAACATGGATTGGATTTGGTACCATTAACAGTTGTCACATCATATCGATAAATAGTAAACATCCTGTCATTAGAAGCATTCTTCACAGGCGCGTCAATTGCACTTTCATTCAAAAGTTGCCTGTTCAAAGAACCAGACCACCAAATCGCCATATTGCAGGATTGTGACTTATAACCCAAGTCTACTCCAGTACATGAATATACATTACTCCTGAACCACCACATTTCGCAACCTGGAGACTCCGGATCTATATCAGCAACTAATGCACGTCCTATATCCGAAGAATCATCGTATTTCCATATTACTTCTCCTGTGTGAGCATCTCGGAAAGCCGCCCCGACTGCTCCCGTCTCAAAGCAAGACCAAATCTGTAACCCCGGTCTCGACGGATCGAATTTACCCAAATGTAATGCGTCTCCATGACCAAAACCTGAATTGTTCAATCCTTTTCCATCATGATCAATAGTACAAGCACCATATACAACCTCATCTAATCGGTCACCATCTACATCACCCACACTCAAACTATGATTCCCTTGTCCCGCATATGAACCATGAATACCATCCGTGGTATCAAATCTCCATCGTTTCGTCAATTTTCCACTCCCAAAATCCCATGCCTCCAAAACCATTTTATCATAAACTCCTCTACAAATCAAAATCGAAGTATTTGTCCCTGAAAAATTTCCCAAACCAACCCGATAACTGCTGGAACGTTTATAATAATTGTCTCCCCAATCCTCACTTGTCCCTAAAGAAATATAATTTGTACGAGCCAATTCTTTCCCTGTAGCTCCCTCTATGACAGAAAGAAATTCCGGCCCACCATGAATGTAATTTTCTCCAGGAACCCGATAATCAGTCTTTCCATCTCCATCAATATCCCCAATTTCCGTTCCATCACCAAATATCGTCCCTTCGGAAGTACGAAGAGCAATCTCGCATTTTCCGTCTCCATCAAAATCATAGACTGCAAACGAGGCCGAGTTCCCCATAGGAATATTAGGACCTGAAGTTATTCTCCACATAAATTCCCCATTCAACTTATAAGCTTCAAATAAGGTCGTATGTCTGACCTCGCTCGTTGTACTACCTTCACCTCCATCTGTTGTCGAAGTATGCACCAGTCTCTTTAAAACAATTTCATAAATTCCATCTCCATCCAGATCACCGACACTAGCATCATTAGCTTCATATAGAAGCAGAGGGCTCACATTTACTGTACTCTGCAATGGAATTGATAAATATGGTAGTCCTTCACTAGCCTGCCGAGCCGTAATTGTATAAGTATCCAATGTTTCATTACTATTGGCATAGCATAATCTATATGTATTATCAACAGTACGATCTGCCTCTACATCCTGATAATTAGTAGAGTTCTTTATTGGTTCTGAGTTCAACTTTATTTCCATAGTATTACCACTGGTACGATACAAATCAAATGCTGTAGAAGCATCATCAATAGGAAACATACGCCAACTAACTAATATCTTGTCATTAAATTCTCTAAACTTCTTCAACGAAGCATCCGGACGACTATTAATAGATGCCCATAACATCCGTTTCAAAGGAGAAGCCATATTAGTTACCGGAGAATAATCAGGTATTTCCGAAACTGGCGATTCATTAACAATTATCTCATCATCTGTACAAGATGTAACCATACATAGACCTACAAACACAAAAAGTATATATATCTTCATTTCTCGCTATTTAAGTTAACAAATTACAACTTCCTTCCTTAAAAAAATGGCACCGTTTCAATTCTCATTAAAACGACACCATTTACTAGTCTAATCAATCTTATTACAATTTAAGCAAGATATCATTTCACATTCTCAAGAAATTCAACCTCTATAATCTTAAGATAGCGTTTTCCCTTCTGTTTGTTATCTTGTAGTTCCATTTTATTGGTCACTGTAGCCGCCACTTCCACAATTTCACCAAATGCATCACTTTCTGTAGCACTACCTTTTAAAGAGATTGTTATTTCATCTGTACGTACCGGAATAGTTTCCAAATGAATATAACCCAAACTTTTATCCGTATTTCCTTTCCAAATCAACGTTTTCCCTGCATACACCTCCAACGGATAACTATTTCTACGCCATCCCCGTAATTTCAAACAGATATCATTAATCTCTGCTACACGTTCAAGTTTATAAGTAATCCAAGCGGTTGATAACGCACCATCATTACCCCATTCACTTAGTTCATTATCATCATAACTCTTTTCTACATCTTGTGTATTAGCACCCGCTTTGGCAGAAACAATGCGTACTTCTTTTTTTGTATCTTTATAAGATGGAGTTCGAGGTGTTTCACCTTTATCAAATCTCCCTTTCAATGTATATTGAGGTAAATAAGTTCCCAAACCATCTTTTATAGTAACAGGGATTGTTTCCAATAAAACAGAAGCATCGGGAAGTCCCTTAGCTTTCGCAGTTAATATTATTTTTCCTGCTTTTGTAGTACTACGGACAAAGACACGATTTATACCACATTCAACTGGTAAATTCTTACTAAGAATATAATTATTTTCACCTTGTGCAATGCCACCACGCCATTCAGCTTCCCCTTTCAAATCAAACTTAATGATTCGATTGTCCAGTGGACAGCGCTTTCCTTCTCTATCTACAACTTCCACTTGAATTAAAGCCATGTCAGCTCCATCTGCCTGGAAACCATCGGGATTCTGTATAACTGTCAATTTCAAATTCGCAGGTTCACCCGCAGTTGCCAAAGTACAACGACTCAATTCTTTTCCTTTTTTATCATAGCTTACAGCTTCTAATTTGCCCGGTTTAAATGCAACTTTATCAAAAGTAAATAAGAAATTATAATCACGATTGCCTTTACCTAAAGACTCCCCATTAAGAAACAATTCCACTTCTTCTCCTGTAGATACTACATACACAGGTTTCACTGTATCTAGCGGATAATTCCAATGACCAATTATATGAGTTTGGTGGTTTTCTGTATCTACCCAACCATTCCACATCACTTGATGAGCAAAAAAGCCATCTTTCTCAATGCGCATCGGGTCAGTCACACCACTACGACGATAATTTTCCGAACCACGATGATGGGTATTGCTATCAGAAAAGATAATTTTTGCTCCACCGGAACTAACTCGTTCCCCCGTTCCGGGACGTTCACGCCAATAATCATACCAACGACGAATTAATTCAACTGCAAACTCATCTTGATTATGATTATAACTGGTAGCTGGTTGATTGCGATGCAAAGGACCATCTCCCTCTTTATGAAACGGATAACTATATTCATCCCAATATTTTCTCAGTCCTTCATCACGACAATATTCCGTAGCCCACATCGGATGATGTTTACTCTTATTGATATACAGCATTTCTCCTCCCCATTCAGCTTCACGAATGTCTAACATCTCACGGGAACCAATAGCACGACCACCAAACGGGTCATATTTATCCCGAATAGCTTTCATATCCAGCATGTGATCTCGGCTAATCGAGTTATTACCGCATTCATAGAACAAAATACTCGGGTTATTGCGATTATAAATGATCGCATCACGCATCAACTCCGTACGTTGCTCCCATTGGCGACCTTCCCTATCTTTTTCTGAATCTCCAGCAGGCATGGCTTGAATAAGACCAACACGGTCACATGATTCTACATCTTGTTTCCATGGTGTAACATGCATCCAACGAACAAAATTAGCATTACTTCTTACCATCAGATCATTTGAATAGTCACTAAGCCATGCCGGAACAGACATTCCTACCGAAGGCCATTCATTACTAGTACGTTGAGCATACCCTTTCATTTGTATGACACGATCATTCAACCAGATCTTTCCTTCTCCAAATCTAGTTTTACGAAAACCTGTACGCGTTGTTACTTCATCAAAGATTTGTTTCTGAGCATTTACAAGTGCAGTCTTCACCATGTAAAGATAACCGTATCCCCAACTCCAGAAATGTAAATCTCCGACTTCGGCGGCAGCTTTAACTATTCTTGTTTCTCCAGCTTTTAATGTTATATCAGAACCTCTAAAGGATTTTACAATTTTACCGTCTGCATCAATTAATGTCACCTGATAACTAAACCGACGAACTTCACGACTATCATTCTTTACCTCGGATTCCGCATGAATCTTAGCTTTACGGTCTTTTATATTTATATCAGTCGCATAAACATATACTCCTGTTGTTTTCAAGTGACTATATAATGGAAGAGTTTGATAAACGCTATCTTTTACATACAAATAAACATTTTTGGGGATACCGCCATAATTAGCATTAAAATTACGATCATTCCACTGAAATTTGGCTTTTGTTGCCACCTCACGATATTGCCAGTTATTATCAATACGTACAGCTAGCACGTTATCTCCGTCTTTCATATAAGGTGTTAAATCAAAACCTACTGCCATTACACCATTCTCATGCTTTCCCAAACGATGTCCGTTCAAATAAAAATCACCAGCCTGACGTATTCCTTCAAACTCAATAAACACTTTCCGATTGCCTCGATTTTCAATCTTAAAATGTTTACGATACCACATAACCGTATCGGTCAGTTGCTCTATCGAAACTTTGAATGCTTCATCCTCATTAAAAGCTCTCGGAAGTGTTACCTTGCTCCAATCATCATCTTTAAACTGACTTTTCTGTGCATCAGGAATATCGCCTACTTTTAAAAGCCAGTCGTTATTAAAACTATATTTTCCACATTCCGTAGTATATCCTTTAATGGCAAATGTAAAAGTAAAGATATACAATAATATAAGAAATTTATTCTTCATACTAATTCTAAATTAACAATTATGTTTTAATCACTTATAAGCCTCATTCTGTTCATATAATCCTTCTTTCACTTTCATCTGTGTATCAGGAATCGGATAAAGATAAGTACCTTCTTTTACACGATCAGCATATTGAGCAACTAGAGGGCGAGTGATATTACCTTCTGAATCAGTAGCATAATGCATAAACTTGTCTTTCACGGCTTGCAAATTATTATGACGGACAAGATCATGCCAGCGAATACCCTCAAAAGCCAATTCCTTACGACGTTCTTTTTCTATACACTTCTGGAATTTATCCGGTACTTTCTCCGCATCACTTAATTCACTCAAGCCGGCACGAGTACGAATCCTATCTACCATATCTATCCCCCTATCCGTAGGCCCCACAATCTCCGCATACATTAACATGACATCTTCCAACCGAATTAATGGATAATTAATAGGGAAATAAGTACGATCTATTATTTGCCCATCAATATCGGAATATCCCAGTTCCTGTCTCTTAATCTTATGTTCCATAAATTTAATAAAGAAATCATCGCCCGAATATCTAGTAATTTGGTTTGGGTTGTCTTTATTGACAAATTTCGTTGTATCAATAGTTGCCAGACAACGTACATCCAAGTAATGTCCTTCTGCATCTTTCTCTTCCCCCAGAAGTTCTTTCAAACCATCTGCACATCCCATGCTCCATCCTGCCAATTGTACTGCGGTATATTGGGAGGGAAGTTTAGGAGTACATATACCTGCCATCGGATTACCATAATCTTTAGCTGCGATATATTGAATCTCAAATATATGATATTTATTATCATTGTCACTAATCCATATCCTCTTCCACTCATCAGCATTTTTCGCCCAAAATTTCTTTTTTGCGTCAGCGTAATCTATTACTTTCTCAAATAAGTCTTTTGCTAATTCTTTTTTACTTTCATCATATAAAGGATAACCTGCCATAGTTAAATAAACCTTGCCAAGTAAAGACTGTGCAGCTTGCAAAGTAGCGCGTCCTGTGGAAGTTGCCTTTCCCAAATAATCAGTAGGAGCATCATTTAAACTAGTTATAGCATATTCTAAATCGGGTATTATGGCTTTTTCATAAATTTCATGCGCTTCTGATTGTGGAACAGACATAGCCTCGGTAATAGTCAAAGGAGATAGAGTCAAAGGTATGCGTCCAAAATAGCGTACCAAATCAAAATAGGCCAACGCTCTTAAAAAACGCGCTTCCCCTATCATCTGTTCTTTTGTTCCTTCTATGATAAATGTTACTCCATCAACTTTTGACAGAAATACATTGGTACGATATACAATCCGGTATAATTCTTCCCATGCTCCACTTATAGTGGAAGTAATAGCCAAATTAGGATCATAGGTACTAATAGCCAAATAATCCCGTTGGGCCCCGGTATATTCACCACACCAAACATTATCAGAGCGAAGTTCCGACATTAATAACGAATATTCCGACACAGGAAGTAATCCATTATAAATCCCCATTAACGCTTGTTCCATCTCTTTGGGTGTCTTATAATAATAGTTTGTTGTACGAGTGTCTACTGGTTCTACTTCCAACCAATCACTACATGATGAAAAGAGCGATCCTAAACATAAAGCTCCACCTAATATGTATTTATACAATTCCATAATTTTCCGTTTTATTAAAATGTAACATTAACTCCCAAAGTAATCGTTCTTGGCTGAGGATAAGCTCCATAATCATAATCTGCAGTTTCACCACCATTATTAGATTCCGGAGAGAATCCCCCGTCATATTTATCCCACATCCAAACATTCTCTGCCGACATATACAAACGGGCACTGCTAAGATATTTAAACCTTTTAACGGGAATACGATAACCAAGAGTAATATTTTTTATCTTTATAAAGTCTGTACTATATAACCACCGTGAGTCATATAACGAACTTGTATTTTTATTATCAATACCTGGAGTTTTTCCATCTCCCGGTTCTTCTTCCGATCTCCACATATTCTTCCATTTAGCTAATACATTAATAGAAGCTCCCATACCTGGACGGTCCATAGCTCGGCCTAACACACTGTAAAGTTTACCACCGGTTTGAGCCGTAAGCAGAATAGACAAATCAAAATCTTTATATCTGAACGAGTTTGTGAAACCAAAAGTATAATCAGGTGACGGTTTACCTACTAATGTACGATCCTGGTCATTAATAACTCCATCATCATTAGCATCGCGATATCTCACGTCTCCCACCTGTGAGTTTGTCATGGTAGGATATTTCTTCAAATCTTCTTTAGTCTGATAAACTCCGACAGCATCATACATATAATAAGCTCTCAATGGCTGACCTACCATAAATACCTGAGTATTAGAATCACTATAACCAATAAATACAGTAGTATTATCTTCTCCCAGACTCTTTACCTCGTTTTTATTATAAGAAACGTTTAAGGATGTACTCCAATTCAGCTTCCCTGTCAAGTTCTGAGTTGTCAGTTCCAATTCAAAACCTCTATTTCCTATACTACCAATATTTCCCCAAGCTTTGGTGAATCCCATAATGGCAGGAACAGAAACTTTATACAAAAGATCTTTGGTCGTTTTATCATAATAGTCGGCAGCCAGCACAATACGGTTATTAAAGAATCCTAGGTCTATACCAATATTCCAGCTATGTGTCTTTTCCCAACCCAGTTTTTCGTTGTCAATAGAACTTGGCGCAAAGCCATTAACCAAACTTCCCAATGAGTAATTTGCACTTTCCATCAATCCTAATGCAGCACCATTAGAGATGGAATTATTACCATTCAGTCCCCAGCTTGCACGCACCTTTAATTGATTCATCACAAAATCTTTAGGCCAGAATTTCTCATTCGAGACACGGTAAGCCGCTGATACAGCAGGAAAAGTACCCCATCTATTCTCCCTGCCAAAACGCGAAGAACCATCCCGGCGAATACTCGCTGTCAATAGATAGCGATTATCGTATTCATACTGAAAACGTCCGAAATAAGAAAGTAAACGGCTAGGAGTCGTTAAAGTAGCAGATGCTCCGGTAATCGCCTGATCATTCAAAGTAAAAACTTCTAAAGAGTTATCCGCAAATTGCTTTGCAGACAAACTACTTGATGCCCCAGAAGAAGACTCCATAGAGTAACCAGCCATCAAGCCTACCGTATGCTTGCGAAAAGTTCTGTTATAATTCAATATCGTTTGGAACAAATATTTATGGGAACGTGTATCAGAACGATTTGCACTTGTATGATATCCTTCACCCACTTCCCATTTCTTCAGAACTGAGCTTGGAGTAAAGATACGTCTATGCTGACTTGAAAAAATATAAGAGCCGGTTGCTTCCAACTTTAACCCTTTCAATAAATCAATTTTCAAATAAGCAGAAGAGTTTACATTAATATTTTCCCGATGATTAACATTCTGCTCCATAAAAGCTATTGGACTCACATTGGAACTAGCCCACAAATAACTATCATAAGGCTCTGCACCCTCATATACCCCTGCTTCCGGCTCAGCTATAGGACACATAGACAAAACTTTCTGCGCCTGTTGATCTTTTCCTTCAATGCTCCCTCCTTCATTCCAAGTCATAGTCGGAGCAATATTAAATCCCATTGTGATACGATCAAACAAACGGGACTCTACATTTGCACGTAGATTCAAACGTTTATAGCTTGTTTCAATAGCAACACCTTGCTGATCAATATATCCCAACGAAAGACGGTATTTGCTATTCTTATTACCATTAGATACAGATAGTTGGTAATTCTGTATAGGAGCCAAACGAAAAAACTCATCCTGCCAGTCTATCAATGCCAAACCACCATAATTAGGCTGTGACCAACGAGGGTCATTCATGTAATAATAACTAATCTTACCACCATTCATAGCTAAACGAGTTTCCCAATCATCATTAGCAGTAGCTCCTTTTGCAGCATATTTCTCTACATATCTATAATTATTATATGCAGTACGAAAATCAATCCATTCTTCCGGACTCAAAACATCTACCCTTCTCTCCAATTGCTGAATACCATAAGATGCAGAAAAATCAACACGTACTTTATCAGACTTCGATGCAGTTTTCGTCGTTATCAAAATAACGCCATTTGCACCACGTGAACCATAGATAGCAGAAGAAGAAGCATCTTTTAACACCTCAATCGACTCAATATCGTTCGGATTAATGCTCCCCAGATTATCTACCGGAATCCCATCCAATACATATAAAGGTACCGCATCAGCATTAATCGATGCTGCTCCCCGTACACGAATCTCAAGCTCTTCTCCAGGCGCTCCACTTGTTGAACGGATTTCCACCCCTGAAAGCATACCTTGCAATGCAGAAGCAATATTCGGCGCCGGACGATTTTCAATTTTCGAAGCATCCACTTTGGACACAGAACCTGTCAGATTACCTCTCTTGGCAGAACCATACCCTATAGCTACTACCTCATCTAATTGAACCAATGATTCTGTCAATTGAACTTTATAAGTTGATTGTGCTTTCAACTGGACCTTTGCTTTATTATATCCTAAAAAAGAAATTTCCAGAGTTTTAACTGTAGATGGAAGATTTAATTCAAAAGCACCGTCCATATTTGTAATAGTAGAACGGTTGGTACCGATAGCAACAACCGTTGCACCAATAACAGGTTCCTCATTTTCATCAATTACTGTACCCCTGATAGTACGATCATTTTGAGCCAGTAACGTAACTGATTGCAAAACAAAGACAGTTAGCAGAAAGAGAAACAAAGTTCCTCTACTTAAACAACTAATGCCGTACTCTGTGCTTTTCATACATTTCATTTTCATATTAGTAAAAACTTAATTTAAACATTCAATTTTGTGATTTTCATATTGCAAATGTAGTACAGGAACATATTTTAATTATGCAATCCAGTACAAATAGATGGTACAGAATCCTATTTTTCAATTAAACGCACCTTTATTAAACCATCATAAGGATTAAAATCAAAAATAATTTTATCCCCCAAGATATTTGCTGATAGTCGTTTTTTATTTTGGGTAACAACTACTCCTTTTACTCCTTCCTTTCTGACTATCATTGTTAATGGTTCCGCAAAAAGTTCCTTATTTAGCTTCAATTTTGGAGTAATAACCAGCACATCTTTTTTATCTGATACTTTCAGTTGTATTTCTTTCCTCTCCTTTATATAAGAAGCGATTTGCCGAAAAGTACTTATCCAAATTTTATCCTCCATATTTTTCACTTCGTCCAAATGTTCCCAAAATAATTCAGGTGACTTGAAAGCATCATATCCGTAATTAATGCCATGGGTCATGGTTACTCCCCAATCCTTGTTTTTTATTAAGTCTTCCAACCATTTTGCAAACCGTTGAGGACTTGCCTTACTTCCACCTATCGAAAATTGTTTCACACGTGTTGCCACCCTATTTTCAGAAGCTATCTGAGAAATCGTATCTGGCTTATAATTATATGGATAACAATAGGTAACAGGCATAATACCAATGTTAGCAAAAATTGCACTATCATTTTTCTCTATCTCATCTTTAATACGAGCTAAGGGCAAACGTGACATTTTCTTATGTGACCAACTATGATTGGAAATCTCATGTCCTTTATTTGCCATTTCCTTCAATTGCATCCAAGTCATTCGAGGAACCTTTGCATCCATTCCCTGTTCCGTATAATAGCCGCATATCCAAAAAGTTCCTTTAAAACCCCGTTTTTCCAATTCTGGAAAAACGATTGTATAATGTTCTGCCAACCCATCATCAAATGTATAACTAATAGCACATATTTTATCATGCTTATATTTGGCTACATAAACCTCCCTATTTGCAGCGAATGCAGAATTAGAACAAATGATAAGGTTTAAAATAAGGAAAAAGAATATTTTCATGACTTTTCTAATTATCTATTTATCCATTATTGTACAAATTATTTTAGAGGCGACAATTTCTTGTCCAGCCCCTGCCATGTGCACTCCATCACCAGCATAATAATCAAGTATTCCTAATAACGGATGATATACATCAACCACACTAAAACCTTTTTTGGAAGCCATATACATCAATTCCGGTATCAAATTATTTAATCTCTGACTAGCTCCTTGGAACTTTAGACTAATATTTTTCTCTCTGAGAGGAGGAGGAGTTACGAAAATTAATTTTGTATCCGAACCTTTATACAGATTATGCATTTTTATCTTATTCAGAAGTTTCTCAAAATTTAGTACAACCTCATTCTGCCTGGCTTCAAATATTCTTTTTGTATCATTAGTTCCTAAACACAAAATAATATAATCATACTTTTTCTTTTCAACTTGTGCCTGATCTAAATATGAATTGATATTTTTAAGTCCATTCAATCTTTCCTTACCATTATTGTCAAACCCAATAGTACGCCCGGCTTCTGAATAATTAATTATTGTAGATTCCGGTAACATCTTCTTCAGTTGTGCAACCCAACCATCTTTTTTCTGTCCATTAGAATCACCAATAGTCAGGATATTATATTTTAGGTCTGTAATTTTATTGTAAGGTATCAAACCTAAAGCCTGAGGAATTTGATCATAATCACTCTCAAGAACTGTTAACTGTATGTTACTATACTTACGTATCAAATAGACATCACAACCAAACATCCTTCTATTCTTTTTGCAGTCAAAATTACTACGTTCACCCAATAAATCAAATATTTCGTAACAAGATATAAGGCTAGGATCATTAACCGCCTTCATCTTAATATCATCCATATTCAATATTCCATATTTTAACTCTCCAACTAATCGATTGTATATATTCAAAGACGGTGTAACAGAAAGAGAATCTTTATCTCCCCCATTCATCTTAGCATAGATAAACAATCGGGCATCTTTACGCTTTTCAATCAAACATTGATGTTCTAAAGATAAATCTACATTCAGTGCTCCCCAAACCGAAAAAGATTTCACCGGATAGTTAAGATTCATGTAGCTTGCCAATGTCGCAACGCCACCTTTTCCTGAACCTATTATATGAACATCATTGGGATTGGCATTAGTTTGTCTTAATGCATATCGAATTGCATCCTCAATATGGGCCAACATTTCAAGAATACTCACTACACTCACTTCTTGATTGACTTCTTCTAAATTCGGATGAATATAATTCCAGCCACGAGCTATAATTTCTTTGATTAAAGGATTCTTCTGTACAGAATCATTATTCCAAGTATCAAGATTCACCACCAAAGGCTGAGGACTTTTGCAAATAGTCTTATACATAAGTGCTCGCCGAATAGTGCCATCTTTAACAGAAGGAATCTCCACGTTCCTCAGTGCAGAATCCCAATTAGTCTCCACTGCATTATCACAAATCATTTTATTTTGAGCAAACATTTGTAAAAATGACAAGCCCCCCAAAAGAAATATAAACGTAATCTTTCTCATGATTATTCTATTTTTACTAGCTTTCATTATTTTAGCTCTTACTATGCAAAAGAAGCGCAAATTTATGAATACAGCCTTAATCACCATACATTTATATGTATTCCTGTTCAAAATATACCATCACCTGATTTTTGCGATTTGTTTTGCATCATAATACTTGTTTTCGTACTATATTACAGGAATAAGAGAATACAACGCCCTATATTTGCCAATAAAAATTCTGCATAATAATTATAACTTAATAATTTATGAAACACAAATTATCCACTTTATGCCTCGTTATTATCGGGCTCTTGTTCCATTCTTCTATCCTTGCAGAGAACCATCCTCGCACCTCTATTCTATTGGATAAAGGCTGGGGATATAAACCACTCACCAGTAATAAGAAAGATGCATCACTTACTCCGGTAACCCTTCCTCACACTTGGAATGCGAATTATCTGGAAGGTACCACAACATACAATCGGGAAATGATGGTATATAAACGTGATTTGGAAATTACTCCGGAAATGAAAGATAAACGACTTTTCCTCTATTTCGAAGGTGTCAATTCTGCCGCTGACATTTTCATAAATTACCGGACTGTAGGACAACATCTAGGTGGCTACACGGCTTTTTGCTTCGAAATCACAGATTTTGTACAGAATGGTAATAATGATCTGGAAGTGTGGGTAAGCAATGCATATCGTACAGACATCCTGCCAATTAGCGGAGACTTTAATATCTACGGTGGAATCCACCGTCCTTGTCATCTGATTATAACAGAAAAGAATTGCATCTCTCCTGTATTCTATGCCTCGCCAGGAGTGTTTATCCATCAGAATAGAATTACCAAGCAACAAGCCGAAATCTGTGTAGAGAGTATTCTTTCTTTAAAAGAAGTAAAATCCGGTCTGAAACTGAAAACAACCATCACAGATACTAATGGAAAAGAAGTGACCAGCAATATAACAGCAGTCAGTGAGGAGACCGTTAAACAGCCACTTACAATCACTAATCCTATTCTTTGGAATGGAAAAGAGAATCCTTATTTATACAACGTATCAGTAGAACTATATGATGGCGACAAAGTAATTGATAAAGTAACTCAAAAAACGGGATTCCGCTACTTTCATGCTGACCCGGAAAAAGGTTTCTTCCTAAACGGAAAATACCTGAACCTCTATGGTTTCTGCCGTCATGAGGATGTAAAAGGTAAAGGAAGTGCTTTACAGCAAGAAGATTATGATAAAGACATAAGCCTGATAAAAGAAGTAGGTGCGACCGCTATGCGTTTGGCACATTATCCACACGCAGAACCCATGTACGACTTATGCGATCAAAACGGAATTATATTATGGACAGAAATCCCGATGTGCGGTCCCGGCGGATATGCATATACCGGCTATTTACACAATAAAGGATTCGAGGATAACGCCAGGCAATCCCTGAAAGAACTGGTATATCAAAAATTCAATCACCCTTCTATTTGTTTTTGGGGAATATTCAATGAGCTATTGATTACCGACAATAAGAAATTTCAAGAATATGATAATCCGGTTCCTTTTGTTAGAGAAATTAATGAATTGTATAAAAAACTGGATCCGTCCCGTCTGACTGCTTTTGCAACTTGTGTAGACCAAACTAATTATCTGGGTTGTTCCGATCTTATTGCTTGGAATAAATATTTCGGTTGGAAAACCTCTCAACAATCTGCCGAAAAGTTTTTTGATGATGTAAAAAAGAACTCTAATAACCAGCCAGTGGGAGTATCGGAATATGGAGCCGGCGCCAGTATCCATCAACACGCATGTCCCCTCGACCATAATACCCAACGTCCTAAAAGAGAACATCCTGAAGAATATCAGGCAATCTGTCACGAAGGTTATTGGACAGCATTTACCGAACGCCCCTATTTATGGGCTAAGTTTATCTGGCAATTCGCAGATGCACAATCCTCTATCCGACAGGAAGGAGATACAGATGGTATTAACGACAAAGGTACTATTACCTATGATCGCAAAGTAAAAAAAGATGTCTTCTACTTTTATAAAGCGAACTGGAATTCGAAACCGATGCTCTACATTTGTAGCCGTAGATTCACCGAACGTACTAATCCAAACACGTTAGTCAAAGTATATAGCAACCTAAATGAGGCAACTCTGTATCTTAATGACAAAAAAATCGGTAAACAGAAAAAAGATAAGGTTAACCGGATCATATGGGATAATATAACCCTTTCTCCCGGAGAAAATGTCATTCGTGTAGAAGGGAAGTCCGGAAAAGAAATATTGAATGATACTTGTATATGGACACTTAAATAAACTTCTTGATAGTTATGAGAATTTATAAACCGTATTTATTAATGGCTTTGACACTTCCCTTTTTGTCAGTCTCTTGTCAGCCTCAAGTCGAATCTGCAAAGATTGTAACTATAGATAAGGTAGGCGCCATTGCCATGCCGGAAGAAATTGCCCCTATTGGCAAAATACCGTTTCAGATGCCTGATCTTAAAAGGCCTGTCTTTCCTGAATTGACAGTCAACATATCAGATAAGGGAGCCAAAGCAGATGAACCTATCACTCTTATTGTCAATCAAACGATCATGGACGTTCACAATCGAGGGGGGGGGACTGTCGTCATCCCCAAAGGGAAATGGAAATCAGGGCGTATTGTGCTAAAAAGCAATGTGAACCTCCACTTAGAAGACGAAGCCGAAATAGAATTTCCCGGAACCGTAGAAAGTTATTTACCTGCAGTGTTCACTCGCCACGAAGGAATTGAAATTATGGGAGCCGGGGCATTCATCTATGCAAATGGAGAAAATAATATAGCTGTGACCGGCAAGGGCATTATTTATGGTCCAGCTATGAATGCGGAGATCAGACAACTACCTAATGGAAATACTGTAGTTGAAAATGACATATCGTCAACCACTCCGGTAGCGCAACGAATATTTGACGGTATGAACGGAAGGGGATTCTATCGCCCAAAAACAATCTCGCCCATTAACTGTACTAATGTATTGGTTGAAGGTATTACTATGGAACGCAGCGCATTCTGGAACATCTGTCCGATTTACTGTGAAAATGTAATAATCCGTGGTATTACTGTAAATTCGATTGGAGTTCCCAGTGGCGATGGTATCGACATTGAATCCTGTAAGAATGTACTGATAGAATACTCCACACTCAATTGTGGAGATGATTGCTTCACTTTAAAAGCCGGACGCGCTGAGGATGGACTACGTGTAGGTAAGGCTACCGAGAATGTCGTAATCCGCTATTCATTGGCCAAAGACGGACATGGTGGCATTACTTGTGGAAGTGAAACTGCAGGTGGAATAGAGAATATTTACCTACATGACTGTGTGTTCGATGGAACACAAGTAGGAATACGGTTTAAAACCCGCCGCAATCGAGCCGGAGGAGTATCTGATATTCTATATGAAAATATACGCATGACGAATGTAGGAGAAGCTTTTAAGTGGGATTTGCTTGGCAGCAAACGATATATGGGAGAATTGGCCAGTCGCATTCCACCAAGAGCTGTGAACAGACTGACTCCTGTCATAAAAGATATAAAGATAAGGAACTTTATTGTAGAATCAGCCCATAAAGTATTAAGCATCAATGGCATTCCGGAAGTACCCTGTAGCAATATTCTTATTGAGAACGGCAAAATCAACAGTCAAGAACTCATTACTGCAATGAATGATGTTAACGGATTTATCTTACGTAATCTGGAAATCAACTCACAAGATAATAAAATTAGTATTTTGGACGGACAAAATATCCTATTCGACAATGTACTTTTTACAGTTCCAGCGGGAGAATTATATACCAACATTAGAGGTGAAAAATCTAGAAATATTGTTTATCAAGACGAGAAATCAAAAATAATATGTACACATGAAAAAACAATAAAGGTAAAACAACTTACTCATTAATTAAGATATTCCCCTCTCTTATCAGTTTTCAATAGGTAAGGGCTTCTCAAACAAAATGAGGAGCCCTTTTTATTAGTCTTCAAAGAATAAACCCCAACCAATTCAAATTAAAGAACTAGCCGGGGCAACCTTAAACAAACACAATCCTATTTATTTCTTTAGTGTTTCCAAAAATTCAACTTCCACTATTCTCAATTCATTATTTGTTTTTTCACCGCCTTTTACCCTAAGAAGGTCAAGATCACCAGCATTAGGCTCAACAACTTCCACTATTTGTCCGAAAGCATCCGATTCTTTTGCCTCTCCCTTCAACTTGATAGTTATTTTATCCGTTCGTACAGGCTTGACAGATAGATGAATATACCCCAAACTCTTTTCCGTATTTCCACTCCAAACAAGTTTATCATCTGCAAAAATCTCCAAAGGATAAGAACGTTTCCGCCAACCAGTCAATTTAATGCAAATATCATCTATTTCTGCTTTTCTCTCCAAATGATAAGTAATCCATGCCGTACTCAATTTTCCATCATTTTTCCATTCACTTAATTCGTTACTATCATAACTATAAATAGCCTGTTCACTATTTATTCCGGCAATAGCGGATTTTATTCCTACGTCTACTTTTGAGTCCTGATAAGAAGGAGTCAACGGGGTTTCACCACGGTCAAACCGACTAATCAACTTTTCACTTGGAAAAAACGTGCTAAGTCCGTCCTTTACTTCAACAGGATTAGAGGTTAATGATAGCTCTGCTGAAGGTAAACCAGCTGTCGTAGCCCTTACCATGATATTACCCGCCTGTTCAGTCGAACGAATCAAAGTTCTTGTTATACCACACTCGACAGGAAGCTCTTTAGCCAATACATAATTGTCTGTAGCTTGCGCAATGCCTCCACGCCATTCGGCAGGTCCTTGCAAATCAAATTTAATCATATTATCAGCAAGCGGACATCTATCACCATTCGCATCTACAACCTCAACCTGCAGTATAGCCAAGTCAGCCCCATCTGCAAAAAGTCCCTTTGGTCCATGCATAAATGTGAGTTTCAGATGATGAGGTTCTCCTATCGTTTTTATAGAATAACGGCTCAATTCTTTGTTATTCTCGCCATAGCTCACTGCTTCAATTATTCCTTTCTCCCACTGGACAGAATCAAACGTAAATAAAAAACGATAATCCTGTTTGCCGAAGCCCTTTGATTTACCATTTACAAATAATTCTACTTTATCACCTGAAGAAACCACATACACAGGTTTAATCACTTTAGATGTATAATTCCAGTGACCAATGATATATGTATGTTCCTTTTCCGTATCAACCCAACCGTCCCACATGGCTTTATGAGCAAAAAATCCATCTTTAGGTATTCTCAACGGATCCACGACTCCACTCCGGCGATAATTTTCTTCACCACGACTATGCGTCTGTGTGTCCGAGAAAATAATTTTAGCACCACCGGAGCTAACTCTCCTTCCGGTACCCGGCCGTTCACGCCAATAATCATACCAACGCCGAATCAATTCTACAGCAAACATATCTTGATTATGATTATAGGCACTTGCATCCTGCCCTCTATACAAAGGTCCTGCTCCTTCCTTATGAAAAGGATAGCTATATTCATCCCAATACTTACGCAGACCTTCATCACGACAATATTCGGTGGCAAACATCGGATGATGCTCACTCTTATTTATATAAAGCATTTCACCGCCCCATTCAGCTTCACGGATATCCAGCATCTCACGAGAACCTATTGCTCTTCCCCCATAAGGATCGTACATATCACGAATAGCTATCATTTCAAGCATATGTTCACGACTTATAGACTCATTACCTGATTCGTAAAACAATATACTCGGATTATTCTTAAAGTAGATGATAGCATCACGCATTAGCTCCAAACGCTGTCCCCACCAACGGCCAACGGCATCTTTTTCTGCATCTCCGGCAGGCATTACCTGTATCACTCCTACTCTGTCACATGATTCAACATCTTGCTTCCAAGGTGTAACATGCATCCATCTAAAGAAATTCGCATTATGCTCAATCAACAAGCCATTAGAATAGTCACTCATCCAAGGTGGTACCGATATGCCTACTCCCGGCCATTCATTACTTGTACGCTGGGCGTATCCTTTCATTTGCAAAACCCGGTCATTCAGCCATATCTTTCCGCCACTAAAACGAGTCTTTCTGAAACCTGTTTTAGTTACTACTTCGTCAACAATCCTGTTATCCACTATCAACCTTGTCTTTACATCATAAAGATAACCATATCCCCAACTCCAGAAATGCAGATTTTCCAATTCTTTGGCAGCTTTTAGCTTTACTGTCTCTTTAGATTTTACTATCACCGGAGCACTTTTAAAAGTACTTACCCAATTGCCGTCGTAATCATATACACATACTTCATAGCTTACATTGCACGATTTATCATATTCGTTACGTACTTCAGATTCTGCATTAACAAATGCTTTACGGCTCTTAGTACATATATCTGTCGCATAGATATACACTCCTGTCGTTCGTAAGTTACTATACAAAGGTAATGTTTGGTATAACTTATCCGTGATATGCAGCCATACGTTTTTAGGAATACCTCCGTAATTAACATTAAAGTTATTGTCGTTCCATTGATATCGACTGCCGGTAGCCCGCTCCTTATACTTCCAATCATTATCAGTACGTACAGCTATTACATTCTCCCCAGTAAAATTTAAATACGGTGTCAGATCAAAGCCTACAGCCATTACTCCATTTTCATGTAGCCCAATATGTTTACCATTCAAATAAAAATCGGCTCCCTGACGTACTCCTTCAAACTCTATAAATACTTTTTTCCCCTTGGCTGTTTTCGGTAGCTTAAAATGTTTACGATACCAGGAAACGGTATCTGTCATTTCTTTAATAGCAACTTTAAAAGCCTCATCTTCATTAAAAGCGCGAGGCAGAGTTATTTTCTTCCAATCCTTATCAGTAAAAAATAACTTTTCTCCTCCCTGAACATCACCAATATGCAATAACCATTGAGAATTAAAATTGTATTTCTCTCTATTATTAGCCCCCAGTAGCATAGGTATCAGCAGTAAGAGAAATAATAACTTCAAAACTTTAAATCTTCCCATACTTCAAAATATCAATGTTTTATCAAGTTTTATCATCAATCTATTTTATACACCTCCGTACCAGCCAGCAGGAAGCATCCTACTCCGTAATCTTCAAAATCAGGAACGCTCTTGTAAGTTACCGGCTGGCTGTCTTTAGGCTCTTTGCCACTACCCTGCACGAATCCCAAGAAACCATTCGGATGTACAGCCTCTTTCACAATAGCATTCCATGCTTTTACAATGACAGGCATATATTCTTTTTTATCCAATAATCCATTGCGCACTCCCCATGCCATGCCATAAACAAATAAGGAGGTTCCTGATGTCTCCTTCCCCCCATAATTGGATTCATCATGCAAACTTACATTCCAGAAGCCGTCTGCGCGCTGACAAGCCTTCAACGCTTTACTCATTGACAGGAAATCTTTTATATAATCCATACGATGTGTATCATTCTCCGGAACCTCATTCAGGACTCTCACCAATGCGGCATATACCCATCCGTTTCCCCGGCTCCAAAAGCAATTCTTTCCGTTAGGTTCTTTATAAGGAGGAACGAAATTAGCGTCTCTCCACCACAGTCCCTCTTTTTGATTAAACAGTCCATTGCCTATCTCATTACGGGAGCAAGAATACATCTGCCACATTTTATCATAGTATTTCTGTTCGCCTGTCAGCCTGCCTAACTGGGCAAGAACAGGCATCCCCATCTGTATCGCGTCAATCCAAGTCCAGTCGTCCACTTGAGGAGTATTTACCAGCATATCTATTGAAACTTTGATATTTTTTATTTTCGCCGGATCAGGGGAAATCTTATAAAGTTCAATATATGCCTGTCCGCAACAGTGGTCATCTGCATTACGTGTGATATTGCCACCACGCAATCCCCACTTATGAAAATCCGCCCAGTCATATGCATAATCATAATAATCCGAACGGGGATAGACAGTATGCAAAGCCATCAACCCTTCATAATATACCCCGCGAGTCCAGATATTACTGGGTCTGAATTTCCCCACATAACTTGGTCGGGTAAAATCAGCGTACTTTTTCATAAAATAATCGTTGACTTTCACCAATGTTTTTAATGTCTCTTTCCGGTCGGGAAGAGACTGCGCCGACAGGAGATTCCATCCGGCAAGCAATGTCACAACGAGAAGTAGTCGTCTTTTCATGATATAATTTTAATAATACATTAATTAGTTTTCAGCAAATGTAAGGCGAAAACTTCTATACCGGATGTATCATAATACTATTCCATTAACTACAATTCAAACCTGCAAAATGTGAAGAAACATAAGAAGCTTACTTCCATTTTTCCATGTTTTTGTATCTTTGTACATCAATTACAGGTAGAATATGCCTTCCTTTGCCTATCAATTACAAATAATTAATTAACTGCAAAATGAAAAACATAGTACTTTTTTCAGTTTTGATTTTCTGCCTTCTCATAGAAGGAGCAACAACTCCGACCTATGGAATGAAAAGACAAATGGAAGCTTTAGATAGAGGATTAGTAGCCGTGAAAACAGAGAATGGGGTTTTCATCAGTTGGCGCGTATTGGGTAACGAAAAAGAGACAGCCTTTAATGTGTATAAAAATGGCAAATTATTTAAATCAGTTTCTTCAAAACAAGCTACCAACCTGACCGACAAATCCGGTAATCTAGAAGATAAATATGTAGTGAAAGCTGTTGTAAAAGGGAAAGAAACAGACAGTTCCAAAGAAGTGAAAGCCTGGGAACAAGACTTTCTGACTATACAACTAAACCGTCCAGAAAAAGGAATTACTCCACCGTGCATCGCCTTGAATCGTTCGAACGGAATTGCCGAAGAGTATCCGGAGGGACAGGAATATACCTACGTTCCAGGAGATTGCAGCGTAGGAGACTTGGACGGAGACGGCGAATATGAGATTATAGTTAAATGGAATCCTTCTAATCAGACTGATAATTCTTATTCCGGAATCACAGGTCCCGTCTATCTGGATGCCTATAAATTAAGCGGTAAACATTTGTGGAGAATTAATTTGGGAAAAAACATCCGTGCGGGCTCACACTACACACAATTTATGGTATATGACTTCAATGGCGATGGCAAAGCCGAACTAGTCTGCAAGACAGCACCCGGAACGGTAGACGGAAAGGGGAAAAAGATATTCCTTGGTACAGATGACCCGGACAAAGACTGGAGAAACCTGGAAATGAATAAAAAAACGTGTGGCTATGTATTACAGGGTCCGGAGTATCTCACCATTTTCAGTGGGAAAACCGGAGAGGAACTACATACCGTTCCTTATGAAGCAGAACGTGGAGAAGTCAGTTCTTGGGGAGATAGCTATGGCAATCGCGTAGACCGCTTCTTGGCTTGTGTCGCTTATTTGGACGGAATACGTCCAAGCGTCGTCATGTGTCGTGGTTATTACGCCAAAACAACTTTAACAGCTTATGACTTTATCAAAGGGAAGCTGGTAAAACGGTGGGAACATATTTCTGATATAAAAGGGGAAGGAGCTTATGGACAAGGTAATCATAATCTGTCAGTGGCCGACGTTGACGGAGACGGTTGTGATGAAATTGTCTACGGCTCTTGCGTGATTAATAATGACGGAACTGTACTTTACAGTACGGGACTGGGACATGGAGACGCCATGCATATAGCTAATCTGGATCCTGACCGTCCGGGATATCAGGTATGGGAAGTACACGAAGAAAAAGAGGCTTGGCAAACATACGGTTATGAAATGCATGACGCACGAACCGGAGAGATTCTTTGGGGAGGTCCTACAAAAGGAGACAACGGACGTGGACTAGCAGCAGATATCGACCCTAATCACCGCGGATTCGAAATGTGGAGCTCAGGAGCACCGGGAGTTTATAACTGCAAAGGGGAAAAAATTGCAGACAGAAAACCATCTATCAGCTTCCGCATCTATTGGGATGGTGACTTGCAAGACGAAATTCTGAATAAAAATGTCATAACTAAATGGAATGGTTGGAAACCCGTAACACTACGCACTTTTTCCGAAGCCCGACATACCAGTGGAAGTAAGGCGGTTCCTAACCTAAGCGCGGATATTCTGGGTGACTGGAGAGAAGAGATCGTTCTCTGTGATGCTGAAGACCCAAGTAAGCTACATATCTATACTACTACTATCCCTACCGAACATCGTTTATATACATTAATGCACGACCCTATGTATCGTTTGGGAATTGCTTGGCAAAATGTAGGTTATAATCAGCCACCGCATTTGGGCTTCTATATCGGAGACGGCTTAAAGAATATTCCTTGGCCGGAGATGTACACACCGAAGTCCGACTAGTTTGGCAGATAAACTGCATTAGCAAAATAAAGATATAAACCACAAATATTCAGCATAATACAGTAACCTGTTTTTCCTTTTAAAGGAACACCTCATTGGTTTTAAAGGAAGGCTTCCTTGGTTTTAAACCAACAGGGTATTCCTTTAAAACCAACGAGATGATGATTTCCAGTCTGTTTTCAGGCATATTTTCTATGTTTTATTAATTCATAATAAAGTGTTATCCGAAGCCGACTATAAGATATATGCCTATTTCCCCTTAATCTATGTAAATAGGAACAATCATAAGTGCCACAGAAGTACGTCGTGTCCGATAACAGTGAAAATCAGTGAAAGAATTTAAAAGAGAAACAAATACAACAGAATTATTTGGAAAGAATCAGTTGAACGCTTACATTTGTCATGTGATTTTTTTCATAGTATTAGATTTAAGGTTAACAAAGGTTGGAGCAAGGCGTTGCTCCTTTTTTTATGTCTATATGTGAGATTAGTTCATGTGAGTTAATTCAATAACTGATACATTCCTCCTGCCAATACACGAATCACCCCTTTCATTTCCAGTTCGAACAGTAAAGCAGTCATCTTATTTACGGGAATATCTGCTTCTACCACAAGAGAATTGATTTGCAGATTTCCCAGTTTCTCCAAAATAGCAACTATCTTCTGCTCTTCTTCAGACAATTCGATAAAAAGACTACGTTGCACACTTACCTTTTCCGAAAGAGTCATCGGTATATTCCAGCCCATAGCCTGCACAAAATCTTCGGCAGATAATAGCAGGGATGCTTTATTATCCCTAATCAACCGATTGCATCCTTTTGAATATTCATCACTCATGCGACCGGGGAAAGCGAAACAATCGCGATGATAACCTTCAGCAAGTTCGGCCGTAATCAATGAACCTCCCTTTTCTGCGGACTCAATGACGATGGTAGCATCACACATACCGGCAACAATACGGTTTCGACTGATAAAATTATGGCGATCGGGATTCGTTCCGGACAGAAATTCGGTCAGCAATCCTCCTTTTTCAAGCATGTCAACAGCTGTTTTCCGATGGACATGAGGATAAATACGATCCAGCCCATGAGCTAAAACACCTACTGTAGGTAATTCATTGGCCAAAGCTTCACGATGCGCATGAATATCGATTCCATAAGCAAGGCCGCTAACTACAAGCACATCAGGACAAAGTGCCTTCAGATCCCGCAGAAAAGAGACGCAGATTTGTGTCCCATAATCAGTAGCATTACGGGTTCCTACCATATTCAGGATATGAAGAGAATTTAGATCGGCATTTCCTTTAAAGAAAAGAACGACAGGAGCATCTTCACATTCCCGCAAACGGGAAGGATAAGCCTCATCATGAAAGGACAGACAAGAGATCCGGTTCTTCCGGATAAATTCATATTCTTGTTCGGCGCGGAGCACAGCTTGCGGACAGTCCAATGCCTCTACCACCCGTTGACTTACTTCAGGAATACGTTCCGGTATTTCTTTGCGCAGACGGAAGACATCAACGGCATTGCCCATTCCATCTATCAAATGTTTTGCTCCTATGTGCCCGATACCGGGCACCATTGTCAGAGCAATACTATAAATTTGTTCTTCTTCGGAGCTGTTCATTTCAGGTAGGGCGCAAAGACATTATCGAACAATTCGCTGTCACTTAAACGTCCGTTTACCACACATACCGTCTCAACAGTGGATTTCACTACTACTTTATTATCATTCTTACGGAAGATATCCTGATAAAACACATATTTGATACCTTCCTTTTTCATATATAGTTTCGAGACAAACTCATCTCCGCTTTTCAATGGAGTCTTGAATGCCATACTAATGCGTGCCACTACCGGATCGACTCCCTGCTCATGAAGTGCAGCAAAACTGACACCCACCGAAGTCAGAAACTCGTGACGGGTATGTTCCAGATAGTGCTGATAATTGGCATTATTGACAATACCTTGAAGGTCACATTCGTAATCACGCACCTTCATTTCCAATTCATAGATATAGTTCATTTAAATTGAGAATTAAAAGTTGAGAAATAACAGTTAGCCTCTTTTTTGCTCAATATCGAGTCCTTTGAACTTCTTCAATTCTTCGGTCGATACCAGTTTATACAGCTTGTCACTGGGACGTATCTTATCCGATTTCATGGAGAAATGCTGTCCTTTCTTCACTGTTTGCACAGATTCCAAGTCAACACGGGCTTCTTCCAAAGTCATAAATAGGGCACCGGTAGTCGGCCCTGTAATGAGAAGCTTATCGCCTACACTTACTTCAGCTGCTTCTACCAGGAATTCGGAAACTCCGATATTAGAGAAGTATTTGATACCTTTACCTACATAAATCTTACGTTCCGTAGCTGCCGAACCATAATTCCTGGTCCATTCGCCCAAACGCTGTCCCAAGTAATATCCATCCCAGAAGCCACGGTTGAATACGGTTTTCAGGCGTTCATCCCAAGCCGCAATCTTTTCATCGGTGAATGTTCCATCCAAATAAGCCTTGATAGCTTCTTTGTAACATTCAACCACCGTACGTACATATTCAGGTCCACGGGCACGGCCTTCAATCTTGAATACACGTACACCGGCATCCAACATTTTATTCATAAAATGGATGGTCTTCAAGTCTTTGGGAGACATGATATATTCGTTATCAATATCCAGTTCCACATCCGTTTCCTTATCACGAACCGTATAAGAACGACGACATACCTGCATACAAGCACCGCGATTGGCTGAATGATTCATTTCATGTAAAGAGAGATAACATTTGCCCGATACAGCCATACAAAGCGCGCCGTGGCAGAACATTTCGATACGAAGTTGTTCGCCGCTCGGACCACAGATATGTTCTTCCTGTATCTGACGATAAATCTCGGCCACCTGTTCCAGATTCAACTCACGGGCCAATACTACCACATCTGCAAATTGTGCATAGAATTTCAATGCCTCTACATTGGAGATATTCAACTGAGTGGAAAGATGCACCTCCTGCCCTATCTGACGGGCATAATTCATCACTGCCACATCAGCTGCAATCACCGCAGAAATTCCCGCTTCCTTGGCTGCGTCGACAATGGTATGCATCAAAGGAATATCTTTATCATAGATAATCGTGTTGACCGTCAGGTAACTCTTCATCCCGTGTTCATCACACGTACGGGCTATTTCCCGCAAATCATCAATCGTGAATGTATTAGCCGAACGGGCACGCATATTTAGGTTTTCTATACCGAAATAGATAGAATCGGCACCTGCCTGGATGGCCGCAGCAAGAGATTCGCGCGAACCCACAGGAGCCATTATTTCAAAATCTTTCAAACTAAGACTCATAGAATATATACTTATTTGTATCAGTTAAGCAAATGAATGCGTACAAAGGTAGGCTTTTTTCCGTATTTTTGCAGCGAAAACAAGAAGTTACTTCAATCATAAACAGTAAATAGCAGATTCATATATGAAGATAGGCCAAATAGATCTGGGTAAATATCCCATCTTACTTGCTCCGATGGAAGACGTAACCGATCCGGCTTTCCGCCTGATGTGCAAGAAGTTCGGAGCAGATATGGTATACACCGAGTTTGTGTCGAGTGACGCACTGATACGTGCTGTCAGCAAGACTTCACAGAAACTAAGTATCAGTGACGCCGAACGTCCTGTCGCCATCCAGATATACGGAAAAGATACGGAAACAATGGTGGAAGCTGCCAAGATTGTAGAGCAGGCACAACCTGATATTCTGGATATTAACTTCGGATGTCCGGTGAAAAGAGTAGCCGGAAAAGGTGCAGGAGCAGGGATGCTACAAAATATCCCCAAGATGCTGGAGATTACCCGTGCCGTAGTAGATGCAGTGAAAATACCTGTAACAGTGAAGACTCGTTTGGGATGGGATGCAAACAATAAAGTGATTGTAGAATTAGCGGAACAGTTGCAAGATTGCGGCATCGCCGCATTGACTATACATGGCCGTACCCGCGCACAAATGTATACCGGAGAGGCGGATTGGACACTGATAGGCGAAGTGAAGAATAATCCAAGAATGCATATTCCCATTATCGGCAATGGAGACGTGACCAGCCCTCAACGCTGTAAGGAGTGTTTTGACCGTTATGGAGTGGATGCTGTAATGATCGGTCGTGCCAGCTTCGGTCGTCCATGGATATTCAAGGAAGTAAAACACTATTTAGAGACAGGTGAAGAATTACCTCCACTTAGTTTTGAATGGTGTATGGAAGTACTTCGCCAGGAAGTGGTAGATAGCGTTAGCCTGCTCGATGAACGTAGAGGAATTTTGCACGTGCGCCGTCATCTGGCCGCAAGCCCTCTATTCAAGGGAATCCCTAACTTCCGCAACACACGTATTGCGATGTTACGGGCAGAAACAAAAGAAGAGCTTTTCCGGATATTTGATGAAATCACTTCCCAACGCAAAGAAAATCCGGAAATTTAAATCAACACCTATTATATCTATTCTTCAGGAGCTTGTACTTGTTCCTGAAGAATAACATGATCTAATTAAACGTCAAGGTCTTTGGTTTCTATTTAAACATCGGCTGCGCAAACCACTTTTTGAACATCCAAGTTACGACTACATACAATAGGAATGCAGAGAAGAAACCAACAATGGCATCAATCACATAATGCGCCTGAATATATACGGTAGCCCCACAGAGCAACATATAGAAAGGTATAAGACAGGCAAACAACTTCTTGCTGCCACGCCAAGCCATAATCATCAGAATAGTAGAAATGCCTACATGCGAACTGGGGAATGCCGCCGTAGGACGTTCACCCACTTGCTGCGAGCCTTCCACCAAACTATAAAAAAATCCGTGCTGATAGCCCGGTCCGGGAAGTAACTCCTGATTATGATTGAAATAATCGCCGATAGCAGGAAAAATACCTTTAGATACATTATCAATACCAATGGCAGGAAAATAGAATTGAGGGCCTGCAACAGGAACGAATATATAAATCAGATAGTAAATAAAGAAAGAAGTGACAAGCACAAAAGACATCTTTTCGAACCACTCAAATTTATAAATGAAATAGAATAGAGCCACAATCAGCATCATCGGATAATAAAAGAAATATCCCATATTGAATGCCTCGCTGACTATAAGATGCGGAAACGTATGACAGAACCAAATAGCAGGCTGACCATTGAAAATAAACTGTTCGGCAGTTGCAAATACATGATCTAAATTCGGAAAGAAACGATTGAACTCGAAAGTATCCGGATACCAGTAAGACAGCAGACTCATCTGAATAACAATACGCACAAACGCCGAAAATTTACAGGGAGCAAGACGATAAAGATACATCAATAAAAAAGTCATAGCCGCGATCATCGCCCTATCCAGCAACATGTGCCATGGATGATCCATCCGCTGAAACAGGAACAGAATCAATATGGAAGTCAACAGATTATAAATCAATGTAATCTTTTCCACAGCAAACAACCCTTTCCGGGTTTCTATGCGCTTAAATAAGTCTAAAGCCATCCTTCATTTTTATACCAGGCAATGGTTTCCCGAACTCCCTTTTCCAAATCATATTCGGGCACATACCCCAGTTCATCCATTACCGGGGTTATATCGCATTGCCAGTTGCGTTGTTTCATTATCTTATATTTATCCGAATTCAGGGTACTGCTCCTCCCGGAACGTGTAGCAACGAATTCAGCGAACAAAGATATAACTTTTAGCACAATTAATGGACATTTCAAGTGAAGAACAAACGGATTACCCAATTCTTTTTGTATCAAATCCGAAAAGGCACGGCTTTTATAAACTTTCCCGTCTGTCAAGAAATACGCCTTACGAACTACTTTTTTCTCTATTCCCAGGAAAATAGCCTGCACAATGTCTTTCACATACACAAAAGTCAAATCCTGACGACGGAAACCAACCGAGAAATCAACGTGTTTCCGGATAGACTTTGCCATCAGATAATAATCAGCTTCACGAGGTCCATAGACTCCTGTAGGACGATAAATGACATAAGGGAAACCAGGCATACTCTGAATATACAACTCCGCTTTCAGTTTGCTCAATCCATAAGCAGTATTGGGTACCGCAGGGTCGTCCGCTTTTATCGGAGTATAGTCCTTCTCACGTACAGGTCCGAACACACTCAATGTACTGATATAGATAAACTGTTTCGGAACCATATTCAGCTCCTTCAACGTATCGATAAAATATTTGGTCTGAAGATAATTCACATAGTCAAAAGAGTGCTTGTCGGGGCACTTTGTAACACCGGCGCAATGAATGATATAATCAAATTTGTTATAAGTGCCTTTATGCCCGGAGAGTTGGGCACGAAGTTCATTAGGGTGCGCAAAATCCAGTTCCAGAAAGTGGATTTTCCGGTTTTTCAAATACCGCTTGCTACTCGTAGAACGAATCCCGGCCCACACACCAAACTTTCGTTTCAACGCTTCCTCCACGATGAAACTGCCGATAAAACCACTCGCGCCTGTAATTAAAATACTCTCCATTATTACTTTTCAGGTCCTACATGAATATTAATTGAAAAAATATGATGCCACAAAGATACGATAAATATAAAATAAAAGCCATTTTGCTTTTCTCAATTATTATTTGTTTATTTGCAACGCGATTTATTTACTATTCAACACTTTTAAAGCACGTGGAAGATAAGGCCGATTTTGATTTTCTTTTTAAAGAGTACTATCCTCAACTTTATTATTATGCATTTCACCTGATTAATAATATGGAGGCTAGCAAGGATATCGTAAGCGATGCCTTCGAATTTATCTGGACCAATTACGCAAAAATTGATAAAGCTACAGCAAGATCTTATTTGTATATATATGTCCGTAATAAAAGCATTGATTTCCTACGCCATCAAAATACACACGAACAGTATGTACAAATCTACTCCGAACTGACTAAAAGTTATGTGGAAACGGAATATCAGGAACAGGATGAAAGAATGATACACATCAGTAAAGCTATGGAGAAACTTACTCCGCACACGAGACACATTTTAGAAGAATGTTATATCCAGCGTAAAAAGTATCAGGAAGTAGCAGACGAGTTGAACATCAGTGTCAGTGCGGTAAGAAAACACATTGTGAAAGCTCTGCAAGTAATACGTGAGGAATGTGCAAAAAAATCATAAAGCAGGTGTCTTTATTCAGGTGATTAAACGTAATATAATAAGATTGATATAGTATCCGAAAGTGATGAATGAACATACTGACAATATAAATAATACAGAAGAATCTGTAAAGAAGGCACTCGACATCATGGAGAGTCCGGCGGAAATAAGTGACAAGCAATTACAAGAATTGCTTGAAGATGAAGAATGTCTGCAAGCTTGCCGTGATATAATGGACAGTAGCCTTTTCTTGCAACAAAAAGGCGGAGCGGAACTGCCGGACATAGAAGCGGAATTAGAACGGTTCAAAAAGAGGAAAGCCGCGTCGCGCATGCGTTCTATCCTGTGGAAGACCGGAATCAGCATTGCCGCCATGGTTGCCATTCTCTTCGGAAGCTATTATTTCATAAACATCCTGACAACGCCTTCCGTCGAACCTATAACAGTATTCACCGCCGATACGGCTCCCCAGCACATCATTCTTCAAAAAGATAATGGAGAAAAAATCATGTTGGACGAACCGATAGCAAACAATCAGATTCCACATAGAGCGGCAACTGCAAAATCTGAAAAGAAAGAATTAGATTACAGGCAAGTCATCTCGAAAACAACGCAGACGCATGTGCTTACCGTCCCCCGAGGTGAAAGTTTCAAGGTCGTACTGTGTGACGGAACAGAAGTATGGCTCAATGCCAACAGCAACTTTGTCTATCCCACAGCCTTTGTAGGTAAAGAACGGGTTGTCACTTTAGAAGGAGAAGCTTACTTTAAAGTAACCAAAGATCCCAACCGCCCCTTTATTGTAAAAACCCAAACTGTGCAAACCAGGGTTCTTGGCACTGAGTTCAATATTCGCAGTTATTCTCCCGAAGATACCCACGTAGTACTTATCAATGGAAAAGTGGAAGTCAGCAATACTCGGGGAGGTTCTTATACCAGGCTTTATCCGGGAGAAGACGCCCACCTGCAATCTGACGGCAACTTTGTACTCACCGAAGTGGACCTAGACTCTTATGTCTATTGGAAAGACGGGTATTTCTACTTTGATGACATCACATTAAAAGACATTATGCAAAACCTGGGACGCTGGTATAATGTAAATATCGAATTCAGAAATAAAGAAGCAATGAGCTATAAGATGCATTTCGTTTCTGACCGTTCCAAAAACTTGGAACACACTATTTCATTACTTAACAGAATGAAAAAAGTAACGGTAACCTTGCAGGGCAACACGCTTACCATAGACTAATATATTCTTGCATAAGTATAACAAAATCATGCAAGAAACAACAAATTATCACTTTTATTAAAAAATAATTCGCAAAAAGGGTATCCATTTTTTCGGTTCATACGCACTAGTATTATAAACATATTCAAACTAGTGTTATTAAATTGAAACGTATGAGAAAAAATTGGAAGCTACTCATTGTGTGTTTTCTATGCGTATTATGCTTTTTACCTTATCAGGTAAATGCCCAAGCACAACCACAAAAGAAAATCACGATTGAATTTAGCAACGAACGATTACCGTCCGTACTAAAACGTTTGGAAAAGATCTCCGGATACAAAATCCTTTTTACGTACGATGATGTCAAAAAGTACACAGTCTCGGGCTCCGCGAAGGATAAAAGCATCGAGCAGGTTCTTGATATTATCTTAACCAGCAAACCGTTGGAATATCACATCGAGGACCAATTTGTCACCATCAGCCTCAAAGGGCCTTCCAAACAAGCAAAAGTATTCAATGTAAAAGGCGTAGTCATTTCTGGTGATGATAACCAACCGCTCATCGGTGCAACAGTTCTCATCAAAGGAAGCAAATCCGGCGTATTGACAGATATAGACGGAAAGTTTTCGATAGAGAATGTATCGAACAAATCTGTTTTGCAATTTTCCTATATAGGAATGAAAGCGCAAGACCTTACTCCTTCTCCTACGATGAGCGTTACATTGATGCCTGATGTACAAACACTATCGGAGGTCGTGGTGACAGGTATGCAAAAGATGGACAAGCGCCTGTTTACGGGAGCGACTAACCAATTAACAGCGGACAATGTAAAACTCGACGGTTTGCCCGACATCAGCCGCGGCCTCGAAGGACGTGCGGCAGGCGTATCTGTACAGAATGTTTCAGGAACATTCGGTACGGCACCGAAGATTCGTGTACGTGGAGCCACTTCTATTTACGGAAGTTCAAAACCGCTATGGGTTGTCGACGGCGTTATTATGGAAGATGCTATTGACGTGGGACCGGACGACCTGTCTTCCGGTGATGCAGAAACATTAATCAGCTCTGCTATTGCCGGATTGAATTCTGATGATATCGAAAGCTTCCAAATCCTAAAAGACGGTTCGGCAACTTCCATTTACGGCGCACGCGCGATGGCAGGAGTTATTGTGGTTACTACCAAAAAAGGAAAGGCGGGAGTTAGTAAGATTAGTTATACAGGAGAGTTTACCACCCGTATGATTCCCAGCTACAATGAATTCAATATCATGAATTCACAAGAACAAATGGGTATCTATAAAGAGATGGAACAGAAAGGTTGGCTAAACAGCGGTGACCTCTTCCGTGCTAAAAATAGCGGTGTATATGGCCGTATGTATAAACTGATAGACGAATTCAATGAAAGTAGTGGACAGTTCGGACTGTCCAACACTCTTACGTCACGAAACTCCTACTTACGCGAAGCCGAGATGCGTAACACGAACTGGTTTGACGAACTATTTTCAAACAATATTTCACAAAATCATTCTGTCAGCATAACATCCGGTTCGGAGAAGTCTTCGTTCTATGCTTCATTGAGTGCCATGCTCGACCCGGGGTGGTATAAACAAAGCGAAATCAAACGCTATACTGCGAATATAAACACCAGTTATAACATATATAAGAATTTATCCATCAACCTGATTTCCAACGCTTCCTATCGAAAACAGCAGGCACCCGGAACGATGAATTCATCATTAGACGTTGCCTCAGGAGAAGTGACTCGTGACTTTGACATCAACCCGTATTCATACGCATTAAATACCTCACGCACGCTAGACCCTGCTGCTGATTATGTAGCTAACTATGCGCCGTTCAATATCCTGCGGGAATTAAACAATAACTATATCGAACTTAATGTAGTGGATGTAAAATTTCAAGGAGAGTTAAAATGGAAAGTTCTCCCCGAACTAGAAGTCAGCGCTTTGGGAGCCGTCCGCTACCAAACTTCTTCACAGGAACATAATATACTGGATGATTCCAATCAGGCCATAGCCTACCGTAGCGGACTGGATGATGCCACTATCCGTAAAGAAAATGACTGGCTCTACATAAATCCTGATAACCCCTATGCATTGCCAATCTCCGTACTTCCCGAAGGTGGTATCTACCAACGCCAAGACCGTAAAATGCTGGGGCTCGACTTCCGCTCCACTCTTTCGTGGAATCATTTGTTTGCGGACAAACATATTACCAATTTCTTTGCCGGAATGGAAATCAACGACCTGCAGAGAACCTACTCTTCTTTTCAGGGTTGGGGAATGCAATATTCTATGGGAGAAATTCCATCATATGTATATCAGTTCTTTAAGCAAGGAGTAGAAACCGGAAATAAGTACTACTCATTGAGCCATTCTCAAACCCGGAGTGTAGCAGGATTTGCGAATGCGACTTATTCATACGACGGACGTTATACCATCAACGGGACTTTCCGGTACGAAGGGACCAACCGTATGGGACGTAGCCGTTCTTCCCGCTGGTTGCCAACCTGGAATGTATCCGGTGCCTGGAATGTACACGAAGAAAAGTTCTTCAAATCTTTAGAGCCAACCATGTCCAACCTGACTCTGAAAGCATCATATTCGTTGACGGCAGACCGCGGACCGGCGGACGTCACCAATTCACAAGCTATTATCCGCAGCTATTCACCGTATCGTCCTTTTACCGACATTCAAGAAACAGGATTATATATTGAAGACGCTGAAAACAGCGAATTGACTTACGAAAAGAAACACGAACTAAACTTGGGGATTGACATTGGATTTATTAATAACCGGATCAATTTCTCTGCCGACTGGTACACTCGTAATAACTACGACCTGATTGGTCTTATTCCAACCCAGGGAGTAGGAGGAAACATCTATAAATTCGCCAATGTAGCCACCATGAAATCTTACGGAACAGAGTTTACCCTCTCAACCAAAAACATCAAGACAAAAGATTTCTCATGGAGTTCTGACTTCATTTTTGCACATGCAAAAAATGAAGTAACCGATTTAAAAGGACGTACACGCATGATGGAACTCGTTTCCGGAAGCGGATTTGCACGTGAGGGTTATCCTGTACGCGCACTCTTTTCTATCCCTTTCGCTGGATTGGATGAGAACGGAATACCACAATTTAACATCAACGGAACTGTAACCTCAACAGATATAAATTTTCAAGAGCGTGAAAAATTGGATTACCTAAAATATGAAGGTCCCACAGACCCGACTGTTACAGGTAGTTTTGGCAACATCTTTACATACAAAGGTTTTAAATTAAATATATTCATGACCTATTCATTTGGTAATGTAGTTCGTTTAAATCCTTATTTCAATTATAAGTACAGTGATTTAAGCGCCATGCCGCGTGAATTCAAAAATCGCTGGACACTTTCCGGAGATGAGGTCAAGACAAATGTTCCTGCTATACTAAGCAGCCCGCAATATGAAGCCAACCGAACCTTGTATCGAGCCTACAATGCATACAATTATTCTACAGAACGTATCGCAAAGGGAGACTTCATACGCATGAAAGAGATATCAGTAGCCTATGATTTCCCGCAAAAATGGATTGCTCCGGCTAAGATATCCAATTTATCCTTGAAGTTGCAAGCCACTAATCTATTCTTAATCTATGCTGACAAGAAATTAAATGGTCAAGACCCAGAATTCTTCAATACAGGTGGAGTAGCTTCACCCGTACCCCGTCAGTTTACATTAACACTAAGACTCGGTCTATAATTATTATATACAGATAAAAATGATCAATATGAAACATAAGAATATATTTTATACCTTGCTACTAATGACCGGAATAGCCATGAGTTCCTGCAACGACTTCCTCGACAAACTCCCGGATAACCGTACGGAACTGGATACGGAGCAGAAGATTGCAAAGTTACTTGTCTCGGCTTATCCCCAAGGAACAGCCAATGCCCTATTCGAACTTTATAGCGACAATACAGATGATAATGGAACCAGAGCCCCCTATTATAAAATTGCGGAAGAAGATTGTTATAACTGGAAAGATACCCAAGAAGAGTATCAGGATACCCCAAACTATTTGTGGGAAACATATTATGCAGCTATCGCCGCCTCCAATATGGTTTTAGATGCCATTCAACAACGGGGAAACCCGGCATCATTAGCCCCACAACAAGGAGAAGCATTAATATGCCGTGCTTACAGCCATTTTATGCTGGCCAATATTTTCTGCAACGCTTACAATTCCCATGCCGGTCAGGAACTGGGAATCCCTTATATGGAGGAGGTGGAAACAACCGTACTCCCGCAATACAAGCGCGGCACTTTAGAAGAAGTATATCAAAAGATAGAACGTGACCTGTTAGCCAGCTTGCCATTAATCTCTGACGACAGCTATTCTGTTCCCAAATATCACTTTACAAAAAAAGCCGCTTATGCTTTTGCTGCACGCTTTTATCTTTACTACATGCAGCCAGACTTCTCGAACTGTGACAAAGTAATAGACTATGCCACCCGTGTGTTGGGAAGCGACGCAAGTAACCAGTTAAGAGATTGGGAGTCATGGGGAAAACTGACAGCTAATGATAATGTACAACCTGATGCCTACATCGCATCAACCAATAAGGCGAACTTACTTATCAGTAGCACCGTATCTAATTGGGGAATCCTTATCAGCAACTACATGACCGGAAAACGTTATATGCACAACAAACTAATAGCCAGTAACGAAACCGCACAATCATCCGGGCTGTGGGGAAATGCCAATAACTTATATGTGAAACCATTCACCACCAGTGGATATGAATGTAGCTTCATACGTAAAAGTGGCATGTACGAGGGAAGTGACTATTACTACTATATGCCGATAATCTTCAGCACAGACGAGATATTGCTCTATCGCGCCGAAGCGTATGCTTTAAAGAAAAACTATACACAGGCAGCCTTCGACATCACAACCTGGCAAAAGGCATATACGAATAACAAAGCCACATTAACACCGGAAAAGATTAACGCATATTATGAAGAAATGCCGTATTACAACCCGCTAAAGTCACTGACACCCAAAAAGGAACTGCATCCGGACTTCACAATCGAAAAGGGCATGCAAGAAAATATAATTCAATGTATCCTTCATATACGCCGTATGGCTACTTTGCATGAGGGAATTCGCTGGCCCGACATCAAACGTTACGGCATCGTCATCTATCGCCGATTAGTCAGTGACGGTTATATGACAATAACAGACGAAATGCCTGCAAACGATCTGCGCCGCGCTATACAGATTCCTAGAAGCGTCATCCTGGCCGGTATGCAACCTAACCCAAGAAACAATGAATAAAGGAAAGGAGAAAGATATGAGAAAATATTATATATACGCATTGATAAGTATATCGACCTTCGGCATCGTAGCTTGCAACAACGATGATGAAATTGACCGTGACCATAGCATATTTACTACCGAACCGGTAGAATATAATAAATTCGATCAGTGGCTCCTTAAAAACTATACATATCCATATAATATCGACTTTAAGTATCGGATGCAAGATATTGAAAGCGATCAGAAGTATAAACTGGTTCCTGCTGATTATGATAAAGCGATTATGCTTTCCAAAATTATAAAACACGTGTGGATGGAAGCCTATACCGAACTCGCAGGTCCTAACTTCGTACGTTCATATGTACCTAAGACATTTCACCTGATAGGTTCGCCGGCTTATGACAGTAGCGGTACTATGGTACTCGGCACAGCCGAAGGAGGAAAGAAAATCACCCTCTACAATGTCAATGACCTTGATGTAAACGAGATTGACATTGAACTACTCAACAAATACTATTTCGAAACCATGCATCACGAGTTCGCACATATCCTGCATCAGAAACGAAACTATGACCCCTCATTTGAGAGAATCTGTGAGGGAAAATACATAGGGACAGACTGGTATCAAGAAGCAGACCGGGATGGTGGCAATACCAATGCATGGAAGCAAGGGTTTGTTACGGCCTACGCAATGAGTGAAGCCCGCGAAGATTTTGTTGAAAACATTGCCATGTACGTTACACACAATGAAACATACTGGAGTAACATGCTGGACAAAGCCGGAGAAACCGGCGCGAGCATCATCAATGAAAAGTTTGCTATCGTCTATAATTACATGTTTGAAACCTGGGGGATTGTTCTTAACGACCTACGTGCCATTGTATTGCGCCGCCAACTAGAGATTCCCGAACTAGAATTAAACACTATTGAATAAATGTCTATGATTATGAAGAAAATATTATATTTCCTGTTAGCTTCCTTATGCATTAGCTTACAGTCATGTCTATATCAAGAAGACAGTTATTTTGATGATTCCTCTGCCAACCGGGCTACCGAAGATGTAGAACGTTGCAATGAATTATTAATGAACGCTCCCAACGGTTGGAAGTTGGAATACTATGCCGGAAAGAACTATTCAATGGGAGGAATTACATTACTTTGCCAATTTGACGGGAAGAATGTAAAAATCATGTCCGAAATAGGTTCTCTCAATGCCAAACCCGGAGCCGAAGCCACCTCACTTTACAAAGTGGTATCCGAGCAAAGCACCTTATTGACATTCGACACCTTCAATGAATTGATACACTGTTTCTCCGAACCTATTTTAAAACAGAACAGCAATTTCCAGGGTGATTATGAATTCGCAATAATGAGTGCTTCCGAAAATGAGATCATACTGCAAGGCAAGAAATATCAGAATAAAATGGTTATGACCCCAATGCCGGCAGACACCGATTGGAGCACATATATCAACGACCTCAACAAAATTGCCGATGAGGCTTTTCTAAATACTTATATATTAAAAGCGGGTGGAGAGAAGGTAGGAGAAATGGAACGCTACTCACGTGTTTTCGGCATTTCCACCCAAGCAGAGTATCAGGAAGCACCGTTTGTTTACACTCCGGAAGGGTTTCATTTCCGTCAACCGATAACGATCGGCGGAAAAGCATTACAGAATTTCAAATGGAATAAAACCAGAATGGCTTTTACCTGTACAGATGCAGGAGCCGAACATGTCAGTATCGAAGGAGTTTATCCCGAAGGGTACAAGAAATATGAAGATTATACCGGCTTTTACTACTTTTACTACAAAACACTGGAAATAGACGCTGCAGGTAATTTTAATTTTGTAGATGCCATGCCTTTCATAGTACAGCTAAAACAACTGGTAGATCAGAAAAGCTATATAATGATAGGTTCTGACTTAGAAGCAGACATCATAGTTACTTATGATAAAGCGATGGGCAAACTAACTCTCAAGCCTCAAAAAACAGGTGATATCACAGGAACCGGGCAATTCTACGGAACATATATCTTGGGAAACAACGAAGCTTATGCAATACCGGCGCATCTAGGAGCGGATTTCGGCTATATCGCATCTTATGCAGGTTATGACTATGGTTTAGTTTCAGAAACATCGGACGACGGCATCTTGTCTTTTGTCGAATATGGCACACTTTTCAGTTCATTAGTGGGAGAACCAGCCACTTCCTTTGTCCTGACAGCTTACAACTCTGACAAATACTCCAGTAGCACATATCTCGGATATTTAAGTTGGATGGATTCCATTAAACTAATGCCTTATTGAAATTAAGTTCAAGTAAACAGACAGATAATAATATGAAAAAAGTAATAAACATATTCCTATTCATCCTCTGCTTCACCGTTATCAGTTGCCATGACGATGATGCCGTCATTCCGGCATTGTCTATCATTAAGGCAGACACCAATCTAAAGGCAACAGGTGGAGAAGCAAGTGTACAAATACAAGCTATCGGGGAAGTCAAAGCTACGACAGACGTAGAATGGTGTAAAGTTACAGAAGTCACTACGGAAATCGTCAGACTTTCCGTTCTGGAAAATAAAGGTTATCCGGGTCGTTCGGCACAGATTATCATCACTAATGGCGAACATGCCAAGCAAGTTACTCTTATTCAGGAAGGCGCTATATTTATTTACGACAAATACGAACAAGTACAAAGTACGGATAATAAAGCGGCAGTCTTACCGATTAAACTATCCAGTTCATTTCCTATACAAGTGGTAATACCCGAAAAAAATAAGAATTGGCTGTCATTTACCCCTTCAGCAGACGGTGGCAACTTCATTGTCAGTGAAAATAACACAGGGAGAGCACGTGGCAGTGACGTGACAGTAACAGCAGGAGAGCGTACGTTAACCTATCAGATAATGCAATATGACGCCGAAAATTTTGTTGGCGATTGGAAAGGTGCATATGTAAATCAGGGAAAACAATACAGCTTACCCGAAGTTTCAATTTCAGTTCCGGACGAGAATGGTGTATATACTATTTCCGGTCTTTACAAGAATAGCACCTATGATTATAAGATACAAGCCACCTATCAAAATAATATGTTTTATGTAACAGCCGGACAATTTGTGGGCAGCAATGTTTCAACCGGTTTACCATTAAGCGTATATTTCTGTATTGTCGACGACATGGGACTTCCTCTATTTACTGCAGACAACAGCATAGGATTAATTCCGGTACTTTTATCCGACGGTTCCTTTGTACTCGCATTTGCAGATAATGGCGGCGTGCCGGGTGGAGTAGCAACCAAAATATCGTTTGCCGGTTTCCTCGGCGAACCTAGTCTCAATTCCTTCCAAGGTAATATAAGAATTTTAAGTAACTGTTTCTTTTTCTAATACCCCAAAAGAAACAATAGAAATAAACGACTAATATTAATCTTTTAATAATTTACATTATGACAAAGAAGTACACAAACTTTTTCCTTAGTGCTTTACTAGCGCTTTGCGTTATCACAGGTTGTGATGACAAAGATGATGATGTACCTGCAATAACAGTATCTTCCAATTCTGTTACGATTCTGGCTGCCGGCGGAGAAGAGTCTATTGAAATCACCACCAACCAATCAGAATGGACTGCTACACGTCCTGAGTTGGATAGTTGGTGCACGCTAAAGACAAATGGCAATGCATTAAAGATCAGCGCATCTGCCAATGAAACAATAACCCCTCGTTCAACAATGATTACAGTTACTGCCGGAGTTGGTTCCAATGCAAAAACGCAAGAAATTACCGTGACACAAAAGGCGGCAGATCCTTCTTTGGAAATTACAGGAACACCTGTACATTTGGATGCAGCCGGAACTGCTATTGAATTGACAGTTACTACAAATACTGGTGTATGGAATGCCAGTCGTCCCGATGGCGATACTTGGTGTATCTTATCACAAGAGGGAGACAAACTAACTGTTTCAGCAGAAGCATATACAGTCAATGCAGAACGTAAAACAACTGTTACAGTAACTTATGGAGAAGATGCTTCTCTCACTCCAAAGACATTTGAAGTCACACAGCAAGGGGCAGCTCCGGTATATGCTATTGAAATACCTTCTGATTTCTCGACAGGTGATGTACAAAAAGTAATGTATCAGAATGTAAAAGTGGCAGAGGTTTGTCGGGAATATATCAGAATAGCGTCATCTTCTATTGACAAACAAATGATTGTAATTTATCCTGTAACAACAGAAGGCAAAACAGACTTAACCAAAGGTTTTACTATCCCCGATGGTGGTGCAATAGTTTGGGATATAGCAACCAACACATGTACTTATACCCCAGGTACAGAATCTGCTTTATCCAAAGTCTACCTGGCAGAAGGTGATTTTTCATCAACTACAACAGCGACCTCTCCTATTAATGCTATGGTAGAAGCCGAATTATTAACAGATACTCGCCCTAATGATACTAGATTTAATTATAAGATAGTAAAGATTGGTACACAGTATTGGATGGCTGAAAATTTGAAAGCACAGAACTATCTGAATGGAACCGAGATTCCACGTATCACAAATAGTACAGATTGGAATAGTAACACAACAGGAGCACATCGTCTCCCATTTGCTGATACACAGAGCTTTCTTACTTTCGGAGCTTTCTACAATGGATATGCTATGTATAATGAAGCTGGTCTCGCTCCTGAAGGATGGATTGTCCCATCAAACACAGAATGGGATAAACTTAAAAAATATATTGGAACCAATAGTGGGCAAAAAATGAAATCAAAATTAACCTCATATTGGGGAGGTACTACTGCCGGAGCAGGTACAAATATAACAGGATTCGATGCAATAGCAGCTGGTTTTTATTCTTCTGCAACTAGTGACGAAGAAAATGGCAAAAAAGCTACATTCTGGAGTACAACCAAAAGCCTCAACCTTATAGTAAAAAAACAAACCCCATGTTTTTATTATTTAGATTCTAGTAGTAAGATTTTTGTATATGGTAATGAACACGACTTCATTTTTGGTCATTCCATTCGTTGCGTCAGAAAATAACAAGTAATAAAAGCGAGCGAGCTAAGTTAAATTCTCTCTCTAACAAATAGAATTTAGCATTAATTGTTCATTAAAAGAGTTGTTTCCGCTGCGGAAGCAACTCTTTGCTTTCTTCCCCTATTCTCTTCCAAAGACAATTTTTCTTCCCCCAAAGTTTCCATAAGGAAAATAATCGTCTATCTTTGTAACTACATATTTTTAAAAGACTACATTATGGCGAAAAAGAAAGAAAAGAAAGAGAAAAAAGCCGGCAAGAGAATGAGTAAGAAAGAGCTGGCAGCGTTGTTAATAGACTTTTTCCATGCCAAACCCAATGAGACTCTAAGCATGAAATATATTTTCTCGGAATTGCGTCTCACCACCCATCCCCAGAAAATGCTATGCGTCGATATACTGCATGACCTTTTAGATGACGATTATATCAGTGAAATAGAAAAAGGAAAGTTCCGTCTCACCAATCATGGAACAGAGATGGTAGGCACTTTCCAACGGAAGAGCAACGGTAAGAACTCGTTTATTCCTGAAGAAGGGGGCGACCCGATATTCGTGGCCGAACGTAATTCCGCACATGCGATGAATAACGATAAGGTAAAGATAACTTTCTATGCCAAACGGAAAAACAGAGAAGCCGAAGGAGAAGTCATCGAAATACTGGAACGCGCCAACGATACATTCGTCGGCACACTGGAAGTAGCTAAGTCATACGCATTTCTGGTGACAGAGAACCGTACATTAGCCAATGATATTTTCATCCCGAAAGATAAGCTGAAAGGCGGAAAGACCGGAGATAAAGCCATTGTGAAAGTAACCGAATGGCCGGACAAGGCAAAGAATCCTATCGGACAAGTAATAGATATATTAGGTCAGGCTGGCGATAACACCACAGAGATGCACGCAATTCTTGCGGAATTCGGTCTGCCGTATGTATATCCAAAAGCAGTAGAGACAGCAGCAGATAAGATTCCTGCCGAGATTTCAGCAGAAGAGATTGCCAAACGCGAAGATTTCCGTAAGGTAACAACTTTCACCATCGACCCGAAAGATGCCAAAGACTTTGACGACGCACTTTCCATCCGTAAACTGAAAGACGGATTGTGGGAAGTAGGCGTACACATTGCCGACGTGACACATTACGTAAAAGAAGGCAGCATCATCGACAAGGAAGCAGAAAAGCGGGCAACTTCCGTTTATCTGGTAGACCGTACCATCCCGATGCTTCCCGAACGGTTGTGTAACTTCATTTGTTCACTCCGCCCGAACGAAGAAAAACTAGCTTTCTCCGTTATCTTCGATATTACGGAAAAAGGAGAAGTCAGAGACTCACGCATCGTACATACGGTTATCAACTCCGACCGTCGCTTCACCTACGAAGAGGCACAACAAATCATAGAAACAAAAGAAGGAGACTTCAAAGAAGAAGTACTCACATTAGATACGATTGCCAAAGCACTGCGCGAAAAACGCTTCTCTGCAGGAGCTATCAACTTCGACCGCTACGAAGTGAAGTTCGAAATTGACGAAAAAGGAAAACCAATCAGCGTTTACTTCAAGGAGTCAAAAGATGCCAATAAACTAGTGGAAGAATTCATGTTGCTCGCTAACAAGACCGTAGCAGAAAAGATAGGATGTGTGCCGAAGAACAAGAAAGCCAAAGTGCTTCCTTACCGTATCCACGACCTGCCCGATCCGGAGAAGTTGGAGAACTTGTCACAGTTCATCGCCCGCTTCGGCTACAAAGTGCGTACAAGCGGAACGAAGACTGATATTTCAAAATCCATCAATCATTTATTGGACGACATACACGGAAAGAAAGAAGAGAACCTGATAGAAACCGTATCCATCCGCGCCATGCAGAAAGCACGTTACTCAACCCATAACATCGGTCACTACGGACTAGCTTTCGAATATTACACTCACTTTACTTCTCCCATCCGCCGTTTCCCGGACATGATGGTACACCGTTTGGTGACGAAATATATGGACGGAGGACGCAGCGTATCCGAAGCCAAGTACGAAGACCTCTGCGACCACAGCTCGAACATGGAACAAATTGCAGCCAATGCCGAGCGTGCTTCCATCAAATATAAACAGGTGGAATTTATGAGCGAACGTCTGGGGCAGATTTACGACGGTGTAATCTCCGGCGTAACCGAGTGGGGACTTTATGTAGAACTGAACGAAAACAAATGTGAAGGTCTGGTCCCTGTTCGTGATCTGGATGATGACTACTACGAATTCGACGAGAAGAACTATTGTCTTCGCGGACGCCGCAAAAACAAAATATACAGTTTGGGAGACGCTATTACTGTTCGGGTAGCTCGTGCCAATCTGGAAAAGAAACAATTGGATTTTGAATTAATAGAAAAGTAAAAGTTTGAATATTCAAGCAAACTGAAAAGCTCATTCAACCCCTGATAACATTAGTACAGAAATACGATTGATTAGATAAATCTGTGAAAGTAACGAGAAAAAAGTTCGCATAGATTTGTGTAATCAGTCGTAAGTCTGTACTTTAGCGTATCATTTTGATTATTCTTACTATTATAACATTCATATATCCATGAAGACTGTCATTATCGAAGACAAACAACGAATCGAGTCCATTATCCTGCATTGCGATGCCTGTTTTGTGGGCATTACAGATTTAGAAGGTAATCCCTATGTAGTTCCCATGAACTTCGGTTATGAAAATGGTATCATATATCTGCATTCAGGTCCCGAAGGCAGCAAGTTAGAGATGTTGGAACATAATAATAATGTATGCATCACTTTCAGCCTTGGACATAAACTTGTCTACCAACACGAAAAGGTAGCCTGCAGTTACAGTATGCGTTCCGAAAGCGCGATGTGTCGGGGGCAAGTAGAATTCATCGAAGAGATAGACGATAAACGTCGTGCACTGGATATTATCATGCGTCATTATACAGACAACGCATTCAGCTATTCCGATCCTGCCGTACGTAACGTAAAAGTGTGGAAAGTAGCTGTCCGGCAGATGACAGGAAAAGTCTTCGGTCTGCGAGCCAACGAAAAGCCATAAAACAGTTTCCGGCTTTCGGCTAATGAATTTAACTTCATGTGCCACACCCGTTTAAGAAACGAATTCAGCATTCAAGAAGCATGACGGAGTATCTCCAAGCAAATTTCTCTAAACAAAAGTTTAGAACACTTTTACCCTCACACCCTCATCCTCTGCTTGTATCTCTTTATCCATCGGCATTACAGGTGTGAGGGTAAAGGTGATAGTAAGTGAGGGTAGGCAGTTACCCTCACCCTGTTTCATTCTAAATGTTGTCCTACTTCCTTGTATTACATAGGAAGTGCAACCGGTATATATCTATTATCCCTTCATTATCCATCCGTTAAACCACCGATATAGTTAATTCACCACAGCCGTGGTGAGATCCTCCCACAGCCGTGGTAACTTCTCTTCATGGCCGTGAAGAGAAGTCGTCACGGCCGTGGGAAGCTAACTATATCGGTAGTCTGATGCAAGAAGAGCGGTAACTTAATACAAACATAAAGGGGAGATAAGGTATTCTTCCCTGCTTCATAATATCCATTCTCCCTATACACCAGTACCAAGACAGCCGTTTATAACATGATTATAAAGACTATTCTATCCTCCCATATCAAATTCTTTTTGTATACTTGCAACATAAATAAAATAGATAAGTACTCTTGCAAAAAAAATAGATTATGAAGAAACTACTATGTCTCGCCCTGTTAGTATCCGCCGGAAGTATCTACTCCGGCAGTATCTCGGCAAACAACAAACCTACTGATAACAAATCCGGCAACAACTCAAAGGACATATACAAAAAGACCTGGATCGACTTCAACAAAAACGGTATAAAGGATGTATACGAAGATACCTCCGCTCCTATCGAAGCCCGCATCGCGGATTTGCTTTCGCAAATGACGCTGGAAGAGAAAACCTGTCAGATGGCTACTCTCTACGGTTCGGGACGGGTATTGAAAGATGCATGGCCTACTGCCGGATGGTCAGCAGAAATCTGGAAGGACGGTATAGGAAATATTGATGAGCAGGCGAACGGACTGGGTAAATTCGGTTCTGAAATCTCCTATCCGTATGCCAACAGTGTAAAGAACCGACACACCATTCAACGCTGGTTTGTAGAACAGACACGACTGGGTATTCCGGTGGACTTCACCAATGAAGGAATACGCGGATTATGTCACGACCGGGCTACCATGTTTCCCGCTCAATGCGGGCAAGGTGCCACGTGGAACAAGAAACTGATCCGGGAAATTGCGAAAGTCACTGCAAATGAGGCAAAAGCATTGGGATATACCAATATTTATTCTCCTATTCTGGATATTGCACAAGATCCTCGCTGGGGACGTGTGGTAGAAAGTTACGGAGAAGATCCGTATCTGGCGGGCGAATTGGGAAAACAGATGATCCTCGGTCTGCAAAGCGAAGGTATTGTTGCTACTCCCAAGCATTTCGCCGTGTATAGCATCCCGGTCGGTGGACGCGACGGAGGTACGCGTACGGATCCGCACGTGGCCCCGCGTGAGATGAAGACTCTTTATCTGGAACCTTTCCGCAAAGGTATTCAGGAAGCGGGTGCTCTAGGAGTGATGAGTTCGTATAATGATTATGACGGGGAGCCAGTTTCCGGAAGTTATCATTTCCTCACGGAAATTCTGCGTCAGCAATGGGGATTCAAAGGATATGTAGTATCGGATAGTGAGGCGGTAGAGTTTCTGCACACCAAACATCGTATCACCCCGACTGAAGAAAAGATGGCGGCACAAGTGATCAATGCAGGATTGAATATCCGTACCAACTTTACTCCCCCGCAAGATTTCATTCTCCCGTTGCGTCGTGCTATCGACGAAGGTAAAGTCTCTTTGCATACGCTCGATCAACGCGTCAGTGAGATTCTGCGTGTCAAGTTTATGATGGGGCTTTTTGATAATCCGTATCCCGGTGATGACCGTCGTCCGGAGACAGTCTTACACAATGACGCTCATAAAGCAGTATCTATGAAAGCCGCTTTGGAGTCTGTCGTTCTTTTGAAGAATAAGAATCAGATGCTTCCGTTATCCAAGAACTTCAAAAAAATAGCTGTGATTGGTCCGAATGCGGAAGAAGTGAAGGAGCTGACTTGCAGATATGGTCCTGCCAATGCGTCTATTAAGACTGTATATCAGGGAATCAAAAAATATCTGCCTAACTCGGAAGTTCGCTATGCAAAAGGCTGTGACATTATTGATAAATATTTCCCGGAGAGCGAACTATACAATGTTCCATTAGATACACAAGAGCAGGCGATGATTCAGGAAGCGGTAGAATTAGCAAAAGCTTCGGATATCGCTATTCTTGTACTGGGTGGAAATGAGAAAACGGTTCGGGAAGAGTTTTCACGTACCAATCTTGACCTCTGCGGGCGGCAGCAACAATTATTGGAAGCGGTTTATGCAACAGGCAAACCTGTCGTTCTAGTGATGGTGGACGGAAGGGCAGCAACCATCAACTGGGCAAACAAATACATTCCTGCCATTATCCATGCCTGGTTCCCCGGAGAATTTATGGGGGATGCCATCGCTAAAGTTCTTTTCGGAGACTATAATCCGGGAGGACGTCTGGCTGTCACTTTCCCGAAATCTGTGGGACAGATTCCTTTTGCATTCCCATTCAAGCCGGGTTCTGACTCTAAAGGGAAAGTCCGTGTAGACGGTGTACTTTATCCTTTCGGATATGGTTTAAGCTATACGACCTTCGGATATTCAGACTTGAAAATATCTAAACCGGTGATCGGTCCGCAGGAGAATATCACTCTTTCATGTACTGTGAAGAATACAGGAAAGAAAGCAGGGGATGAAGTAGTCCAGCTTTATATCCGTGATGATTTCAGCAGCGTTACCACCTACGATAAAGTTTTGCGGGGTTTTGAACGTATTCACTTGCAACCAGGAGAAGAACAAACTGTCAACTTTACCCTTACGCCTCAAGACTTGGGATTATGGGACAAGAATAATCAGTTTACGGTAGAGCCGGGAAGTTTCTCGGTTATGGTGGGAGCTTCTTCACAGGATATACGGTTGAAGGAGAGTTTTGAGGTGCAATAAACTTGAAAAGACTAAAAAGTAACCACTAATAATTTTGTACCGGATGACTTAAAAAGAAAAGAGTATTTGAAAAGCCTTGAATTTATAAAGCAACTTCTGATTTAAAATACTTATAAAAATATGGTCAAACAATAAATTGAGACTTCATTCTCTTTCTATCGTTTGACCATATTTGATGAATATACCTAGACTAACCTTAGTGAAAACGTCATTTTAGCATATATGTATTATTGCAAACTGAATTTCTTTGTTTGTACATCGCGGCTATTTCCACCAACCATCACTTCAAATTCTCCCGGTTCACATACCCAATTCAGCGCACTGTTATAGAATTTCAGTTGTTCTGCTGTGATATCAAAAGAGACAGTGCGGCTTTCCCCTTTCTTCAAATGGATACGTTCGAAGCCTTTCAATTCTTTCACCGGACGTGCTACACTCCCTACCATATCACGAATATACATTTGTACGATTTCGTCAGCATCATAGTTGCCCGTATTGGTGACAGTGACAGAGGCGGTTATCTTCCCCTTTTCATTCATTGAGTTATTGCTAAGTTGCAAATCACCGTAACGGAATGTGGTGTATGACAATCCATATCCAAATGGATAAAGAGGATCATTGTCTATATCAAGATAGTTGCTACGGAATTTACTGAACCACTTTCCTGCCTCTAAAGGACGACCTGTATTCAAATGGTTGTAATACAAAGGAATTTGTCCTACGTTCTTCGGGAAGGTCGTAGTCAGTTTTCCACTCGGAGAAACATCTCCGAATACTACATCACAAATCGCGTCGGCTGCTTCACTGCCTCCGAACCATACATTCAGTATAGCCGGGAAATTTTCCTGTTCCCAAGTCATCACAGTGCTGCGACCTGCAAAATAGACCAGTACAATCGGTTTGCCTGTCTTTTTCAATGCTGTCAGAAGATCACGCTGCGCATCCGGCATTTCAAGATTAGTACGGCTGCTGGATTCACCACTCATTTCAGACGATTCACCAACTGCCGCCACAATCACATCTGCTTGGGAAGCGACATTCAAAGCCTCATCAAGCAACTCCTGCGCACTACGCGAATCACGCATTTCACGACCGAACATGGTAGCTTCCGCCTCTCTTTGAGCATCATACATCAGATTTGAACCTTTGGCATAAAGCACTTCCGCTTTACCTGCCAATGATTGCTTCATGCTTTCATACAGGGAATTGTATTTGTCAGAAGCAGCTGCCACACTCCATGTACCCGGCATATTGGCCTTTGTATTGGCAAGCGGGCCGACAAGAGCTATTTTGCCTTTACGCTGTAATGGAAGCAGGTTATTTTCATTCTTCAAAAGCACAAATGTTTCAGTAGCTATTTTACGGGCTACGGCACGGTTTTCTGCCGTAAAGATATCTTTCTTTACACGGCTTGCATCACAATATTTATAAGGATCATCAAATAATCCGAGCTTGTATTTTGCTTCGAGAATACGACGGCAGGCTTTGTCTATTTCAGCCATTGTCACTTTTCCTTCTTTTAGAGATTTCTCCAAAGTAGTGAGGAACCCGTCTGCAACCATATCCATATCAGTTCCGGCACTAAGTGACATGGCAGATACCTGTTGAAGATCTCCCATTCCGTGAGCAATCATCTCGGAAATAGCTGTGTAGTCTGTCACAACAAAACCATCAAATCCCCAACGGTCACGCAAGACATCGGTCATCAGCCACTTGTTGCCGGTAGCAGGAATACCGTCAACCACATTGAAAGAAGTCATCACACTACCCACACCAGCGTCAATAGCTGCTTTATAAGGAGGAAAATAATTATTGAACATACTTAGATGACTCATGTCTACTGTGTTATAGTCACGACCAGCTTCGGGTGCGCCATACAGGGCAAAGTGTTTCACACAAGCCATAATAGTGTTCTTATCTGTCAGATCATCACCTTGATAACCTTTTACCATGGCTGCCGAAATCTCCGAACCTAAATAAGGATCTTCGCCTCCACCTTCAGCCATACGTCCCCAGCGGGGATCACGACAGATATCAACCATAGGACTGAAAGTCCAGCAAATACCATCGGCACTGGATTCTTTTGCGGCTATACGGGCAGATTCTTTGATAGCCTCCATATCCCAGCTACAAGACAGTGCCAAAGGAATAGGAAAAACAGTCTCATATCCGTGGATGACATCCATACCAAACAACAAAGGAATTTTCAAACGGCTCTGCTCTACGGCAATCTTTTGGACTTCCCGAATATTCTCCACTCCTTTTACATTGAAAAGACCACCGACCTGACCTTTCCTTATCTTACCGGCCACATCACTGCTTTTAGCTTGTCCGGTAACAATCTCACCCGACACAGGAAGGTTGAGTTGACCGATCTTCTCCTGCAGAGTCATCCTCCCCATCAGGTTGTCAATAAACTGATCCATTTTACCCTTATCGGCTTGCGGGGCAGCCATAGCAGTGACAGCAGACGCCGTAATCACTGCAGTTAGCAAAAATCTACCTATTCTCATATTCTGTTTTTATATTTATATTATTCTTTCTTCTGTTTTTATTCGGCTGTTGTAGAAGTGAAGCCTAGCTTTTTCAGTCCGTCCTGAATTTCCGGACAACTCATGAATAACCGCCAAAGTAGTCCTGTACGGTAGTTCTCTATCATTGGCGCAATCGTACACTGGTCGATGGCAAGATAATGCGGAACAGTCCACTTCTCGTTCAGTGAGAACGCATCGTGAAATCCATATTTCCCCCAAATCCATGCTCCTTGTTTATAGAAACCTTTCAAGGCGGCCATCGACTCTTCCGGTGTATAAGGAAAAGAGGATAAAGCGGCAGTAGGAGTAATCACACCGAGATCATTGTCGGGCATGTGGGCTGAATAGCCATTTATGGAGTAACTTGCTGTAAGTCCCCAGCAATCAGATCCATATCCTTTGTAACCTTTCGGATTAGTGACACAATATTGATAATCACTCATCGCATGATTGCGTACCACATTCCAGTAGTTGGCATATTGATCGGTCAAGTTACGCGGATCAAGGCCGATGTAAGAGTAGTGTGCCCAGAATAAGGGACCGCCTTTCTCTTCTGCGCCATTATGCTTCAGTTCGAGCGGGTAACCGTAAGGTTTGGAAGCGCTTTTGATGCCACCGCTACGCGCCCACCCTTCATGGTAACAGGCTACCGGAACGGAATGTGTAGGGGATGAAGCTGCAAGGATATAGGTAATCAGACATTCATTATAGCCCTCGAGCGGGAAGTTCATTTCCCAGCCATAGTTAGGAGACCAATGCCAGTATAATACATTCTGATCGCCGTTGCGATACCAGTCGAATTCCATCCCGTGCCACAGTTCGTCTATTTTAGCGGCCAGTGCTTTTTCTTTCTCGTTGCCATCCTTTACGTATTGCCGTACACACAACAGGCTTTGCATAAGGAAGCTACTTTCTACCAGGTCGCCACCGTCATCTTTTGTTCCGAACGGTTTCACTTTGCCCGTAGGACCATGGAGCCAATGCGGCCATACTCCATGAAAACGATCGGCTTTTGCCAGATAGTCTACAATCTTTGTCAACCGGGCTACACCTTCTTCCCGGTTGATAAAGTTTCGTTCGATAGCCACCAACAAGCCGGCAATTCCAAATCCGCTACCTCCAATCGTAATTACATCCTGGTCCTGTTGTGGGTAAACATTATCAAGATGTATACGTTCGCAGGCCAGTCCGGAAGTCTTTTCCGCACCTTCCCACATATAGTTGAAATGCGTCTTTTGAATATAGTCGAGTAGTTCATCGTCGTTCGCAAATGCCTCGGGGCGATCAGGCTCCGCATCGGTCACTGTCTTGTTCTTTTGTGTACATGCGCATACCACTACGAGTAGAGTAATAAATATGCCGGTTCTTGTCCATTCCATCATCTTATAAAGTATTTCTTCTGATTAATAATTATTGTTTCACGACTTTCGACAACGCCGACCGTCCCGATTCATTCAAAGCTTCAATGGCAAAGTAGTAAGTCGTACCAAGGTCGAGTCCCCGGAAGTCATAATGATCCGCACCGTTCACGGTGATGCAGTTATATAACTTTTCGGGAGCAATGCCATAATAAATATTATAGCCGTAGGCATCGGATGAGGGATTCCACGAAATCATTGCATTGCGCTTATCCTGTTTGTCACGCACTATCTTGAAATTTCGTACGGGCAGAGGTTTCTCTCCATCAGCAAAACCAAACACCCGGAACTCCGAAAGACAAAAATTGCCGGATGGAACATGAATGTTTTCCAGTTTCAGATAGCGGGCATCCAGCGTCTCACCCAATTCGATGTAGTCATGAGGCACATCTTTATCGTTATCACTTTTATCTACCGCCAGTGTCCAGTCTGTCCCGTTATCACTGGAGTAGATATGATATTGATAGTATAAATCGTTTGCACGATTATGCTGCACACTTTTATGGTCATAGTAGTTGAGTTGGATCGCCTTTATGTGTTTCATGGCGCCAAGGTCAATTTCTATCCACTCACCCGGTTCCCCGGTTTTAGCAGCCCAATACGTACGCATATTTTCATCGGTAAGATTGGAAGCGGAATAGATGCTGTCGGTGCTGGATACTTTTACCGGTTTCTCATAAGAAAGAAGCATCCATCCGGTAAACCGGTCAGCCGGATTTTTAATATCGTAGTCGGCATTCCAGCAAGGATAATCGCCGAATGCTGTGGTAGAGTACATCACCCCATCCGGATCGAATGTTGTAGGATATAATCCGATACGTCTTTCAAACTTATATTTGAGGGATAACATACAAGTACCCACATGCCAGTAGTTTCCTTTCAAATCTTGAAAAGTACCACTGTGTCCTACTCCCTGTACAAATCCACCGGGCTTATAGCTCATTGGATTATGCTGCTGGTAAGTGAACGGTCCTAATGGCGAATCACTGACATATACTCCGTCGGCATATACCTTAAACTCCGTTCCCGGAGCACCGTACTGAAAATAATATTTTCCATTATGCTTCGTCATATAAGCCCCTTCGGTAAACGGACGCAACGTCACTTCATCATCATTGTTCATGCCAAACCGTTCCCAGCCATGTTCTTCCGGACGAAGCATCATGATATCATAGATCTTACTGACCGGACGAAAATCATCACGACTCACTTGTACGCCTTTAAGAGGATACTCATTGCTCGAACCGTAATAAAGATAGAGCTTACCGTCATCATCCAAAAACAAGCAAGGATCCCATGAAGGTAACGTATTACGTTCGACAGCACGCTTAAAACGCCCGGATTTGGGAGACGTGCTATACCATACGGGCAATCCTTCATAAGTAGAACCGGTATAGAACAGCGTATCTCCGCTTACAAATGCTGCCGGAGCACACATATCGTCGTCCGTAGGACGACGCTGGAAAGAGGCCGGAGCAAATTCCCAGTCACTTAGATTCTTTGAATAATGGAAGCCTCCCTGGTTCGTGGAAAACAGGAAATACTCATCTTTATAAGTTAATCCCATCGGATCGGCAGAAGATCTGAACGATCCGTTAGACTGAACATTGTTGTTATAAGGTTCATAGTTATAACTAATATTCATAGGATTACAATAGGTACGAGTGACAGGATGCGCAGGGTCATACCACCTTGTAGCTTGAGCAGGCTGACGCTGCACAGACTTATGCTTTCCTGATTGCATAACGATTTTCACTTGCCGGTCGTCAACAGCACGTTTTACATTGGCAAAAGATTTTCCCGGATAATAGGCATAAAGATGCACATCGTTATCAGTAGCCTTCAACGTATAACGGCCTTCTATGTTCGTGTTACAATGAACCGGACTTGAGAAAAACATAACGGTAGCCCCTTCAAGCGGATTACCCTGTTCATCTACAACCGTTCCGGTTATTTCGTATTGATTTACTACCGGGATATAGTAGTCGCTTACCTGTCCTTTTACTACTTTTATAGAATCTTCCGGTGGTAGTGCGTTCCCTGCCAAGGCAGAGAACGCTATCCCAGAACTTAGTAATATCTTTTTTACTATTCCTGTCATTTCCTAATTTTATTTAGACATAATTACTCGTCAATCGGTTCGTTCGTCAGACTTGGGATATTAGATACCTGATCGAAAGGAAGCGGATAATAGGTTTTATCTTCAGTCCATCCTTTGGAACCAAGCACAGAAGCAGCCTTACCGGTACGAATCAAGTCATTGTAACGTTCTCCCCACTCACAAACAAGTTCCATACGGCGTTCATCAAGGATTTGGTCTACAGTCGCACCATCAATCTCGGACATTCCCGCACGATCACGTACAAGTTTCAATGACGCATCACCATCCTTACCCAAACGTACCTTAGCTTCTGCATTCATCAATAATACATCAGCGTAACGGAATATACGTACATTGTTATTTGCACCATATTTGGTACGGCCCGGTGTCAACTGATCTGTCGGAGTATAGGCTTTTCCATTCCAGCAATCTGTTTGAGTAGAGTTCTGCAATTCACGAATCACATCACCGCTTGGAGTAGTTGTACCAGCCAACAGGAACGAAGTCGTAGCACGGATAGTCTCACCACGAGCCGCTGCCCAATCACGGAAATCTTTATATATACCGATAAATCCCCAGCCTGAAATATTTCCGTCGTTCGCCGGTCCTTGGAATACAAACCAGTTATCAGCATCTACCATATCACCTGACCCAAGACCAAAGTCAGTACACTGACATTCGAATAACGATTCATCACAAACCTTACCCGGAATCTTGAATAAATTATAGTAATCATCATAAAGCTTAAATTTCTTGCTACCGATAATATCATCTGTCAATGTTTCAACTTCTCCATAATTACCCTGATTCAGATGTATCTTTGCTGCAAGCATCTCTGCCGAGAAAGCAGTGACAGCACCATAATGAGCCATTTCATTCGGACGTAATCTCGGAGTATGGTCCATCGTATACTGTAGATCTTCAAGAACATATTTATATACAGCATTGATCGTTGAACGGGTCATGTCGGTTTGAGTATTACTACGCAAAATAGTTACCGGACCAAAAGCCTGTACAAGTCGGTAATAGGCATAAGCACGAAGGAACCTCACTTCACCACAGTAAGAGCGGTAATTAGTCATATCATCGTCCGACGTGATATTTTCTGCGTAGGAATCCAGCGATTCAAGAGCAGCATTGGCCACTTTTATGATACCATAATACTGATTCCACATCTCGTTGAGTCCCCAGAAAGAACTGTCGTAGTTGTAGTTACCCATATCAATAAGGGTTGCCTGGTCATCTATACGTCCGGACCAAACATCATCATCACGCACGACAGACAATGGCCATATCACCCAGTGCATACCGCCTGTTCTAACTTTAGCATATACTCCAGAAACCGCTTGATACATATTCTCAATTTGAGTAAAGTCTACATTCTCTTCCGGAACCTTATTTTCGGGCTCTTTATCAAGATAATCACATGATGTATTGCATAACATTAATGCTGGCAACGCATATATTAAGATATTCTTTAGTATTCTCATTTTCTTGTTCTTTTGTTAGATTAAAATTAATTTTTCCATTCCGGCTTAGAAATCAATCTGGATTCCAAAGCTATAAGTAGATGTCAAAGGATAAACTTCTGTATCCCATCCTTCAGCATCGCTCAACTCCGGAGTGAATGAATTCGCCTTAAATGTTGTGAACGGACGGTCTGCCGTCAGTGAGAAACGGATACCCGGCAATGTGTAATTTCCCATCTTGATATTACGCAAACTATAACCGAGAGTTATGTTCTGAATTATTGCTGTCCGATGAAACTTTTTAAGCTGAAATAATAAAGGGCTGTTTCCATTTTGTGGATTCAGCCCTTTATGG
>PPYF01102356.1_pt1 | contig 170371 bp, 163 predicted proteins | sample 1559871 | NCBI WGS metagenome assembly PPYF01 (sample SAMN08240021, study PRJNA423297) | Human gut metagenome, whole genome shotgun sequencing project.
GGAACAGGCAGACGCACAGGACTTAAAATCCTGCGGGACTTATACTCCCGTACCGGTTCGATTCCGGTCTGCGGCATTAGTTTAAAGTGAGAGAAACGTTGATTTTACAGCGTTTCTCTTATTTTTTTGTTATCAAAAGCGTGATTACACTTGATTACACTTTTACACATCCAGAATATCTTTCATAAGATTAGCAGTTTTTTCAGATGCTTGTTGCTGGCGGATATAGTGGAACGTGGTCTTTGTATCACTATGACCGAGAAAGTTAGAAAGCTCATTCACTTTAATCCCACCGTCATAAAACATAGTTGCCATAGTAAAACGTATCTGGTGGCTGGAACGATATTCTATTTCCAGTTCCTTACATACCTGTTTCAAATGGCGGTTGAATGTGTCCGCTAGAATTGGCTTACCATATCTCATAAACAGATATTCACCCTCTGGATAAAGTTCTAAGATTTTTTTCAAGAGTTTTTGAGCCTGAGGGGTTAATGGAATAAAACGAAAACCTTCCCGTTGATTTCCTTTGATTCGTTCTTCAATGTCAAAATATCTTTTTCCAAAGGTTAAGTCATCATTCATTTCTTGCCGTCTCCTACAGGAACGGCGTATATAAATCCGATTAAGTTGAAAATCTACATCTTCTTTTTTTAAGGAAATAATCTCACCGATTCTCAAACAAAGAAAAAATGCCAACTGTATGCTAAGAGAATAAATATCTGTCTTATTATCCAGATAAGTTATGATTCTTCGACGTTCTTCTTCTGTATAATTTTTCTTCGGTGGATTTGTAGGTTTGCACCGAGTTCTGAATTGCTTATAGTCTAATTCAGCCATAGGGCTATGTTCGATAAGTTTTAAACGTACAGCGTGTTTAAATACTCCATTCAAAAGACTTTTTACATTAGTCATTCTCTTGTAAGTAATGCTGTGATTGACAGTAATATCAAGAAAAAAAGATTCTATATCCGACATTTCTAAATCAACCACATTTTTATTACTTAAAGGATGGTTTTCTAAAAAGCGTTTCCATTCATTTTGGTTCTCTTGTATGGTTTTTGCATCTGTGCCGTTTTCTTTTCTCCAGTGCATCCAGCAGATGTACAACTCTTTTAGGCAAAGTTTTTTCTGAGTTTCTTCCTTTTCCCTTTGTCTATAATATTGTATGACTTCCTTTTCGACCTTCTCCTTACTGGATTTTGCTATCTGGCGTCTTCCGTTTGGTTTGCTTATATCTGGAAGATAAGTGTACCAACGTTTATTAGAGCCTTGTGAGATAGCGTAGGGATGCTGATTTAATATTTCTTGATTTTTCATAGTTTCTATTTGACTCAGCACATCTTCGACATTAACCATACCATTGTCCTGCATATATTGCAATATTTTTTCTGGACTTATCTTTTCCATATTACTGTTCTTCTAACAGTACGCTATTTTTCTATCAATATCTTCTACCTTATAAATTTTTTATGCTTCATATAGCAATACACTCGATACATTACAAACTTTAGACGTATGATAGAAATAATTTTCCCCCTTTTAAAAATAATCGCTTAAATTCTCATCTTTCAAATTATCCTGATGTTTTTTCAACCACAAAAAGATATCTTTGTTTTTTGAAATATCTTTTTTATATTTTTCCTTATACTCTAAATAAAGCAATTCCAAGAGTTCCTTTTCAGCATCATCTCCCCAAATACAGAAAACTTTATACAAAACAGCATATAACCCAGAACCTTTTCTCAGATATCTAATGGATGCGTTCAGGTCATTGTCTCTCGGACTGGGATTTCTTAAAAGGGGAAATTGATGATTTCCCACAATTTCTAATAAGGCTTTTGTATATTCCGTAGGTTCAGAAGCACCTTCTTCATAAAAACGGTATTTTTCTGTTATCTTCTGTGCAATAAAACTCCGCAACTCATAATCTGTATGAACATTGTTTAAAAGTTCCTCTGTAATCTGCTGTGCATATATATTTCGAAACACAACCTCCTGTCGTACCCAACTATCACAGTTCATAGCTTCCTGATAATAATGTCCCATCTTTTGAAGCTGTTCTAGCTTTTTATCATAGATACGGCAGAAATAACGAGTATTGGATTTTTTTGAGCCGAGATAAACAGTTTGATAGTACCCTCCTTTATTCAACCCTTCTTTTTTCTGCACCACTTTGCGATTTTCACAGTTACGAACAATTAGTTTTTCCTCTATCATTCCCCTGTAAATGGTATCTGGGCTGGCAGAAGAGGGAAAGTTCTTATAATCTGCTACGAAATCAATTCTGGAAAGCCTTGTAACATAAACCTCACTTTGCACCATCCGAAGAAAATCCGCAACGTTTATATATTCATGATACGTTTTGGAAAAGCTTGTTTGATACATAGTCCATGCCAGTGCTGAAAAATGCACACAAACTCCCATATTGTCAAAAATCTTGTGCCAACTGATACTCAACAAAGGCTTATCAGGAAATATCAAGCTATCTGTATAACCAGCCTGTTTGCTTTTGTCTGCTTGTGCTGTCGTCCCGTAAACCATTTTCAGCTTTGAAAGGAAGATAAATGTCTGAATCATGACGTTTCTGTTTTTATCCCATTCCTGTGAATTGCTTTCTTTTGTTGGAAGCAATATAAGCGTTATTTCATCAATACTATCGGTCAATATTTTTTCCATGTTTTGTACCTCTTTTTTTAGTGGAGTGGGGGTTATTACAATACCCCCACCCAATTCCAGTTACTTTCTGTTTTTCATGAGTAGTCATGCTTTTCCATCCTTTCACTGCCTATGCAGTTCCAGTCTGAAAAAGCATGACATTCTCATGAAATTCGGATAACTAAAACATCTCCGTAAATGGAAACTATTTTCTTTCTGGCAACATCCGCAAAAGGACACTGTAAATAAGCAGCGAGTTTGCGTTCCACTTTCCGTTGAAGATTGAGTTTATCAGTCTTACTTTCGCAAACAGAAGGGAGTTGATAGTAAAATCCATCTCCATACGCAAGAGAACCAAAATAGTAAAGGCTGTCCATATCCAACTTTACATTCCAGATTAAATGTATAACCGGAAGTACTACGAGAGAACCAATTTTCTTGTAGACAGTATCTATTCGAGCCGCCTGTTGTTTTTTTTGTTCTATTTGTCTATTCCGTTCTTGTTGGAAAAAATTTGAAATGTTTTCCCTGAAAAACAGAGGGATAAGAGCTAGAACGGGAAGGATAGGCCATAATTCCTTAATAATTTCAAAAAGAATGAACATTCCAATTCCCAGAAAAATAGTTACACCTACAATGGTATAAATCTTTTGTTTACAGGTGGGAGAGAGTTGCTCCCACCATTTTTTAATCGTCCTCATATAATTCCACTCCCGTCACAAACGCTTCCCGAACTTCTAGGTCAATAATAATCTGCTGACCTGGTTTTAGTGTTTCACACTGTGATATTACCTCGGGGCTAAATGTACGAAATTTTACTTGTTCCAAATCAGGCACACCGTTTTCAGATAAAATAAAACCGTAAATATCAGCATAAGGCTTTCCTTTTTTGCTGATGTAAGTTTTTTTACCAGCAAACGCTATTGCTGATTTTGCATCCGATAATTTCATGATATCGTCTCCTTTTTTTAAAAGAAGGAATGTGGTATAATATCCTTGCAATGGGAAGCTGTAGCCACATTCCAAGTTTACAGTTTCAGCTAGAAGCCCTTCTCACAGGGGCTTCTTTTTAGTAGGGGAACGGATTTTTGTTTCTTTCATTTTTTCTCCTCCTTGCTTTTGATAGGTCTATCATAGCGCAATTTTCACGTAAGCAATGTAGTTCTACGCAATTAAAAAAACATCTTTTGTTCTTCTTTAAAATGCCTCCATAACAGCCTTAATAGCTTTTTTTTGGTTTGGTGAAAGTCTCTTAAATTCGTTATATAATTCCATATCACTAATTTCTTTGCCATAATACAACCATTCAAAAGTTACACTGAATTTCTGCGTATAGTTTTCTAAAACATCAGCAGTTGGTTGACTATTACCGAATTCATAACGTTCTATTGTCCTATAATTAACCCCTACTGTTTTTCCCATCTCTTTATATGACAAGCCTTCCTGTTCCCGCAATTTCTTTAATTGTTGTGATAAAATATTTTTCATGGGTATATTCTTTTATACCAGCGCCAGTAATTCCTCCTTAGTTTCTGCCAGCTAAATTTTTCAAAACGTTTTGATGTATTTCAACGATATATACCCTAAACCATAACCTAATCAATTCAAATATCCTTCTAGAAAAAATTCGGCAGCAAGGAGACGAAAAATTGAAGTAAGGACAGAATTATTTTATTTATTTTCATGAGAATAAAAAAGCAAGAAACTAATTTACGAAATCAGAACAGCAAGAAGGGAAACATGGAGACGAAAAAAAGTTACGGGAAAGAAATATTTTTATTTATTTTCACGAGAATATAAAAAAAGAAACCAATTCACGAAATGATAATAGTAGGAAGGGGAGTAGGTATCAAATCTAGAATTTGCCAACAGGTATATAGAATAAATTATATTTTTTCAGAGAATATACATAGCAAAAGAGAAGGAGCACATCTATAAAAATAGATATTAAAGAAAAAGCAAAATCTGTACTTTTTGTGAAACAGTCTCATTGTTCCTTTTGATACTCTTTACAAAACTGATATATAAGTTTTGTTCTCAAAACATTTTCATTAAGTTACGTTAATCTAACACGGTACAAGAATCAAAAAAGAGGTTCGCAATGAACCTCTCTCTTAATAGTGCTTATTTTCTTTTTCTGATTTTCCAGCTTACACCACCAACCAAAGCACTTCCTGCCAGTGTAGCAAGGTATGCAAGATTTGTTGGGTCACCTGTCTTTGGTGCAGTATTAGTATCTTCTTTCTTGCTGTCTGTTTTATTGTCTGCCTTATTGTCGGTCTTGTCTGTTGAAGTATCTTCTGTAGAATCCTGTTTGTTGTCTGTATTGGAATTATCTGGCTTTTGCTCAGGAGTCTCTGGTGTCTCTTCATCCGGCTTCTGTTCTGGATTTTCCGGTGTTTCCTCATCTGGTTTCTGCTCAGGAGTTTCCGGCTTTTCTTCGTCTGGCTTCTGCTCAGGAGTTTCCGGCTTTTCTTCATCTGGTTTCTGTTCTGGTTTTTCTGGTTTCTCTTCATCCTTTACAGGTTCCCAATGTCCCTCTTCTGGATGATGGATAATTTCATCCCATGCTGGTTTGATAACCACTTCTTCATAATGACCTTCTTCTGGAGATACTAAAACAGTTTCATCCCAAGCTTCCTTAATTACTACTTCTTCATAGTGTCCCTGTTCAGGATGTTTGACAGTTTCTGTCCATGCTGGTTTCACTACAACATCTTCATAATGACCTTCTGCTGGATGTTCTTTATATTCTGTCCAAGCTTCTTTGTCTACAATCCAAACTTCTTTATTTCCATAAGACATACACCCATTTGAAATATTTTCAGGATTTGTGATATGCTCCATCGCATGACCAGTAATATCTGCACCACAATTATGGCAAATATTTCGAATCTCGTTATGACCTTCTTCTGGATGTTTAATTTCTTCTACCCAAGCTGGTTTGTCTTCAACCCATTTGTTTTCAACAACAGCTGGATGTTTGATTTCTTCTGTCCAAGCTTCTTTATCTACTACCCAAACGTCATCTGTTACTGCTGGGTGATGTACAGTCTCATATTCAGCTTCTTTGTCTACAATCCACTTGTTTTCTACAACAGCTTCATGATGAATTGTCTCTTCCCAAGCTTCCTTGTCGACTACCCAAATGAAACCTTCTTTAATCATGTTCACATCATTTACAGCTTCCCCACTAAGAATAGACATATCGTTATTCATAGCATAAGCAGTTCCAACACCGCCCAATGTCAAAGTCATAGTGATTAACAGGGCAGTTATCACTTTCTTTTTCATTTGTAAGTACCTCCTAAAATTATTATACATACACATAATATCTCAATTTGAGATATTATTCAATATTAAATCTCCTTATTGCTAAGATATTTTTGCGATATAGTAGGAAGGAGATGAATTATATGGAATACTGGGAACGAATCAGAGCATTAAGAGAGGATAAAGATATTACACAAAAAAATCTTGCAGACCATTTTCATATTGCCCAAAATACTTATTCACAATATGAAAACGGAAAAAGAGAAATTCCTATTAGTGTACTGGTAAAGTTATGCCAATATTTTGAAGTATCTTCTGATTATATTTTAGGATTAAGTGATAAAAAGAAACGTTAGAGAAGTGGAAAACGATAGTAGACAAAAAGACAGACGCTTGCCCGAACATCCCACCGCCCTGTTAGGTACACCGATGCTTCGGGCATCCTTCGGAACGCTGATTGTGAAAGAAACGGACAAGGAAAAATGACATATTCACGTTTTGCAGGTTTTCATCATTCCGTTCTTCATAAAAGTGAAAAATATGTTGATTACACTTTTGATTACATTTTTTAGAAGATGTGCTGAAACCTCCTTTTTTACAGTGTTTTTTTGCCTATAGGATTATTCGATTCCGGTCTGCGGCATTAAGTAAAAGACGGAGAAATGTTTTAAAGTAAACATTTCTCTTATTTTTTGGCATAAATGATAGCAAATAACAAAAACTGCTGAGGTAAAACCTCAGCAGTTTTTGTTATCCGATAAACTGATAAATATTATAGATATTGATAAAAATAATTACAACCATTAAACCAATAAAAAGCTTGTCCACAGTTTTTTCTTCAATTTTTTTATTGAGAGCTCTTCCGGCGATACCTCCGCCAATGCCTCCTATTACCATAAAGATAAGGGTTGCGATTTCAAAATCAGGAACGCTTTTTGTTACAATGGATGATAATAAACTAGCTATCTGGGAAAAGAAAATAATATATAGAGAATTTTCAGCCGCAATTTTTGTTGTCATTGAGAAAAAGAAAAATAAAACAACAAGATTGATAGGACCGCCTCCAATGCCTAAGAAGGAGGAGAGAATTCCCAGAAAAATACCGATGGCGACACAAGCCATTAAGTTTGTTACATGGTATGTTTTAATCCGTTCTTTGTAAAGGGTATAAACTAACGTACCGACAGTTACCAGCATAAGGCAGGCAGCCTGAACAGCGCCTACTTTGTTTTTGTCTGGGCTTAGAGAAGATACGAAAGAAAACATCCATTTTCCTAAAAGCCCACCCACAGCAGCGCCCAGCGCCAATGGTAAACCTGTTTTCTGCTCAATATTAGAGCTGCCGCTTAATTTACTTTTGATTACAGAATATGTAGTCATGGAAAGTACAGTACAGCCGGATAAAAAGCTTATGGTGGCAACATCCATAACGCCAAATGCGTCAAGAACAGGCTTTATGATAACGCCGCCTCCAATACCGCAAATTGCCCCTATGATGGAGGCAAAGAAACAGATTAGAAAGAAAACTACTAATAACATAATAATACCTCACATTTTTTTATTCTATTCTATTTTAGCTTTTTTCTAGCTGTATAGCAATTATTATGTTATTATACTATGTATAATAAAAAAGATATGGATGTAAAAGGAGAGATATGACATTACGACATTTAAAAATATTTTCTGCGGTTTGTCGTTTGGAAAGCATTACTCTTGCCGCAGAAGAAATGAACATGGCGCAGCCGGCAGTAAGTTATGCAATTCGGGAATTAGAAGGGTATTATGAAACAAAATTGTTTGAGCGGATGAACAGACGCTTGTATATCACGGAGGCAGGAGAGCAGCTTTTAATTTATGCAGACTCTATTTTGGCGCAGTTTGATGAGGCAAGGGACGTTTTGCGGGATATTCAGACGGTGACCAAAGTGCGAGTGGGAACAAATGCTTCTTATGGAATTAGTTATCTTCCGCAGCTAATTGCAGGATTTAAAGAAGAGTATGGGCAAATTCCCATTTATACATTAGTGGATAATTCCAGACAGATTGAGGAAAAACTAATAAGAAATGATTTGGATTTTGGAATTACAGATTATCCTTCTAATCCGCAGTTTTTTAGAAGCGTGCCTGTGGGAACGGATAAAATGATAGCAGTTTGTTCGTCTGATTATTCTTGGCAGGGTTCGGCAAAAATGGAGGAGCTTATTGAGATGCCGCTGCTTTTAAGAGAATTGGGAAGCGGCTCTCGGAGTATGGTGGAGGCTCTTCTGAGCAAATATAAAAAGAAACCGGAAATTGTAATGGAGAGCATTAGTATTCGAAGCCTGATTGAAGCATGTGCCAAAGGAATGGGAGTTTTGCTTCTCACAAAATCAGTTTTAGAGCCTTATATGAAAAGCCATCATTTAAGAGAAATTAAAATTACAGATGAAAGTATTGTGAGGGAATATTATTTTGTATATCATAAGAGCAAATTTCTGACAAAAAGTATGAAATGCTTTCAAGAATTTGTTTTGGAGAACAGATAGGAGAGTTTTATGGAATTATATGAGTTAAAAGAAGAGCAGGAAAAGGTAATTTTGGTCGGTGTGCAGACAAGAGAAAACGATGATACAAAGGACTCCTTGGAAGAGTTGAAGGAGCTTGTAAAAACAGCCGGTGCAGAGGTTTTAGGTACTGTTATACAGGCAAGAGAAGCCGTTCATCCGGGGTATTATGTGGGAACAGGCAAGCTGGATGAAATCCGTATGATGCTTGACGGATACGGAGCTACGGGAATTGTCTGTGATGATGAGCTTTCTCCTTCACAGATAAATAATCTGGAGCGAGAATTGCAGTGTAAAATCATGGACAGAACCATGGTGATTTTAGACATTTTTGCGGCAAGAGCAAATACCAGTGAAGGTAAAATACAGGTAGAGCTGGCGCAGCTTCGATACAGAGCTGCACGCTTAACAGGACTTGGAAATTCCATGTCAAGACTGGGAGGAGGTATAGGAACAAGAGGACCGGGAGAGAAAAAGCTGGAAATGGACAGACGTCTGATTAAGCTTCGGATTTCTCAGTTGAAAAAAGAGCTGGAGCAGGTAAAACGACACAGACAGGTTTTACGTGAAGGAAGAAGCAGAGAAAATATTATGACAGCAGCGATTGTAGGTTATACAAATGCAGGAAAATCCACGCTTTTAAATACGCTGACAGATGCAAAAGTTTTAGAAGAGGATAAGCTTTTTGCCACCTTAGACCCGACTACCAGAATTTTAGAATTACCGGGAAAACAGAAACTTTATTTGACAGATACCGTAGGATTTATCAGAAAGCTTCCCCATCATTTAATTGAAGCTTTTAAAAGTACCTTAGAAGAAGCAAAGTATGCAGATTTCATTATTCATGTAGTGGATATTTCCAATCCCCAAAGGGAAAAGCAGATGTTTGTGGTATATGAAACATTACAGGAATTGGGGGTAGAAGATAAAAAAATCGTTACATTGTTTAATAAGCAGGATAAGCTTCAGGATGCTGAAACCATAAGAGATTTTAAAGCAGATTATATTGTGAAGACAGCCATAAAAACAGGGCAGGGATTGGAAGAATTAAAGGAAGTTCTGGAAAAAATATTGACAGAAAATCAAATATATCTGGAAAGAATTTTAGATTATCAGGAAGCAGGACAGATACAGCTTATTCGAAAATACGGACAGCTGATTTCAGAGGAATATACGGACAGAGGAATTGAAATAAAGGCGAGAGTTCCCCAGAATATATACGGAAAAATAGGAGGAAGATAAAAAGAGGAGGCTGTTTTATACAACAGCCCCTCTTTTCGCTAAAAATTATTTATTTTCTTTTGCAGCCTCTGCCATTTTCATAGCACGAACTTTTAACGGCAGACCGAATAAAGTGATAAATCCGTCTGCGTCATGGTGGTCGTATAAATCACCTGTCGTAAAGGATGCAAGAGACTCATTATACAGGCTGTAAGGAGAAACAGTACCTGCTTTAATGATGTTGCCTTTATAGAGTTTTAATTTTACTTCTCCGGTTACATACTCCTGTGTGCTTTCCACAAATGCCTGAATTGCTTCACGCAGAGGTGTGAACCATTTTCCTTCGTAAACGATTTGAGCAAATTGACTTCCTAATTTCTTTTTCATTTCCATTGTGTCACGGTCTAAAATCAATTCTTCCAGCTGTGCGTGAGCTTCCATAAGAATTGTTCCGCCGGGAGTCTCATATACACCACGGGATTTCATACCCACAACACGGTTTTCTACAATATCAATAATTCCGATACCATTGGCGCCGCCTAATTCATTTAATTCTGTAATAATTTCAGATACCTTCATGGATTTTCCGTTTAATGCAGTAGGAACGCCCTTTTCAAAAGTAAGAGAAATTTCAGTTTCTTTGTCCGGCGCTTTCTGAGGAGTTACGCCCAGAACCAGTAAATGTTCATAATCCGGTTCAGCAGCAGGATCTTCCAATTCCAGACCTTCATGGCTGATATGCCATAAGTTTCTGTCACGGCTGTAACTGTTGCTCATATTAAACGGAAGGTCAATACCATGTGCTTTACAGTATTCCATTTCATCTTCACGGGACTGCATGGTCCATACATCTGTCATACGCCATGGAGCGATGATTTTTAAATCAGGAGCAAGCGCTTTAATTCCTAATTCAAAACGGATTTGGTCATTTCCTTTTCCCGTAGCTCCGTGACAGATAGCGACAGCGCCTTCTTTTCTTGCAATTTTTACTAATTTTTTTGCAATAGGCGGACGAGCCATAGAAGTACCTAACAGATATTTATTTTCGTAAACAGCGCCTGCCTGAACGCAAGGAACAATATAATCATCACAAAATTCATCTACAATATCTTCAATATACAGCTTTGAAGCGCCGGATAAAGCTGCACGTTCTTCCAAACCATCTAATTCTGAACCCTGACCACAGTTGATGCAGCAGCAGATAACCTCATAATCAAAATTTTCCTTTAACCAAGGAATAAGAGCTGTTGTATCTAAACCGCCTGAATATGCTAAAATAACTTTTTCTTTCATAACGAAATCCTCCAAAGAATTATTTTGTATGAATGTAATATACACCTAAATAAATAATTATGCAATAGTTTTTTTAAAAAAATAGAAAAAAACTTATAAAACAGATAAAAATAGAATAAATATACATCTATATGCAAGGTTAGATATGAATAAAAAAAGAAATACAGGTAAAAATATGAAGAGAAAATAATGGAGGAAAATGAAAATGTGGGGAATTTTAATTGCATTGCTGTCAGGAGCGCTTATGAGTGTACAGGGAGTTTTTAATACGGAGCTGACAAAGCAGACAAGTCTTTGGGTTTCAACAGGGTGGGTGCAGATTTCAGCATTTCTTGTTTGTGTGGCAGCATGGTTGTTTACGGGACGTGAGTCCGTGGGAGCTTTGATGAAGGTCGAAAATAAGTATATACTTTTGGGTGGAGTAATCGGAGCTTTTATTACTGTAACAGTTATTCAGAGTATGTCCTCTTTAGGACCTGCCAAAGCGGCAATGCTGATTGTAATCGCACAGCTTGCAGTGGCATATCTTATTGAATTATTTGGGATGTTCGGTGTGGAAAAGGTGGATTTTCAATGGAGAAAGCTTTTGGGAATGGCAATCGCTATTGCGGGCATCGTTATTTTCAAATGGGAAAAATAGACAAAAACAGCCGGTTGCTTACGGCTGTTTTTTGGATTGCAGGGAAAAAAGAATAGTGCTATACTGAAGCTACATTTCAAATAGGCAAATCGGTGTTTCTGCCGTAATACCCATAAAACGTATTAGAACACAAAAAAGTTTATGTATTTTTTAGAAAAGAAGTTATCAATTTGATATTGTAAAGAGATTGCAAATTCGTTACAATAGACATAGTTGTACGAAGTCCTCTTTACAAGCTCGTAAGGAGGTAATTGTATGATGAAAGCAAAAAATATCTTATTTATAATGCTTATGGGCATAATATGTCTTGTTTTTAGTTCCTGTAATTCCCCAAAAGAGGAAACGGTTGTGATAGAGCAGTCGGAAGAAAAACAGAATAAACCAAAAACAGAGGAACATTCTGAACAAGAAGAAGCTTGGATATGGGTAGATGTCAGCGGAGCAGTGAGCGCTCCGGGGGTATATTGTCTGAAACAGGGTTCCAGAGTATTTGAGGCAGTTCAGGAAGCCGGAGGCTTTTTGGAAAATGCAGATACAACGGGAATTAATCAGGCTTCTGTTTTATCAGACGGGGAAAAGCTTCAAATCTATACAATAGAAGAAGTGCAACAAATGGAAGTACAGCCCGAAATGTTTTCCGGCTCATCGGAAAATACAGAAAGCGGTGGTAAAATTAACATAAATACAGCCGATTTGACAGAGCTTCAGGAAATTCCGGGAGTAGGAGAAAAAAAGGCACAGTCCATTATGGAGTATCGGGAAGCCTGCGGAGGTTTTCAGAATATTGAACAGCTTCAGGAGGTACCGGGGATTAAAGGGAAAACATTTGATAAAGTCAAGGATTACATAACAGTAAAATAAGGAGAATATAGATGAGCAAGCGTGTATTAGTAGTAGACGATGAGAAACTGATTGTAAAAGGAATACGTTTTAGTCTGGAACAGGAAGGAATGGAAGTGGATTGTGCTTATGACGGAGAAGAAGCACTGGAAAAAGCTAAAGAGAAGGAATATGATATGATTCTTCTGGATATTATGCTTCCGAAGCTTACAGGACTGGAGGTCTGTCAACAAATCAGAGAGTTTTCATCTGTTCCCATTATTATGCTAACTGCAAAAGGGGAAGATATGGATAAAATTTTGGGGCTTGAATACGGTGCGGATGATTATATCACAAAGCCTTTTAATATTCTGGAGGTAAAAGCACGTATTAAAGCGATTATGCGAAGAATGCGTAAAGAAGAAGCAAAAGAAAGCTTTGGAAAAACATTGGTATCGGGAGACTTGAAATTAGACTGCGAAGGCAGAAGAGTATTTATCGCAGGGAAAGAAATTAATCTGACTGCAAAAGAATTTGATGTATTGGAGCTTTTGGCAAAAAATCCAAACAAAGTATACAGCAGAGAAAACCTCTTAAATTTAGTATGGGGATATGAATATCCGGGAGATGTGCGTACCGTTGATGTACATATCAGGCGTTTAAGAGAAAAAATAGAAGCTGTTCCAAGTGACCCGAAATATGTTCATACAAAATGGGGAATTGGATATTATTTTCAGGGCTAAGCTAACGCCGCAGTAGATAGATGCTATTGCGGCAATTCTTTTCTGAGGCTTTTTGAAAAGCCCTATTGATAGAGTGAGGAAATTAGAATGAAGATAAAGATGAAACTGTCATTTTTGAAGAGTCTTAGGTTTCGAGTTATGGTACTTCTGGTGATTATCGGAATTTTGCCGTGTATCATTGCAGAAAGCGTAATTGTAAGCAGTTATGAAAATCGAGCAGTAGAGCTGAAAAATATCAGCGTGAAAAATCAATGCGATATTCTGGGAAAACAGCTTATGAAGGAGGAATATTTAAAATATCCCCAGTCAGAGGTTATTAACAGTGAGTTGGCTATGTTTTCTTCCGTTTTCAGCGGAAGAATTTTAGTGATTAACCGAGATGGAAGAATTGTAAAGGATACCTATGATATTGATGAGGGAAAATATCTTCTTTCAGAGGCTGTAATTAAGTGTTTTGAAGGAGAAAATACAGGATATTATGATAAAGATAATTCTTACATTGTACAGACGGTTCCTCTGAAAAACATGATAAATAAGCAGGTAGAAGGTGTAATGCTCATTAGTATTTCTACCAGCGATATTAAAGACAGCATCGCTATTTTAAGACACAGGGCAAATTTACTGCTGTTGATTATTTGTGTATTTGTTTTAATTTTAGGTTTTGTATGGTCAAAAACATTGGTTCGTCCATTCGCACGAGTTGGAAAAGCTATTGAAGAATTGACGGACGGGTATTTAGATGAAGAGATTTCAGTGCCGGATTATACAGAAACGGAGATGATAAGCAGTGTTTTCAATAAAATGCTGAAGAAAATGAAGGTTTTAGACGACTCCAGACAGGAATTTGTGGCAAATGTGTCTCATGAGCTGAAAACACCGATGACATCGATAAAAGTTCTGGCGGACTCTCTTGCAGGACAGGAGGATGTTCCCGTAGAGCTGTATAAGGAATTTATGCAGGATATCGCAGTTGAGATTGATAGAGAGAATAAGATTATTACAGACCTGTTGTCTTTGGTGAAAATGGATAAAAAGGCATCAGAGCTTAATATTGAGAAAGTAAACATCAATGAGCTCATGGAAAATATTTTAAAGAGACTGAAGCCGATTGCTGATAAAAAGAAGGTGGAGCTGGTATTAGAAAGCTATCGTCCCATTGTTGCAGAGATAGATGAGGTGAAGCTGAGTCTGGCATTATCAAATTTAGTAGAAAACGGTATTAAATATAATGTGGAAGACGGATGGGTACATGTGACTTTAAATGCAGACCATAAATATTTTTATGTTTCCGTAGAAGACTCGGGAATTGGTATCCCCCAGGAGTCCATTGACCGTATTTTTGAAAGATTTTATCGTGTGGATAAGTCACACTCCAGAGAAATCGGCGGAACAGGTCTGGGACTTGCTATTACCAGAAATGCCATTGTTATGCACAGAGGTGCGATTAAGGTAAAGAGCGAAGAGCATAAAGGAACTACGTTTTCAGTGAGAATTCCGTTAAATTATATTGGATAGGAGGCATACAGGTGAAAGGAAAAAGACAGGGCATCCTGTTTCTTTTGCTCTGCTTTGTTATAGTGGCTGTAACAGGGTGCAGCAAAAAGGAAGAAAAAAATGAAAAAAGAGAATATCAAATGTATTACTTGTCGCCTACGGAAAGTTCTTTGGAAACGGATGAGTATAAGCCGACAAAAAGGACAACAGAGGCAATGGTAAAGGAAATCGGCGAGATGCTGGATGAAACGCCGAAAAAAGAGGAACATTTTCGACTGCTTCCAAAAGATGTAAATATTTTGGAGTGCAGTTATGATGGAGAAAAGGTTGTTGTTAATTTTAATGAAAATTATAAAAAAATGAAAAATACCAGAGAAATTCTGGTAAGAGCAGGTATTGTAAAAGCATTTACCCAGATACCCGGAGTTGAGTATGTGGAATTTACAGAGAACGGAGCGCCCATGACAGACTCAGAGGGTGTGGAAATCGGGAAAATGGATAGGAATACCTTTGTAGAAAATGAAGGTGAAAATGTAAACTCTTATGTACACAGTAATCTGAACCTCTATTTCGCAGATGAAAGCGGAAGCAGCTTGGTGAAAGAGACGGTTTCGGCATATTATAACAGCAATGTTCCGGTGGAACGGGAAGTGGTGGAAAGATTGCTGAAAGGCCCTAAGACAGAGGGGTTAAAACCCACCTTATCACCGAATACAAAAATTTTAGGCGTTTCTATTGTAGAAGGAATTTGTTATGTAAATCTGGATAAAAGTTTTTTGACAGACTCCATGGATGTGCAGGAAAAGCTTCCGATATACTCTATTGTCAATTCTCTTACAGACGCATGTAACATTCGTGCTGTGCAGATTTCAGTGGAAGGAGAAACAAAGGTTACGTTTCGGGAAACCATGAAATTAGACGAGCCGTATCATGCAGATTACGGATTGCTAAAGGAGGAAGAAAGTGAGTAAAAGACCATTATGTGGGGCTGCCCTTTTATGGGCAGTCATGCTGTGGCTTTTGGGACAGATGCAGGTTTCGGCGTTCACTTTTCAAACGCCGAAGCTTCCTCTTAAAATTCCTCTGGAAAAAGCAGCAGTAAGCGGAGAAATTTATAAGAAAGAAGAATTTACTCTTTATACAAATCTTTATATCAAGAATGCAAATCTAACTATAAATTCAAAACAATATTCCATAGATGATGTAAAAGTTCATATAAAAAGAGAAAAGTGCAGCACTGCCTTTTGCTGTGGGGACAAGGTTTTCGTAAAAGGAAGGTTGGAGGAAATTCCTCTGCCTGCTAATCTGGGACAGTTTAATGAAAGGGTTTATAACTATGCCAGAGGGATAAAATGGTATCAGTCCGGGGAGTCTGTACAAGTGTTGAAAAAGAATTTTAATCTGTTTTTAAAATGGCAGAACAAGATTAAAGAAATGTGGATAAAAGGGATTTCAAAAGTTGTTCCGGAGGATAAAATTGGATTTTTTGAGTCTGTTTTGTTAGGAGAAAAAAGAAATTTGGACAGTAGTCAGAAGATATTGTTTCAAATTATGGGATGCTCTCATATTTTAGCCATTTCAGGACTGCACCTTTCTATTATGGGAGGAGGACTTTTAAAAATTTTGCAGAGACTTTCCGTTCCCTTTTGGGCAGCAGGGAGCATTTCTATGATTGCAATGATTTTATATGGAGGTCTTACAGGCAGCGGAGCGGCAGTCATGCGGGCGGCAATTATGTTTTCAGTCTGGATTGGAGCATTGATTTGGAAAAGAACGTATGATTTTTTATCTTCAGCAGCCTTAGCCTGTATTTTACTCCTCATAAAATCGCCGTTGTACTTATACGACAGCAGCTTTTTATTGTCTTTTGGTGCAATTTTAGGCTTAGGTCTTGTTCAACCTGCACTTTTTTCAAAGAAAATGCAGAGAGGAAAGAAGACATTAGGAGAGAAAATCAAAAATCTTTTTATGGATGGAATAAAGGGAGGAATTGCCGTATGGGCAGTGCTGTTGCCTATGATGATGTATTTTTTTTATGAAATCTCCGTGTTTGGAATAATTATAAATCTTTTGGTTCTTCCAACCGCAGGAATTTTACTGATATCCGGTTGTGTAGGAAGTCTTTTGGGAATGTGTGGAATTATTCCCTTGGGAAAACTTGTTACAGCGGCTGCGCTGTTGATTTTAGAAGCTTATATAAGTGTAGGAAAGGCCATTCAGAATATCCCTTTTGCAGTATGGATTACAGGAAAACCGGCTTTGTGGAAGTGTGTGTGCTATTATGTAGTTCTTTTTCTGGTATTGTGGATAAAGAAAGAAAAACAGTGTAGAAAATTTTTTTATGGAATATTAGTATTCTGTATTTTGCTTTTGTATGGAAAGCTTCCGTGGGAAACGAGAAGTCTTACGTTCTTAGATGTAGGGCAGGGAGATTGTATTTGTATCCATACGGATAACAGAAGCTGTTTTCTCATAGACGGTGGCAGCAGCAGTGTGTCAGGAGTAGGGAAATACCGAATTCTTCCTTTTTTGAAAGCTTTTGGAATACAGGAAATAAAAGGGATTTTTGTATCTCATACCGATTTGGACCATATTAGCGGAATACAGGAAATTTTGGAATGTGCAGGGAAAAAGGAAACATACATAAAGGTGAAAACGCTTTTTTTATCAGAGTGTGAGGAAACAAAGGAGAAGCTGGAAGCTTTGGAGGAAAGTGCAAGGAAAGCGGGATGTAAAATTGTATACATAAAGAAAGGAACAAAAATACGGGAAGGAAAAATACAGCTGGAATGTCTTGCGCCTGACAGAAAGGATTTGGAGTGTAATGAGGGGTCTCAGGCATTTCGAATGACAAAAGGGAAGTTTAAGGCGCTTTTTACAGGAGATATAGAGGGAGAGGGGGAAAACGAGCTTTTTGTGGAGTTAAAGGAAAGAGGTGAGAAATATGATGTGCTGAAAGTGGCACACCATGGTTCAAAGAATTCTACAAAGGAGGAATTTTTAGAAGTTATCAGTCCAAAAGCATCTGTAATTTCCTGCGGCAAAGATAATTCTTATGGACATCCCCATAAGGAATTGTTGGAAAGATTGAAGCTTTACACGGGAAAAATATTTTCTACTATGGAAGAAGGAGAAATTAGATTGACTGAGAGTAAGAATGGTTTTTGTATAGAAAGCAGATTGGGCAAGAAAAGGTATCTTTTCAGGGGAAATGAACCATGATATAATCAGCTTGTCGCCTAGAGGCGGCGAATTATAAAAATTGTAAGAAAAGAGAGAAATATGAAAAGCTTACAGGAAGATATTAAAAATCAGGATTTTAAACAGGTATATTTGCTGTACGGAGAAGAAAATTATTTAAAGCAGCAGTATAAAGAAAAGCTAAAAAAGGCGCTGGTTCAGGAGGATGACTCCATGAATTTTTCTATGTTTGAGGGAAAAAAAACAGAGCCAAAGGCAATTATAGATTTGGCAGAAACCATGCCTTTTTTTGCAGACAGACGAGTGATTTTTCTGGAGGATACCGGTTTTTTTAAAAACCAGTGTGGAGATTTACCGGAATATATGGCAGAGCTGCCGGAATATATCTGTATGGTTTTCATTGAAAATGATGTAGATAAAAGAAACAGGATGTACAAAGCCGTAAAGAAATATGGCAGAGCGGTGGAATTTGGTGTGCAGGACAGCAATACGATTATGCGCTGGGTTCTGGGAATGATGAAAAGAGAGGGGAAAAAGATTACTCAAAAGGATATGGAGCTTTTTCTGAGTAAAACCGGAACAGATATGGGAAATATAGAAAGAGAGCTGGAAAAGCTTTTATGTTATACCATGGACAGAGAGATTATTACGGCACAGGATATTGAGAATGTGTGTACAACGCAGATAACAAATCATATTTTTGACATGATTAGGGCAGTGACGGAGAAAAATCAAAAAAAAGCGCTGGACCTTTACTATGAGCTGCTGGCTTTAAAAGAGCCGCCTATGAGGATTTTGTTTCTTCTGGCAAGGCAGTTTAATTTGATTATGCAGGTAAAGGAATTATCCAAATGCGGCTATGACCAGTCACAAATCGCAAAAAAAGCAGGAATTCAGCCTTTTGTTGTGAAAAATTATCTGACGTACGCAAGGAAATACAGTACAGAAGAATTGAGAAAAGCAGTAGAGGAATGTGTTGCGGCGGAAACAAAAGTAAAGACAGGATTTATGACAGATACCATGAGTGTGGAACTGCTTTTAGTAAAATTCAGCAGTATATAGCAAATAAAAAACCTTGACTGATGACGGTCAGCCAAGGTTTGATTTTATCTTAATTCTTATGCAAGAGTGTTCACTGCTTTAGATAAGCGGGAAACTTTTCTTGCAGCTGTGTTTTTGTGGTAAACACCTTTAGAAGCTGCTTTATCAATAGTAGAAATAGCATTTAATAATGCTGCAGATGCTGCCTCTTTATCTTTTGCTTCGATAGCAGCTTCTACTTTTCTGATAGAAGTTTTCACAGCTGATTTGATAGATTTATTTCTTTCAGCTTTTTTTCTGTTTACTAATACTCTTTTTTTTGCAGATTTAATGTTAGCCAAAGCGTACACCTCCGAATATAATCTTTTTCCAATTTGTTATTTTTTATATATTTATCGGAGAAAGACACGGAACTCTCCGATATAACATGCTTTTTCATTGTAGAATATTTGTCCATAAATGTCAATACATAAAATCCTTTAAATTGCGAAAAATACTTAAAAAAGGCAGGGAAAGGAAGAGGAAGATGGCATTGCAGAGAATTCATACGGATTTGGCGTTGGAGGCAAAGGAAAAATTTGAGGAAGATAATGTGGAAATCCGAGGTGTTGTAATCGAGGAGGATTATAATCAGGAGAAGGATATCAGAACAACAGTTGTGCGAATCGAAACAGAAAACGGAGCAAAAACCATGGGAAGACCACAAGGGGTATATATTACCATAGAAGCTCCTAATCTGTCTGTACCGGATGAAGATTACCACAGGGAGATTTCTAAAGAGCTTGCACATCATGTAAAAAGTCTTTTGCCGAAAAAAGAAGATATTCGAGTGCTGGTGGCAGGCTTGGGAAACAGAGAAATTACGCCGGATGCGCTGGGACCGGAGGTAGTGGCAAATCTTCATATTACCAGACATATTATTAAAGAATACGGTATTCAGGGAATGGGAGAGGAGCATGCCAGCAGCATAAGCGGAATTGTTCCGGGAGTCATGGCGCAGACAGGAATGGAAACATTGGAGATTATCAGAGGGGTAACAGAGGAAACAAAGCCGGATGTAATTATTGCCATTGACGCTTTAGCCGCCAGAAGCATCAAGCGTTTAAACAGAACCATTCAGATTACTGACACGGGAATTAATCCCGGCTCAGGCGTGGGAAATCATCGAAACAGTTTAAATGAAGCCGTGCTGGGAGTAAAAGTAATTGGAATTGGAGTACCTACGGTAGTAGATGCAGCAACGATTGTGCATGACTCTATGGCGCATCTTTTAGATACTTTAGAGGAGGCAGAGAAGAAGGAATTTTTAGAAGAGATGATAGCGCCTTCTCTTTATAGTATGTTTGTAACGCCAAAAGATGTAGACGATACAATTAAGCGGCTTTCTTATACCATTTCAGAGGGACTGAATTTTACATTTGAAAAAGACAAGGCATAATTGAAATATATTTTCTCATATATAGATATGAGGTGATAAGGTGAAGAAAAGAGATGTAGAACGGGGAATTTCAATTTTGCTTTGGATTTTAATGGTTTTGCTGGCGGGATATATTATTGTAAAGGGACTGGCTCTTGAGAAAAAAGATATGGAATATATGATGGGAAATATACAGCATCAGGCATTAAAGACATATCTTCCGGGAATAATGGAAACTGAAGGAGAAAAAGACGGAAAACAGTGGCTGTGGGAAAAAATAAAAGCACAACTGCCGATATTAAAAAAGTATTCCAAAGAGGAGGAAAAGAAGCCGGAAATCGATGCAAAAACAAGCAGTCGGATTATGCGGGAAAATACAGAATTTTTGGAGGCAAAGCTTTTAGAAGAAAATCGGGAGGCTGGTCCGCCTTCTTCCGGTTATGAAAATACAGAAGATGAGGAAATACCGGGAGATGCACCAAGTCAGGAAACTGTTAATCAGATAAGAGCGCCTGTTACGGATATTCCTTTGGAGAAGTTTCAGGATTTTGATTTTGTTATGCGTAATTTCTACACCGTAGATAAAACAACCAGTATCAACAGCGAACAGTTAAATGCACCGGCGCTTCTTGAAATGGATATGCGGATGCAGGGAAATAATGAACAGCCGCAAATTCTCATTTACCATAGTCACTCTCAGGAAGAATTTATTGACTCTGTGCCGGGAGATCCTTCCACGACTATTGTAGGGGTAGGGGACTATCTCACGACCTTGCTGCGGGACACATACGGATATAATGTCATTCATGTAACAGATACCTTTGATATTGTAGACGGAAAGCTGGACAGAGATAAAGCATATACCTATGCGCAGGAGAGAATAAGCCGGATTTTAGAGGAAAACCCCAGTGTAGAAGTGGTGATTGACCTTCATAGAGACGGTGTATCCGGAAATAAGAGGCTGGTTACCAATATAGACGGAAAAGAAACGGCGAAAATTATGTTTTTCAACGGACTGAGCAGAACAAAACAAAACGGAGAGATTTCTTATCTGCCAAATCCCTACATTCAAGAAAATTTGGCGTTTTCTTTGCAGATGATGCTGGAAACAAAGAAGTATTATCCGGATATTGCAAGAACCATTTATTTGAGAGGATATCGTTATAATCTGCATTTACGGCCAAAAGCATTGTTGGTGGAGTGCGGAGCGCAAACCAATACGGTACAGGAAGAGATGAATGCCATGGAACCGTTGGCGGATATTTTAAATAAGGTACTGACAGGTACATAAATTTCTTGCTTAATTTCAGATTACCATGCTATACTTATCTAGTATGCCTATTTATATGTTTCGTATGTTAGCATGAAGGAAAACTATGGAGGAAATTATATGCCGTCAATCGAACAGAGTAAAATTCGTAATTTTTGTATTATCGCACATATTGACCATGGCAAATCTACATTGGCAGACCGTATTATCGAAAAAACCGGACTGCTTACTGACAGAGAGATGCAGGCACAGGTCTTAGATAATATGGAGTTGGAAAGAGAAAGAGGAATTACTATAAAATCTCAGGCTGTCCGTATTGTATACCATGCAAAGGACGGAGAGGAATATATTTTTAATTTAATAGATACGCCGGGACATGTGGACTTTAACTATGAGGTATCACGAAGTCTGGCTGCCTGTGACGGGGCAATTTTGGTAGTAGATGCTGCGCAGGGCATTGAAGCACAGACACTGGCGAATGTATATCTGGCGTTAGATCATGATTTAGATGTATTTCCGGTTATCAATAAAATTGATTTGCCAAGTGCAGAGCCGGAAAGAGTAATCAATGAAATCGAGGATGTAATCGGGATTGAAGCGCAGGATGCGCCTTTGATTTCAGCAAAAACAGGTTTGAATATTGAAGATGTTCTGGAGCAGATTGTAGCTAAAATTCCGGCGCCTTCAGGAAGCCCTGAAAATCCTTTGCAGGCGTTGATTTTTGACTCGATTTATGACCCGTATAAAGGTGTTATCGTATTTTGCCGTATTAAAGAAGGAACTGTCCGTAAGGGTACAAAAATCCGTATGATGGCAACAGGAGCTGTGGAAGAGGTTGTAGAAGTGGGATATTTTGGCGCAGGACAATTTATTCCATGCGAGGAGCTTTCCGCAGGAATGGTAGGCTATGTAACTGCCAGCATTAAAAATGTAAAAGATACCCGTGTAGGCGATACGATTACAGATGAAGAAAGACCTTGTGAAAAACCGTTGCCGGGTTATAAGAAGGTCAACCCTATGGTATTTTGCGGTGTGTATCCGGCAGACGGCGCAAAGTATCAGGATTTGCGGGATGCTTTGGAAAAATTGCAGTTAAATGATGCTTCTCTGTTTTTTGAACCGGAGACATCCATTGCTCTTGGCTTTGGTTTCCGCTGCGGTTTCTTAGGCTTGCTGCATTTGGAAATTATTCAGGAAAGACTGGAAAGAGAGTATAATCTGGATCTTGTTACAACAGCTCCGGGAGTTGTTTATAAGGTACACAAGACAAACGGAGAAGTGATTGACCTTACCAATCCGTCAAACCTTCCGGACCCGTCTGAAATTGATTATATGGAAGAGCCGATGGTAAAAGCGGAAATCATGGTAACCACAGAGTTTATCGGACCGATTATGGACTTATGTCAGGAGAGAAGAGGACAGTATCAGGGAATGGAATATATGGAAACCACCCGTGCCCTGCTTCACTATCATTTGCCGCTGAATGAAATTATCTATGATTTCTTCGATGCCTTGAAATCACGCTCCAGAGGTTATGCTTCCTTTGATTACGAGATGCTGGGCTATGAGCAGAGTGATTTGGTAAAACTGGATATTCTGGTAAATAAAGAAGAAGTGGATGCCTTGTCCTTTATTGTATTTGCAGGTTCTGCTTATGAAAGAGGACGCAAAATGTGCGAAAAGCTTAAGGAAGAAATTCCGAGACAGCTTTTTGAAATTCCAATTCAGGCAGCAGTAGGAAGTAAAATTATTGCCAGAGAAACCGTAAAAGCAATGCGTAAAGACGTATTGGCAAAATGCTACGGCGGTGATATTTCTCGTAAGAGAAAGCTTCTGGAAAAACAGAAGGAAGGTAAAAAACGTATGCGCCAGATTGGAAACGTAGAAATTCCACAGAAGGCATTTATGAGTGTATTAAAATTAGATGATAAATAAGAAATAGGGGAAGGTATTGTATGAAGAAGGATTTGGGACTTTATATTCATATTCCTTTTTGTGTGAAAAAATGTGAATATTGTGATTTTCTGTCCTGGAATGCAGGGGAGGAAGAACGGCAGCAGTATGTAGCTGCGCTGCTTTCAGAGATTGAAAGTTACAGGGAATTTGCGAAAGGATATCGGGTATCAACAATATTTATTGGGGGAGGTACGCCGTCCGTTTTATTGCCAAAGCAGATGGAAGATATTCTTCAGAAAATTTATGAAATATTTGAATTGGAAAGAAGACCGGAGATTACCGTAGAAGTAAATCCGGGAACTGTGGATGAGGAAAAATTACAGTGCTATAAGGAGAATGGAGTAAACCGTTTGAGTATGGGACTGCAGTCTGTAAAAGATGAAAAACTCAGACTTTTAGGCAGAATTCATACCTATCAGGAGTTTGTGGAAAGCTATGAGCTGGCGAGAAAAGCTGGGTTTGACAATATCAGCATAGATTTGATTTCTTCTGTGCCGGGGCAGACCTTGCAGGAATGGAAGGAAGAGCTGGAAACAGCAGCAGCACAAAATCCGGAGCATATTTCTGTATATCAGCTTATTATTGAAGAGGGGACGCCTTTTTATGAAAAATATGCAGAACATCCGGAGCTTTTGCCTGATGAGGAGACCAGCAGAGAAATCTATCTTTGGACAGGCAAATTTTTAAAAGAAGCAGGCTATGAGCAATATGAAATTTCCAATTATGCCAAGCCGGGAAAAGAGTCCAGACATAATCTGAAATATTGGGAGCGTGGAGATTATTTAGGCTTAGGTTTGGGAGCGGCATCAATGGTAAGAAATATTCGCATGAGCAATACAAAAGATATGAGGACTTATCTGGAACGTTGTGACAAGCCTAAAACCATGCGGGAGGACGTGCAGTTTTTGGAAGAGCCTCGTCAGATGGAAGAATTTATGTTTTTGGGACTTCGAAAAACAAGAGGTGTGTCAAAAAAGGAATTTAAACGTATTTTTGGCAGAGAAATGGATATGGTTTATGAAAAGGCTTTACATAAATGTCTGGAAAATGGGATGCTGCTGGAACATAAGGACAGAATTTTTCTTTCAGAAGAGGGAACTCTTTTGAGTAATATGGTTTTGTCAGAGTTTTTGTTTGATTTGTAAAATAGTTTATGGAATTTTAATAAAGTTTAATTCTTTTGTTCTGGATTTCTATGTTCTTCTGTGGCAGAATAAGAACAGAAAAAACAGGGGAGGAATTGTATGAATATTTTGTTTTTTCTTACCCCCAAAGTAGATGTTGCATATATTTATGATACATATAGTCTTAGACAAGTATTGGAAAAGATGGAATATCATAAGTATTCATGTATTCCGATTATTAATGAACGGGGCAAATATACAGGTACGATTACAGAAGGCGACCTGTTATGGGGATTAAAGAACAGGGCAGATTTGAATTTAAAAAGTGCAGAGGAGGTTCCGATTACTTCCTTTGAAAGAAGAACGGATTATACACCTATACGTGTGGACTCAGATATGGAAGATTTGCTGGATAAGGCAATGAGACAGAATTTTGTTCCGGTAGTGGACGACCAGAAGAATTTTATCGGGATTGTCACAAGACGGGATATTATGCAGTATATTTGTTCCTCATGTAAAAGAGAAGATACCAAAGAGAAAGAAACTGTCGGCGTTTAAGGTGCCGGCAGTTTTCTGCGTCTGTGCGTAAAAAAATAGAACAAATGTTTGCAAAAGGCGAAGGCAATGTGGTACAATGTATAAATCAGATAGTAAGAAGTGCAAACTAAGTTTACGGATATACGGAAGAAAGGAAGAACTATGGCAGTAAAAATGCAAGCAAGGCAGTTTATAAAGATACGTGGTGCAAATGAAAATAATCTAAAAAATCTTGATGTAGATATTCCCAGAAATGAAATGGTCGTGCTTACAGGGCTCAGCGGCTCAGGAAAGAGTTCTCTGGCATTTGATACAATTTATGCGGAAGGTCAGAGAAGATACATGGAGTCATTATCTTCCTATGCCCGCCAGTTTTTGGGACAGATGGAGAAGCCGGATGTGGAAAGTATTGAGGGGCTTTCTCCCGCAATTTCCATAGACCAGAAATCTACGAATAGAAATCCACGTTCCACAGTAGGAACGGTAACGGAGATTTATGATTATTTCCGTCTGTTGTATGCAAGAATTGGAATTCCACATTGTCCGAAATGCGGCAGAGAAATTAAAAAACAGACCGTAGACCAGATGGTGGACCATATTATGGGGATGCCGGAACGAACGAAAATACAGCTTTTGGCTCCGGTGGTGAGAGGTCGTAAGGGAACTCACGCAAAGCTTTTTGAGCAGGCGAGAAAAAGCGGTTATGTACGCGTACTGGTAGACGGAAGTCTATATGAATTAAATGAAGAAATAAAGCTGGATAAAAATATCAAACACAATATAGAAATTATTGTGGACCGTTTGATTGTAAAACCGGGAATTGAAAAACGACTGACAGACTCTATTGAAACGGTGCTGAATTTGGCAGAGGGAAAATTGGTAGTAGATACCATGGATGGAAATTATGTGAATTTCAGCCAGAGCTTTGCCTGTCCTGATTGTGGGATTAGTATTGATGAAATTGAACCCAGAAGCTTTTCTTTTAACAATCCTTTCGGTGCGTGTCCTTCCTGCTTTGGATTGGGATATCGTATGGAATTTGACGTGGATTTGATGATACCGGACAGAAGCCTCAGTATTTCTCAAGGGGCAATTACTGTAATGGGATGGCAATCCTGTGCTGACAAAGGAAGCTTTACCAGAGCGATTTTAGATGCACTGGCAAAGGAATATCACTTTGACTTAGATACGCCTTTTGAAGAATATCCGCAGGAGGTGCAGGATGTTTTAATTCACGGAACAAACGGAAAAGAAGTGAAGGTGTATTATAAAGGACAGCGTGGAGAGGGGGTCTATGATGTTGCTTTTGAAGGAATTGTGAAGAATGTGGAGCGGAGATACAGGGAGACAGGCTCGGAAACCATGAAGCAGGAATACGAGTCCTTTATGCGTATTACTCCATGTCCTTCCTGTAAAGGGCAAAGACTGAAGCCGGAAGCTTTGGCAGTGACTGTGGGAGATAAGAATATTTATGAGGTCACCTCTATGTCAATCAGCAGTCTCTCTGAATTTTTAGAGGGCTTACAGCTTTCAGAAACACAGCAGCTTATCGGTGAGCAGGTGTTAAAAGAGATTAGGGCAAGGGTAGGTTTTCTGGTGAATGTAGGTCTGGACTACCTGACTTTGGCAAGGGCAACAGGAACGCTTTCAGGGGGCGAAGCCCAGCGTATCCGTTTGGCAACTCAGATTGGTTCGGGACTGGTAGGCGTTGCATATATTCTGGACGAGCCAAGTATCGGACTTCATCAGAGGGACAATGATAAGCTTTTGGGAACCTTGAAGCATTTGCGGGATTTGGGAAATACTTTGATTGTAGTGGAGCATGATGAGGATACTATGCGGGCAGCAGATTGTGTGGTAGACATCGGACCGGGAGCAGGGGAGCACGGCGGTCAGCTTGTGGCAATCGGAACAGCAGAAGAAATTATGCAAAATCCAAATTCTATTACAGGGCAGTATTTAAGCGGAAAGATTAAAATTCCTGTTCCGGAAGTAAGGAGAAAACCAACAGGATTTCTCACAATTCGAAAAGCAGCAGAAAACAATTTAAAGAACATTGATGTAAAAATTCCTTTGGGAGTGATGACTTGTGTAACCGGTGTTTCCGGTTCGGGAAAGAGTTCCCTCGTCAATGAGATTTTATATAAGAGCCTGGCAAGAAAGTTAAATCGTGCAAGAACAATTCCGGGAAAACATAAGTGTATTGAGGGTGTGGAGCAATTAGACAAGGTTATTGATATTGACCAGTCGCCTATCGGAAGAACACCTCGTTCAAACCCTGCAACTTATACCGGTGTGTTTGACCAAATCAGAGACCTTTTTGCGGCTACGGCAGACGCAAAGGCAAGAGGGTATAAAAAGGGCAGATTTAGTTTTAATGTAAAAGGCGGAAGATGCGAAGCATGCAGCGGTGACGGTATTTTAAAGATTGAAATGCACTTTTTACCGGATGTTTATGTACCGTGTGAAGTATGTCAGGGAAAACGATATAACAGAGAAACGCTGGAAGTAAAATACAAAGGAAAGAGTATTTACGATGTACTGAATATGACCGTAGAGGAAGCTTTGGCTTTCTTTGACCATGTTCCGTCTATCAAGAGAAAAATCCAGACTTTATACGATGTGGGATTGTCCTATATTCGTTTGGGACAGCCTTCCACAGAGCTTTCCGGAGGAGAGGCGCAGAGAATTAAGCTTGCCACAGAGCTGAGCAAGAGAAGTACCGGAAAGACGATTTATATTTTAGATGAGCCGACAACAGGTCTGCATTTTGCAGATGTGCATAAGCTCATTGAAATTCTCCAAAGGCTTTCCGAAGGCGGAAATACCGTTGTAGTCATTGAGCATAATTTAGATGTCATTAAAACAGCAGATTACATTATTGATATAGGACCGGAGGGCGGAGATAAGGGAGGAACTGTGGTTGCAAAGGGAACTCCTGAGGAGATTGCAGCAAATCCGGCATCTTATACAGGTCAATATGTGTCAAAATATTTGAGATGATTGCCCCTTTTCAATAGAGGGGAAGTTGTATATAATGAAGTAGAGCCAAGGCAAAAGGTCTTAGGAAAGGGGTAAATGAATGGCAGCATCAGACATTGGAATTGATTTGGGAACAGCCAGTATCCTTGTTTATGCCAAGGGTAAGGGGATTGTTTTGAAAGAACCATCCGTAGTTGCATACGATAAAGATAATAATAAAATACGTGCAGTAGGCGAGGAAGCCCGTCAGATGATAGGGCGTACACCGGGGAATATTGTGGCAGTGCGTCCTTTGAGACAGGGAGTAATTTCTGACTATGAGGTTACAGAGAAAATGCTGAAATATTTTATTTCCAAAGCAATCGGAAAGAGAGCATTTCGAAAACCACGTATCAGTATATGTGCGCCAAGCGGCATCACCGAGGTGGAGAAAAAAGCAGTAGAAGAAGCCACTTATCAGGCAGGCGCCAGAGAAGTGCACATTATAGAAGAACCCATTGCAGCAGCCATTGGCGCAGGCATTGATATTACAATACCTTTTGGAAATATGATTGTGGATATCGGAGGAGGAACAACAGACGTTGCCGTAATTTCACTGGGCGGCACAGTGGTTTCCACTTCTATTAAGCTTGCAGGAGATGATTTTGATGATGCAATTATGCGTCATGTGCGAAAAAAACACAATCTGATGATCGGAGAGAGAACAGCAGAGGACATTAAAATCCAGATTGGAACAGTGTATTCCTCTCCGCAGCCCAAGAGCATGGAAGTAAAGGGGCGTGATACGATTACGGGATTACCAAAGAGTGTTACGCTTACTTCAGAAGAAATCAAAGAGGCTTTAAGGGATGCCACAACTCAGATTATGGAGACTATTCACAGCGTATTAGAGAAAACGCCGCCTGAGCTGGCAGCAGACGTGGCAGAAAGAGGCATTGTGCTCACCGGCGGAGGCGCTTTGCTGGGTGGTTTGGAAGAGCTGATTGAAGAAGAAACAGGAATTAATACCATTGTGGCAGATAATCCGGCACAGGTGGTTGCCATAGGCACAGGGCAATACATGGAAATGATGAGTAAAATGAACGGAAAATTATAGAGATACAGAGAGGAAGAAATGTGGAAGAAACCATTGAAGGATATATAGAGCATATCATATATCGAAATCAGGAAAACGGATATACTGTAGCAAACCTTGTTGCAGAAGAGACAGAGATTACCTGTGTGGGGATTTTTCAGTATCTGAATGAAGGTGAGGCTATAAGAGCCAAAGGAGTATATAAGGAACACCCTTCTTATGGGCAGCAGTTTTCTGTATCTTCTTATGAAATTGTCATTCCACAGGACTCTCTGGCAATGGAGAGATATTTAGGTTCGGGAGCTATAAAGGGTATCGGAGCCGCTCTGGCAGCTAGAATTGTGCGTCATTTTGGCGATGATACCTTGCGGATTATTGAAACGGAACCGGAACGTCTGGCAGAGGTAAAAGGCATTAGTGAGCGGAAAGCAAGGGAGATTGCAGAACAGGTAGAAGATAAGGCAGATATGAGAAAGGCAATGATGTTTCTTCAGCAATATGGCATTTCTCAGACTTTAGGCGCTAAAATTTATCAGCAGTATAAACAGGATATGTATCGGATTTTAAAAGAAAATCCATATAAGATGGCAGAGGACATTTCCGGTGTCGGATTTAAAATTGCAGATGAAATCGCAGCACGTATTGGTATTCATACGGACTCAGATTACCGTATTCGAAGCGGTCTTTTATACATATTGCTTCTGGCAACCGCAGAGGGACACGTATATCTTCCAAAAAGGGTTCTGCTGGCAAGAGCAGAAAAGCTTTTGGGTGTTCAGGCTGATTATATGGAAAAACATATTGTAGATTTGGCTATTGACCGCAAAATTGTAGTGAAGGAAATTACAGACGACTTTACGGACGAAAAAGAGCAGGTTGTCTATGCCAGTCAATATTATCAAATTGAGCTGCATACAGCTCAGATGCTTCATGAGTTGAATTTAAAGGATACCGTAGATGAAGAGGTAATTGCAGAAAAAATTCGAAGAATTCAAAAAGCAGAAAAAATTGAATTGGATGAGATGCAGCAGCAGGCGATTGCAGAAGCTGTGAAAAATGGCTTGTTGGTGATTACCGGAGGACCAGGAACAGGAAAGACTACGACGATTAACGGTATTATCCGATATTTTGAAATGGAAGGACTGGATATTTACCTTGCAGCTCCTACCGGAAGAGCAGCGAAACGTATGACGGAAGCTACGGGATACGAGGCGAAAACCATCCACAGAATGTTAGAACTTACAGGAGCTCCGGAGGAAAAGTCAGGAAGTATTTATTTTGAAAGAAATGCTCAAAATCCTTTAGAGGCGGATGTAATTATCATTGATGAAATGTCTATGGTAGATATTTTTTTGATGCACGCATTGTTGTCAGCGGTGGTATCGGGAACGAGATTGATTTTAGTAGGTGATGTAAATCAGCTTCCCAGTGTAGGACCGGGAAGTGTTTTAAAAGATATTATTGCTTCCGGTGAGTTTCCTGTTGTGGAGCTGGTGAAAATTTTCCGTCAGGCATCGCAAAGCGATATTGTCGTAAACGCCCATAAGATTAATCAGGGAGTACCGGTAAGCTTAGATAATAAAAGTATGGATTTCTTCTTTTTGAAGAGATATGATGCAAATGTGATTATCAGTGTTGTGATTACTCTTATTCAGAAAAAAATGCCTAAGTTTGTAGATGCAGAGCCTTATGATATACAGGTGCTGACACCTATGCGAAAAGGGCTTTTAGGCGTGGAGAGGTTAAACGTTATTTTGCAGCAGTATCTTAATCCTCCTTCTAAGGAAAAGAAAGAGAAGGAGCATGGCAAAGGACTTTTCAGAGAAGGGGACAAGGTCATGCAGATTAAGAATAATTATCAGTTGGAGTGGGAAATCAGAGGTCTTTACGGTATTCCTGTGGAAAAGGGCGTAGGTGTCTTTAACGGAGATACAGGCATTATAAAAGAAATCAATACTTTTGCAGAAACGATTACCGTAGAGTTTGATGAGCGAAGATTTGTGGAATATAGCTTTAAGCAGCTGGAGGAATTAGAGCTTGCTTATGTAATTACCATCCATAAGGCACAGGGAAGCGAATATCCGGCAGTGATTATTCCTCTTTTGGCAGGACCGAAAATGCTGATGAACCGAAATCTTCTTTATACGGCAGTTACCAGAGCCAGAAAATGTGTGACTTTGGTAGGAGATGAAAAGGTTTTTGCAGAAATGGAAAATAACAAAATGGAGCAAAGTCGGTATACGACTCTTGATTTGAGAATAAAGGAGAGTCATTGAGAAGAAATTTATTTTTAGATATTTTATATCCAAGGCACTGTCCCGTCTGTCATGAGATTACAGTGCCTTGGGGAAGAAAAATTTGTGATACATGCAAAGACAAATTAAAGCCCATTTACGGGGCAAGATGCTTTTGCTGCTCGAAACCGCTTCAAAGGGCAGAGCAGGAATATTGTAAGGATTGCAGAAAAACACGTCAATTTCAACAGGGACTGGGGATTTTTTCTTACAGTACCCTTCTTCAAAATTCTTTATTTCAGTTAAAATACGGAAAACGTCAAGAATACGGTACGTTCTATGGTGAGTTCGCCGCATACTATTCCAGAGAAAAAATAGAAAAATGGAAAATAGATATTATTATGCCAATTCCCCTTCATCCTCGCCGATTGGAAAAGCGAGGTTATAATCAGGCAGGTGTGCTTGCCGAGGCATTGGGAAAGAAGTTGGGGATACCTGTGGATGAAAAAAATTTGAAAAGACGGAAGAATACAAAGCCGCAAAAAGAATTAAATCATCGGGAACGGCAGAAAAATATGAAAAATGCTTTTATTGTACGAAAAAAATTAAAAGAAGAAAATATACTTTTAGTAGATGACATTTACACAACAGGAAGTACCATAGAAGAAGCGGCAAAAGAGCTGAAAAAGGCAGGAGCACAAAATATCTTTTTTCTTACAATAGCCATTGGTGCAGATAGCTGAAAAGTCTTGATTAGGTTCCTTTGAGTATGCTATAATGCAGTATGTATGATTATAAGTTTTTGAAGAAAAAACAGGAAAAGAGGTATTTTATGCTAAATAATCAGAAAATTAAAAAAATGCATAAATTGGCCCTGTACGAGTCAGGAGAAGGAAAGCGCCATTTGGCCATCAGCAATTATTATCGCAGTGATTATATTGGGCTGGCACTGATTAAAAACTTTTTTTTGACAACAATTGCTTATGGTATACTGCTGCTGATTTATTTTGGATATAACAGTCAATATTTAATGGCGAATATCCATCGGATGAATTTGGCGCTGCTTATTATAAAAATTGTTGGCGTGTATTTGATTATGCTTGTGGGATATAGTATTTTGACATATATATACTGCTCTGTAAAATATTCCAGAGCCCAAAAAGGAATACAAGAATATTATAAAGGATTAAATCAAATGAAGAAAATGTACGACAGAGAAGAGAAAAGAAACGGAAAAATTTCAGGAAGGAGAGCGCGGTCATGACAGTATTATTAGAGTTAAAACAAAAGATAAAAAGCTTTTACAGTGAACATGATGTGCTGTTACTTTCTATTTTGAAATTTTTATTGGGATTTCTTTTGTTTCAAGGAATTAATACCAGTTTAGGATTTATGAAACCGTTGGATAATATTTTTGTGGTTTTGATTTTGGCGATTATCTGTGCGGTTCTTCCCATTAACGCAATGACGGTACTTGCATGTGTTATGATTATTGCGCATTGCTATGCCATTAGCGTGGAGGTAGCAGGCTTTGCAGGTCTTTTGATTTTGTTGCTGCTTATGTTATTTTTGAGATTTACATCACAGGATAATCTGGCGCTTGTTTTGACACCCGTAGCTTTTACATTTAAAATTCCTGTGGCAGTACCGATTGGCAGTGGCCTTTTAAGAGGACCGGCTTGTGCGATACCGGCGTGCTGCGGTGTTGTTTTATATTCTTTCATGCAGGTGGTACAGGAAAAAAGTGCGGTTCTTCAGGGAAAGGAAACAGAGACAATTCAAAAACTTCAGGTTTTATTAGACGGACTGATGAAAAATCGGGAAATGTGGATTACAATCGTGGCGTTTATTATTGTATTGATGACAGTTTATCTGATTTCCAGATGCTCTTTTGATTATTCATGGAGAGTAGCGAACGCGTCTGGTGCAGTGATTTACATAGTTATTATGGTTTTAGGAGGTATGTTCCTCAGCGTAGATGTTGATATTATGGGAGTAATTTTAGCAGCTGTGTTTTCCGTACTGATTGGACTTGTCATTGAGTTTGCAGTATTGGGCGTGGATTATTCCAGAAGTGAGCATACACAGTTTGAGGATGATGAATATGTATACTATGTAAAGGCAGTTCCAAAGTCTATTGTGGCACAGAAGGAAAAAAGCATTAAAAAAATATCGTCTGAATTTGAAAAGAAGGATGCTGCGGAGCAGAAAGAGGCAACTCCTGTGGAACGGGTAAGCGAGGAGAATTTTGATTTTGAAAAGCAGTTAGAGGAGTCATTGAAGGATTTATAAGTAAACAGAAAATTTAAGAATAGGGGATTAGGAAGTAAGATAAAGGGGAGGTGAAAAAATGAGCAGGTTTTTTGATTTTATAGAAAATAATTTCGGTTCAATTTCATCTTTTGATAAAATACAATGGATGGATATTGTGGAGATACTTTTAATCGCAGTTTTTGTATACCAGTTTATGCTGTGGATAAGAAATACCAGAGCATATTCACTTTTAAAGGGTATTTTGATTGTGGTACTGTTCATTTTTATAGCATATTTTCTTCAGATGAATACCATATTATGGTTGGTTTATAATGCAGGAGGATATGCAATCACGGCTGTTCTGATTATCTTTCAGCCTGAACTCAGAAAAGCACTGGAAGAGTTAGGACATAAGAAAATTGTAAGTAGTATTATTCCCTTTGACAGTAGTAAAAATGAAAATGAGGGAAGATATAGTGACAGAACAGTAAATGAAATTGTGCGTGCTACCTTTGAAATGGCAGAGGTAAAAACAGGGGCATTAATCGTTATAGAAGAGGAAACGGTTCTTAATGAATTTATCAGAACGGGAATTGCATTAGATTCCTTAATCAGTAGTCAGTTGTTAATTAATATCTTTGAGCATAACACACCTCTTCATGACGGAGCAGTAATTGTAAGGGGAGACAGAATTATCGCAGCTACCTGTTATCTTCCGCTTTCAGATAATTTAAGCCTGAATAAAAATTTGGGTACAAGACATCGCGCAGGAGTGGGAATTAGTGAAGTCAGTGATTCTTTGACGATTATTGTCTCAGAAGAAACAGGCAGAGTGTCAGTAGCGAGAAATGGCAAGCTTCAGGTTGGCCTGACAAAGGAAGAATTAAAAGATGTTCTGGTGGAAGAACAGAACAAAAATAATCAGGAAAAACAGAAGCATAAATCAAAATTGAAGCTGTGGAAGGGATTGGTGAAGAATGAAAAAAAACATGATTAACAAATTTACCCTAAAAGTTCTTTCACTGATTATTGCGATTTTGATTTGGTTATTGGTTCGAAATGTGGATGATCCAATTGTTGTGCGAACCTTTTATGAAATACCGGTAAGCATTGAAAACGCCTCTTATCTTGCGGAAAACTTAGAAATTCCATTACTGGTGGATGGAAAGGATACCGTGAAAGTTCGAGTTAAGGGCGCTCGTTCTGTTGTGAGTAAGCTGAAAAAGGAAGATATCAAGGCTGTCGCAGATATGACACAAATTATTTCAAAAGATACTACACCGATTATGGTGCCTGTGGAGGTTACCGGTACAGGTATATCAGACTCAGATATTACAGTGAGACCTAGAAATATCCAGGTAGATATTGAAAAACAGAAAAGTGTGGAAAAAACCATTGCTGTCAGCACCGGAGATACACAACCGGATAAGGATTATGAAATCGGGAATTTAAAAGCAAATCCTGAGAAGGTTACGATTTCAGGACCGGAAACCATCATTAATAAAATTGATAAGGTAGTTGCTTTAATCGATGTGACAGGAAGAAAAGAAAGTAATATAGAAATAAAGTCTCAACTAAAGATATATGATAAAAATCTGGATGAATTGTCACCAAAACAGCTGGAATATCTGAATATAAAAGAAATCAGTGATAATACTATCCGAATACAGGCGCAGTTCTGGAAAGTAAAACAGAATGTGAAGATAAAAGCCGAATATTCGGGAGAACCGAAGCGTGGCTATGAGGTAGACAGTATTAATCTGGTGCCGGATACAATCAGCGTGGCAGGGACTGATGAGGCTTTAAAGAAGCTGGAACAGGAAGGCAATACACTGGAAATTCCGGGGAAATATATTGATGTTACAGACAAGACGGGAGATTTTGAACAAAATATTGATTTGAGTGAATTGCTTCCAGAGGATTTGAAGCTGGTAAGAGATTTGAACAGCTCTGTAATTGCTACGGTAAAAATTCTTCCGTATAACAGCAGGGACTACGAGGTTTCCGTTACTCAGATTGAAGCAGATAATAAAGCGGAAGATTTAGATTTGGTATTTCAGGATGAACAGATTACAATTCGTGCAAAAGCAAAAGAGCAGGATTTAGATAGTCTAAGTGCTGCCAATATACAGGTTCAAATTGATTTGAGCGGATACGGAGAAGGGGAATACGAAGTCCCGGTAACTGTTACGCTGCCAGGTGGATATGAGCTGGTAGAAAGTATCAAAGTAAAGGTGAAATTAGTTCCGGGAGCTGAAAAGTAAAGGAACGGGCAGGAAGTGAAAGGGTTGTATGGTTAGTAAAAAGGTAATAATAAAAAATCCTACCGGTCTTCATTTAAGACCGGCGGGAGTTCTCTGCAAAGAGGCGATGCAGTTTAAATCGTTGATAACATTTAATTTCCGTGGGGGAACGGCAAATGCAAAAAGCGTATTGAGCGTTTTAGGCGCTTGTATTAAGTCGGGAACAGAAATTGAATTGGTATGCGAAGGAGAAGATGAAGAGCTTGCATTGAAAACTCTCGTAGACGCAATAGAAAGCGGTTTAGGGGAATAGAAAGTGAGGACTGTTGCTTGATGAACGCAATGGTCCTCTTTTGTGATAAAAAAGGAAGGAAAAAGAAAAATGATACATAATAAGATGAAACAAGGGATAAAAGACGGAGTTCCCATAGCAATCGGTTATTTTTCAGTAAGTTTTACTTTTGGTATGCTGGCAGCCAAAAGCGGTATATCCATATTCCATGCGGTGTTGATTTCTTTGCTTAATTTGACTTCGGCGGGGCAGTTTGCAGGCATGAACGCAATTCTTGCTCAGGCATCTTTTATGGAAATGGCTTTGACACAGCTTGTTATCAATATAAGATATAGTCTGATGTCCCTTTCCCTGTCTCAGAAGTTAGACAGCAGTGTAAAAGTGAGAGAACGACTGGCAGTGTCTTATGGAGTGACAGATGAAATCTTTGCAGTGGCAAGCTCCAAGCCGGGAACAATAGGGGCACACTATATGTATGGATTAATACTTCTTCCTGTATTGGGGTGGGTAGGAGGAACTTTTGCAGGAGCAGCGGCAGGCTCGCTTCTTCCTGCTGAGATAATCAGTGCGCTGGGAGTTGCTTTATATGGAATGTTTATTGCCATTGTAGTTCCCGTAGCAGCAGAGCACAAGGAAGTAAAGGTAGTTGTTCTTACAGCCCTTTGTCTGAGTACAGCGCTTTATTATCTGCCCATAGGAAAGCGGATTTCTTCCGGATTTTCCATGATTATCTGCACCGTGTTTGCAGCCGGCTTAGGCGCCGTTTTATTTCCAATAAAGGAGGAACAGGAATGATATACGCATATATTTTTGTAATGGCAGGAGTCACTTATCTGATTAGGATGCTGCCTCTTACATTGGTGCAAAAGAAGATTACCAATGTCTATGTACGTTCGTTTTTATACTATATTCCCTATGCCTGCCTGACTGCAATGACATTTCCGGCTGTTCTCTATGCAGCCAGCTCGCCAATCGCTGCATTTTGTGGCTTTATCATGGCTGTATTTATGGGATTAAGAAAGAAAAGCTTGATTGTAGTAGCTTTGTCAGCTTGCACTGTTGTGTTTTTGGTGGAAAGAATTGTGGAGTTTTTGTAAAAAATTATGAGGCTGTTTTATGGAGTAATACTTCATAGGACAGCCTTATAACTTTTATTTTTTATTTTTTCTGCTTTGCTTTCGGATATGATATTTTACAATCAGTACAAGCAGAATGACTGCAAACAAAATGGTCAAAGTAAGAATGATGGGTAAAAGAAACGGGGAAGGAAAAACTGTTTTTATAGTACCTGTTTGGAACATGGACATATCTGCGGTAATCTGTGTTTCCACGGAAAGAGGAAGCTGTACAGAAGCGCTGTATAGTCCTGTGCCATTATAAGACCAAGTACGGGTACGCTGATTATTTTCATCGCTGTCCGAGACAGAAAGTGCATCAGCGGTGACTGTTTTCGGAAGAATTATATTTCCCACCGGTGTAGTTTTATCCATCCAGTAAAGGGATTGGCTATGGAAATTGTCAAATCCATAGTCAAAAAGTGTTCTGGTATCGGTGAAGCGTTCGTCATTTTCAGAACGAAGAACCACACAAATCAAGGTCATATCTTCTCTGGAGGCAGCGGTAACTAAAGTGTTTCTGGCTGCTTCTGTATGTCCGGTTTTACCTGCAATAGCTCCTTCGTAATAATATTTTCCGTCAACCAGAAGCGCATTATGATTTTCCATATTTCTGGAGGCAGCAGTTTTATTCGTAGGAGGAATAGTATATTTGGCAGCTCCTGCGATTTTACAGAAAGCTTCATTTTTTACAGCCTCCCGAAGAATAAGCGCCAAGTCATAAGCTGTTGTATAATGATTAGGATCGGGCAATCCGTTGGCATTGACGAAGTGCGTGTTAGTACAGCCAATTTCGGCGGCTTTGGCATTCATCATAGCCGTGAAATTCTCCACAGAACCGGCTACTTCCACAGCCATTTGCGTACAAACTTCATTGGCAGAAGCCAACATAATAGCATAAAGACATTGCTCTACGGTAAGAACTTCACCAACCTGTGCATTAATGGTGGAATTTCCCGGAGCTAGGTCAGGGAGAATAATGTCGGTAAAAGTAATATTTTTGTTTAAATCCGGTATGTTTTCCAGTATAATGAGAGCTGTCATTACTTTTGTAGTGCTTGCAGGATAGCGTATTTCATTCATAGATTTATCAAAAAGCACCTGTCCGGAGGAAGCCTCCATAAGGACACCGGATGCACTGGAAATCTCAGGAGCAGAAGGCCATCCGGAGGGGAAATCCTGAGCACTGACAGATAAAGGTGATAAAAGACATAACAGCAAGGAAAAGACGGATAGTAATAGTTTTTGTATTTGTTTTTTATAACGCAAGTGAAATCCCTCCTTCTTTCTAATCATATATAGTATAGCATACACGGGGATTTCTTGAAATAAAAAATAAAAAGGAAAAGGCGGTTTTTCACTTTTTATTTTCTTTTTTATCACAATTTGAACACAATTAATTGATAGACTAAAACTCGTAAAAGGGAAATGAAATTCACGAAAGGAAGTAAAGGCTATGAGTGATGAATATAATAATACAAATGAAGAAATGGAAAATGGAAGCTTAAATGAAAATCAAAATGAAAACAAGGAAACAAGGCAAGAGCCGGGAGAAATTCCTACACCGGAAAATCCATGCTATGCACGTTCTTATAAAAAAGAGGAAGCAGGCAGCGATGATATGAAGATTGAAGAACCGAAAATGGAGGAACAGAAACAGGAAGAAAAGAAAGAATATCAGCCGTATCAGTTTTCCGCTCCAAATCAGCCACAGCAGCCGAAGAAAAAGAAACAGTCTTCCGGTTTAGCAAAAAAATTGGGAATGACAGCAGCAGTGGCAGCGGTCTTCGGATTAGTTGCAGGCGGTGTGTTCTTAGGTGTAAATTATGTGGGAAATGAAGTGGTGAGACCGGAAAAGGTTCAGATTGACAATACACCGGTTACAGACGGTAAAACCGTAGAAGGTGCAGATGCAATCAATAATATAGAAACCACAGGCAATACAGTGGCAGATGTTGCTAAGAATGTAATGCCGTCTATTGTAGCCATTACGGGAATAAGCATACAGGAAATTCCAAATTACTTTGGTTTTGGCGTGCAGGCGCAGACAGTACCGAGCAGCGGCTCCGGAATTATTGTAGGACAAAATGACGAAGAGCTGTTGATTGCTACAAATAATCATGTGGTAGCAGATACGGAGTCCATTACCGTATGCTTTACAAATCAGGATGGTACGGCAGCTTCCACAGGCGAGAATAATTTGGAAGATACCGCAGCAACAGATGAGAATAGTACAGATTTAGAGGCAGGTACAGCAGTAGAAGCACAGATTAAGGGTACAGATGCAGATAATGATTTGGCTGTTATCGCAGTAAAAATAGCAGATATTCCGGCAGATGTATTAAGCCAGATTAAAGTGGCTACCATTGGCAGTTCCGATGATATGATTATCGGTGAGCAGGTTGTTGCGATTGGTAATGCGTTAGGATACGGACAGTCAGTAACAAGCGGTTATGTCAGTGCATTAAATAAAAGAGTAAGCTCTGACAATATTGACAGTACCTTTATTCAGACAGATGCAGCCATTAACCCCGGAAACAGCGGCGGCGCTCTTTTGAATATGAAAGGTGAGCTGGTTGGAATTAACTCCTCTAAAATTGCTTCCAATGAAGTAGAAGGTATGGGCTTTGCAATACCGATTTCCAGAGCCGAGCCGATTTTAGATAACTTGATGAGTAAGAAGACAAGAAGCAAAGTAGAAGATGAAAATAAAGCCGCTTACCTTGGAATTACCTGTAAAAATGTGACAGCAGAGGCATCTCAAATGTACAACATGCCAACAGGTGTATTTGTAGACAGTGTGGTAGAAGACGGACCGGCAGAAGAAGCAGGAATTCAGGCAGGCGATATTATCCGTAAAATTGACGGAACAAGCATAAGCACAAACGAAGGTTTGATTGAGCAGCTTCAGTATTATGAAGCCGGAGAAGAAATTGATTTCGTAGTTTCAAGAGCAAACGGCGGAGAATATAAAGAAGAAACCATTACCGTAGAATTGGGTGCGAAAAAGGATGCACCATCCACATCAGGAAATCCAATCTTAGGTAATCGTTAATTATAAAGAAGGGAAGTTGTTGTTTTAGGCGCAGCTTCCTTTTCCTTTATAAAAAGTTTACTTGTAGCAAAAACTAATTTGTGATAAGATACCCACAAGTGGTTTAAGCTGAGGAAAACAGAAAGAAAGCAGGAAAGAGATATGTCAGATGATAAAGAATATTTAAAGACAAATAATCCATCTGAAGAAACAGATGAGAAGGAAAATAAGGACCAATATGAAAAAATCTGTTTTATGTGCAGAAGACCGGAAAGCAAAGCAGGGAAGATGATAGACCTTCCAAATGATATTCATATTTGTACAGATTGTATGCAGAGAAGCTTTGATACCATGAATAACAGCAATATCAATTATGATGAGCTGATGCGTAATATGCCGAATATCAGTATGATTGATTTAAGTTCTCTGCAAAATCAAATTCCAAACAGACAAAAGGTAAAGAAAAAACAGGAAGCGCCAAAAGAAAAGGTAGCTCCAAAGGTTTTTGACATAAAGAGTATTCCGGCGCCTCATAAAATTAAGGCGAGTCTGGATGAGTATGTGATTGGACAGGAAAAGGCAAAAAAAGTAATGTCCGTAGCTGTTTACAACCATTATAAACGTGTTTTTGCGGATATGAACGATGATATTGAAATCGAGAAATCCAATATGCTGATGATTGGACCGACAGGAAGTGGAAAAACATATCTTGTAAAAACGCTGGCAAGACTTTTGGATGTGCCTCTTGCCATTACCGACGCAACTTCTTTGACAGAAGCCGGTTATATCGGTGATGACATTGAAAGCGTGGTAAGTAAGCTTTTGGCAGCAGCAGACAATGATGTGGAAAGAGCGGAGCATGGAATTATTTTTATCGATGAAATTGATAAAATTGCCAAGAAAAAGAATACAAATCAGAGAGACGTAAGCGGCGAGGCAGTACAGCAGGGAATGTTAAAACTTCTGGAGGGCAGTGAAATTGAAGTTCCTGTGGGAGCAAACAGTAAAAACGCTATGGTTCCTCTTACAACAGTGAATACAAAGAATATTTTATTCATCTGCGGAGGCGCTTTCCCTGATTTGGAAGAAATTATCAAAGAACGTCTGAATAAAACCGCATCCATTGGTTTTCAGGCTGATTTAAAAGATAAATACGACCATGATAATACCCTTCTGGAAAAAGTAACTGTGGATGATATTAAAAAATTCGGTATGATACCGGAATTTTTGGGACGTCTTCCGATTATCTTTACTTTAACGGGATTAAACAGAGATATGCTGGTGGAAATTTTAAAAGAGCCGAAAAATGCGATTTTAAAACAATACCAGAAGCTTTTGGCGTTGGATGAAGTAAAATTGGAATTTGAAGACGGCGCACTGGAAGCCATTGCCGATATGGCGCTGGAGAAACATACAGGAGCCAGAGCTCTTCGTGCTATTTTGGAAGAATATATGCTGGATATTATGTATGAAATTCCAAAGGATGACAGCATCGGAGAAGTGATTATTACAAAAGAATATATTGAGCATACAGGCGGTCCGAGAATTTTATTAAGAGGTCAGGAAATGCCTATGCTGGAAGCAAAATAAAAAAGCATATCATTAAGTAAATATCAGGAATATTTATATCTTTCATGCAGAACTGCATTTTAGAGAGAATAGACATTCCTGATATTGTTTAAAGATATGCTTTCACTTTTCTTATAAAATCCTGTAAAACAAAAAAAGATGCAGGAGATGGGACTTGAACCCACACGATATTGCTACCACAGGCACCTGAAGCCTGCGCGTCTGCCAATTCCGCCACCACAAGGTATATAATACATGATGTTATTCGAAATGTCAACAGTAAATTTGAAAAAAATTTAAGTTTTTTTATGAGAATATTCTACACAAGAGTATGAAAAAAAAGGTTGAAAATTACTATATGTTGTGATAAACTTTTAGCAATTTGGGAAAAAATAGGGCTTTACAAAAGAGCCGCTCAGAAAGGAAGACAGGTGAAAGCATGAAAGCATTTTTGATACTGGAAGACGGAACTGTTTTTACAGGAACCAGCATTGGTTCTAAAAAGGAAATCATCAGTGAAATTGTCTTTAATACATCTATGACAGGCTATTTAGAGGTGCTTACAGATCCTTCTTATGCAGGACAGGCAGTCTGTATGACCTATCCTTTAATCGGAAATTATGGTATTTGCCATGAAGATCAGGAGTCTTTAAGACCATGGCCGGATGGGTATATCGTTAGAGAATTATCTCGCATGCCAAGCAATTTCAGAAGTGAAGACACGATTCAGAACTTCTTAAAGCAATATGATATTCCGGGAATTGCAGGCATTGATACAAGAGCTCTGACGAAGCTGCTGAGAGAAAAAGGCACAATGAACGGAATGATTACAACAGATGCAGCTTATAAATTAGAAGAGATTATTCCAAGATTAAAGGCATACAACACAGGAAAAGTAGTGGAACGTGTAACCTGTGAAGAAAAAACAGTTTTAAAGGGAGAAGGTCCGAAGGTAGCTTTAATGGACTTTGGAGCCAAAGATAATATTGCAAAATCTTTAAATGAAAGAGGCTGCGAGGTAACTGTTTATCCTGCCTTCACAAAAGCAGAGGAAATTCTGAAAACAAATCCAGATGGAATTATGCTTTCTAACGGCCCTGGAGATCCGAAGGAATGTACTTCTATTATAGAAGAAATAAAAAAATTATATGACTCTGAAGTTCCTATTTTTGCTATTTGTCTGGGACATCAGCTCATGGCGCTTGCCACAGGAGCGGACACAAAGAAAATGAAATACGGACACAGAGGAGGAAATCACCCTGTAAAGGATTTGGAAACAGGAAGAGTATATATTTCCTCTCAGAACCATGGTTATGTAGTCGACACAGAGACCTTAAATCCGGAAATTGCTGTTCCGGCATTTATCAATGTTAACGATAAGACAAATGAAGGCTTAAAGTATACAGGAAAGAATATCTTTACCGTACAGTTCCATCCGGAAGCTTGTCCGGGACCACAGGACTCAGGCTATTTATTTGACAGATTTTTAAAAATGATGGAGGTGACCAAATAATGCCGAAAAATCCAGATATTAAAAAGGTATTGATGATAGGCTCCGGCCCGATTGTTATCGGACAGGCAGCAGAATTTGATTATGCAGGTACACAGGCATGCCGTTCCTTAAAAGAGGAAGGAATTGAGGTCGTTTTATTAAACTCCAATCCGGCTACGATTATGACGGACAAGGATATTGCAGATAAGGTTTATATTGAGCCTTTGACAGTGGAAGTGGTAGAGCAGCTCATTTTAAAGGAAAAACCGGACAGTGTGCTTCCGACTCTGGGCGGACAGGCCGGGCTGAACCTTGCTATGGAGCTGGAAGAAAGAGGTTTCTTAAAAGAGCATAATGTGCGTCTTATCGGAACAACCTCCGAAACCATTAAAAAGGCAGAAGACCGTCAGGAATTTAAGGACACTATGGAAAAAATCGGAGAGCCTATTGCAGCTTCTCTGGTAGTAAAGAATGTAGAAGACGGAATTGCGTTCAGTAATAAAATCGGTTATCCGGTAGTTCTTCGCCCTGCTTATACATTAGGAGGAAGCGGCGGCGGAATTGCCAATAACGAAGAAGAATTAGTAGAAATTCTGGAAAACGGACTTCGCCTGTCTCGTGTAGGAGAGGTACTGGTAGAACGTTGCATTGCAGGCTGGAAAGAAATTGAATACGAAGTAATGCGTGACAGTGCAGGAAACTGCATTACCGTATGTAATATGGAAAATCTCGACCCCGTAGGTGTACATACCGGAGACAGTATTGTAGTGGCACCTTCTCAGACCTTGGGTGACAAGGAATATCAGATGCTTCGTACTTCTGCTTTAAATATTATTACAGAGCTGGGAATTACAGGCGGATGTAATGTACAGTATGCTTTAAATCCTAACAGCTTTGAATATTGCGTAATTGAGGTAAACCCTCGTGTATCACGTTCTTCTGCGCTGGCATCTAAAGCTACGGGATATCCGATTGCAAAGGTAGCGGCAAAGATTGCCCTTGGATATACCTTAGATGAAATTAAAAATGCCATTACAGGAAAAACTTATGCCAGCTTTGAGCCAATGCTGGATTACTGTGTTGTAAAAATTCCTCGTCTGCCATTTGATAAATTTATCAGCGCTAAGAGAACATTGACAACACAGATGAAGGCAACCGGAGAGGTTATGAGCATCTGCAATAACTTTGAAGGCGCTTTAATGAAGGCAATCCGTTCACTGGAGCAGCATGTGGACAGTCTCATGTCTTATGATTTTACAGGGCTTTCCAAAGAGGATTTAATAGAGGAGCTTTGCATTGTAGATGACATGCGTATCTGGAGAATTGCCGAGGCAATCCGCAGAGGCGTTGATTACGAAACCATTCATAAGATTACGAAGATTGATAACTGGTTTATTGATAAAATTGCCATTCTTGTAGAAATGGAAGAGGAGCTTAGAAAGAAAGAGCTTACCGAAGACCTTTTAAGAGAAGCAAAGAGAATTGAGTTTCCGGATCATGTGATTGCAAAACTGGCAGGTAAAACAGAAGATGAAGTAAAAGCTCTGCGTAAAGAATACGGCATTACAGCAGCTTATAAAATGGTAGATACCTGTGCGGCAGAGTTTGAGGCAAGTACACCATATTATTATTCTGTTTACGGCGGCGAAAACGAAGCAGAAGGTAAAACAGACAAGAAAAAAGTATTGATTTTAGGCTCCGGTCCTATTCGTATCGGACAGGGTATAGAATTCGATTTCTGCTCCGTACACTGTACATGGGCATTTGAAAAAGAAGGCTACGAAACCATTATTATCAATAATAACCCTGAAACAGTAAGTACAGACTTTGATATTGCAGATAAGCTTTATTTTGAGCCGTTGACACCGGAAGATGTGGAAAATGTAGTAAATGTAGAAAAGCCGGATGGAGCAGTCGTACAGTTTGGTGGACAGACAGCAATTAAGCTGACAGAAGCTTTGATTAAAATGGGTGTGAAAATTCTGGGAACTTCTGCAGAAAATGTAGATGCTGCCGAGGACAGAGAGCTGTTTGACGGTATTTTGGAGGAATGTCATATTCCAAGACCAAAGGGGCATACAGTATATACAGCAGAAGAAGCAAAGAAAGCTGCAAATGAGCTGGGATATCCTGTTTTAGTACGTCCTTCTTATGTATTAGGCGGACAGGGGATGCAGATTGCTATTAATGATGAAGATGTGGAAGAATATATTGGAATTATCAATCGTATTGCACAGGAACATCCAATTCTGGTAGATAAGTATTTACAGGGTAAGGAAATCGAGGTAGATGCAGTATGTGATGGAGAGGATATTTTAATTCCGGGAATTATGGAACATATCGAAAGAGCCGGTATTCATTCCGGAGACAGTATTTCTGTATATCCTGCAAGAACCATCAGTGAGACTGCGAAAAAGACTATTGAGGAATACACACGAAGACTGGCAAAATCTCTTCATGTGCTGGGAATGATTAATATTCAGTTCATTGTATGTGGTGAGGAAGTATATGTTATTGAAGTAAATCCACGTTCCAGCCGTACCGTACCGTATATCAGCAAGGTGACAGGTATTCCAATCGTTCCGTTAGCTGCAAAGGTGATTTTAGGGCATAAATTAAAGGACTTAGGATATACACCGGGACTTCAGCCGGAAGCAAAATATTATGCAGTGAAAATGCCGGTATTCTCCTTTGAAAAAATCAGAGGTGCGGACATCAGTCTGGGACCTGAAATGAAATCCACAGGAGAATGTCTGGGAATTTCCGAAAGCTTTAATGAAGCTCTGTACAAAGCCTTTTTGGGAGCAGGCATCAATCTTCCAAAGCATAAAAATATGATTATCACCGTAAGAGATGAAGACAAACAGGATATTATTCCTATTGCAAAACGTTTCTCTGATTTGGGATATAAGATTTATGCCACAAGAAGCACTGCAAAAGTATTAAATGAAAACGGTGTGAAGGCAGTGAGAACTAATAAGATTGAGCAGCCGTCACCAAACCTGATGGACTTAATTCTGGGACATAAGATTGACCTTGTTATTGATACGCCGAGTCAGGGTGTGGATAAGGCAAAGGACGGATTTATTATCAGAAGAAATGCCATTGAAACAGGCGTAAATGTATTAACCGCATTAGATACGGCAGAGGCACTGGTAACCAGTCTGGAAAACACAGATATTCAAAAGCTGGAATTGATTGATATCGCAGCAATTTAAGAGGAGAAGGTATGGATATTTTAGAACTGTTAAAGGTTGTTTTTTTAGGAATTGTAGAGGGTATTACAGAATGGCTTCCTATCAGTAGTACCGGACATTTAATTCTGGTAGAAGAATTTGTAAAGCTGGATGTAAGTAAAGCATTCTGGGAAATGTTTATGGTAGTCATTCAGTTAGGTGCAATTCTGGCGGTAGTTGTCTTATATTGGAAAGATATTTGGCCATTCCGAAATAAGAAACCAAAGCATGAAAATGTGACAAAAGTAGAAAAGGCAGCAGGAACTTTATGTCGTTTTGTCAAAATCGATAAGATGATTATGTGGCTGAAGATTATGGTATCCTGTCTTCCTGCAATTTTAATCGGTCTTCCTTTTGATGACTTTATTGAAAAGAAGTTCAATAACTGGTTTGTAGTAGCAGTTATGTTGATTGTATATGGTGTTCTCTTTTTAGTAGTGGAGGACTACAATGAAAAGAGAACAGTGAAAATTCATTCTATTGCAGATATTACATGGAAAACAGCGCTGCTGATTGGAATTTTTCAGGTATTGGCATTAATTCCGGGAACTTCTCGTTCCGGTGCGACCATTATCGGTGGAATTCTTCTGGGAGCGTCCAGAACAGTGGCAGCAGAATATACCTTTTTCCTTGCAATCCCTGTTATGTTTGGTGCAAGTCTTTTAAAAATTGTAAAATTTGGATTTGACTTTACTTCTTGGGAACTTACAATTTTAGGTGTAGGAACAGTTGTATCTTTTGTGGTGTCTATTTTGGCAATTAAATTCCTTATGGGATATATCAAAAAACACGATTTTAAAGCTTTTGGCTGGTACCGAATTGTATTAGGTATTATCGTAATGCTGTTCTTTACAATATTCAGATAATGAAAAGGGGCTGTCGCAATGCGTCAGCCTCTTGTTTCTAATTTTATGGGACATTGAGAAAGGAACGAAAGAATTAAGATGGAGAACGAGGATAAAAAGGTTTTGGACTTGTCTATGGAAGCCGGCAGGATTTTATTGGATGCAGGGGCAGAAATTTTCAGGGTAGAAGAAACTATTAAACGCATTGCAATGGCATTTGGAATTGAAAAATGCAGCCCTTTTGTTATGAGTACCGGTATTTTTCTTACAGCCGAAAATGAAGAAGGAGAGATGTATGCCAGTGTAAAGCATATTCCTATTCAAGGGGCAAAACTTCATAGAATAGCGGCGGTAAATCAGCTTTCCAGAGAAATTGTAGAAGGAAAGTATACCATTGAGGAAGCTGAAAAAAAACTGGAAGAAATTAAAAAGGAACCGGGAAAATCAGATATTAGTAGGATGCTTGCATCGGGGGTAGGTTCCGGTGGTTTTTGTTATCTGTTAGGTGGACAGGCTATGGATATGCTTGCGGCATTTCTTTCAGGTTTTTTGTTATATGTGGTACTTCTTGCTTTTGAAAAACGAGAAAAGACTACATCAAAAATTGTGTTAAATATGATTGGGGGATTTTGTGTATCTCTTTTTGCTGTGATTTTTTATCGCATGGGACTTGGAAATGCACCGGGCAGTATTTTGGTAGGTTCTGTTATGCCCTTAGTTCCGGGCGTATCTCTGGTGAATGCTGTCCGTGATTTTGCAGAGGGAAATTACATCGGAGGCGGTGTCCGCTTTTTAGACGCTTTGATGGTGGCTCTTGGAATTGCGTTGGGAGTCAGTCTGATGCACGTGGTTTACTTTCGGATGACAGGAGGAAGCCTATTATGATTACAGATGCAGTTTTACAGTTTCTGGCAGCCTTTTTCGGCACGATTGCTTTTTCTGTTTTGTTTTCTGTACCGAAAGAGCATTATCCGCTGTGCGGTGTGATTGGGGGAACAGGATGGCTGATTTGCTGGGCGCTTATTCATGTGCTCCATGTAGGTGTTGTAGAAGCTAATTTTGTTGCAACGGTATTTATTACGCTGGCATCTCGAATTGGCAGTACCGTGCGAAAATGTCCGGTAACTTTGTTTTTAATTGCTGGAATTTTTCCGGAAGTACCGGGAATTGGGGTATATAGAACCATTTATTACAGTATGCTGGATAATCATGAAAAAGGGCTTTATTACGGAAGGGAAACCTTGGGAATAGCCATTGCAATGGTATTGGGAATTATTCTGGTGTTTGAAATTCCTCAGAAAACCATTAATAGGTTATTTGGAGATAAAGCGCTATATGGAAGGAAATAAAAAGACGATTACCTATTACAAATCAAAAATTATAGATACATTTACGCTCAGTCTGCGCTCCCTTTGAGCCTGAGGTCTCAAAGCGTACTCGACAAATTCGCAAAATATATCTATAATTTTGATTATGCAGTAATGGGTAGTCGTCTTTTTTATTTTGAGAGAGTTTAATTTAAAATAATATCGTGCCATATTTACATTATAAAAAACCCTATGCTGTTACAATCGTGCCTGTTTTACCCAGATATCCGTCCTTTGCTTTTGCAATGGAGGTAATAATGGCTTTTCTGCCCGGTTTGGCTTCTACGAAGTCGATAGAAGCCTGAATTTTGGGCAGCATCGTGTAGTCTTCAAATTGCCCTTCTTCCATGTATTCTTTTAATTCGGCAGAAGTCACTTCGTGAAGTGCTTTTTCCTGTGTTGTTTCGTAATTTACAGAAACACAGTCTACGCTTGTTAAAATCAGGAGAATATCAGCGTCCAGTTCATCTGCCAGTTTTTCGCTGATTAAGTCTTTTTCAATGACTGCACTTGCTCCGGTAAGCTCTTCATTCTGTTCTAAAACGGGAATTCCGCCTCCTCCGGCGGCAATGACAACCTGTCCTGCATCAAATAAGGTTTTGATTGCGTCAATTTCAATAATCTTGTCCGGCTTTGGGGCGGCTACAATTCTGCGATATCCCTGTTCTGTTTTGGTTACATAATTTCCCTTTTTCTCTTCTTGGAAAGCTTCTTCCTCTGTCAGCGTTCTTCCGATAACTTTTACCGGTTCATGAAAAGCATCGTCATAAGGGTCTACGGTAACCTGTGTTAAAACAGTGCTGACCGGTTTATAAATACCCCTGCGAAGAAGCTCTGCTCTTAAAGCGTTTTGGATATCATAACCAATGTAGCCCTGACTCATGGCAGAGCATACAGACATGGGAACGGCAGTAAAATCAGGATGTACCTTTCCAAATTCGTTCATGGCAGTGTGTATCATGCCAATCTGAGGTGCATTGCTGTGTGTAATTACCAGATTAAGTCCGCATTCAATTAAATCTGCTAAAATTTTAGCGGAAGATTTTGTGGCACATTTTTGCTCCGGAAGTGTTGTGCCGAGAGCTCTGTGTCCAAGCGCTACTACTACTTTCTTTTTGCCCATAAAATAAGTCCTTCTTTCCTATCGTTTATAGTTATAAACCATTATATCGGTTACGGAAAAGAAAAGCAACAGAAAAAACCCGATACAAAAGTATCGGGTCTTTCCAACTTGAGGGGGGAGATAGTGAGTGGTTTATCAACTATCCATGTTCCATTATAAGGACAAAATATGAGGAAATTATGTCGGTTTTATAAAAAAATTGAAAACTCTCTTAAGAAAAATTAAAAGAAGCTTATCCTAAATAAGATTTTAAAAGTAAAAAGGTATTTTTTACACCGTCTACGTGGCTTCGCTCATAGCCATGGGAGGCGTAGACACCTGCACCGATAAGCCCGTGACGCACATCATAGCCTGCCCGCAGAGCCGCTTCTGCATCCGAGCCATAATGAGGATAAACATCTACGGCAAAATCTGCGCCTGCATTTTTTGCAGCAGAAATTAAATCACTGACAAGCTGGTAATTATAAGGACCGCCGCTGTCCTTGGCACAGATAGATACCTGATGCTCTTTACAATTTAAGCCGTCTCCCACGCAACCCATATCAACCGATAAAACCTCTGTGACACCCGCAGGAATAGAAGCAGAGCCTCCATGTCCAACCTCCTCATATACGGTGAAATGCTGATAGAGCTTTCTTTTTGGACAAATTCGGTTATCCTTTAAATATTTGGCATAGCCCATTAAAATAGCTGCACTTAATTTATCATCCAGAAAACGGCTTTTGATAAATCCGCTTTTGGTAATGGTTGTGCGTGGGCAGAAGCAAACAATATCCCCTGTCATAATACCCAGCGCTTCGGTGTCTGCTTTTGAGAAAACCTTTTCGTCAGGGACAATTTCCATGACATCAAAACTTCTGGAAGTTTCATCGTATTTTCCGTTTACATGAATGGAAGCATTGCAAAGCTGGCACGTACCTTCATAAGCGCCGGAAAAACGTGTGATAATTTTACAGTTTTCTCCTTCTGCATTATTAGCATTCATACCTCCCAGTGGAGAAATGGCAAGTCTGCCATTTGCTTTTACCTCTGTAACAATCGCACCCAGAGTATCCACATGAGCTTCCAGAAAAACAGCATTATCAGCATTTTTTCCGCCTAAATCTACTAAAACACCGCCTTTTACGGTTTGTGTTGGCAGATAGCCCATTGCCTTATATTCATCCATGAGATAATCGGTTACATTTTTTGTATAGCCGGTGGGGCTGTCAATGGATAGTAATTTTTGTAATTGTTCTAAAATATAATCTGTGTATTTTTCCATGGTTTTCAATCCTCCTGTTTTTCCCATTGTAGCTTTTTCGTTATGTTACGTCAAGAAAAAGAAAATTGTAGTAGAAAAATTCATTCATTCCATATATAATAGAAATAGTATGGACATATTAAGGACAAGGAGGAATATAACCCATGTATGATATGAAAATTTCAAATTCTGTTGTTTATATTGGAGTGAATGATAAAACCATTGATTTGTTTGAAAGTCAGTATAAGGTACCAAATGGAGTTTCTTACAATTCTTATGTGATTTTAGATGAAAAAGTAGCCGTTATGGATACGGTGGATAAACGTGTCACAGAACAGTGGCTGGAAAACTTATCTCAGGCGTTAAATGGTCGTGGTGTAGATTATCTTGTAGTTTCTCACTTAGAGCCGGATCATGCGTCTAATATTCAAAAATTAGCTGAATTATATCCAAATATGAAAATTGTAGGAAATGCAAAAATCTTTTCTATGCTGCCACAGTTCTTTACAATGGATTTTTCAGATAGAAGTGTTGTAGTAAAAGAAGGAGATACTTTAAGCCTTGGAAGTCACACATTGCAGTTTTTTATGGCGCCAATGGTTCACTGGCCAGAGGTTATGGTAGAGTATGAACAGTCTGAAAAAATTCTGTTTTCAGCAGATGGATTTGGAAAATTTGGTGCTCTTGATGTGGAAGAAGATTGGACAGATGAGGCAAGAAGATATTTTATTAATATTGTAGGCAAATACGGTACACAGGTACAGAACTTATTGAAGAAGGCAGCAACTCTGGATATTCAGACTATTTGCCCTCTGCATGGTCCTGTTTTAAAAGAAAATTTAGGATATTATATTGACAAATATCTTACATGGAGCAGTTATGAGCCGGAAGAAGAAGGTGTGGTAATTGCTTACGCATCCATTCACGGAAATACAGCAAAAGCAGCTGAAAAGATGGCTGAAATTTTAAAAGAAAAAGGTGCAAAGGCAGTTCGCAGTTTTGATTTAGCGAGAGATGATATGGCAGAGGCAGTATCAGAAGCATTTCGTTATGACAAGTTAATCCTTATGTCTCCAACTTATGACGGAGCATTGTTCCCTTGTATGGAAGACTTTTTGTACCATTTAAAAGTAAAAACTTATAAAAAGAGAACAGTAGGTATCGTGGAAAATGGTTCATGGGCGCCTATGGCTGGAAAACTGATGAAAGCTTATCTGGAAACATTGAAAGATATTCAGATTTGTGAGCCGGTTGTCAGTATTAAATCTGTAATGAAAGAAGCTGATGAAAAAAATCTGGAAACATTGGCTGAGGCTTTATTAGGATAAGAAATCGAAAAATCTGTGGAGATGAAACTACAAAAGACAGGAGGGCTTTTCCATGAAGTGTCCATTTTGTGGTCAGGAAAATACAAGAGTCATTGATTCAAGACCTGTACCGGATAATAATTCTATAAGACGAAGACGTCAGTGTGATGAATGTGGGAAGCGTTTTACAACGTATGAAAAAATTGAAACTATTCCTCTGGTGGTAATAAAGAAAGATCAGAGCAGAGAGCAGTATGACCGTTCTAAAATTCAGGGAGGAGTTACACGCGCCTGCTATAAAAGACCAATTTCTGTAAAAAAAATAGAAGAACTAATTGATGACATTGAAACAGAAATTTTCAATAAGGAAGAACGGGAAATCCCAAGCACACTTATAGGGGAAATTGTTATGGACAAGCTCAAAGAGCTGGATGCAGTGGCTTATGTTCGATTTGCGTCTGTATATAGGGAATTCAAAGATATTGATACCTTCATGGATGAATTGAAGAAAATGATGAATTAAAAAAGGGAGTTGTTGCCTTAGACACTATCCGGAAATATTTATACACTTTTGGCGAATTTGTCGAGCACGCTTTGAGATTACAAGCTCAAAGTGAGCACAGACTGAGCATAAAATGTATAAATATTTGGGATATGAATTTAATGCGACAACTCCTTTGATTTATATTGTCTTACATTAAAAATTCAATGAGATTTTCGTAAATATCCTGACTTTTTTCTTTCCAATTCATGCAGACAGCAGCAGCAGATTCCTCTGTGGGAACGGCAATGGTTAAGTCTACGATAGAAAAATCATTTTTTTTCAGGCGGCACCGTACATGGTAACCTTCTATTTCACTTTTATAATAATCTGCAACAGCAGATAATTCTTCTCTCATCTGAATAATATTTTCTTTGAAAAAAGTAGAAATATCAGATTTAATTCCATCAGAAATCTGGTCTTCAAAGTAGGAAAGAGTCTGTTTACCCTGAGCAGTAATTTCAAAGTAAGAAGAATTTCGGATAGTTTTTGATTCAATCAGTTCTGAGTCAATGAGTTCCGAAATTGCCTGCTGCAGATGAAAATAGGTGGTATAGCCTTTATCCAGTATAAAACCGGAAATCTGAGCATTTGTGAGTGGAAAATCTACTTTTTCCAACATATATAGAATAATTAGTTTATAGAGTGTAAGTGGCTCTGACATGACTTAATCCTCCTTATTTTCTATTGGTTTATATTTTTTCCCTTGAAAAGAATGCTGAAGTTTACATTCACGATGGAGCGTATTTAAAACAGTTCGTTTGGCGCTGCTCCACAAAGGAGCAATGAGTAAATCCTTTGGCCCATCACCGGTGAGGCGATGAATGACAATTTCAGGATTAAGATGCTCCAGGCAGTCAATCACAAGATCTAAATATTCTTCCATAGTGTATACTTGAAATTTTCCTGCCAGATAATCGTCTGCTAAATCGGTCCCTTTTAACACATGAAGAAGCTGCAATTTAATTCCCTGAATATCTTGATGATTAAGATATTCTATAGTAGACAAAATATCGTTTCTATTTTCACCAGGAAGTCCTAAAATAGTATGTACAATCACATCCAGATTTCTCTTGCGAAGTTCTGAAACAGCTTGTTCAAAGCAGGAAAGGGGATAGCCACGGCGAATATATTGGGCAGTGGTTTCGTGAATGGTTTGAAGCCCTAATTCTACCCACACAGGCTTTTTTTGATTTAATTCATCCAGAAGTTGTAAAATGTCCTTGTCCAGACAATCCGGTCTGGTTCCAATAGAAACTGCTACAATATCAGGGTGAGAAATTGCTTCTGTATAAATTTTTCGCAAGTAATCCACAGGGGCATAAGTATTGGTATAGGCTTGAAAATAAGCAATAAATTTTGCCACACCCCGTTTTTGTCGAATAGAAGATGCTTGTTTTTCAATCTGTTGTGTAATGGAGTCCTGTCGATTTCCGGCAAAATCTCCGGAACCACCTGCGCTGCAGAAAATACAGCCACGATTGCCAAGAGTTCCGTCACGGTTAGGACAAGTCATCCCTCCGTTTAAAGCAACTTTATATATTTTTTCCCCAAATCTCTCTTTTAGCATATAATCAAAAGAATGATAAGGTTTTCCATTCCAGTTTTCCATAAGAAATCCTTCCTTTTTTTCTTCTGTCTATATCATACCATTGGAAAAATTCTTTTACAAGAGAAAGAATAAGACAGAAATCGAGTCTGAGACATACCCATATCATTGACAAAGCTTTTCTGTTTGTGTTAATGTGGACTTAAATAAATTGGAAAGACAATAGGAATAATACGTATGAAAAGAAATATCAAAAAAGTTATATGTATATTGTGCAGTATGACAGTGTTATTGACAGGTCTTAGCGGATGTAAGGTAGAAAAAGAAAAAGCCAGACCAATAGAAAACGGAACGTTAAAAGTGGGTATGAATTTACAGATTGATAAAATGTGCTATGTATCTTCTGAAAGCAGTATGCCGGAAGGTTTTGAGGTGGAAATAGCACAGAAAATTGCAGATAAGTTAGAATTAAATCTGGAGATTGTAGATACATCAGAAAAAAATCTTTTAAAATCTTTGGATGCAGAATTATATGATTGTGTTATATCTGCAGTAGGACTTGCAGATTGGAATAAAAGTCACTATTCTTATACAGATGCTTATGCAGATATTACAGAGGTAAAAGATGTAATAGGAACAAATACAGCAGATACGAAGATTGCGATTTTTACTAAGAAAGGAAATCCTATGGCTGAGGAAATTAATAAAAGGCTAGTTGAGCTTAGGAAAGACGGAAGCATTGAAGCAATTTCGAAAAAATATTTTGAAAAGGATATCAGTATTCCGATTCAATAAAGAAAAATGCGAGAGGAAACAGGAAAAATATGCCTGAAAAATCCTCTCGTTTTTTGTATAAATTTACAGGTGTTTTTTCAAAAAAACAACTTGATTTTTCAGGAGTGTAATGGTAGCATAAATATATAGTTTAATGGCTAAACTAATTATAGTTATGCAGAAATTAACGGAATGTTTTTGAAATCAAAAGGTGAAAACCTTTCAGTAGAATAAAAATTTTCAGGAGGAAAAAAGTATGAATTTATCAAACATGCCAGAATTAAAATTAGGTATTGTTGCTGTAAGCCGTGATTGCTTCCCAATGTCTTTATCAGAAAACAGAAGAAAAGCAGTAGTAGAAGCTTACAAGAAAAACTTTAAGGGAGAAATTTTTGAATGTCTTACAGTAGTAGAAAGTGAAACAGATATGCTGAAAGCTGCTAAGGAAATGAGAGAGGCAGGATGCAACGCACAGGTTGTTTATCTTGGAAACTTTGGACCTGAGACAGAGGAGACTATGTTAGTAAAAGCTTTTCATGGTCCTTCTATGGTGGTGGCAGCAGCAGAAGAAGGAAACCTGGTACAGGGCAGAGGTGACGCTTACTGTGGTATGTTAAATGCCAGCTATAACTTAAAGCTGCGTAATTTAAAAGCTTATATTCCAGAATATCCTGTAGGAACAGCAGAAGAAGTAGCAGAGATGATAAATGAATTTGCTCCTATTGCAAGAGCTGTTGTTGCACTGAAAAATCTGAAAATCATCAGCTTTGGTCCAAGACCTGCAAACTTCCTTGCTTGTAATGCGCCGATTAAGAGACTGTATGATTTAGGTGTGGAAATTGAAGAAAATTCCGAGCTGGATTTATTTGAAGCTTTCAACAAACATGCAGATGACCCACGTATTCCTGATGTTGTAAAAGAGATGGAAGCAGAACTGGGTGAAGGAAATATGAAACCGGAAATTCTGCCTAAACTGGCACAGTATGAAATTACATTATTAGACTGGATAGAGGCACATAAGGGAAGCAGAAAATATGTAACACTTACAACAAAATGTTGGCCTGCATTCCAGACACAGTTTGGATTTGTTCCATGTTATGTAAATAGCCGTCTCACAGACAGAGGCATTCCTGTTTCCTGCGAAGTTGATATCTGGGGAACATTAAGTGAGTACATTGGGACAGTGATTAGTCAGGATACCGTAACATTACTGGATATTAATAATACAGTACCTGCGTATATTTATGATGAAGAAATCAAAAATAAATATAATTATACACAAAAAGATACTTTTATGGGATTTCACTGTGGAAATACTGCAGCAAGCAAGCTGACAGCATGTTCTATGAAATATCAGATGATTATGGCAAGAACTCTGCCGGAAGAAGTGACACAGGGAACTTTAGAGGGAGATATTATTCCTGGAGATATCACTTTCTATCGTTTACAGAGCACAGCTGACTGCAAGCTTCGTGCATATATTGCACAGGGAGAAGTGCTTCCGGTAGCAACACAGAGCTTTGGAGGAATTGGTATTTTTGCAATTCCTGAAATGGGACGTTTTTATCGTCATGTGCTGATTGAAAAGAATTATCCACACCATGGAGCAGTTGCTTTTGGTCATTACGGAAAAACATTGTTTGAAGTATTTAAGTTCTTAGGTGTAGAAGTTGATGAAATCAATTATAATCAGCCAAAGGGTGCTTTATACCCAACAGAAAATCCATTTGCATAAAATTTAGAAACATATAAAATTTGACATAATTACAGAGGCTGTCTTTCTATGGGCAGCCTTCATTGTTTCATAGGAAATGCGCGGAGATTGCACTACTGCGCAATCTTTTTATTTCATAGGAGGTTTATTATGTTATATATTGGAGTAGATTTAGGAACTTCAGCGGTAAAATTGCTTTTAATGAATGAAACAGGTAAAATAGAAAAGATTGTATCAAAAGAATATCCTTTACATTTTCCAAATCCGGGATGGTCTGAACAAAATCCAGAAGACTGGTGGAAACAGAGTTTAGAGGGAATGAAGGAATTGACTGCAGAATGTGATAAAAATCAGGTGGCAGGTATCAGCTTTGGAGGGCAGATGCATGGTCTTGTGATTTTGGATGAGAATGATGAAGTCATTCGCCCGGCAATTTTGTGGAATGATGGAAGAACTCAGAAACAAACAGAATACTTAAATCAGGTAATTGGAAAAGATAACTTATCTGCCTATACCGCTAATATTGCTTTTGCAGGTTTCACGGCTCCTAAAATTTTATGGGTGAAGGAAAACGAGCCGGAGAATTTTAAGAAAATCCGAAAAATCATGCTTCCGAAGGATTATCTGGCATATAAACTTTCCGGCATTCACTGCTGTGATATGTCTGATGCATCCGGAATGTTGCTCTTTGATGTAAAGAACAGATGCTGGTCAAGAGAAATGCTGGAAATCTGCGGGATTACAGAAGAACAAATGCCAAAATTATTTGAAAGCTATGAAACAGTAGGAACATTGAAGGATGAACTGGCATGCAAGCTTCAAATTCCAAACACCTGTAAAATTGTGGCAGGGGCAGGAGATAATGCGGCAGCAGCTGTAGGAACCGGAACGGTAGGTGACGGAAGATGTAACATTTCTCTGGGAACCAGCGGTACAATTTTTATTTCCAGTAAAGAATTTGGGGTGGACCCTAATAATGCTCTCCACGCATTTGCTCATGCAGACGGTAATTATCATTTAATGGGATGTATGTTAAGTGCGGCATCTTGTAACAAGTGGTGGATGGATGAAATTATTGGCACAAAGGATTACGGAAAAGAGCAGGCGGCAATTGACAAGCTGGGAGAAAATAAGGTATACTTTCTTCCGTATCTGATGGGAGAACGTTCTCCTCATAATAATCCTAATGCAAGAGGAACCTTTATCGGTCTTACCATGGATACAACAAGAGCTGATATGACGCAGGCTGTTTTAGAAGGAGTTGCTTTTGCAATTCGTGATTCTTTTGAAGTGGCAAAATCTTTGGGAATTAAAATTGAGAGAACAAAAATCTGTGGCGGCGGAGCCAAGAGTCCTCTTTGGAGAAGAATTATTGCTAATGTTTTGAATATTAAAGTAGATATTATCAAATCAGAAGAGGGACCTGCTTTAGGTGGCGCTATGCTGGCAGCCGTTGCCAATGGAGAATTTGCTTCTGTGGAGGAAGCGGCAGAAAAGATTGTAGAGATTATTGATACCATAGAGCCTGAACCGGAATTAGCTGCAAAATACGAAGAAAAATATCGTAAATTTGCAAAAATCTATCCGACAGTGAAGGACTTGTTTAAAGAAATTGTATAGAATTTTGCAAAAGACTGTAGCTTATGTTACAGTCTTTTTCTAAAACCAGAAAATGCAGGGAGGAAGATAAGATGAATTATGTATTAGATGTGCATACACATACCATTGCCAGCGGCCATGCCTATAATACCATGCGGGAAATGGCAAAAGCAGCATCAGAAAAGGGATTGGAGCTTTTAGGAATTACAGAGCATGCTATGGCAATGCCGGGAACATGTCATGAATATTATTTTCAAAATCTGAAAATGGTAGAACGGGAAATGTATGGAATAGAGCTCTTGCTGGGAAGCGAAGTGAATATTTTAGACAGCGTGGGAAACGTGGATTTAGAAGAAAACATTCGTAAAAAAATGGATATTATTATTGCAAGCCTTCATATTCCCTGCATGAAACCAGGAACAAGAGAAGAAAATACTCAGGCATATATTGAAGTTATGAAAAAACCGTATATTGATATCATTGGTCATCCAGATGACGGAAGATATGCTGTGGACTATTTGGCATTGGTACAGGCTGCGAAAGAGTATGGAATTCTTCTTGAAGTAAACAATAATTCTCTGGACCCCCGCTGCACTCGGCAGGGAGGAAAAGAAAATGTGAAAACTATGTTGAAATATTGTATGGAATATCAGGTGCCTGTTATAGTGAATAGTGATGCACATACGGATACTTTAGTAGGATTTCATAAGTATGCTCAGGAAATTTTTGACGAAATTTCTTTTCCGGAGACATTGGTAGTAAACCGAAGCACCTGTGAATTAAAAAAATACGTCAATAAATATAAAAATTTATAAAAAATTGATGTCTTTTCTTTACTTTAAAAATTTACTGTGCTAATATATATAGGAGGAATGGGGCGTAGACTACAAATGTAAGGAGAACTAAAGTATGAGTAAAAAAATTCACACAGAGGCTGTTGATTCACTGTTTGATGCAATTTTAAGTTTAAAAAACAGAGAAGAATGTTATCTGTTTTTTGAAGATGTTTGTACTGTGAATGAAATTTTATCTTTATCTCAGCGTTTTGAAGTGGCGAAAATGCTGAAAGAAAAGAGAACTTATCTGGAAATTTCAGAAAAGACAGGGGCATCTACAGCAACAATCAGTCGTGTTAATAGAAGTCTGAACTATGGAAATGACGGATATGACATGGTATTTGAAAGAGTAGAAGAAAAATAAAAGAAAAGGCTGCAATATTCGTAATTCTATTTACAGAAATACGGATGTTGCAGCTTTTTATATATGGGATATAGAAAATTATTCTTGAGTTTTTGGGGACTCTTGTGTTGCCATTTGGTCAATGAGATTTTCAATGACCTGTTTTTTTACATAAACATCAAAGCTTAACATACAAATAAAGGCAAATTTTTGAAGAAAATCCTGTTCTTTTTCATCGGCATTAGAGAAAGAAGAACGGGCTTTGTTGAATTTTTTTGTAACATCCTTTATCAATGGCTCAATCTGTTCTAACTCCAAATCCATAATTTCCTGATATACTTCTTGCAATTTCAAACTGCCGTTTCCCGGAAAAAATTCCTCTGCAATAGGTCCTAAAAGAACTTGTATGTCATTGATGGACATAATATTTTTAAAATAATAAATAAATGTCAGCATTAAAATATGCTCACGAGAATATTTTTTCTTTACAGGAGGGGGCAGTAAATGATTTTTGGCGTAATTATTAATCATGGTTTTGGTTAATACTTTATCTTCAGGATGACGCTTGGAAGAAGATAAGTGGTTTTCCATGAATGTTGTAACCTGATCCATATATAAATCAATGCCAGGGATTTCATCTGGTTTGATGTAGTCAATCCGTGAAATGCTGGCTAATATGCTGTTTAAAATATCTTTTGTGTCTATTGTCATGTTATCACCTCTACTCCTTATTATATGGTTTTGAATACTATTTGTAAAGACCGGATTTTAGAATTGACGAAGAAATCTGTTTCATATATTTTTATGCTTGCGTTGTTAAAAAAGGATATGTTATATTAGAAGAACAAATGTTTTGATAGTAGCAGGAGTTTAGATGGAGGATAATGAACAATGAGTATCTATGATACACTGAATACAGAGCAAAGAGAGGCTGTTTTCCATACAGAAGGACCTGTGCTTATTCTGGCAGGAGCGGGTTCAGGAAAGACAAGAGTTCTTACACATAGAATTGCTTATTTAATAGAAGAAAAAGGTATAAATCCATGGAACATTATGGCAATTACCTTTACGAATAAAGCGGCAGGAGAAATGCGTGAGAGGGTGGATAAAATCGTTGGATTTGGTGCAGAAAGCATTTGGGTATCTACTTTCCATTCCAGCTGTGTGCGAATGCTTCGCCGTTTTATTGACCGTCTGGGATATGATACAAATTTTACTATTTACGATGCAGATGACCAGAAGACCTTAATGAAGGATATTTGTAAACGTCTTGATATTGATACGAAGGTCTATAAAGAAAAGGCGATTTTGGCAGCAATTTCTTCAGCAAAAGATGAGCTTATTAGTCCGGAAGAATATGAATTACAAAATATATCAGATTTTTCCAAGAAGAAAATTATTTTAGCATACAAGGAATATCAAAAAGAACTGAAAAAAAATAATGCACTGGATTTTGATGATTTAATTGTAAAAACCGTAGAACTTTTTCAGTCCTGTCCTGACGTGCTGGAATATTTTCAGGAGCGTTTTCGTTATATTATGGTGGATGAGTATCAGGATACCAATACAGCACAGTTTAAATTTGTAAGTTTATTGGCAAGTAAATATCAAAATCTTTGTGTAGTAGGTGATGATGACCAGTCTATTTACAAATTCAGAGGAGCAAATATCGGAAATATTTTAGGATTTGAAAAAGTATTTTCTAATGCAAAGGTAATTCGTCTGGAGCAGAATTATCGTTCAACACAGAATATTTTGAATGCAGCAAATCAGGTTATCCAAAATAATATGGAACGAAAGAGAAAAACTCTCTGGACAGAGAATGAAGAAGGCGAAAAGCTTCATTTCAGACAGTTTATGAATGCTTATGAAGAAGCAGAATATGTGGTAGGAGAAATCAGTAAAAAGGTACGGGAAGGGAAGGGTGAGTATCGTGACTTTGCTGTGCTGTACAGAACAAATGCCCAGTCTCGTCTTTTTGAAGAAAAACTTTTGATGGCAAATATTCCGTATAAATTAGTAGGCGGTGTAAATTTCTATGCCAGAAAGGAAATTAAGGATTTACTTGCATACTTAAAAACAGTAGATAATGCAAAAGACGATTTGGCAGTCAGAAGAATTATCAATGTGCCCAAAAGAGGAATTGGTGCAACGACTTTAAGCCGTGTGCAGGATTATGCCAGCGAAAGAGGAATGGGATTTTATGATGCACTTCGAGAGGCAGAACAAATTCCATCTATTGGAAGAGCAGCTGTAAAAGTAGAGCCTTTTGTTACTTTTATTCAAACGTTGAGAAGTAAGCAGGAATTTCTTTCACCTTCTGAGCTTTTAAAGGATATTATAGAAAGTACAGGGTATGTAGAAGAATTGCGAAACGAAGGCACAGATGAGGCAGAGGCTCGAATTGAAAATATTGACGAGTTGATTACAAAAGTAGTTTCCTATGAGGAAGAAAACGAAGCTCCTACTTTGTCCGGATTTTTAGAGGAAGTAGCGCTGGTGGCAGATATTGACTCGGTGGATGGTGATGATAATCAGGTACTTTTAATGACCTTGCACAGTGCGAAAGGATTGGAATTTCCTTATGTGTACCTTGCGGGGATGGAAGATGGTATCTTTCCAAGCTATATGACAATTACAGCAGATGATCCTACGGAAATTGAAGAAGAACGACGCCTTTGCTATGTGGGAATTACAAGAGCCATGAAGGAACTAACTCTTTCCTGTGCACAGCAGAGAATGATCAGAGGGGAAACACAGTATAATAAGGTGTCCAGATTTATTAAAGAAATTCCAAGAGAATTAGTGGAATTGGGCAGAGAATTTCCAGAGAAAAAGTTAAAAGAAATACCAATGCCAACATCTTATCAGCAGATGAAACAGGCATTTAAGCAACCTGCCTTTATTCCAAAGCAGTTTGAGGTGAAAAAAGCACAGGGACTGGACTATGTAGTAGGTGACACAGTAAAACATATTAAGTTTGGTGCAGGTGTGGTGACAGATATTACAGAAGGCGGCAGAGACTATGAGGTCACTGTGAATTTTGATAAAGTTGGTGTGAAAAAAATGTTTGCATCTTTTGCAAAATTAAAAAAAATTTAATGAGTTTTCAAAATTGAAAAACGCCCCTTGAAAATTTTAAGAAGGGATAGTAAAATTCAGATTACGGTGGTATAATAGAAGAAAAAGTTGAATAAACAGCAGCTTTCAAAAAGATTTTACAACAGCTTGTAAAAAGAGAGGACGGTGCAGTATATGAATCGTATTGAGGATTTAATCACAGCATTACAGAAGAAAGAGGAAGAAAAAAACAAAAATACGGTATTATGGGTATTGGCAATTATTGGTGCAGTAGCAGCAATCGCCGGAATTGCTTATGCAGTTTACCGCTTCTTTACACCGGATTATCTGGAAGATTTTGAAGAAGACTTTGATGATGATTTCGATGACTATTTTGAAGACGAAGATGAGGACGAAGAAGATAAATAGGAAAGAAATAGGAAGCTTCGGGAGACCGGAGCTTCTTTTATGTAATGGAAAATAGAAAGGAATTGTAATTTGAAAAAGGGAGAAATTTACGAAGGAATTATTGAAACAGTAGAGTTTCCAAATAAGGGAAAAGTGCAAGTAGAAGGAAAAACAGTTGTTGTGAAAAATGGCATTCCGGGACAGAAGGTTCGCTTCATGATTAATAAAAAGAAGGGAACACGTCTGGAAGGCAGACTTTTAGAAGTCTTGGATAAATCTCCTTTGGAAGTGAGAGAACCTGTATGCAGCATTTTTCCTGCCTGTGGAGGCTGTATGTATCAGACGATGTCTTATGAAGAACAGTTAAATATGAAGGCAGCACAGGTCAAAAAGTTAATTGATGAAGCAGTAATCAGAGGCGGACAGGTGGATATAGAAGGCAAACCGGATTATATTTTCGAGGGAATTAAAGGAAGTCCACAGGAATTTGCATATCGAAATAAAATGGAGTTTTCTTTTGGAGATGAATATAAAGACGGCCCCTTATCTTTAGGACTTCATAAAAAGGGAAGTACTTATGATGTGTTAAATGCTTGTGATTGCAAGTTAGTACATGAGGATATGACAAAAATTCTTACCTGTATTTTAGAATATTGCAGGGAAGAAGGATTTTCCTATTACCATAAAATGCAGCACACAGGATTTTTGCGCCATTTACTTTTACGCAGAGGAAATACAACAGGGGAAATTTTGGTAAATTTGGTAACTACAAGCGAAATAGAAACAGATTTTGCAGAGCTGCAAAAACGATTATTAGCATTGCCGCTGGAAGGAAAAATTGTAGGTTTCCTGCACATTATCAACAATTCTCTTTCTGACGTGGTAAGAAGTGACGAAACCAGAATTCTTTATGGACAAGACTATTTTTACGAAGAAATTTTAGGATTGAAGTTTAAGATTACGCCATTTTCCTTTTTCCAGCCTAATTCTTATGGGGCAGAGGTGCTTTACAAAACTGCCAGAGAATATATCGGTGATACAAAGGAAATGACAGTGTTTGACCTTTATAGCGGAACCGGTACAATTTCACAGATTATGGCCTCCGTGGCAAAAGAAGTTATCGGTGTGGAGATTGTGGAAGAGGCAGTAAAGGCAGCGGGAGAAAATGCACATTTGAATGGAATTGAAAATTGCAGATTTATTGCAGGGGATGTGCTGAAAGTGCTGGATGATATTCAGGAAAAGCCGGACTTTATTATATTAGACCCGCCAAGAGATGGAATTCATCCAAAGGCATTGCCGAAGATTATTGATTATGGTGTGGACAAGCTGGTGTATATTTCCTGTAAACCTACAAGTCTGGCAAGGGATTTGGAAATGTTTTTGGGAAGAGGATATCAGGTGGAGAAGGTTTGCTGTGTGGATCAATTTTGTCAGACGGTGCACGTGGAGACTGTGGTGTTGCTACAAAGACGAACTATGTAGAAATCCTTAATTTTAGGCACTTTTTCAAGCATATCGTCTTTACGAGCGAGGGCGATAAAATCAGAAATAAAGAGATAAAAAACTATATCAATGTTTCGGTAGTAGTTGATATAGAGTGTGGGAACACAAACAATTAAATACTAAAATTTAGGGGTACTTGTTAAAAAAGTATCCCTTTTTAATGATAGCGAATTGTATCAATACTTTTTTGCTACAGAATTTGTTGATATGTTTCCGCAAACAAACGGAGATATTTTGCTACATTTCATATTAGTCTGGATCGGTTCCCGAAAACTGACATCAATCAGGACGTATCGTGCCATGTTGAGACGGTGTGTTTGCTGAGTAGAGTGAAATAATTATTTGGCAAAAGGGTATAAATACGTTACAATATAAGGGAACTTTGCGATCTAAGGGGGGTAGGCAAAAACCTTGATTTTATGCGGAAAAGCGGAGTTTTGGCTTCGCTTTTTGAGACTTGAGACTATTATGTGATGATAATAAAAGAGTAAAATTAGAAAATAATTATTGGGAAGATGACATAAACGTTCCGCAGATTACAGCAGTTCGAGCAGTCTGGTATATTAGTGGAACAAGCAATCAGCATTCACTGTGTCTATTATAGAGTATATGTGAAACATAACTACGCATTCTATAGGACCAATATTATCAAAGGCTGGATTATGGATGATGAACGACTGAAACGCGGAACTTATCTGACAGAAAAAAATTTTGATGAACAGTTAGAACGTATCCGGGAGATATGCGCAAGTGAATGTTTTATCAAAAAATCACGGATATTTAAACGATCGCAATAGATTACGACAGAAATTCAGCGACTACAAAGAGATTCTACGCAACAGTACAGGATAAAATGCATTTTGCAGTTCATGGTCATACAGCTGCTGAATTAATTGTGGCAAGAGCTGAGCATACAAAAGAGGATATGGGGCTAACTACTTGGGCAGATGCTCCCGATGGCAAAATTAAGAAAAGCGATGTTACGATTGCTAAGAATTATTTGAGCCAGGACAAAATGAAGCAGCTGAACCGTATGGTTACGGCATATTTGGATTTTGCTGAAAATATGACGTTGAGACATATTCCTCTGACCATGCAGGATTGGGAAATAAGGCTTAACAATTTTATAAAACTGTTTGATTATGGAATTATTCAAGATAGATTGTTTATGTCTGATTACGATAAGTACCTATTAGAATTAGAAGAGAATACAAAAAAATAATTTGAGTGTAAGTTAATACAGTGTAACAAATTTAAAGAAAAGACAGCTAAGAATATTATATTTTGTCTAAAAAGTTACCAGATAACCATATCAATATAAAGAAAACATCAATACGAGGAGAAATCTAAATGAAAAAATGCAGAATTACAGTAAAGAGAAATTCCTGTTACAAAGACCTGATGGAACAATATGAGAATCCCATTTCTAATGCCTGTGACATGAAGGAAGGGCAGGTTTTTATCGCCAACGGCTGGAAGAAACCGGATAATTTTTGTGACAGTGCATGGGACAGTATCTCTCCTTTTGTCATGACACTGGCACACGGAGGAGAAAATTTTTATAATGGCTGGATGAAGAATAAAAAATCTGCAATGATTTCCTGCAATGATGGATTTCGTCCGGTGAGCTTTTTTATTGAAGCTTTGGAAGAAGATGCAGATTAAAAATACAATTTTTTTGCTAAAATACAGTCAGTTGCGTAATTGTAAAGCATAGTTGGTAGTATGCAACTGCAAAATTATGTATATTTTTCCTATCAAAAGTCTGTTAAGATGAAAAAGAAGGACTGTAAAGGAGGAAGAAGATGATATTAGCAGATAAAATTGTAAATTTGAGAAAAAGAGCAGGTTGGTCGCAAGAGGAGCTTGCAGAAAAAATGGGAGTCAGCCGTCAGTCAATATCAAAGTGGGAAGGTGCACAATCAGTTCCTGATATGAACAGAATTTTAAAACTTTCGGAAGTATTTTGTGTAAGTACGGATTATCTGCTTCGGGATGATATAGAAGAAGTGCCTTGCATAGTAAATCCTTTAGAAGAAGCTGAACCGCTAGAAGACAGTAAGGGAGAAACATTAATAAAAGTATCTCTGGAGACGGCAAATGAATATTTAGAGTATTGTAAAAAAAGTTCATTTTCTGTTGCAGCAGGAGTCATGCTTTGTATTCTATCGCCGATTTTATTAATATATTTGGCTGCGGCAGGAGAAATGAAAAAAATTCCTCTCACAGAAGATCAAGGGGCAATGGTAGGGCTGATTGTAATGTTTTGTATAGTGGCAGCTGCAGTGGTTATTTTTATTGTTAATGGACATAAAGGTGAGCCATACGAGTTTTTGGAAAAAGAACCTTTGGATACGGAATATGGAATTGATGGTATGGTTCGCAATAAAATGAAAAAATATGAAAAAGCACATATTATGGAATTTTCAACAGGTGTAGTGCTTTGTATTATTTCCTGTATTCCGATTTTTCTTGTACAGCTTTTTTATGGAGATGATGATTTTCTTTCTGTAATAGCGGTAGGTGTATTGCTTATGTTGGTGGCTATAGGAGTATTTTTTATAGTCAGAACATCGATTATTTGGGATGGATATCAGGCCTTGTTAGAAGAAGGAGATTATACAAGAATTGCAAAGCGGCGAGAAAAAAGTATTGGAAATATTTACTGGGCTATTGTTGTAGCATTATATCTTTTCATTAGTTTTGTCACTATGAAATGGGGTATTACCTGGGTGATTTGGCCGGTTGCCGGAATTTTATATAGTGTGGTGGCAGTAATCTATGGCAACTATTGCGTTGGAAAAGAAAAGAGGTAAAAATGAATATACAGATTTTGGGTACAAAGAAGTCCTTCGACTCTAAAAAAGCAGAGCGTTATTTTAAAGAACGTGGAATAAAATATCAATTTATTGACATGAAAGAAAAGGGTATGAGTAAAGGTGAACTACAATCTGTTTGTCAGGCAGTGGGTGGATTAGAATCTTTGGTTGATAAGGAATGTAAGGATAAAGATGCTCTGGCGCTGATTAAGTATATTGCAGAGGAAGACAGAATGGAAAAGATTCTGGAAAATCAGAAGGTAATAAAGCTTCCTGTTGTGAGAAACGGCAAACAGGCAACTGTGGGATATGTGCCGGATATATGGAAAAACTGGAAATAAGAAAATACATAAGAGGAAAAGAAAATGGTAAAATCGCTTGTAAAAGATATCTTCTTTTTAGCACAGAAATCAGAACCTGCCACAAAGGAAGATTTACATATAGGACAGGATCTTGAGGATACGTTGGCGGCAAACAGAGAACGTTGCGTAGGTATGGCTGCAAATATGATTGGAGTAAAGAAAAATATTATCATTATCAATATGGGATTTGTCGATGTGCTGATGTTTAATCCGGTGATTGTCAAAAAAGATACCCCTTATGAAACAGAAGAAGGGTGTCTGTCATTGGAAGGTGTAAGACCTGCGGTGCGTTTTCAGAATATTGAAGTAGAATATTATGATAAAAACTGGAAAAAGCAAAGACAGAAGCTGACAGGATGGACAGCACAGATTTGCCAGCATGAGATAGACCATTTAGATGGAATAATTATCTAGTGTAAAAAAAGCTTTTCATGTATAGTTCTTCTTTATTTTTGGAAAAATAAACTATTATTTTTCACGGAGGAACGTTATGAAAAGCTTTTTTTATGGATGGTATTTTAAGTGTCAGTCGGATACCCAAACATTTGCGGTAATACCGGCAATACATCAAGGAAAAAACGGAAGAACTTGTTCTATTCAGATAATTACAGATACAGAGGTTCAAAAAATTGCTTTTTCTTCAGAAAATTTTTGCAAAAGAAAGAAGAGCTTATTTATAGGAAAAAATCAATTTGGGCAGAAGGGTATTCGGTTGGATATAGATACAGAAGACTTGAAAATAAAGGGTGTATTGAAATTTCGTCAAATGTCACCTTTAAAATACAATATTATGGGGCCGTTTGTCTGTATGCCTTTTATGGAGTGCAGACATCAAGTATGGAGTATGAGACATCTTGTAAGTGGTAAGATTTCTGTAAATAAGAAAGAATACCTTTTTTCAGATGATTTGGGATATTGGGAGGGAGATGAAGGGTATTCTTTTCCTCATAAATATGTGTGGACACAGTGTTTTTTTAAAGAAGGTTCCATTATGTTAGCAGTAGCGGATATTCCAATGTTTGGGATACATTTTACGGGGATTATAGGTGTGGTTTTATGGGAAGGAAAAGAATATAGAATTGCAACTTATTTTGGGGCAAAGGCTTCTGAGATAAAAAACAGAACTGTGAAGGTGGTGCAGAGAGGACTGAAACTGGAGGCACAGCTCTTGGAAGATACAGGATACCAACTTCAAGCGCCTGTAAATGGAAGTATGGTAAGGCATATTCGAGAAAGCGTCACCTGTCATGCACACTATAAATTCGTGAAATCAGGGGTAACACTTTTTGATTTTGAAACAAAAACGGCTTCTTTCGAATATGAATATGGAAAATAGAAATAAACTATGATACAATATCCAGTGTTTTGACAGACAGAAGAAAGGAAATGAGAGGTGAACAAGTTGGCTTTGGATAAGAAGGAGAAAGCCATCGAGCTTCAGGGTATTACAAAAACATTTGGAAGTGTGGTTGCCAATGACCACATCAATCTTGAAGTTCGCAGAGGAGAAATTCTGGCATTGCTTGGAGAAAATGGTTCAGGAAAAACAACGTTGATGAATATGATTTCCGGTATTTATCATCCTGATGAGGGAACCATTAAAATCAACGGCAAAGAAGTAACCATCAATTCCCCAATCGATGCAGGAAAATTGGGGATTGGTATGATACATCAGCATTTTAAGCTGGTGGATGTTTTTTCAGCCATGGATAATGTTGCCATGGGAATGGAAGGGAAAAGAGTAAAGCCAAAAGAATTAAAGGAAAAATTGACAAAACTGACAGAAAAATACGGACTTGAAGTAGAGCCGGAGAAAAAAATATATAATATGTCAGTCAGTGAAAAACAGACAGTTGAAATTTTAAAAGTGCTGTATAGAAATGCAGATATTTTGATTTTAGATGAGCCTACTGCTGTACTTACACCACAGGAAACGAAAAAATTGTTCCGTATTTTGCGAAAAATGAAAGAACAGGGCAGCGCTATTATTATCATTACACACAAGCTGAATGAAGTTATGGAAATCAGTGACAGAGTTACAATTTTAAGAAAAGGACAGAGTGTGGAAACGGTAAATACCAGTGAAACCAACGAAAAACAGCTGACAGAGCTGATGGTAGGACGTCCGGTAACTCTGGAAATTCAAAGACCGCAGTGTGAAAATGTATTTACACGACTGAAAATTGTAGATTTGTCTGTAAAGGCAGCAGATGGAAACATGGCTGTAAAGGACTTAAATCTGGAAATTAAAGCTGGGGAAATACTGGGAGTTGCCGGTGTGGCAGGAAGCGGACAGAAAGAACTTTGCGAGAGTATTGCAGGACTTATTCCGGTGCAGGCAGGAGCAATTTTACATAACAAGGAAAATATTGTAGGAAAAACACCGAGAGAAATTGCAAATCTGGGTATCAGTCTGGGCTTTGTTCCAGAAGACCGTCTTGGTATGGGACTTGTAGCTTCTATGGGAATGGTAGACAATATTTTATTAAAAACTTACGATAAAACAAAGGGAATTTTCATAGACAGAAAGCCGGCAAGAAAGATGGCAGAAGACTTAGTAGAAAAACTAGGTGTAGTAACACCAAGTGTAGATACACCGGTTCGTCTTATGTCCGGTGGTAATGTGCAAAAAGTTCTTCTGGGAAGAGAAATTGAGTCCAATCCTTCTGTATTGGTAACAGCATATCCAGTACGTGGTTTAGATATCAATTCTTCTTATACTATTTATGATTTGTTAAATGAGCAGAAGAAAAAAGGTGTTGCAGTGCTGTTTATTGGTGAAGACTTAGACGTTCTTTTACAGATTTCTGACAGAATTATGGTTATGTGTCATGGAGAAGCAATTGGTGTTGTAGATGCCAAGAGCACAACAAAAGAAGAACTGGGCCTTATGATGGCTGGTAAGAAGAAGGGGGATGCATAAAATGGAAAATATGAAGAAAAAAGAGCCTCTCATTCGTATTGAAAAAAGAAGCGAGAGAACTCACAATCAGATTATGCGCCTTCGTTTGCTTTCTGTATTATTAGCTATTGTAGCAGGCGGTTTGTTCATCCTTTTTATTGGATATAATCCGTTTTCCGTATACGGAACCATTGTTTCGGGAGCGTTCCGCAGTACGATGGCATTTCAGGCTACCATTAAGCTTATGGTACCGCTCTTAATTCCGGCATTGGGTATTACTTTGGCGTTTAAAATGCGTTTCTGGAATATCGGTGCAGAAGGACAGATTATTATGGGAGCAATTTTTGCTACCTATTTTGCTCTGTTTTGCTGGGATTTTCCACACTGGCTTTTGATGATTTGCATGTTCCTTGCAGGCATGCTGGGTGGTGCATTATGGGGACTTATCCCTGCATTTTTCAAAGCCAAATTTAATACAAATGAAACATTATTTACTCTGATGCTGAATTATATTGCATTGTATTTAATCTCCTTTTTGCGTGACGGCCCGTGGCAGGACCCGAATTCTTCAGGATTTCCGAAAATTGCGAAATTCGGAGAAGCAGCGCAGCTTGATAAGATTTTCGGTGTTCATGCGGGCTGGCTGATTGGATTGATTTTAGTTGTAATTGTTTATATTTATCTGAAATATACAAAACAGGGATATGAAATCAGTGTAGTCGGAGAAAGCCGTGCAACTGCTAATTATGCAGGTATGAATTATAAGAAAATCGTACTTCGTACCATGGCGTTTTCAGGAGGTATCTGTGGTATTGCCGGTATGGTACAGGCAAGTGGTTCTGATTTGACACTGACAACTTCCGTAGCCGGCGGTGTAGGCTTTACAGCTATTATTGTAGCGTGGCTGGCACAGTTAAATCCGGTGGGTATTTTAGTGGTATCCTTCTTATTTGCAGTGCTGGAAAAAGGAAGTACCGTTATGCAGTCAGCCCATGGATTATCTGCATATTCTGCGGATGTTCTTCAGGGAATTATACTTTTCTTTGTACTTGGATGTGAATTTTTTGTACGCTATAAATTTGTCACACGTAAGAAGGGAGGAAAAGCATAATGGATTTTTTTGTAAACTTTTTTGTGGCCGCGGTATTGGCAGGAACTCCTATTTTATTCGGTATTGTAGGTGAAATTATCAATGAAAAAGCAGGACACTTAAATCTGGGTGTAGAAGGAATGATGTCTATAGGAGCTGTAGCCGGATTTGTAGTAGGTTATTGGACAGACAACTTGTTTTTCGCTCTTGTGGCAGCTTTTGTAGCAGGAATGCTTTCTGCTCTGATTTATGCAGTTCTTACAGTAACTTTCATGGCAGATCAGAATGTTACAGGTCTTACCCTTACTGTTTTTGGAATTGGATTTAGTAATTTTGTAGGAGATTTTGTAAGAGAAAAAAGTGGAAGCACATCTTTAAAGCTTCCGGGAAACATTTTGGAAAGCCTTGGCAAAGTAGAAATTCCGGTACTTACAGATATTCCGGTTATTGGAAAAATGTTTTTTAACTATAATATTTTTGTTTATATCGGAATTGTGGTTGCTATTTTAGCTGCTATTTATCTCCATAAAACAAAAGCAGGTTTAAATATCCGTGCTATTGGAGAAAATCCGGCAGCAGCAGATGCAGCAGGAATTCCGGTAACAAAATTGAAATACATTAATCTGATGCTGGGCGGTGGTATCTGTGCCATAGGAGGTGCATACTGTTCCATGATTATCTGTAATGGTGTATGGGTAACAAGCTGTGTAAATGGTTTGGGATGGATTGCAGTTGCTCTCGTTATTTTTGCTATGTGGGACCCAAATAAAGCAATTATTGCAGCAGTGGTATTCGGTGGATTTAGTGTATTGAAATACTATGTGCCACAGGTTATCCCAAGCTCTGTTTTCGATATGATACCGTTTATCATGACAATTTTAGTGCTGATTATTACTTCTATGCGTTCTTCAAAGGAGAATTCTCAGCCAAAATCCTGTGGTGTAAATTATTTCCGTGAAGAAAGATAGGGAATGTGATGTCTACAAAATCAAGACTTCTGGAACTTTTAGAACAGAATAGAGGGAAATATCTGTCAGGAAATGAGCTGGCAAAGATGTTGGATGTTTCCAGAACTGCTGTATGGAAAGGAATGAAAAGCCTGCAGCAGGAGGGATATTCCATTACAGCAGTAACCAACAAAGGATATCTGCTGGAAGAAGACAATAATATTTTGTCGGAGGAAGCGGTTCGGTTGCAACTTAAAAATACAGAGGTGCTGGTAGAGGTATGGAAAGAAATTGCGTCTACCAATCAGCGAATGAAACAGTTGGCAGTGGAAAAAAGGCTTCCCCACGGCTCTGTGGTGGTAGCTCAGCTACAAACAGAGGGAAAAGGAAGAAAGGGAAGAAAATTTTATTCGCCCAAAGATAGTGGGTTGTATTTGAGTGTTCTTCTATATCCCGAAAAAACAGCTCAGAAAAGCTTGGAAATTACAGCAGCAGCGGCTGTAGCTGTCTGCAAGGCTGTAGAAAATTGCTGTGGTGTTTCTCTGGGAATTAAATGGGTAAACGATTTATATTTGGAAAATAAAAAAGTATGTGGAATTCTCACAGAAGCAGTGACAGATTTTGAAACAGGAGATATTGAATTTGTAGTTGTGGGAATAGGATTGAATTTATATGAGCCCACAGGAGGATTTCCAAAAGAGTTGAAAGAAAAAGCAGGAGCAATTTTACCGGATGGACAGAAAGTTGATAAAAACAAACTGGTAGGTGAACTTGTGAATCAGTTGCTTTTGGAAACAGAAAAATCAGGAATTCCACAAGAATACATTAGCAGAAATATTGTTCCGGGGAAGAAAATCCAGATTATTTTTGGAGAAACCAAACGGGAAGTGATTGCCAAAGAAATACTTTCTGATGGAAAGCTGCTGGCAATTAATGAGAAAGATGAAGAAGAAATTTTTCCTTCGGGAGATGTTTCTGTAAGGTGGTAAATGAATATGGCTGTTGTAGGGAATATATAAGTTGTATGTTTCTTGCAACAGCTTTTTATGTAATAAAAAAATGTTCAAGTTTCTCTGAAGCATTAGAGGATATGGATATATGATATTTTGACGCTCACATTAGTTGATACGGGAACACATGCGGATTTGTTTAATATGTAAGAAATATATTTTGAAAATAATGGAAAGGGACTGGCGCAATAATTTGCAAGAAGCCCCTTTTGCCTTTATTTGCGTTTTTTTGAACGTAAAAATCCACGACAGAAAATCTGTACTGCCAGAATGCCGATAAAAACTCCTGTGCTGTCAATCAGCACATCTTTTTTGGAAGGCCCTCGACCTGCTACAAAGGATTGATGAAATTCATCTGTGCAGGCAAATCCCACGCAAAACAGTCCCGCTAACAGGAATAGGAGAAAACCTCTCACACCATATACATAGAGAGGAAAAGAAACACAAAGAGCCAGAATACAGTATTCTGTCATGTGAGCAAGCTTTCTTACAGGGTGTTCAATTCGGTCTGTATAGATTTGCTTTTCATTTTCTGTCAGATTTTTATTTAAAATCTTGTCTGCAACCGATACAATTTGATAACTGATTTCATGGCTGAGACTTCCAGACTCTGTACCGGTTTGACCGGAAAAGCTGAAAATCATATACATAACAGCAAGTGCCGGTAAAAAAGACAAAGGTTTGAGACAATAGATGACAAATTTTTTCATGAAAAAACTCCTTTCATAAAGATTTTAAAAGAGTATCACTTTTTTTCGGATTTGTAAAGTGCTGGTGAAAATGTGTGGAAAGAAGAAGTGGTTTCTGATAGAATGTTTATATGTTAGAATATGACGCTATACAGATTGGGCAAATGGGAGGGCTTTTATGAAATGGGAATTAGGAATTGCAAGATGTGGGCTTGCGTGCTGTTTGTGTTCCGAAAATATAAATTGTCAGGGGTGTAATTCAGGGCAATGTCCTGATAGAGAATGGTGTGAAAATAGGAAATGTTCAATAGAAAAAAACCAAACACATTGTTATCGTTGTAGTGAAAAGTGTAGAAAAGGTCTGCTATCAAAAATAAAGCCATACGGTTTTACCCTATTTGCAAAAAGATATGGAGAGAAAATGTTGTTAGATTGTTTGGAACGTAACGAGAAAAACGGCATTGTATATCACCGTGAAGGTATTAAAGGTGATTATGATGAATTTGATGATGTAGAAAAGTTAATTGACTTCATTAAAGATGGAAAACAGTAGGATGAGAAGGTTTTTCTATTGGAAGACAGAGGAATATAGAGTATAATTAATAGAAAAAACGTGGGAAGAAAGGAAAATTTCATGAGTTTAGCAGATGATTTATTTATCCGAATGTGTCAGGATATTTTGGAAAATGGCACAGATACCCAAGGGGAAAAGGTTAGACCAAAATGGGAAGACACAGGAGAATATGCATATACAATTAAGAGATTTGGCGTGGTAAACCGCTATGACTTACGGAAAGAATTTCCGGCATTGACACTGAGAAAGACAGCTTTAAAAACCTGTATGGATGAAATTCTTTGGATTTACCAGAGAAAATCCAATAATATCCATGATTTAAACGGACATATATGGGATGCATGGGCAGATGAAGATGGTTCTATCGGTACTTGTTACGGAGATGTGGTAGGAAGAAAATTTCTTTATAAAGGTGAAGAAACAGACCAGATGGATTATGTTTTAAAACAGCTGAAGGAAAATCCATACAGCAGAAGAATTATGACAAATCTATATCAGTTTGAATATCTTCACAGTGGCGCTTTAGATCCTTGTTGTTATAGTATGACCTATAATGTAACCAAAGAAAAAGACAGTGAAAAATTAGTGTTGAACGGAGTACTGAACCAGCGTTCACAGGATATTCTGGCAGCAAATAACTGGAACGTATGCCAGTATGCGATTTTGCTAATGATGGTTGCACAGGTAAATGATATGATACCGGGAGAATTGGTTCATGTCATTGCAGATGCTCATATTTATGACAGACATGTGCCGGTTATTCAAGAACTGATTAAGAGAGAGACATTTCCGGCGCCAAAAGTACGGTTAAATCCGGAAGTAAAAGATTTTTATCAGTTTACCACAGATGATTTAATTGTGGAAAATTATCAGGCAGGACCGCAGATTAAAGATATACCAATCGCAGTATAAGGAGGAATGGAAAATGAATTTAATTGTAGCAGTAGATAGAAATTGGGGAATAGGAAAGGACAATAAGCTTTTAGTAAGTATTCCTGCAGATATGAAGTTTTTCCGTACCACAACAACAGGAAAAGTAGTTATTTTAGGAAGAAAGACATTGGAAACATTTCCTAACGGACTTCCTTTGAAAAACAGAGTGAATATTGTACTTACACGAGATAAAAATTATAAAGTTAAAGATGCCATTGTTCTTCATAGTGTAGAAGAAGTTTTAGAAGAAATAAAAAAATATGATGCAGAAGACTTATATGTTATTGGTGGAGATAGTATTTATAAACAGTTTTTGCCATATTGTGATAAAGCTCATGTGACAAAAATTGATTTTGCTTATGAAGCAGATGCTTTTTTCCCTAATCTGGATGAGATGCCGGAGTGGAAGGTGACAGAAAGAAGCGAAGAGCAGACCTATTTTGATATTGAGTATGAATTTTTAACTTACGAGAAGAAATAGGAAGTATTTTAGATAAAGACTAAGAGATATCATATCAAGTATGCGTTTTGATATGATATCTCTTTTTTTGTCAGTACTGAATTTCCATCACCCGCAAAATTCCCGGAACTTCATAGTTTCTTTTTCCTGCACCTACGCCGATTTTGTTAATCTGAAAGGTTTCCGGCAGAGTAAAGGAAGTTGCAATGGCAGCGGCAATGGCAGCTCCGGTAGGTGTTACAAGCTCTCCCTGTACAGGCGCAATGGAAAGGGGAAGTTTATGTGCACATACAATATTGGAAGTAGCAGGAACGGGAATAGGAAGAATACCATGCTGACATCGGATTGTACCCTGCCCTTCTCTTAATACAGGCAGGAAAACTTCCTTATATCCCAGAAAATCCATGCAGATTGCAAAGGCAGCAATATCAACAATAGAGTCTACGGCTCCTACTTCGTGAAAATGTACCTGTTCTTTTGGGACACGATGAGCACGGGCTTCTCCTTCTGCAAGAATTTCAAAAATTTTAGAAGCCATGGCTTTTGCGCCTGCTGTCATACTGCTGTTTTCTAAAATAGAGAGAATGTCAGGCAAGCTTCGATGCTCATGGTGATGTGTATGAGTATTGTGTTGGTGTGCATCTTTATGCTCATGCTCTATATGGTTGTGTCCACAATCTTTGCCATGCAGGTATTCCATATCATGGTCATGGTTTTCGTGTTTTTTATCTAATAGAACGTTAAAGTCACAGGCGCAAATGCCTGATTTTTCCAGTTCTGAAATTTCAATTTTATATCCGGAAAGGTTTAAGCTGTCTAAGGTGTCTAAAAGCATTTTTTTATCCGCACCCAAATCAAGCAGAGCAGCTACGGACATATCTCCGCTGATTCCTGATGCACAATCAAAATAAAGTGCTTTTTTCATAATAAAGTCCTCCTGATGTTATTTTCGATTTTTTGGTGCTTTGCCGCAAGTATCTCTTTTGGCTATGTAATAAGGCAGTACAGTTTTTAAAGGAATACGATGTCCGCCGGTAATACGGTCAATAAGAATTTTTGCTGTCATTCTCCCCATTTCTTCTAAAGGTATGTGGACAGTAGTAAGCATAGGGGAAAGATATTGTGCTGTCTCAATATCATCTACACCAATAACAGAAATATCTTCGGGAATGCGGTATCCCTGCTCTCGAAAAGCACGGATTGCACCGATGGCAGTATTATCGTTTGCACAAAAAACAGCAGTAATATCTGCTTTTGATTTAATTAAATGGAGTGCTCCCTGATAACCACCTTCGTGGGAAAGCTTTACATTGGCAGCATTTCGCTGTGAAAAGGGTAATCCAAGCGTTTCCAAAGCACCTTTAAATGCAGTATAGCGGATTTCGTTATTTTGTTCTCCAATGTAACCGATTTTTGTGTGTCCTAATTCGTGGAGATAAGAAACGGCGCTAAAGGTAAGTTCTTTTCCATCGCATACAACTTGATCGTATTTATCATCCATGGGATTTAATCCGGCATAGATAATATGCTTATAATTTTTGGTGAAAAGTTTTAAAATACGTTCATCATATCGTCCTAAAATAACAGCTCCATCTACAGGGGAGTTGGCAATTCTAAGAGTTACATCCGGATTTTCTAAATCCAATGCGGTGAAAGAGTGTTTGATGAAAAAGTTGCTTTTAAAAGCCTCTTGTTCAATGGCCTTTGCAATATGGGAAAAGAAAAGATCGGAAACTGCAGAATCTCCCCTTGCATAAATACAGGCAATTGTGCGTGCAGGCACTTCTATAGAGGGAGTTGTTGGCCCAAGCTTTAAAGCGCGTGCAGTAGAATTAGGCGTATATCCGCTTTTTCTCACGATGTTCCAGATGCGTTCTTGTACTTCTGGACTGGCAGCTTTTGTGTTTTTTTGATTAATAACTCTGGAAACAGTAGAGATAGAAACATTAGCTTCTTTTGCGATTTCTTTTAGTGTCATATTAAAACCTCACAATACAATGGCAATATTATAGATATATTATAACTGAAATGACGAATAAAAACAATGGAATTTAGGATAACGTTTGCATAAATTGAGTAGAAAAAAACGCAATATTTAAGAAAGGTTTGTTGAAAATGAAAAATACTTATCGTATAATCTTAGATATGAAAGGATTGACAATGCAAAAACAAGGGAGGATTGTTTGAAATGACGAAACATGAGTATTATACTTACACAAAGGAGGAGCTTTTGAACAAAGGAGCGAAACTGCCAGTGATTGTAATGGAAGATAATGCAGCGGTATTTCAATCTATGGCAGAGGAAATGACAGAGGAAATTAAGAAAAATAATGCAGAAGGAAAGAAAACTGTATTTATTTGTCCGGTAGGTCCGGTAGGACAGTATCCTTATTTTGTAGAAATGGTAAATAAGGAAAAAATCAGTCTGAAAAATGTATGGTTTATCAATATGGATGAGTATCTGGATGATGATAAGAAATGGGTTCCGGAAACACATCCTCTGAGTTTCCGTGGATTTATGAACAGAACAGTATATAGCAAGATTGCTCCGGAATTAGTTATGCCGGAAGAACAGAGAGTATTTCCTGATCCGGAAAATGTAGAATATATTCCACAGTTGATTGAAAAACTGGGCGGTGTGGATATTTGCTTCGGCGGTATTGGTATTAACGGACATGTTGCTTTTAATGAAGCAGATGCGTCTTTAAGCAACGAAGAATTTCTGGCTCAGAAAACAAGAGTTTTAGATATTACAAAGGAAACAAGAACGGCAAATGCTATTGGAGATTTTAACGGAGCATTGGAAGATATGCCAAAATATTGCGTGACAATCGGTATTTATGAAATTGCCCATGCCAGAAAAATTCGCCTGGGATGCTTCAGAAACTGGCACAGAGCTGTGGTAAGAAGAACCGCTTACGGAGAAGCTACCTCTGATTTTCCGGTATCTCTGCTGACAAATCATCAGGATATCAATCTGAAAATTACAGAGTTTGTAGCCGCATTGGAGGGATAAAACTATGAAAACCTGGATTACCAACGGTTATGTGTATCACTATGACAAACGCCGTATGGAAAGAAAAGATTTGTGTATAGAAGATGGAAAAATTTGCGAAATCTGCAGTCCGGGACAGGGAGAAAGACAAGGAAATATTTACGATGCTTCCGGAAAATCCGTAATACCGGGATTTATTGATGTGCATACCCATGGAGGATGCGGCGTAGACGTAAATGATGCGTTGAAGGATGATTTTGAAAAAATCGGTCATTTCTTTGCGCTTCAAGGGACAACCTCATGGCTTTGTTCTATTTTAACAGATACAAAAGAGCAGACAATAAAATCTATTCATGAAGCGTTAAAACATCAAAAAGAGCACGCAAATTGTGCAAATCTTTTGGGTATCCATTTGGAAGGACCGTTTCTTTCTGTGGAATTTAAAGGCGCTATGCCGGAAGAACTTTTAAGAAAGGCAGATATGGAGCTTTTAAAAGAATATCAGGAAGAGGCAGAAGGAAATATTCGTTATATTACAGTTTCACCAGAAGTAGAAGGCATTCCGGAAGCAGTACCGGAAATGAAAAAGATGGGAATTACTGTTGCAATCGGACATTCCGGAGCAGATTATGAAACTGCTATGAAATGTATTGAAAACGGAGCGGCAGCCTGTACCCATACTTGCAATGCAATGAAGTTATTCCATCAGCATTTTCCGTCTATGATGGGAGCAGCTTTAGAATCAGATATTTATTGTGAAGCAATTTGTGATGGACGCCATCTGCATCCAGGCAGTGTAAGACTGTTTTTGAAAGCAAAAGGATATGATAAAGTAGTTGCAGTGACAGACTCTATTATGGCAGCAGGACTTCCGGATGGAGAGTATAAATTGGGAGTTAATGATGTTGTAGTCGAGGATGGAGATGCGAAATTAAAATCAAACGGTGTGCGTGCAGGAAGTACCCTGACAACAGGAACAGCGTTGAAACGATTGATTGACTTTACAGGGGCAGAAATGGAAGACGTACTTCCTCTTTTAACCATGAACCCTGCCAAACTTTTAGGCGTAGATGATAAAATCGGAAGTCTGGAAGCGGGAAAAGATGCAGACATTCTGATTGTAGATGAATGTTATGATATTGTAGATACTTTTGTAAAAGGAAAGAAAATAGAAAGATAAAAGGAGATAGATTATGCCATTAATACCATTAAGACCATTATTGGAAACTGTTGACAAATACCATTTTGCACAAGGGGCATTTAATGTAAATGCAGTCGCTCAGGCAAAAGCTGCCATTGAAGTTCATGAAATGTTCCGCTCTGCAGCTATTTTGCAGGGAGCAGATCTGGCAAACGGATTTATGGGTGGAAGAACTGATTTCTTAAACGCAACTTTAGAAGATAAGAAAATCGGTGCAAAAAATATTGCAAATGCTGTGAAAAAATTTGCGGAAGATTCACCTATTCCTGTAGTGCTTCATTTAGATCATGGTAAAAACTTTGACTCTTGTAAAGCTGCTATTGAAGGTGGATATACATCCGTTATGATTGATGGTTCTTCTCTTCCTTTTGAGGAAAATGTGGAACTTACAAGAGAAGTTGTAAAATATGCCCATGCAAGGGGTGTATCTGTAGAAGGTGAGTTAGGTGTACTTGCAGGGGTAGAGGATCATGTATTTTCTTCTACATCTACTTACACAAATCCATTAAAAGCAGTTGAATTTTTCAAAAAAACAGGATGTGATGCACTGGCGATTTCCTATGGAACTATGCACGGAGCATCTAAGGGAAAAGATGTAAAATTAAGAAAAGAAATTGCTATTGCTATTAAAGAATGCATGATGCATGAAAATATTTTTGGTGTGCTGGTATCTCATGGATCTTCCACAGTGCCAAGATACATTGTAGATGAAATCAATGCGTTGGGTGGAAATATTCAGAATGCTTATGGTATTTCTATTAATGAATTAAAAGCTGCAATTCCATGTGGTATTGGAAAAATTAATGTAGATACAGATATTCGTCTGGCTGTTACAAGAAATATGAAGGAATTCTTTAAAAACAATCCTTCCAAACGTGACAGCGCTTCCATTGGAGGCGTATACCAGCTATTGGAGGAAAAGAAAGACCAGTTTGACCCAAGAGCATTCCTTCCTCCGATTATGGACACAGTTATGTATGGTACAATAAAAGATGATGATACAGCAGCTTTAGTAGAAGTGATTGAAAAAGGTGTAAAAGAAGCAATCGGAACTTTAATTGTAGAATTCGGTTCTTTCGGAAAAGCTCCGCTTGTTGAGCAGGTATCCTTAGAAGAGATGATTGAACGTTACAAAAAAATGTAAATAGATTTCCTTTAAAACAAGGCGTTTTGGGTAAAAGTGATGAATACCCAAACGCCTTGTTTTGTGTTTGTGCAATAAAGTTCCTAATTTAATGCGAAATGCTTGTTAAAAAATATACAAATAGCTCAAACGTTTGCGTAAAATCGTATTGATTTTTAACCCCATATAGGGGATAATAACCATACAATAACGAATAAGAAATAAGTTTTAGTACGAAATGCTGAAACAAAGAGAAACAGGAGGATTAAAATGGGGAAAAAAAGTAAAGGTGGAGCCGACATCATAGGCAAAATACCAAAAGGGATATGGCTGCTGATTTCATTTATAGCAGCAATTCTGGTGTGGACAATCTTATCAATTACTCCACAGACTGCCAGATGTTTTCCAAATGCGATTAAAGTATTACAATCCATTGGACTTATGGTAGAGAGAGGAATTTTGTTACAGGATATTGCAAGTAGTTTGATTTCCGTTCTTTGGGGATTTTTACTTGGCTTTGTAATTTCTGTTCCAGTGGCATTTTTGATGGCATGGTATCGTCCGGTGAGATTTATTTTGGAGCCATGGATTCAGTTTATCAGAAATATTCCACCACTGGCTTATGTACCACTTGTAGTTATCGGTGTAGGTGTAGGTCGTGCGCCACAGATTATTGTTATCGGTCTTGCAACATTCTTAATTATGACAGTTACAATTTTCCAGGGTGTTATCAACGTAGATGAAACTCTGATTAAGGCAGCAAGAGTGTTAGGTGCAAACGATGTGAACCTGTTCGTAAAGGTCATTTTCCCGGCAACAACACCATTTATCATTACAGCGGTAAGACTTGGTATCTCAACAGCGCTTACAACATTGATTGCAGCAGAATCTACAGGAGCTATTGCAGGTCTTGGTATGAGAATTAAATCTTTGGCAAACTCCTATGAAACAACACCAATGCTTCTCTATATCATTATTATCGGTGTTATCGGTATGCTGGCTGAGAAAGTTCTTAAATACTTTGAAAGGAAGTTAACATCATGGCAGGAAAAGAGGGAAATATAAAAGTAAGTATTCAGGGCGTTGAAAAGAAATACAACACACGAAAAGGTGAAGTTGTTGCTTTAAACGGTGTGGATTTTGATATTAAAGAAAATGAATTTATCTGTGTAATCGGGCCATCTGGATGTGGTAAATCTACATTATTAAATATTATTGCGGGACTTTTAGAGCCTACCAGCGGACAGATTTTAGTAGACGGAAAACCAATCAACGGAACAGGAACAGACAGAGGTGTTGTTTTCCAGCAGTACGCATTGTTCCCATGGCTGACAGTAAAGAAAAATGTTGAATTCGGTTTAAAATTAAAAGGACTTTCTAAAGAAGAATGTGATGCCATTGCAATGAAATATTTGAAAATGGTTGAATTGGAAAAATTTGCCGACTCTTATCCAAAGGAATTATCCGGCGGTATGAAACAGCGTGTTGCCATTGCAAGAGCTTATGCAATGAATCCAGAAGTACTTCTTATGGATGAACCTTTCGGAGCTTTGGATGCACAGACAAGAACACAGCTTCAGTCAGAACTTTTAAAAGCATGGCAGGAAGAAAATAAAACATGTTTCTTTGTTACACATGATATTGAAGAAGCTATTGTTCTTGCAACAAGAGTTGTAATTATGAGCGCTCGTCCGGGACGTATTAAAGAAGTTGTGGATATTGATATTCCATATCCAAGAGATCAGGAAACAAAGATGAGCGACCGCTTTATTGAACTGAAAAATCATATTTGGGGACAGGTATATCAGGAATATTTGGAAGTGAGAAAATAATTTAGAACTTACAATGGGGCAAGAAAGAGCCCGGTGAGAATAAAAACTATATTTTTAGGAGGAACTTAAAATGAAGAAGAAATTATTATCCATGCTTTTAGTAGGAGTAACAGCAATGTCTCTGTTAGCAGGCTGTGGAGGAAGCTCTGAAGAACCAAAAAAAGAAGAACCAAAAACAGAAGCTACAGACGGAAAAGAAGAGAAAAAAGAGCTTGATGTAGTAAACGTAGCTTATATGCCAAACTACGCTTCCTTATGGGTAGTAACAACTGCAAAAGAAAAAGGATACTTTGAAGAACAGGGTATCGAAGTAAAAATGACAAAATTTGATGATGGCCCAACAGAAATCGCTGCTATGGAATCAGGTTCTATGGATGTAGCTTATATCGGACCTGGTGCTCATTCTCTTGCAATTCAGGGAAATGTTGATGTATTCTGTTTCCAGCAGTTAGGTGATGCGGACTGTGTAATGGGATTAAAATCTCATGGTGTAAACTCTCTGGAAGATTTAAAAGGCAAAAAAGTAGCTTATGCTTCCGGTACATCATCTGAAACAATTTTAGTACGTGCATTAAATTCAGTTGGTCTTACACTGGACGATATCGAAGCATATAATATGGAAGTTACAAATATGCCAAGTGCTATGATTTCCGGTTCTATTGATGCTTGTGCTCCATGGTCACCAAATACAAAAGTTATCACAGATGAATTAGGTGATGATGCACAGGTATTCGTAAGTAATGCAGACTTTTCCGATATCGCAGCAGACCCTGCAAGCTGGGTATGTATGCCTGAATATGCTGAAAAGAACAAAGATTTATTAGTAAGATTTACAAAAGCACTTTACAAAGCAATGGATTTTGGTGCAAAAGAAGAAAACTTTGAAGAAGTTGCAGGATATGTAGCAAATGAAACAAAGACAGATGTAGAAACAGCAATGGGACAGACAACAGATGGTGATTGGATTACTTCTGAAGAACTGTTAAAAGGTGTTGAAGATGGAAGTATCAAAGGATACTATGAAATTCAGCAGAAAAACTTCTTAGAAAGTGGAAAAGTTACAGAAGAAGCTCCAGTTGATGATTATGTATTGTTTGACATTATGACAGAAGCAGGAAAATAATTGACACAGTAAAAAAAGAAAAAATTGCCAGACATGACTGTAAAATATTGAGCTGTTGAAATTTAGGATACCTTGCAGCATGTATTGCTGCAAGGTATTTTCTATTTCGGTTTTGGCAAATTTGGAGGAAAAAGATATGGCAGAAAACTTATTGATTGTACATGGAGGCGGTCCTACCGCAGTAATGAATGGTTCCTTGTATGGTGCAATAAAAGAAGCAAAAAAATCAGATAAAATTGGACATATTTATGGCGCAAACAATGGTACAGGCGGATTCTTAAAAAAAGACTTTCTGGAATTGGAAAATATACCGGAAGAAAAATTAAAACTTTTATTACAGACTCCGGGTACTGCAATTGGGACGTCCAGAGATCCCATTGAGCAGGAGCATTATGAAAAAATGGCAGATATTCTGGAAGAAGAAAACATTAAATATGTATTGTTTAATGGTGGAAACGGAACAATGGACACTTGTGGAAAGTTGCATAAAACATGTCAGAAACGTAATCTTGACGTAAAAGTTATGGGGATTCCAAAAACAACAGACAATGATATTGCAGTGACAGACCACAGTCCGGGATTCGGAAGTGCGGCAAAGTATATGGCTGCCTGTACACAAGAATTAGCAGCGGATGTACGTTCTTTACCAATTCATGTAGTGGTTATGGAAGCGTCAGGCAGAAATGCAGGATGGATTACAGCGGCCAGTGCATTGGCGGGAGAAAAAGGATACGCGCCGGATTTGATTTATCTTCCTGAAAGAGCATTTGATGAAGATAAATTTATTGAAGATATTAAAAAGCTTTTAGAAAAAAAATCTGGAATTTTGGTAGTTGCCAGCGAAGGTTTGACAGATAAAGAAGGAAAACCTATTGTAAAACCTGTATTTAAAACAGAACGTGCCACTTATTTCGGCGATGTAAGCTCCCATCTGGCAAATTTAGTTATTCAGAAACTGGGTTATAAGGCAAGAGGCGAAAAACCAGGACTTTTAGGCAGAGCATCCATTTTCATGCAGAGTCAGGTTGATATTGAAGAAGCACAGTTGGCAGGAGAAATGGCTTGCAGAGCTGCTTTAAATGGAGAGTCTGGAAAAATGGTGGCATTTTCCAGAGTTTCTGAAAATCCGTATGAAATGAAGCCGTTTTTAGTAGATATTGATGAAGTCATGATGTATGAAAGAAAAATGCCAGATGAGTTTATTAATGAAGAAGGAAATGGTGTTACACAGGCATTTTTAGACTGGTGTCGACCTTTAATTGGGGAAGAACTTCCTGATATGATTTCTTTTAATACACAGTCAGGAAAATAATAAAATAGAGGAGAGCAACATGAAACATATTTATTTGAATTTAAAAAGATTTGATGTACCGGCAGAATTAGGTGGTGTCAATAGAATTGCAGACATGAAAGAGTGGGGTAAGTATATTGTAGAAAATACACAGGAAGAATTAAAAAAATATTCTCCTGAAGAAGTAGAATTTGCAATGTTCTTTCCAGAAATTCATCTGTTTTCCGCTTGTCAGGCAAAGACAGAGAACAGCCCTGTTCAGGTTGGCTGCCAAGGAGTTTTCAGAGATGATGTAGCTCCGGGAAAAAACTTTGGGGCATTTACCACAGGACGTCCTGCAGCAGCCATGAAGGCAGCTGGTTGTGAAACGGTTATTATCGGACATTGCGAAGAAAGAAATAACCTTGCGGGAATTTTAGCAGAAGCAGGTGTAGTAAATACAAAAGCAATAAATACCATTTTAAATAAAGAAATAAAATCTGCGGTAGACAGAGGCATGAAAGTGTTATACTGTATTGGTGAGAAAAGCGAAGAATTAGAGCAGTGGCAGGAAGTTCTGGGAGAACAGCTGGAGCTGGGATTAAAAGATGTGGACAAATCTATGGTAACCATTGCGTATGAACCTGTTTGGTCTATCGGACCGGGCAAGACACCGGCAGGCAAAGAATATATTACAAAAATTTCCAAATTTGTTAAAGAAAAAACAGAGGGGATGGATATTGTCTATGGCGGCGGCTTAAAGCAGGACAATGCGGCGATGCTGGCATCTATTCCTGAAATTGACGGTGGTTTAATTGCTCTTACAAGATTTCAGGGAGAAATCGGTTATTATCCGGAAGAATATTTAGAAATTATTTCACTTTACATGAATGCGTAACGAGGAGGAAAAAAGAATGAAGTTAGAATTTGAATACGGACATGGCACTATGGCAGCAGAGCTGCCGGACAACACAGACATTTTTATTCCGGGCGAAACAGTAAAAGACCCGGATTATATTCCGGAAGATAAACTGGAAGAAGCTTATCTGGAAAGTCTTGCACACCCTATCGGAATGCCTACACTGACTGAGCTGGCACATAAAGGAAGCACTGTTACTTTTATCGTACCTGATAGAGTAAAGGGCGGCGAACAGCCTACAAGCCACAGAAAAATGAGTATTAAATACATGCTGAAAGAATTATATGCAGCAGGTGTTGAGAAAAAAGATATTTTATTCATTATTTCCAATGGATTACATCCAAGAAGCAAAGAGTCTGATGCAAAAGCGATTTTCGGTGAAGAATTATTTAACGAATTCTGGCATACAGGACAGATTATCAGCCATGACAGCGAAGACAAAGATCACATGGTAGACTTGGGAACAACAAGACGCGGTGACCCGGTTTACATGAATAAATATGTATTTGAATGTGATATTCCTATCTTAGTAGGTCATGTACAGGGAAATCCTTATGGCGGATATTCAGGCGGATATAAACACAGCGCAACAGGTATTACAAACTGGAAGAGTATCTCAAGCCATCATGTTCCTTCTGTTATGCACAGAAAAGACTTTACACCGGTAAATGGTGGAAGTTTAATGAGAACAAAATTTGATGAAATTTCTATGCACATGGAAGAAAAAATGGGACATCCATTCTTCTGTTGTGACGCTGTTCTGGATACAAATTCCAGACAGATTGCAATCTATTCTGGATATGCAAAAGAAATGATGCCAATTAGCTGGAAGCTGGCTGATAAGAGAACTTATGTACACTGGGCTGAAAAGAAATATGATGTTTTAGTATTTGGTATGCCTCAGAAATTCCATTATGGTGATGGAATGGGAACAAACCCAATTATGATGATGCAGGCATTAAGTGCACAGGTATTAAGATATAAACGAATTATGAGTGACAACTGCGTAATTATCTGTTCTTCTCTTTGCAATGGTTTCTTCCATGATGAATTATGGCCATATTTAAGAGAAATGTATGATATGTTCCAGCATGATTATATGAATACATTGCCGGATATGAATCGTTATGGTGAATATTTTGCAACAAACGAAGAATATATCAGAAAATATCGTTTTACAAATGCATTCCATCCATTCCACGGCTTTAGTATGATTTCCTGTGGACATATTGCAGAAATGAATACAAGTGCAATCTATATTGTTGGTGCACAGGAACCGGGATATGCAAGAGGAATGGGATTAAAGACAAGAGCTACATTTGAAGAAGCGTTAGAGGATGCAAAGAAGAAATTCGTTGGGGAAAATCCAAATGTTCTTGCATTGCCAATGACATTCAAAAAGGCAGCAGTTCATCTTTGTATGAAAAATCCGGAAGAAGACTGCATGGACGCTTACGGACATTGCCATCCATGTATGGGATAAGGAGATTTAACAAATTGCCGCATTAGGGGTATATCGAGAATATTTGTATGTTTCACGCTTAGTCTGATACGAATATTCCGAATGCTGCTTAGTGCGGCAATCTTTATTCATTCATAGGAAAGTAAGTCCTATGAAATTAAAAAGGAGACAAAAATATGCTGAATTTAAGAATAGAAGACAGAAATCCTCATTTAAAGGATGAACTACATGAGATTATGGTGGAAAATAAGGATATTTTTCAATCTGTATTAAACGGAGAGGATGAATATGCGGACTCCTTGGGGTGGTTTTCCGTGGATAAATGGGCAAGCCATGAAGAGGTGCAGAAATTAAAAAAATTAGCAGCTCATATTCGGGAAAATGCAGACGCTTTTGTGATTATTGGAGTTGGCGGCTCTAACAATGCCGCAAGAGCGGTGATTGAAGCCTTACAGACAGATGATAAGGTGAAGATTGTCTATATGGGAAATACGCTTTCTCCTTATGAACTGACAAAAGCATTAAAAGAACTGGAAGGAAAATCTGTTTATATCGACTGCATAGCGAAAAATTTTGAAACTTTAGAACCGGGGGCTTCTTTCCGCGTTCTGAGAAAGTTCCTTTTTGATAAGTATCAGGAAAAAGCCAATGGAAGAATTATTGCAACGGGTACAAAGGGGAGCGCATTGGAAAAACTGTGTGAAGAACAGGGTTATACTTTTCTGGAATTTCCGGAAGACGTAGGCGGAAGATTTTCCGCAATGACAGCAGTGGGGCTTCTTCCCATGGCAGTGGCGGGAATAGACATTGAAAAGCTGGTTTTGGGAGCTTCTGATATGCAAAAATATCTTACAAGTGGAGAAATAGTGAGAAATCCCGCATATCAATATGCCTGTCTTAGAAACCTTTATTATAAGAAGGGCTATAAAATAGAAATGCTCGTTAGTTTTGAACCTCAATTCCGTTGGTTTTATAAATGGTGGATACAGCTCTTTGGAGAAAGCGAAGGAAAGGATAATAAAGGACTTTTTCCATCATCAGGAGACTTCTGTGAAGAACTGCATGCTATGGGACAGTATATTCAGGATGGAACGCCCCTGATTTTTGAGACATTTTTGGATGTGCAGGAAAAAAACGCTTCTTTAGCACCTGTGGCTGATATGGTGAAAGATGGATTTGATTATTTGAATGGTAAAGAATTTTGGGATATCAACAAAGCATCTTTTGGTGCAACAGTAAAGGCTCACAGAGAAAAGCTGCCGTGTCTGATTTTAGAAGTGGAAAGATTGGATGCCTATGTTTTTGGAGAATTATTTTATTTCTTCCTGTTTTCCTGTTATGTTTCTGCTCGTATTTTGGGAGTTAATCCTTTTGACCAGCCAGGCGTAGAAGCATATAAAAAATGGATGTTTGAAGCATTGGGAAAAGACAGAAAAATTTCTTGAGAAATGGTGAATAAGATGTTAATATAGTTAAATAAGAAACTTTACCAATGAAAGCGGAGGATTTAGAATGAAGAAATTAAAAGTTACAAAAGGTGCAAAATGTATGGCGTGTTTGGAGTGCGTGAGAGCATGTTCAACAAGCTTTTATAAAGAATTTGACCCGGATAAATCCTGTATTCAGATTATTGAGAAAAACGATGTTGCAAAACCAATGGTTTGTGTACAGTGTGGTAAATGTGCAAAAGCATGTCCGGAAGGTGCAATTACACAGAATGCAAAAGGCGTTTATATGATTAATAAAAAGAAATGTACAGGCTGTGGCAAATGTGTGGAAGCATGTCCGTTCGGCGTTATGGTAAAAGCTGAAGAAGCGCCTACAAGCAGCAAATGTATTGCCTGCGGTATTTGCGTAAAAGCATGTCCGGCAGATGTTTTGGAAATTGTAGAAGACTAATTATAATAATTACAAGATTATGGAGTTGCCGCTTTAAAAAATATTTCATGTGGCAGCTCCTTTTTCTTATTGTATAGGAGGGAAGTTTATGTTGGAAAAGACAGCGCAGATTATTTCAAGCTATGATGGGCTTTCTCTGGAAATTCTCTGTGTGGAGAGTGAAAATCCTAAAGGGATTGTTCAGATTTCTCATGGAATGGCAGAAAACAAAGAGCGATATCTGCCGTTTATGGAGTTTCTTTCTGAACATGGCTATACAGCAGTGATGCACGACCACAGAGGACACGGAAAAAGCGTGAGAAAGCAAGAAGACTTGGGTTATTTTTATAATGGAAAAGAAAAAGCCATTGTAGAAGATTTACACCAGATTACTTTATGGATAAAGGAAGAATATCCCAATCTGCCTGTATATCTGTTGGGGCACAGTATGGGAACTTTAGTTGCCAGAAATTATATTAAAAAGTATGACAATGAAATCAAGAAATTGATTTTAACAGGTCCGCCCTGCAAAAATCCTGCTGTGGATATGGGGCTTTTGCTGGCGAAAATTCAGAAGAAAATAAAAGGCGATAAGTATCGAAGCAAAGAAATTCAAAAAATGGCATTTGGACCTTTTGACAAAATTTTTCAGGGAGAACCAAAGTCATCGTGGATTTGTTCCGACAGGGAAATTGTAGATAAATATAATCAGTCAGATTTATGCGGCTTTACTTTTACAACAGATGCTTTTGAAGGACTGTTTTTATTGTTAAAAGGAGCTTACAGTAAGAAGGGCTGGCTTTTGAAAAATAAAGAGCTTCCCGTATTATTTTTGGGAGGAGAGGAAGACCCTTGCATTGGAAATGGCAGAAAATTTGTGCAGGAAATGCAGTTTTTAAAGCAAGTGGGATATAAAAATGTGACAGGAAAAATATATCCAAATATGCGTCATGAAATTTTAAATGAAAAAGGAAAAGAAGCTGTCTATGAAAACATTTTAAGTTATTTGGAAAAATGATGTTTTTTGTTGAAAAATGGCAGATATAATGATATGATGTGTCCCGTATGATGTTAAAATATTTAAAATTTCAGGAGGAAAATCATGAAAAAGAAAATCTTGGGTGCATTATTATCCATCGCCATGATTGGAACATTGTTTACAGGATGTGGACAGCAGCAGGGAGAAGTAGAAAAAGAAGCTTCTAAAAAAGAAAGTGCTGACAAAGGCGGAAGTGGATTTGAACCGGTTGCTAAAGAAGACTTAAAAGTTGGTGTTATTCACATTGGAGATCCTGCGGACGGTTCAGGATATAGTTATGCTCATGATTTGGGTATTGTAGAAATGCAGAAAGAATTAGGATTGGAAGATAATCAGATTATCAGAAAAAATAATATTCCAGATGCAGATCCTACAAAAACAGAGCAGGCAATGAGAGAATGTATCGAAGAAGGATGTCAGGTTATTTATGCAACAAGCTTTAACTATATGGATACTTGTGAAGCATTAGCAGAAGAATATCCGGATGTTATCTTTTCTCATGGGACAGGATATAAATCAAATGATACAAACTTCAATAATTATTTCGGAAGAATTTATCAGGCAAGATATTTATCCGGTATTGTTGCAGGTATGAAAACAGAAACAAACAAAATTGGTTATGTGGCAGCAATGGGTTCAGAAAACTCTGAAGTAACAGGCGGAGCAGATGCCTTTGCAATCGGTGTTGCAGAAGTTAATCCGGATGCACAGGTTTATGTAAAGGTTACAAACAGCTGGCTTTCTCCTACTGAAGAAACAAATGCGGCAAAAGCTTTGATTGCAGAAGGATGTGACGTAATCGGACAGCACTGTGATACACCAAACCCACAGACAGAAGCAGAAGCAGCAGGCGTATGGGGCGTAGGCTACAACTCTGACATGGAAAAAGACGCACCGGGTGCTACTTTAACATCTGTTATCTGGAACTGGGGTAAATACTACACAGAAGCAACAAAAAAAGTTATTGACGGAACATGGACAGCAGAAAACTACTTTGGCGGTATGAAAGAAGGATTAGTAGATATTGCTCCATTAAATGAAGACTTAGTTGCACCGGGAACACAGGAAAAGGTTGACGAAGCAAGAAAACGCATTGTAGAGGAAGGATTTAACGTATTTGATGGTGTTCTGGAAACAAATGACGGAAAAACAGTTGGTGAAGAAGGCAAAACTTTAGATGATGCAACAATCACAGGTGGAATTAACTGGTACTATAAAAATATTGTTGTAAAATAAAAAATTTCAAATAAGCAGAAGAAAGGGTATTACAAGCAGCAAAACAGGCTGTTTGTAGTACCTTTTTTCTTTAATTTTCCGGTGTGGGAATAGGAATTTACAGCAGAGGGAATGGTAGTTTTATAGACTTTTCATATCTGAAATCAGATTTTGACTTGTTTAAGCCAAGAGTTTGAGATATAATACTGTAAGAGTATGGGTAAAAAGAAAATGAAATAATTGTAAACTATATTTAAATTGAAAGGGACAAAAGACGTGGAACAAAATATAAAAGAAAAGAAATTGTTAGATTTGCAATGGGTAAGACGAGCATTATTGTTACTCTTAGGAGATATTACAATTATTATAATGGCTTCTATTGGAGCCTTAATAGCCAGATTTGATTTTTCTTATAACAGTATTGATGCTATATATTTGGAAAGTATGTATCGTTACTTGCCAATTCATATTCTTACAACAGTGCTTATATTTTATTTTTGCAAAATGTATCATAGTCTGTGGAAATTTATCAGTATTCATGAACTGGGTTATATTATACTGGCTAATATTGTTTCTTTTTTCATGCAGATTGCAGGCTTTCATTTGATGCAGTATCCAATACCGAGAAGTTATTTCTTTTTAGAAATTTTGTTGCAGACAGTAATGGTAGTAGGCATACGATTTTCTTATCGTTTTTGCCGATATCTAAAAGAGGCGAGGGAACAGCGCTTTGGCTGCGGAGAACCACAGAAGAGAGTGATGATTATCGGAGCGGGAGATGCCGGACGAGCAATTATTAAAGAAATTTTAGACAGTCGTCATCTTACTATGAAAGTGTGCTGTGTGATTGATGATGATTGTAATAAAGAGGGACGATATATTAATGGTATTCCTATTATAGGTGACCGTTCCGTCATTTTGAAAAATGTAGAAAAGTATAAAATTGATAAGATTATATTGGCAATTCCTTCTGCTTCGAAAGAAGAGCGAAGAGAAATACTGGAAATATGTAAAATGACAAAATGCGAATTAAAGACGTTACCCGGTATGTATCAGCTTATTGACGGAGAACTGAATATCGGAAAACTGAGAGATGTTGAAATTACAGATTTACTGGGAAGGGACCCTATCCAGGTTAATTTGGATGAAATTATGGGGTATGTGGAGCAAAAGGTTATTATGGTTACCGGTGGAGGAGGTTCTATCGGAAGTGAATTATGCCGTCAGATTGCCATGTATAACCCTAAACAACTGATTATTTTTGATGTTTATGAAAATAATGCTTATGAAATTCAACAGGAATTAAAGAGACATCATCCGGAATTGAATTTGGTGGTTCTCATTGGTTCTGTGAGAAATACACACAGAATGGAAACGGTGTTTGAGAAATATCGTCCGGACATTGTATATCATGCTGCGGCACATAAGCATGTTCCTCTTATGGAGGACAGTCCGAATGAAGCAATTAAAAATAATGTTTTTGGAACATATAAAACAGCGAAGGCAGCCAGCGAATACGGTGTGAAACGTTTTGTCCTGATTTCCACAGATAAAGCAGTAAACCCCACAAATATTATGGGGGCTTCCAAACGGCTTTGTGAAATGATTGTGCAGAGCTTTGATAAAATATCAAAAACGGAATTTGTGGCAGTGCGTTTCGGTAATGTACTGGGAAGCAATGGAAGCGTAATTCCGCTATTCAAAAAGCAGATTGCAGAAGGCGGTCCTGTTACAGTAACACATAAAGATATCATTCGATACTTTATGACTATTCCGGAAGCGGTATCTCTGGTTTTGCAGGCAGGAGCTTATGCAAGAGGAGGAGAAATCTTTGTGCTGGAAATGGGCGCGCCTGTGAGAATTGATGATATGGCGAGAAATTTAATCCGTCTGTCAGGCTATACACCGGATGTGGATATTAAGATTGAATATACAGGTCTTCGTCCGGGAGAAAAACTATATGAGGAGCTTCTTATGGCAGAAGAAGGCATGAAAGAAACTGCTAATAAGTTAATTCATATCGGTAAGCCTATTGAGATGGATGAAGAAACATTTTTTGATAAATTGGTAGAGTTAAAAGAAGCTTGTTATAATGACGATGAGAGCATTAAAGAGAAAGTGCAAAAACTGGTTCCTACTTACAGGATTAAGAAATAAAATCATGGAGGCATAAAAAATGGATGTTTTATTTTCACCACCAGATATTACAGAAAGAGAAATTACGGAAGTAGTAGATACATTAAGAAGCGGCTGGATTACAACCGGTCCGAAAACAAAATTATTTGAAAAGAATATTGCAGAATTTTGTCATACCAGCAAAGCAGTATGTCTAAATTCAGCTACGGCTTGTTCAGAGATGGCACTACGGGCATTAGGCATTGGACCGGGGGATGAGGTTATCACTTCTGCATATACTTATACAGCTTCTGCAAGTGTGGTCTGTCATGTAGGAGCAAAGCTTGTTCTTGTGGATACAGCAGAGAACTCACATGAAATGGATTATGAGAAGTTGGAAGCTGCGATTACGGAGAAAACAAAAGCAGTTATTCCCGTAGACCTTGCGGGTATTGTATGTGATTATAACAGGATATTTGAAATTTTAGAAAGAAAGAAAAACCTGTTTCGACCGACAAATGAAATCCAGAGAAAAATCGGCAGAGTGGCTGTTGTGGCAGATGGCGCTCATGCTTTCGGCGCTGTAAGAGAAGGGAAAAAATGTGGAGAAATTGCAGATTTCACAAGCTTTTCTTTTCATGCGGTTAAGAACCTGACAACAGCAGAGGGCGGAGCACTTGTATGGCGTGATATTGATGGAATAGATAACGAAGAATTATATAAACAGTTTATGCTATTTTCACTTCATGGACAGTCTAAAGATGCGCTGGCAAAAACACAGTTAGGCGCATGGGAATATGACATTGTAGAGCCTTATTTTAAATGCAATATGACGGATATTATGGCATCTATCGGTTTGGCGCAGTTAGAAAGATATCCTAAGATTTTAGCACGAAGAAGAGAAATTATTCAGAGGTATGATGAGAGCTTTGTAGGAGAAAATATAGAACATCTTCATCATTACGGGAAAGATTTTTCATCCAGCGGTCATTTATACATCACACATGTTTTGGGTAAAAACAGAGAAGAGTGTAATGAAATTATCAGAAAAATGGCAGAAAAAGGAATTGCAACTAACGTACATTTCAAACCGCTTCCGATGCTTACTGCATATAAAAAGCTGGGATTTGATATTCAGGATTATCCAAATGCTTATGAAATGTTCTCTAATGAAATTACATTGCCATTGCATACGAAATTGACAGATGAAGAAGTAGAGTATGTAATTAAATCCTTTAAAGAATGTATAAGATAGGAAAAGAATAATGAAAAAGTGGAAAGAACTTCCTCCGGAAATGCAAACAGAGGAAGTAAGAAAATATTATAAGATACTGGAAAAGCATAAGGCCGGGCTGGTGGCCAAACGCATTTTCGATGTTGTTGTCGCAGGCATTCTGCTGATATTGCTTTCTCCGGTGCTTTTGGTTTTAAGTATTATGATAAAACTGGATTCTAAAGGACCAGTGCTTTTCAGACAGGTTCGAGTAACCACTTATGGAAAAAAATTCCGTATTTGTAAATTTCGTACTATGGTAGAAAATGCGGAAAAAATTGGTACACAGGTTACGACTAAGGGAGATATGCGTGTAACAAGAATGGGAAAACTGTTAAGAGGCTGTCGGTTAGATGAGCTTCCTCAGTTATTTAATATTCTTGCAGGCGATATGACTTTTGTGGGAACAAGACCGGAAGTAGAAAAATATGTTGCCCATTATACTGATGAAATGAAAGCAACATTGTTACTTCCTGCAGGTGTTACTTCAAGAGCAAGTATTGAGTATAAAGACGAAGAAAAGTTACTGGAAGATGCACAAAATGCAGATGAGGTTTATATTCATCAGGTACTGCCTGAAAAAATGAAATATAATTTAAAAGCCATTGAAAAATTCAGCTTTTTTGAGGATATTAAAACCATGTTTGCGACAGTAGCAGCAGTAATAAAATAGGAGTTTTCAGATGATTATATCAGTTTGTGTGGTTGCATATAATGAGCAGAATGCCCTGCCGGCTTTATTAGAGTGTATAAAGAGTCAGGATTATCCTCATAACCAGATGGAAGTCGTTTTGATTGACAGTAAATCTGAAGATGCAACAAAGAAAATCATGGAGAAATTCCGTGATGAGAATAAAGATTTTATTAACGTGCAGGTTTTAGATAACCCGAGGAAAATTCAGGCTGCCGGGTGGAATGTGGCTATAGAGAATTATCAGGGAGATGTTATCATACGAGTAGATGCACACGCTGCAATTCCTCATGATTTCGTACAAAAAAATGCAGAGGTTCTTAAAAGCGGGGAATATGTATCCGGCGGAGTAAGACCTAATATGATTGACGAGAGTACTCCATGGAAAGAAACTCTCCTTTTGGCAGAGCAGTCTATGTTTGGAAGCAGCATTGCTCCTTATAGAAGAAGTGAAAAAAAGACGTATGTAAAGTCTGTTTTTCACGGAGCATATAAAAGAGAAGTATTTGATAAAGTCGGACTTTTTAATGAGCAGTTAGGAAGAACAGAAGACAATGAAATTCATTACAGAATTCGACAGGCAGGATATAAAATATGTTATTCCTCTGATATTATTTCTTATCAGCACACCAGAAGTTCCTTAAAAGCCATGCTGAAACAGAAATATGGCAACGGATATTGGGTAGCGCTGACTTTAAAAGCCTGTCCGAAATGTTTGTCTGTTTATCATTTTGTGCCTTTTTGCTTTGTGTTGGGAATTATCGGTACAAGCATCCTGGCAGCATTTGGATTTCCATTCCTTGCCTATCTGATGTGGGGAATGTACTGGCTTGCTGCAGTAGCAATGTCTGTTTTATCTGTAAAAGGAGTAAAAAAGACATGGTGTCAGTTAGCACTTCCGTTTCTATTTTTCTTATTACATGTTAGTTACGGAATTGGAAGTCTAGTGGGTATGGTAAAATTGCCATTTTGGAAATATAAGAAGTAAACGGAATTATACATAATGTGAAAATACGCCGTGAAGCAATAGGAGAATTTATGAAAGATATTAGAATGAATGCGTTAGCTAATACGCTGGTCAGGCTACTGAATATATTTTTTCCGTTAATTACAACTGCATATCTATCTAGAATTTTGAGTAAGCAGTTATATGGAGAATTTAATATTGCTAATACGTACTTGAATTGGTTTATTCCTTTTGCAACATTGGGAATATATAATTATGGAATAAGGGAGATTAGTAAGGTTAAAAACAATATTGATAAAATAAATACAATGTTTTCCATGCTATTTTATACTTCCGTTTTTTGTACAGCGGTTACATCAGTATTTTATATTGTCATTATGCCTATATATACAAAGAAGCCAAGTGTACATTTATTAATGATGATTCTTGGAATACAGTTAGTAGCCCAAATTTTTTACATCGAATGGATTAATGAGGCTTTTGAAAATTATACGTTTCTATTTTATAAAACTTTGTTAATTCGTATTATAATGCTTGTTTCGATATTTACATTTGTTAAAGAAGCTGACGATATAGTTCAATATGCCTTTATTATGTCTATTAGTCAGTTCTTAAATTATTTTATTAGTTATCTTTGGATAAAAAAAGAGGTGCATTTTGTTAAAGTACCTTTTGAAAATTTTAAGTATCTAATAAAACCCTTGCTGGGAGTATTTTTGATGTCAAATGCAGGAATGTTGTATACAAATCTTGATCTGACTTTTGTATCTAAAGTAGGGGTTCCAGAACAAGTATCTTATTATGCCAATGGACAAAGGATGATTATGCTTATTTCTGGAGTGATTAGCGGCGCAATTAGTGTTAGTGTTCCTAGGTTGAGTTATTATATAGGAATGGAAGATGAGGGCGCATATCAGCGACTTATTAATAAAAGCAGTAGCATGTTTAGTTTTTTAATGGCACCTATTGGAATGGGATTAGTTGTTTTAGGAGTGCAGGCAACTGTTTTAATGTATGGTACACATTATATGGCAGGTGGAATTGTTACACAGGTTTTTGCGTTTAGAACAATATCGTGGGCATTAGAAATTATAATGGGGACACAGGTTATTTTAATTAGAGGTTTTGAAAATAAGCTATCATTATTTTATATTGTTGGTGGATTGTGTAATCTTGTTTTTAATAGTATTTTATATCTATGTGGTGTTGTACAGCCACAGTACTATGTTTTAACAACATTGCTGTCAGAATATGTTCTTCTATTTATAGAATATTGTTTTATTCGTAAAAATGAATTAGCAGATTTAAAAGAAGTTTTTGCACCATTTATAAAATACACATGTGTTGTGGTAGGATTTGTTCCGTTAGCTCTTTTGGTCAATAGGTTTATACCAACCAATATGGTTATAGATACAAACTTTATATTAAATATTATTGTAACAATTATTGTTTGTGCAATTTATTATTTTTTTGTATTAATCCTTGTTGAAGACAAAATTTTGGTAGAAATATTAGAAAGGATTAGGAAAAGATTACATGGATAAAATTAGTGTTATTGTTCCTGTCTATAATGTCAGGAAGTATTTAAAGAAAGCCATTTATTCTATTATTAATCAGAAATATAGAAATCTGGAAATTATTCTTGTTGACGATGGCTCAACAGACGGCAGTGGTGAAATATGCGATGAATTTAAAAAAATAGATGATAGAATTGTTGTATATCATAAAGAAAACGGGGGACTGTCATCTACACGAAATTATGGAATGAAAAAAGCAACAGGGGATTATGTGATATTTATAGATAGCGATGATTATATTCATCAGGAAATGATATTCTCTCTGTATGAAGAGAGAAAAAAAGTGGATGCCGATGTATCAGTATGTGGAATTATGAATGTATATAATACAAAAGAAATTCCTCAGTGCAATGACACAGAGCAAAATTTTGTATATAATCAAAAAGAGTTCTTAAAAGAATTGCTCATTGGTGAGAAAATTCCAGGTTCTATCTGTAATAAATTACTGAAAAGAGAAATTGCTGAAAAATTATCTTTTCCCGAGGGAAAAATTTATGAGGATGTTTTTTACCATTTAGAACTAATTAAGCTTGCAAAAACTTATGTAATCACAACAAAGCCATATTATTACTATTATCATCGTAGTGACAGCATTACAACAGAAAAATATAATTCAAAGAAGCTTGATGTATTAGAAGCATATATGAAATATGCTGAGTATATTGAAAAAGAATATCCCGATTTAAAACAGGAAGCTTTTTTTAGATTGGCGCATTCGTATTTTGTTGTTTTGGATAGTATGTTATTGATTGATAATTATAAAAAATTAGATGATTATCCGTCTGTTATAAATTTTTTAAAAAAGAATGCTTTTAGAATATTTAAAAATTCAATTTTTAGAAAGGGTCGGCGTATCGCAGCATTAGCGTTAAAAATTAATGTATCTTTTTATAGAAAGTTGATGTTAGAAGACTTAAAGAGAAATAAAGGGATTAATTAAATGAAAAAATTATCAAATGATGAAGTTAAACGAGTAGAATTGGATATTTTGAGTTATGTTGATCGTTTTTGTAGAGAGCATAATTTGAAATATATTATAAACTATGGGACATTGATCGGAGCAGTTCGTCATGGTGGATTTATACCTTGGGATGATGATATTGATATATCTATGCCAAGAGATGATTATGAAATGTTAATTACAAAATTCCCCCAAAATGGACGATATAAAATTTTAGACTATAGAAGTAATAATAATTATTACAATAATTTTATTAAGATTATAGATACAAAAACTACGATTGTGGATAATCGCAATGATAAAACATATGAATCAGGGTTATTTATTGATATTTTTCCAATGGACAGATTTAATGATCTTAAAGTTGTAGATAAAACTTATAATTTAGAAAGTTTTAAACTTTTATCATTTAGTAAGCATCATAATATTGTTTATGGTGACAGTATTATTAAAGATATGATAAGAAGTACGTGCTGGTTCTTTTTAAAACCGGTTTCACCAAGATATTTCGCAGGTAGAATTGAAAAGATCATTGAAAAATATAAATGTCAGAATGGAAAGTATATTGGACTGCTTGCTTCAAAATTTAAAGAAAAAGAAGTTTTATTATTTGATCCTTTTGAAGAAATAATAGAGATGTCCTTTGAGGATTTAAGACTTAAGGCACCTAAGGAATATGACAAATTATTAAGGCAGTACTATGGTGATTATATGGAATTTCCCCCTGTTGAGAAACAGGTAAATCCCCATGAGCTTGATGCGTATTATAAGTAAAATAAGAGAGGAAAAACAGATGGAACCGATACAAGAAAAAAGTTTAGAAATGGCAGAGTATTTTGTTTCTTTTTGCAATGAACATAATTTACTATGTTATTTATGCGGTGGCGGTGCAATCGGATCCCTTCGTCATGGTGGATTTATACCTTGGGATGACGACTTGGATTTTTTTATGCCAAGAAAAGATTATGAAAAGCTTGCTAAGTTGTGGAATGAAGAGGCTGATTCTCGTTATTTTCTGTCGAAAAGCAATGTAGACTATTTAGATCGCAATTTATTTATTACAATAAGGGATAAAGAAACAACGTGTGTTAAGCCATATCAGATAGATCTTGATATACCTCATGGTTTAGCTTTGGATGTATTACCGCTTGATTTTTATCCAAAGAAAAAAGGTGATAGAAAAAAACAAGTGATATGGGCAATGATTTATTCATTGTTTTGTGCCCAGACAATACCTGAAAAACATGGAGGAGTATTAAAAAGCGGAAGTAAAATTCTCTTGGGATTAGTTCCGAGTCGAAAAATGCGCTATAAAATTTGGAAGAAAGCTGAAAAAGAAATGACAAAGTACACAAGAGATAGTAGTGATGGTATTACTGAATTATGTTCAGGACCATATTATATGAAGAAGAAATACCCTATTGGTGCATTTGAAAAAAGTATATTTGTTCCGTTTGAGAATACAAAAATGCCCATACCATGTGGATATGATAGTTATTTAAGTACAGCTTTTGGCGATTATATGACACCTCCTCCAAAGGATAAACAGGTGGCACATCATGATGCTGTACTATTAGATTTGGAAAAAAGTTATCTTGATTATCATGGAGAGTATAATGCAAAATAAAAAGAAAGTATTATTTTATTTATGGTCCTTTTCGTTAGGTGGCGGTGCTGAAAAAATTTTGGCAACAATTGCAAACAATTTGGATCCAGATAAATATGAAATAGATATTTTAGAAATAGAGCATTTTGATAAAGGATTTCCTTTGTTGCGGAAAGATATTAAAGTTTTGAAACCATATAAGTTGAAAAAACATTGTCGGCTTATAGAGGCTTTTATGTGGCGTCTTCGTTTTTGGTGCCCTGATTTGGTTAGACGTCATTTAGTTAAGGACATATATGATATAGAAATTTCTTTTACAATTATGAACCCACCTATGCCGTTTTCTAAGAGAAAAGATGTAAAGAAAATTGCATGGATTCATGGAAGTATTGAAAATATGCCTGAAAATGAGAAGTATTGCCAGTTGCACAAAAAACATCTGGGAAGTGCGGATACAATTGTAGCGATTTCAGAAAAAACAAGAAAATCTATTGAAGAAGTGTTTCCTGATTACAGAGAGAAAATTATTACTGTTTACAATGGTTATAATTTTCAAAATATTAGAGAATTGGCTAGAGAAAAGATTGATATTACAATAGAAGAAAAGAGTATATGTTCTATTGGGCGTATAGAAAAATTAAAAGGAACAGATAGAACACTAGAATTGATAAGAAAATTGCACAAAAAAGGATATCCTTATCATATATACTATATTGGCGCCGGTGAACAAGAAAGGGAGTTAAAAGAAAAGACAGAAAGATATAATTTGACGGGATATGTACATTTTCTTGGTTATCAGGCTAATCCGTATAAGTATTTGAAAGAGATGAAGGTGTTGGTTACAATGTCATTGCAGGAAGGATTTTCTGGAACATGTGTGGAAGCATTAAGTCTTGGAGTTCCCTTTGTATCTACTGATGTAGGTGGAGCAAAAGAACTTTCACAAGATGGAGTTATGGGGAAAATAGTGAGGACCGATGAGGAAGCAATGAATGCTATAATACAGTATGTTTCCACTGAAAACCGTCCAGATTATCAGGAAATGCGGGACTTTATAGAGAAATTTACAATAGAAAATCAAATGCAAAAAATTAATGACATGTTAGATTAAAAACTAGATTATGAAAATGATTAAAGAAAGGAAGAAAAGTTGCTTGAGGATAAAGAAAATAGTTAATAAGGTAGAAGAATATTATGTTATTGTGACAATCATGTGTTATGTTTTGTGTGGACTTGCTCCAGTTGTTGCAGCAATTAAATATACACCATTATACAGTTACCAGAAATATCTTGGGATTATAGGAATATTGATTATACTAGTAGACATAATAGTAAACAAAACTATATATAGAGAAAAGTATAGTTTACTTTTATATGCGCTACTTTTTATTGCATCAGTTTCTTCAGTAATGACAATTAATTATGGATTTAAAAAAAATATATTTAATTTAGCGTGGACGCTGATAATGTTTTTTATCTTTTATCAGTTTTCCTTAAAATGTGGTATGGAACGATTTAAAAATATATGTCATAAATTATATTATATAATTGCTGTAATTTGGCTAATGGCAATCATATTTTCAATTATTAGTTTTTTGTATAATGTAGGATATGGACTTATTACGAATCCTTACACACCAGAAGCTTTAACACGACAGGGATTTTCAGAAAATAGGCTTTTTGGTGTATTTATGTCTATAAATGTTGCTGCCATTACGTCAGGTGTTTTATTGCTTATATCTATTTATATGTTAGGTAAAGAAAAAAAGTTATATGCTAAAGGTTTCTGTATTATAAATATGTTTTTTGATATTATATATATCATTTTATCAGGTAGCCGTTCTGCATATTATGGACTTCTTTTTATTGGTATGATATATGTTATATATGCGATATATTCATATTTAAAGCCGAAAAAGAGTGTTATTGTAAAGTGGTCTTTATCATTATTCGGAAGCGTCGTTTCGGTGATATGTATTATGATAGCAGTTTCTGTAGCGAAAAATGTTTTAGAAACAGTGCCTAAATTTTCAATTTTTGAAAATAAAAAAATAGTGTATGAACAGTTTATAGGAAAATTACCATATACAGAAATGCCGGAAAAAGAAAGCCTAAATGAAGAAGAAATAGATGGAGAAATAGCTGTTGAGAGTGAAAGTTTACATAGAAAGGATATAAGTGCAGAAAATATTTCAAACAATCGCTTCCAAATATGGGGAGATTATTTACGCCTGTATAGAAAAATTGGACTTGTTGGGCTATCACCATGCAACTATTCAAAAGTAATAGCAGAGAACTACCCGGATATATATATAGTTAAATATATAAAAGATTTTCATCCAGATTTGTATGAGGAAGGAACCATTTATCATCCACATAGTTTATATTTAGAAATTTATGTAGCAACAGGAATAATAGGAGTGCTGTGTTTTTTGGGATTTTGGATATTATGCTTAAAAGATGTAATCGTATACTTAAAGTATTATAAAGGAAAAATACCACCCGTCATCGTAATGGGAATGTTAATAGTAATATATGGTTTATTTACAGCGATATTCGATCAAGGATTGTTTTTTCTTACAAATATCGTCAGCTGTATTTTTTGGATTGTGTTAGGATATGTTATGACGACAATAACAGAAAAAAGGGGATTAGTCAGAAAAACTAAAAAGTTTCAGGAGGAAAAATAAAATGGTTTTTGGAGCGGTATTAGCAGGTGGAACAGGAACAAGGATGGGACTTGATAAACCAAAACAGTTTTTAATGTTAGGAGAAAAGCCTATTATTATCCATACCGTTGAGAAGTTTTTATTATGCCAGGAAATGGACCAGATTTTTGTGGGTGTGCATCCTGATTGGATGATTTACACAGAGGATTTACTTGCAAAATATATACACACAGACAAAAAAGTGATTTTAGTAGCAGGTGGAAAAGACAGAAACGAAACAATTTTTAATATTGTGGAAAAAATAGAGGAAATGTATGGAGAAAGTGAAGAACATATTCTTGTAACACACGATTCTGTACGTCCTTTCGTAACACTGCGTATGCTTCATGACAATATTGAAGCGGCTAAAAAATATGGTGCATGTGATACTGTTGTGGCAGCTATCGACACCATTGTAGTTTCAGAAGACGGAGAAGTTATTAAAGACATTCCAAATAGAAAAAATATGTTTCAGGGACAGACACCTCAATCCTTTAATATGAGTATGCTGAAAAAATTATATTATGAGCTTTCTACTGAAGAAAAGGAAATTCTTACCGATGCATGTAAAATCTGTGTAGTAAGAGGAGTACCAGTGAAATTAGTAAGAGGTGAAATTTCTAATATAAAAATTACAACTGTTGATGATATGAAAATGGCTCAAGCAATGCTTTAGGAGGCTGTTATGTTAAATAGTGTATATCAACTTATTAGCCCGAAAATTATTTCAATTAAATATCAGGACATCAGCTTTGATGATGAAGTACTGGTGCGCCCTGATTATCTGGCACTTTGCCATGCTGATCAGAGATATTATCAGGGAAAAAGAGATGCAAAGGTTCTTCGTAAAAAACTTCCCATGGCACTTATTCATGAGGGATGCGGAACTGTTTTGTATGATCCTACTCATACATTTCAACCGGGAGAAAAAGTGATTATGATTCCCAATGTTTTAAGTACAGACCGGGAGGATGCAATTTTCGAAAACTATCGAAAAGGCTCTGCTTTTTTAAGCAGTGGACGAGATGGATTTATGCGGGAGTTTGTTAATCTGAAACCGGACAGATTAGTAAGATATGAAGGAATTGAAGGGAAAATTGCTGCAATTACAGAATTTGTCAGTGTGGGTATGCATGGCGTAAATCGTTTCAGCAAACTTGCACATTCTTACAAGGAAAGAATTGGTGTATGGGGAGATGGAAGTCTTGCATTTGTAGTAAGCAGTATCTTAAAATACCGTTTTCCTGAAAGTAAAATTTGTGTGATGGGAAAAAATGCAGACAAGCTTAATCAATTTTCTTTTGCAGATGAAATTCATTTGATTGATGATTTGACAGATAGCTTTACTGTGGACCATGCATTTGAGTGTGCCGGCGGTGAAGGAAGCGCCTATGCCATAGATGATATTATTCGCTTTATCAATCCTCAGGGTGTAGTTGCATTGATGGGGGTGTCAGAAGCAAAAGTGCCGATTAATACAAGAGATATACTGGAAAAAGGTCTTACTTTTGTAGGATGTAGTCGCTCAGGACGAGAGGACTTTGAAAATGCAGTTGATTTTATGAAAGATAAAAAAATCCAGAATCGATTAAACAGTATTATCTATGAGACGGAGCCTGTAGAAAAGATTTTGGATATTCACAGAGTATTTAGTGTGGATATGAATACAAACTTTAAAACAGTGTTCCGGTGGGAGATATAAAAAGGTGTAATAGAAACACACTTGACAAATTAGACAGATAAGTTGACAATAAAGAAGATATCGAGGGTTTTAAGTGAAATTTTCGGTATCTTCTTTTAATATTTTTATAGAAAGGTAAGAGGTGCAGTATGAAAAAATTTATCAGAACATTGGGAATTGGTGTACTTGCAAGTGCTTTTTTCTGGACAGTGCCGGTTTACGCAGAGACAGAAACAGCAGGCTCCTCTTTGAAAGAAGAGCAGATGTCAGAAAAGGCCATTGAGCTTTACAGTGAAGAAAAAGAGAAACTGACTGGTGAATGGAAACAGAATAAAGAGGGCTGGTGGTATTATGAATACAGCAATGGAACTTCACCTAAGATTTCATGGAGAAAAATAGATGGTAAATGGTACTATTTCAACAGCAAAGGATATTGGATAGACGATAATACATACGAAGAAGGTACATTAAAAGGGATTGATGTATCCGCATGGCAGGCAGAGGTTGACTGGGAAGCGGTAAAAAATGATGGAATTGAGTTTGCTATGATTAGATTGGGATATAATACTAATAATTTGGATAAATATTATCAGAGAAATATGAAGGAGGCAGAAAAGGTTCAAATTCCTGTAGGGGTTTACTATTACAGTAAAGCAACTAACGAAGAAGAAGCAGTCCGAGATGCAGAATTTGTAATTGAAAATTTAAAGGGCTATAAAGTATCTTATCCTGTAGCTATTGACTTAGAGGATAAAGCTCAGGAAAATTTAAGCAAAGAAGAAGTTGGAAAAATTGCAAAGGCATTTGTAGATGAAGTTGCATCAGCTGGATATACTCCTATGGTTTATGCGAATGAATATTGGCATGAAAATCATATAGACTGGTCTCTTTTGGAAGGTGTAGAAAAATGGATTGCCAGTTATGCTGTAATTCCTAATCGCAATATTGAAAGGGGAATTTGGCAGTGTTGCGATACAGGGCTGGTAGATGGTGTAGATGGAAATGCAGATATTAACTTTGGCAATAAAGATTACACGAAAGAAATTGAACCAAGGACAGAACCTTTAGAAAGCTACTATAAAAGAGGCTTATGGATGAAAAATGACAGAGGTTGGTGGTATCAGTATAAAAAAGGAGGATATCCATATAATCAGTGGGAAAGTATTAATGGAAAATGGTATTGGTTTGATAAAGAAGGGTATGTAGTTACAGGGTGGCAGTTTATTGATGGATATTGGTATTATTTAGATGAATCAGGAGCGATGACAACAGGGTGGCAGTCTATTGATGGATATTGGTATTATTTGAAACCTTCAGGAGTAATGGCAATTGGTTGGGAAAGTATTGGCGGTGCATGGTATCATATGGATAATTCAGGGGTGATGCAGACCGGCTGGCAGCAATTGAATGGAAATTGGTATTATTTGAAGCCTTCAGGAGTAATGGCAATCGGTTGGGAAAGAGTTGGAGGCGCATGGTATCATATGGATAGCTCAGGAATTATGCAGACCGGCTGGCAATCTATCAGCGGAAGCTGGTACTATATGAATAAATCAGGGGCAATGCAGACGGGATGGTTATATCTTGATGGGAACTGGTATTATTTGAAGTCTTCAGGAGTCATGGTAACAGGGCGTCATTATATTGACGGCAAGTGGTATTCTTTTAGCAGTTCCGGAGTAATGCAGTAAAACAGGTGAAAAATAAGAAGTTCTGGCAGTTATGCCGACAAAAGCAGGAAAAATATTGTTAAAATCTGCGGATTTTTTATATATTCTTGCTTGACTATCTTACTTCTTATGATAAAATATATTGTGTGCGGGTACATTTCGCCCGCACCGAGAAAAATAGAAACTAAAAGTTTATTTTTCCAGTATCTACATTTAGGAGGAATGTTCAAAATGGCAAAATGGGTTTATATGTTCACCGAAGGTGACGCATCCATGAGAAACACTCTCGGTGGTAAAGGTGCAAACCTTGCTGAGATGACAAAATTAGGTCTTCCAGTACCACAGGGATTTACAATTACAACAGATGCTTGTACTCAGTACTATGAAGATGGAAGAAAGATTAACGATGAAATCATGGAACAGATCATGGAAGCTATCGTTAAAATGGAAGAAGTAACAGGAAAGAAATTCGGAGATAAAGAAAATCCACTTCTCGTATCTGTTCGTTCCGGAGCAAGAGCTTCTATGCCAGGTATGATGGATACTATCCTGAACCTTGGTTTAAATGAAGAAGTTGTTGAAACTCTGGCGGCAGCATCAGGAAATGCTCGTTGGGCATGGGACTGCTACAGAAGATTTATCCAGATGTACTCTGACGTAGTTATGGAAGTTGGTAAGAAATATTTCGAAGAACTTATCGACAAAATGAAAGAAGAAAAGGGTGTTACTCTTGACGTTGAACTTACAGCAGAAGACTTAAAGACTCTGGCTGGTCAGTTCAAAGCTGAATATAAAGAAAAAATCGGTGAAGATTTCCCAGCAGATGCAAAAGAGCAGTTAATGGGAGCTGTTAAAGCCGTATTCCGTTCTTGGGACAACCCACGTGCTAACGTATATCGTCGTGACAACGATATCCCATATTCTTGGGGTACAGCTGTTAACGTACAGATGATGGCATTTGGTAACATGGGTGATGACTGTGGTACAGGTGTTGCATTTACTCGTGACCCAGCTACAGGAGAAAATGGTCTGTTCGGAGAATTCCTGACAAATGCACAGGGTGAAGACGTTGTTGCCGGAGTTCGTACTCCAATGCACATTTCCGAAATGGAACAGAAATTCCCAGAAGCATTTGCACAGTTCAAAGAAGTTTGCAAAACTCTGGAAACACATTACAGAGATATGCAGGATATGGAATTTACTGTAGAACACGGTAAACTGTACATGCTGCAGACACGTAACGGTAAGAGAACAGCTCAGGCTGCTCTGAAAATAGCTTGTGACCTTGTAGATGAAGGCATGAGAACAGAAGAAGAAGCAGTTGCAATGATTGATCCACGTAACTTAGATACACTGCTTCACCCACAGTTTGATGCTGCTGCTTTAAAAGCTGCAACACCAATGTCTAAAGCACTTGGAGCATCTCCAGGAGCTGCTTGCGGTAAAATCGTATTCACAGCTGATGACGCTGTTGAATGGGCTGCAAGAGGAGAAAAAGTTATCCTTGTTCGTCTGGAAACATCTCCAGAAGATATCACAGGTATGAAGAGCGCTCAGGGTATCCTGACAGTTCGTGGTGGTATGACATCTCACGCAGCAGTAGTTGCTCGTGGTATGGGAACATGCTGTGTATCCGGTTGTGGTGATATCACAATGGATGAAGCAAACAAGAAATTTACATTAGCTGGTAAAGAATTCCATGAAGGAGATAGCATTTCTCTGGATGGTTCTACAGGTGCTATCTATGATGGAATTATCCCAACAGTAGATGCTACAATCGCTGGTGAATTCGGAAGAATTATGGGATGGGCTGATAAATACAGAACAATGAAAGTTCGTACAAATGCTGATACTCCGGCAGATGCAATCAAAGCTCGTGAGCTTGGTGCAGAAGGTATCGGTCTTTGCCGTACAGAGCATATGTTCTTCGAAGGTGACAGAATTGACGCATTCCGTGAAATGATTTGTTCTGAAACAGTAGAAGAAAGAGAAGCTGCTCTTGAGAAAATCCTTCCGGAACAGCAGGGAGATTTCGAAAAATTATACGAAGCTCTTGAAGGTAACCCAGTTACTATTCGTTTCCTGGATCCACCATTACATGAGTTCGTTCCTACAACAGAGGAAGATATCAAGAAATTAGCTGATGCTCAGGGCAAAACAGTTGAACAGATTAAAGCAATCATCGACTCCCTTCATGAGTTCAACCCAATGATGGGACATCGTGGATGCCGTCTTGCAGTTACTTACCCAGAAATTGCTAAGATGCAGACAAAAGCTGTTATTCGTGCAGCAATTAACGTACAGAAAGCTCATGCTGACTGGAACGTTTGCCCAGAAATCATGATCCCACTTGTTGGAGATACAAAAGAATTGGCATACGTTAAGAAATTCGTTGTTGAAACAGCTGACGCTGAAATCGCAGCAGCTGGTATCGAATTACACTACGAAGTTGGTACAATGATCGAAATTCCAAGAGCTGCATTAACAGCTGACGAAATCGCTAAAGACGCTGACTTCTTCTGCTTCGGTACAAACGATTTAACACAGATGACTTATGGATTTTCTCGTGATGATGCAGGTAAATTCTTAGAAGCTTACTATGATGCAAAAATCTTCGAAAACGATCCATTCGCTAAATTAGACCAGATCGGTGTTGGTAAATTAATGGAAACAGCTATCAAATTAGGTAAACCTGTAAATCCCAAATTACACATCGGTATCTGTGGAGAACACGGTGGAGATCCAAGTTCCGTAGAATTCTGCCATAAGATTGGTTTAGACTACGTTTCCTGCTCACCATTCCGTGTACCAATCGCTCGTTTAGCTGCTGCGCAGGCTGCTATCAACCAGAAGTAATACACTGGGATAGAGAAGACTTATATAATTTAATTCATGCGAAAGCGTGAAAGTGTCCAAACATAAAATGAGACCTTGAACTTTGAGAAATCAGAGCTTCAAGGTCTTTTTTGTGTGTAATAGATAAAGATACATGAACAGAAGATGCAGGAACTTAAGCAGTTTTAATAATAGAACCTCTTACACAATAAATGTGTAGGGGAGATAAAATCTTTTTTTTTGATAGTTTTTAAAGCCTACGTATGTGCTAAAATAAAAAGAAAAAGGAGTTAGAGAATGTCAAAAACAAAAGGAAAAAATAAATCTGGAGCGACTATAGCGGAAAAAATAAAAAAAGAATGTAAAGAAATGGAAGAAGGGGTTACAGAAAGTGGAATAGAGATAGAGGAAAACTATAGAAAAAAATTTGTCAGGAATTTTACATCTTATTTCTCAAGATACTTTGAGTTAATTACTGGATATGAATTCAAATATGGCAGTTTTTTAGATGAAGAATTTGAAAAATTAGAAGAAGATGTAATTGAAAAATGTAAAAATTATTCGATAGATAATTTATGTAAATGGTTTAAGGTAGAAAAATGGCAGGATTTGTTTCCAAAAGATTATAAGCAGGAAGATGAATTAAAATTTAAAATGGAAATCTGTGAACTGATAATAAAATTTTTTAAAAATGAAGTAGAGAAAGATAATAAATATAATAAAGAGCGATTGTTGTGTAAAGAGTGTATTTTAAAATTGATGTATTTGGATTACCACAATATTTTTCCGCAAGTAACAGAAGAAGAGCTGAAAAAAGAATTCCCAAGTGATGATTTAGTGGAAGAAATTAGAGAGAAAACTAGAAAAGAACTTAAAAATGAATTTCTTGAGGAACAAAAATCGAGGACTTTAGAAATAAAATATAAAGAGTCTGAAAAAATAAGAAAACGTATAAAAGAAATAACAGACCATCAAGACGAAAATAAAGATAAAGAACTGAAAGAAATAGAAAGGTTGCATTTTATTGGAGAATTAGAGCCTGATACGTTAGAACTGTATGATAGGTGTGAAAAGTCCTATAAAAAGAATAAAGACGTTAACATTGATAATGCAGATGAATTTGGAAAATGGGTAGACAAAATAAGGATAGAATTAAATAACGAAAAATATGAAAGAAGTAGGAATGAAATGTTTGGGAGAGAGCTATAACGGTATGAAGAGCTGTTATAGCTCTTTTAAATTTCCATTTTTTTGGTAATTTATAAAACGATATATTTCAACTTTAGAATTATTTAAATTATCCTTTCGTAATAGTATACTATCCATATCGCGATAAATAAAAACTTCATATACAGAGCTTGTCGACCGAAGTATAAAGCTCAGCATATATGTGATACAAAAGAAAGGAGGTAATTTCGATGAAAATTACCAGAACAAAAAAGAACCTTCAAGAAAAGAAGCTTTATGAAGGATATATTGTTAAAGTTGAGGAGGACGAGGAATATGGAATAGCACGTCTCTATATCGAGTTAGATGATTATCCAGATGAATGGTTCTATACTTCTTTGCAAATGGAAGAGTCAGGCAAAGTAAATTCACGATTTAATCAGTTTTTTGAGACAATGGGTGTATTTGATGTGATGGACAACTTTGAGCTGAAAGAACTGGAAAACGTAGAGGTACTCGCAACTCTTCAACAAGGACGGAACGGATATTTTTATGTGAAGCAGTTGTATCTCAAAGGGTCAGATGATGAAAACGATTATGGAGAAGAGTAATGGAAAAAATCTTTAAAAAATTACAAATGCTCTTTGAAAAAGAGATAATATCTCTTGTACATAACTCTGACAATGAAAGGCTACTAATAGTGGCAGGGGGGATAACTCCCCTTTGCCAAAGCTATTCTGTTTTAAGAAAGGTATTTTTTGAAAGATTTAAAATCTTCTTAAATACAGCTCAATTACAGACACTCATAGAGTTTTTAGAAATCCATCCACTGACAGATGACACGGTGTATGAGTCTGCCTGTCGCATTTATAACGGAAAGGATTGTTTAGCTTATGAGCTGAATAAAGATACGGAGGAATGTATTGTAATTACACCAGAAGAAATCAGCATTAGTAACATTCCAAATGTGTATTTTAAACATGCTGCAGATTTTGAAAACCAAGTTGAACCTTCATGGGATGTAGAACCAAAAGATATTTTTTCCTATATTCATCATCATTTCAACTTGAAGAATGAAAAGCAGGAGAAGCTTTTGGTGTTGTATCTTGTGACTGCCTTTTTCGGATTACAAATTTCACATAGCTTACTTATTTTAACAGGAGAAAAAGGTTCATCTAAAAGTACCACAATGCGGAAGCTTGAAAAACTGATAGACCCTAAAAGAAGTGATTTGTGCGGAATACCAAAAGGAACAGACGGATTGGAGCTTCGATTGGCAAATACATACTTCGTTTGCTTGGATAATTTGTCAAGTATCAATCGAAACATTTCCGATACAATAGCCAGAGCCGTTACAGGCGGCTCTGTGACAAAACGTGCCCTATACCATAACACCAAAGAAGTCGTGCTAAATATTAAAGCAATGATAGCAATCAATGGGGTTTCTGTGGTTGCAAGAGAAAGCGATTTACTAGACCGCTCTTTGATTTTAGAACTTAACCGTATTTCAGCAAAAAAGATAAAAAGCGAACAGGAATTGTGGGAAGAGTTTGAACAGGACAGACCGAAAATATTAGGCTGTATTTTTCGCATATTGTCAGAAGCTTTATACGATGATAAGCCAATAACCGTAAAAGAGAAGATACGTCTTGCAGATTTTCACATTGCGTGTATTAAGGTTGGCAGAGTTCTTGGAATGACAGATGAAGAAGTATCGGAATTGCTTTGGGAGAACCAAAGAAAAATCAACCGCCATTCCATTGACGAAGATATGGTGGCGTGTTGTGTCATTGAACTTATGAAGAACAAAAAAAGCTATATCAATTCCATGACAGGACTACTGGGGGATTTGAATGAAATCGCCACACAGAACAGTATCATTGGAAGTGTGTTGCCAAAGACTCCAAATCATTTGAGTAACCGCCTGAGTAAAATCAGGAGTAATCTTCAAGCGGAGTATAACATCACATACAACATAGCAAATGTGGGTTCATTCAAGCAAATCACAATAAAAAATTGTGGAAAAGTTTGCGAAAGTTGCGAAAAAAAGAAATTCAAGAAGAAAAAGCAATAACAAACACTCTGTCGCAACTGCCGCAAGAAAATGAACTTTTTTTGTAGAGGAAAAGACAAGGGATAAAGAAAAAAGCAAAAAGAAAAAAGAAACATAACAAAGAAGGGGAAGCAAAGACGCAGTCTCTGACAGAAAGCGTAAGCGGACTGTCAGAAAGACTGCAAGTCCCCTTGTAGGGGATATAGGGGAGAAAGCGGAGCATTAGCTCCGCAATCAATCATCAATAGATTTGTTCAGTCACTTGTAAGAATAGGATTTTTGAAATGTATATTATTCTTATGAGTGATTGAAATGAAAGAAAAGGAGGCAATATGCAAGATAATAACAAAAATGATTTCCAGACAAGAATGGAGATACTTTTATTAAAAATGTTAGTTGTAAATGAGGTAATCAATCACTCAACCTATAAAAAGGTACGGAAACAATATGAAAGGAAGGAGTTGAGATAGGTGGATAATTTAGCATATAAGATTGGCTCAAGGGTAGTAAGTAACCGCTACAAGACAAATCCGAATGAAAAAGTGAGGGTTTGTTTCTATGGACGAGTATCAACACAGCATGAAGCACAGATAAACGCATTAGATAATCAGCTTCAATGGTACGACTCTATTTTAAAAGAACACCCAAACTGGGAGAAAGTAAATGTTTATGTGGATAAGGGAATATCAGGAACACAGGCAACGAAAAGACAAGGCTTCATGCAGATGATAGAAGATGCTTCAAAAGGAATGTTTGACCTTGTCTGTACCCGTGAGGTTTCAAGATTTGCCCGTAACACCTTAGACAGCTTGGACTATACTAGAAGATTAAAAAACATGGGAGTTGAGGTATTCTTTTACAACGATAATATTTGGTCTTGTGAATCTGATGGAGAACTAAGATTAACAATTATGTCCGCTATGTCACAGGAAGAGTCAAAGCATATCAGTGATAGAGTGTTAGCAGGACAGAAAACATCAAGAGAAAAAGGAGTTCTTTTTGGCAATGGAAACATTTTAGGGTACAGATTAGTCAAAGGGAAAACGTCAGTGGAAAACACCTATGAAATCATAGAGGAAGAAGCGGAAACCGTTCGAATGATTTATGACTTATACCTCACGGGATTAGGTGGAAAGGCGATAGCCAGTAAACTAATCGCATCAAGACGAAAAAAAGCAGGAGGAGGATATAATTGGGAAGCTCCTGATGTGCATCGAATATTGGATAATAAGACTTATACAGGATATATAGGATATAATAAGTCTTATACTACAAGTTTTCTGGAACATAAAAGAATAAATATTTCAGACAAATCCCAGTATGAATATGTAAAAGGAAATTTTGAGCCAATTATTCCAGAGGATAAATGGTTGCGTGTACAAGCTTTAAAGTTTAAGAAAACAGTCCATACTGGCAAAAGAAAGCAAGGAAAGCCACTGTCAAAAGATAAGTGGAGGAAACATCTTGTTTGTGAATGTGGGAGCACTTATAAAAAGTATCGGTGGAGAGTAAATAAAAAAAGTGGAGAGGAAGTCAACGGTTATCAGTGCAGAAATCAGGTTCGAAACCGAAAAAAGAGTTTTCATATAGAGAATGGCTTAGACGCTACTGGATTTTGTGATGTACCATCTATTTGTGAGTGGAAGCTTGATTATATGGCAAAAGTAATCTTTCAGCGGTTGTGGAAAAATCAGAATAATTCTATTATGGAAATAATAGGAAATATTGAAGAAAACTATGTTGAAGAAAAGGAGGAACATTCAGAGCGGTATGAAGCAGAAAAGTTGCAAAGGGAGTTAGAAAGGCTTCAAAAAAGAAAGAATAATCTTGTTGATATGCGACTCGATGAGTTGATAGATGAAGTCCAGTATCAGAAGAAATATAATCTGATTACAGGACGTATGGAAGAAGTTGAAATCTCTTTGCAGAAAATGCAAGCTGATGGTAAAGAGATAGAACCAGTAGATATTAGTAAAGAAATAGAAAGAATAAAGGAGTATTTGGATAAGGCTTGTGACCTGAAGCAGAAAATGGTTAGTGAAGAACTGATTGACGCTGTTGTAGAAAGAATTACTCCAACGGAAAAAGGTGTTTTTAAATGGTATTTAAGAGATGAAAACTATGATATAGAAATGGAATTCCAAGAAGAACAGTATGTGCTGATAGATAAATTCACCTTAGGATTTGAAGAAGCTAGGGCATATCGGAAATCTCTTGGGAATTTTATAAGAGCAAACCAGTGGAATGATATTAAAGTAGAGGTATATATTAAGAAGTTGTAAAAGCAATTTCGTATAATTGAGAATAATAAGGACTATTGATTATGAATGATAAGGATAAGGACTAATAGTGCATGAAAAACTATTAGTTCTTTTTTTGTGCATTTTTAGGAGGAAAGAGCATGATTACAGGAAAAATGAATATGAACATCTTGGCAGTGGGAACAGATGATGGAAAGAATACCTATGAAATCCGCAGAAAATGGGGAGAAAATGGAAAGAAAGGATTAGTGATAGGGCTATATCCGACTATTCCAGTGGAACATTGTGAAATGTTGGACGTATCTACCATGCACTTAATCAACCATGTAAAGGATTTTGGGTGGAATGAAATGCGGATTGTAAATCTGTATGCAAGGGTTATTACAAAGAAACCCAGTGCCAGTGAATTACAGGAAAACGGTCTTGCATACATAGAGGAAATTTTAGAAGAAGAGGATATAAAGACTTACGATATTGTGATTGCATGGGGAAATTCCTTGTCTACACATAAAGGAACAACCAATGCAAAAATAGATATGCTGTCAATGCTGAAAGAAAAAGGACTGGATAAAAATGTAAAGAGTATTTCGGTAGAAGGGACAAGCGTAAGGAGTGTTGGAACACACCCACTGTATTTAGGTCTACACTATCCAAGAGGAAAATGGAGATTGACAGAATATCCATTAAAAGAAAGCTTAGAAAAATTATTACAAGGTGTGAAGCAGGATAAAACGGAGAGTGAAAAGAAAGCAACAGATACAGCTAAGAAAAAAGGAAGACAGTACAAATAAAGCGATAAAGAAAGAGAGAAAAGTGTGGTGAAATTTATTTCTTTTTTGAAGTTCTACCAAGTAAATAGTCTACGGAAACATCATAGTAATCGGCTAATTTTATAAATACTTCAATAGGAATATTGATTTTTCCCAGTTCATATTTGGAATAAGTTGTTTGTTTGATATTTAGGTAATCAGCAAGCTCTTGTTGCTTTTTATCATTATCTTCTCTAAGATTTCTTATCCTTTCAAATATCATTTAAGACTCCTTTGATTGCTTTTTCTATATTATAAAAAAGTCCTGATATGACTATTGAAAAATAGTCGTAATACGACTATAATTAAAAAGGAATGTACGATGTTATACAAAAGAATATATTTAAAATTACGGAACTATGGGAAAAAGGAGGAGAAGTTTAAGTGACATACGTAGTAGTGTTTGCGGCTTTACTTATTGCATTTATTCTTATAAAGAATAAAGTTGCTGAAGTAGCAGGAGGGAAGATAGAAGAAATTATGGCATGGTCGTATATCCATTGGCAATGGATACTTGGAGGAACTGTGGTTTTGGGATTATTTCTTTTCACAGAAATTACGATTTTAATAATTGCCGCAGTATGTGGATACTATTTTTATAGTAAATATATGCTGAAAGAAAGAATGAAAGTCTGGGAAAACACAGAAATAGATGAAATAGAATATAATGTGTTGGATAGAGAAATCAATGAAATTGTAGAGCGATTAGTGCCATTTGATACAAATAATGAAGACCATAGATTTTATAGAGGAAATATTCCCTATGGTAGAGTAAACGCTTTCCTTAATTATTTTGATAGGGACATATTAAGTGAAGAAATATATTATTTTTCAGCAATCTCAAGTTTAGATGAAAACGAATTGAGAGAATATGGAGTAGTTATTACAGGAAGTGGAATTTTCATTGCGAAGAAAATAAATAAAAAGAAAAGTAAACAAAAAGAGATTTTATTTTCAGGATTAGAAAGTGTAGAATATGAATCAAATACAGGAGCTTTAGTTGTTAAAAATATTGTGCCCTATGGAACAGGAATTAAACGTACAACTGTTGTGGGAAGTGAAACAACGTTACCGTTAAAAGATGTAGCAAATACCTTGTCAAATATTCAGTCTAGCGTTATTCCACATGTTTTGTTTGAAAATAAAGTAGTGTCTCAAGAGGAAGTAGAAGAGACAGCAAATAAAGCGGAAGAAGAACTTAAAAGAAATATTAACCTGAAAGATGTAGAAAAGAATATGAGCAACATAGGGGCTATGGCAGGAGTAGGGGAAAGAAATAAAGTTTTTCAGGAAATGGGACATGATATGAATATGCGTCAAGGTCATGGATACGGTGCTGAATATGGGAATAAAACCATAGACCGCTTAACGGGAAAAAAAGTGGTAGGAACACAGGAAAAAGTTAACGGGCATCACATGATGAATGGTGCTGATAAAATTGTGAATGGAGAAAAAGTACAAGTTAAATATTATCAAAATGCGCGAGCTACATATAACGCTGGATTTAAAAGTTCTATTCATGATTATTCGGGACAGAAAATAGAAGTGCCGAGAGACCAATATGATGCAATCCGTAATATGATGCAAAAAGATATTGATGCAGGAAAATTGGAAGGAATAGAACCGGGAACATCAGCCGACAGATTTTTAAAAAAGGGATTTTTTACATACAGCCAGTCTTATAGGATTTCTTGTGCAGGAGGAATAGAAGGAATTACGGTAGATATGGCTAATGGCATGATGACAGCACTGCCGGGGGCGTCTATTACAGGAATGATTGTCTTTGCTACTGCTTTGTGGCAAGGGAAAAGTATAGAAGATGCTTCTAAAATGGGATTACATGCAACTGCACAGGTAATAGGAAAAGGAGCGATTATTTTCACAATTACCATGCAAGCTTCAAGAAAAAATCTTTGGGTATATGCAGGGGGAAACACTCTTATCAATGGAAAAATCATAAAAGGACATTCTGTTAGCAATCCTCTCTATACAGCAACGAATAGTGTAGCTGGAAAAATAGCAAATTCTTCAGCAGCACAAAGTGGGATAGGACAGAAACTACATTTAGATAGACTGACAGGAGAAAAATTAACTAGCGGAGTAGTTACGGTTGCTGTTGTATTTGGTCCAGATGTATGTAGAGCATGTATGGGAAAGATTTCTATAAAACAGTTAGCTAAAAATGCAACTATTGGTGCGGCAGGAATTGCTGGTGCAAGTATTGGCACAGCTGTAACGGGAGGAAATCCAATCGGAGGCATTGTAGGAGGTGCAATCGGTGGAGCTGTAACAAAGAAAATAGCAGATAACTTTGTTGAAGATGATGCTATTCAGATGTTCCGTATTATGAAAGAAGAATTTTTAGATGTTGTGATGTCTTCTTATTTAACAAAAGAAGAATTTGACGAAGTAGCTACGAATACAATTTGGTCTAAAAAGGTATCGAAAGAACTTTGTAATATGTATAAAGCGTCTAAAAAAGGAGAAGCCAGACAATATGCAAATAAGTATATCAGTGATGCTGTTGTAGAAGTAATGAAAAATCGTTCCAAAGTAACAAATCAAATGTGGGAAGAAGGACAAAAAGTTCTTCTGGCAAGTTAAAAAAAAGAAGCCAATATATCATTTCGGATATGTTGGCTTCTTTTTAATGGAGGTAAGTATGGATAATAAATTTACACAAAATCTTTTTAGAATAGACCGTTGGAAGAAGGAACATGAAGTTTTAAATGTAATAGATGTTAATTTACCGCCATTAGACTATAATGGAAGTCAAGAAGAGTGGATACAAGATATTACAACTTTTTCTTATCTTAATCCCAGTGCTTGGAAAATATTAGAAGAGGAGTATCAAATTTTAATTGATAAGGAATACCAAATTTTAAATAAAAATAGAACATTAGATTTTTACCGTACTGAAGAAGGGGAACTAAGGATAAGAGGAGAAAAGGATATTTATTTGAGAGTGCAATTAGAACAAAAGAGAGAGGATTTACAATTATTTATTAAGCAGATGAAAATAGAAGAGATTATGGGATTTTATTCGTATTGCTTCTATATAAAAGGAGACAAAGAAAAAAGAGAAAAATTTAAGAAATCGTTAGAATATAAGATGCAAAAAAGACAAGAACAGCTTGTACGAGCAGGACGTTTAAAAGAGAGCATAAAATTGAAACTTTCTTTTGAAGAGAACTTAGACACATCGCTGTTTGAAAAACAGGACATATATTTAGATGTACTAAATCATGAGATTATTTTATTGTAAAAAAGTGGAGGGTATAAATATGTATAAAGTAATAGCAAACAAAAAAGAATATATAGCATGGAAGAAAAATCTGGAAACAGATTTAATAGAAGTATTACAGGAACAAGATATAGAACAATTATTGTCTGAACAAATAGAAATCTTAGATATTTGTTATGGTGAAAATAGAGATTTGGAAACAGACCTTGGGGGATATATTATTATTTTTTATGGAGAAGAAATAAGGGAAGAATTTCGAAAAGTATTAAATTATCATAATCTTAAAGAAAATGAATACGAATATGAGGACACTATTTTAAAGCCTAAATTGTTGAAAAGAATACAGTTTAGGCTTTATTTATGTGGAAGTGATTATCATGTGCAAAGTGTAATGATTATAAATAATGGTAAAGAGGAGAAAGAAAATGTATTTGAAACTCACCAATGAAAGTGAAGTCCGATTATTAAGGCAGATAAACTGCTTGCTCGGAAAAAATAAATTGCCTAATGGAGTATTAGGAACAGCAAGAAAAATCATAGAAAAGGAAAAATTTACAGTACATGATTGTGTGGTTATTTTTATGAACCCAGTAAAAAATGATACGATTAGTATATATGATGAATTGAGAATATATCCATACACAGTAGAAACAGATGAAGAGTACAGTATGGATATTAGAGTTCAAAGGGGAACGGATATTGAGTGGTTTGGATATATGATTAGAATTAAAGAAACAAGAGGAAGAATTTACTTAATATATCCGATGAGGAAACAAGATGTGAAAAAAAGAAATGGTCTGTAATGGAGGAAGAACTTATGGAATATATAATGATTGGAACAGGAATGGTAGTGGCAATCGCTTGCATTTTAATTTTGGAAGCAGTAAAATGTAATTGTATTATTTAGCATAGAAATGTTATATTGTTTTGCAGTGGAAAGGAATAGTTTATGAAATTAGAAGGAAGCATTATTTCGATACCTAAGTTTGGAGAATATAAAGAAATTATAAAAAAATCGAAGGAAGATGCAAAAAAATATGAGTACCTATATCATTGTACAAGTATTGATGGACTAAAAGGAATGTTGAACAGTAATTCATTTTGGCTAGGAAATTTACAATGTGTCAATGATAAAGAAGAAGCAAATAGAATTACACTGCCAGAATATGAAAAAGAATATTATGTTGGATGTTTTACGTATGAAAATAATGTTTCAGAAAGTCATTGGAAAGAGTATGGTAATTTATCAAATGGAGTCTTGTTTAGTGTAAAGAAAAATTGGTTTGACTTTTCAAATAGTAAATTTTTGACTAATGAAAATGAAATAGTGCATATTGAATTTACAGAAAAGGAAGAAGCATTGAAACATAACGGCGGAGCATATATCTATATTGATAAAGTAGGATTTTATAAAGTTATTTATGATGATAATTTAATTATGGATATGCAGACAGAAGCATCCATTTATAATGGAGATGAAGTATTAACAGGTGGACAATATATAGAACCAGAGATTGTTGGAATTATAAAGAAGAGATATGGATTATGTGAAAGAGAAGGAAAAGAAACTTATAAAAAAATATGGGAAGATGAAAAAGAAGTAAGAATAAAACTTATGACAGCTTCTGTTGATGGAAGTAAGAGATTATTTTGGACTAAGAAATTATCAGTTCCATTTTCGGAAAATGCTTTTGATGAAATTTATTTGAGATTTAGTCCAAAGTGTAATGATGATAAAAAAGAAGAGTTAAAAAAATGTATTTTAGATAAACATCCACAGTGTAAAATTATAATTTTAACAGAAGAATAATTATAATTACTCTTTGGATTTACAAATTTTTAGGTGATATAAAATATACAGGTTTCATTACAACAAAATTGTAGAAAGAGGAGACAAGACGTGAAAAAAAGAAATGGTCTGTAATGGAGGAAGAGCTTATGGAATATGTAATGATTGGAACAGGAATGGCAGTGGCAATCGCTTGTATTTTAATTTTGGAAGCAGTAGAGTATGGGAGAATGAGAAATGAGAAGAGATAAGTTGCTGGAATATTTTTTACAAGGAATTACTGTAATTGTAACTTTGTATGAAATATCAAGAACAGGTAAAAGAAGCAGAAGAAAATAGATAATAATGAGAGTTTTAAAGGAACGAAATATATCGCTAGTCGCATAGCACCTAACAGGCTGCTATCAATAAAACATATTCTCCAAAAAAGACCTTGAAGCTCTGATTTCTCAAAGTTTCAAGGTCTCATTTTATGCTTGGACACTTTCACGCTTTCGCATGAATTATATGAATTTTTTCACCTTCTGTGAATTATTTGGCGTTAATAGCAGCCTGGGCAGCCATCAATGAGAAATAAGATGTTACAAAATTCTTCTTGAATTTCTTTTACTTCTGTGCTATTCTTTTAACAAGCAAAAGTAAAAGGGAGTAGCTTAACATCTTTTATAGATAGGTTATGAAAGATGGTTTTGTAATCGTCATCCGGTATCGAGAGATACCCGTAGCAAATGAGAAGGCAAGACTTTTATTGTGGCAGAGGTCATGATAGAGGTCTTTTTTTATTCCTTTTATTTCTTCCTTCATACTTCTTCCACAGAGATTTGCTGATACAGAAGGAGGATTATTATGTGTAATCAAATTATGAAAAAAGAAGTACAGGAAGCAATAAGAGCAGGAGAGCAGGCTTTGCAGAGCCTGTATTATGCAAGTGAAAAATTAGAAAATGCAGGAAAATGGGGGATTTTTGATATGTTTGCAGGAGGCTTCTTTAGCAGTTATATGAAACATTCTCGGATTAAAGAAGCAGAAGCTTTGTTGGAGCAGGCGAAAATAGAACTGCAACTTTTTCAAAGAGAATTAAATGATGTGGGAGAAGCTTTGCACTTACAGATTGAAATTGGAGATTTTCTTACTTTTGCAGATTTCTTTTTGGATGGATTTATTACAGACTATTTGGTGCAGAGTAAAATTTCAGATGCCAGAGAGGATATAGAGCTTGCAATTTTACATGTAAATATCATACTTGATAAATTATATAAGAAATTGGAGGGATATTCGGATGAAAAAAATCAGAAAAAAATATTGAAAAAGCTTTAAAAATATAAAAACTGTGATATAATTTGTGAAAAATCAGGTTGAATATATGGGGAGGAAGAATATGGTGAAAACAGTGGGAATTGTCAGTTTATCAAGTGGAACAATCGGGGAAGATTTTGTAAAGCATGAATTGGATTTAGGCATTGACAGGTTAAAGAATTATGGGTTGAAAGTAAAGTTTATGGACCATGCTTTAAAAGGAATTGATTATTTAAAAGAGCACCCTGATAAAAGAGCAGAAGACCTTTTACAGGCATTTTCCGATCCGGAAATCGATATGATATTGTGCGCCATCGGTGGTGATGACACGTATCGACTGCTTCCGTATTTGTTTGAGAACGGAGAACTGCAGAAAGCAGTTACAAAGAAAATATTTTTAGGATTTTCAGATAGTACCATGAACCATTTTATGCTTCATAAAGTAGGATTAAATACCTTTTACGGACAGTCATTTCTTTCCGACATCTGTGAATTAGGAAAAGAAATGCTGCCCTATACAAAGAAATATTTTGAAGAATTGATTACAACAGGTACAATTAAAGAGATTACCGCAAGTGACGTATGGTATGAAGGAAGAACAAATTATGATGAAAATCAGGTAGGAGTGGAGCTTCCGGAAAAGCCTAACAGGGGATATGAGCTATTACAGGGAAGTGCTGTTTTCTCCGGCAAAATTTTAGGTGGATGTTTGGATACCATATTTGATATATTTGATGGTGAGAGATACGAAAATTCACCGGAGCTTTGCAGTAAGTATCAACTGTTTCCGTCTAAAAGTGATTGGCAAGGAAAAATTCTGCTTTTGGAAACCAGCGAAGAAAAGATGACACCGGATAAGCTGAAAAAGGCGCTTTTGAAATTAAAAGAGACCGGAGTGTTTGAAGCAGTGAATGGATTGCTGATAGGAAAACCCATGGATGAAACTTATTACGAAGAGTACAAAAAAGTGCTGATAGAAACGATTGATAATCTTGCATTACCGATTGTATATAATGTCAATATAGGTCATGCACTTCCAAGATGTATTATTCCTTTTGGAATTGAGGCGACAGTGGAGGTAGAGAAACAAAGGATTAGTTTTCAGGCAGAATAATTGTAAAAAGACATCGACAGCAGTCTGTGATGGGATTGAAAAAACGCCAATGATATGCTAATATTATCTCTGTTAATTAAAATATACAGAGAAAAAGGGAGAAAATTATGAGGTATGATTATCTAATAGTAGGCGCAGGTTTGTTTGGCGCAGTGTTTGCTCATGAGGCAAAGAAAAAGGGAAAGAGATGTCTGGTTATTGATAAAAGACCTCATATTGCCGGAAATGTTTATTGTGAAGACATAGAAGGGATACATGTACATAAGTATGGGGCACATATTTTTCATACTTCTAACAAAGCAATTTGGGAATATATGAACCAATTTGCAGAGTTTAATAATTACATTAATTCTCCCATTGCAGTATATAAAGATGAGTTATATAATCTTCCTTTTAATATGAATACATTTAGTAAAATGTGGGGAATTCGTACGCCAAAAGAAGCAAAAGAGATCATTGCACAGCAGATTGAAGAATTACATATTACAGAACCTAAAAATCTGGAGGAACAGGCGCTTTCTTTAGCGGGAACAGATGTTTATGAAAAGCTGATAAAGGGATATACAGAAAAGCAGTGGGGACGTCCGTGTACAGAGCTTCCTGCATTTATTATCAAAAGGCTTCCCTTCCGCTTTACTTATGACAATAATTATTTTAATGATATTTATCAGGGAATACCAAAGGGCGGATATACAGCGATTGTAGAAAAAATGTTGGAAGGTATAGAGGTAAAAACCAATACGGATTATTTTACATTCAGAAAAGAGAATGAAAATATAGCGGATAAAGTGGTATTTACAGGAATGATTGACGAGTATTTCGGATATCAACTGGGAGCATTGGAGTATCGTTCTGTGCGCTTTGAAACAGAAGTTCTGGATATGGATAATTATCAGGGAAATGCTGTGGTAAATTATACAGACAGAGAGGTTCCTTATACAAGAATTATTGAGCATAAGCATTTTGAATTTGGAAAACAGGAGAAAACTGTTATTTCCAGAGAATATTCTTCAGAATGGAAAGTGGGAATGGAGCCTTATTATCCGGTAAATAACGAGCAGAATAATGAACTGTTTGAGAAATACAGAGAATTGGCGGAAAAGGAAACAAACGTGATATTTGGAGGACGCCTTGGTAATTATAAGTATTACGATATGGATAAGGTTGTAGAAGCAGCACTTCAGACGGCAGAAAAAGAGCTGGCAAGAAAAGATAGGAAGTAGATGACAGAGTGAGCAGAAAAGAACTATTGGAAAAATATAAAGACATCATTCCCTATCTGTTTTTTGGAGTTTGTACAACTGCTGTAAATATGATAGGATATTGGACTTTGGCATATTTGTGTGATTTTGGGATGATGCCGAGTACAGTTATAGCGTGGCTTTTGGCTTTGATTTTTGCTTATGTTACAAACCGTAAATGGGTATTTAAAAGTGAAGCAAAAAATCCGGCAGAAATAGTAAGAGAAGCATTTTATTTCTTTATTTGCCGATTGAGCACCGGTGTTGTTGATTGGGGAAGTATGCTCCTGTTTGTGGGTGTTTTTCGTCTAAACGATATGTTTAGTAAATTTGCAGCCAATATTATCGTGATTTTGTTAAACTATATTGCAAGCAAAAGGATTATATTTAAAAAATCGAAATAAAATTTTATATAAAAGAGAAACTATGGAGAAAATCTATGGTTTCTTTTTGCGTTTCAGGAGAAATACATTATCCGTTTTCTAAAATGGATTAAAAAACTCTAGTATTAAAACGGAAAATATGCTATGATGGGTAACAGAGAATACAAGATATAGTATAGGATGAAATTAAAGGAGCAAGGAAATGAAAAATTATATCAGTCAGGTGATGAAGAAATTTCCTGAAGCAGAATATAATGTCTGTAAGCTGGAACAGGGATATGAGCGTTTGAAAAGAGAAAATATGACAGAGGAAGATATTTTACAGGCATTGACGAAGGCTGCCGTGGAACTGACGCAGGAGACAGAACCAAAATGGGAATACATCGGTGCCCGCTTTTTATATATGAAATTTGAAAAAAGGTTAAAAACAGAATTGGCGAAAAGAGGAATTGAAAGTTTCTACGAGAAAATCCAGTATCTTACAAAAGAGGGATTATATGGGAGTTATATTTTAGAAAATTATTCGGAAGAGGAAATTCTGGAAGCAGAAAGTTATATGAAGCCAGAACGCAATAACCTATTTAATTATTCGGGACTGGATTTGCTCTTAAATCGTTATGTTATTCAGACCCATGACCATATTAAACTGGAAACACCGCAGGAAATGTACATGGGAATTGCCCTTCATCTGGCAATGAAGGAAATGAAGGATAAAATGAAGTGGGTGAAGAAGTTTTATGACATGCTCAGTAAGCAGGAAGTGACCATGGCTACACCTACCTTGTCAAATGCAAGAAAGCCATACCATCAGCTTTCCAGCTGCTTTATTGATGTAGTACCCGATAGCTTAGAGGGGATTTACAGAAGCATTGATAATTTTGCAAAAGTCAGTAAGTTCGGTGGCGGTATGGGAATGTATTTCGGAAAGGTGAGAGCAACAGGAAGTACCATACGAGGCTTTGAAGGAGCGGCGGGAGGCGTTATCCGCTGGATACGTCTTGTCAATGATACTGCCGTAGCTGTGGACCAGCTGGGGGTACGACAAGGGGCGGCTGCGGTATATTTAGATGTATGGCATAGAGATTTACCTGAATTTTTACAGCTTCGTACCAATAACGGAGATGACAGAATGAAGGCTCATGACATTTTTCCGGCAGTGTGCTATCCTGATTTGTTTTGGAAAATGGCAAAGGAGGATTTGGAACAGAAGTGGTATTTAATGTGTCCTCATGAAATTTTTATGGTGAAGGGATGGCGTTTGGAAGATTGCTACGGAGAAGAATGGGAAGAAAAGTACAGACAGTGTATAGAAGATGAACGAATTAAAAAACGCAGCATTACCATAAAAGAAATTGTACGTATGGTTTTAAAATCAGCAGCAGAAACGGGAACACCTTTTACCTTTAACAGAGATACGGTAAATCGTGCCAACCCCAATGGGCATAAGGGAATGATTTATTGTTCTAATCTGTGCACAGAGATTGCCCAGAATATGCAGGAAACAGAAAGTATCTCCACTGAAATTAAAACAAAAGACGGTGAAACCGTAGTGGTTACAACCACAAAACCGGGTGATTTTGTGGTATGTAATCTGGCGAGTCTTTCTCTTGGGCATCTTTCCGTAGAAGATAAAAAATACATGAAAGATATTGTCGGGACAGCGGTAAGAGCCCTTGATAATGTGATAGATTTGAATTTTTATCCTGTTCCCTATGCACAAATTACCAATCAAAAGTACAGAGGAATTGGTCTTGGAGTAAGCGGATATCATCATCTTTTGGCAAAGAAAAACATTCTTTGGGAAAGTGAGGAGCACTTAAAATTTGCAGATGAATTGTTTGAAATGATAAATTATTTTACTGTTTTGGCAAGTGCGGATTTGGCAGAAGAGAAAGGTACTTATCAATTTTTTGAAGGCAGTGACTGGCATACTGGCGCATATTTTGAAAAGCGAAATTACGTGTCAAAAGAATGGAAAGAATTAGAGTATAAAGTAAGAAATACAGGTATGCGAAACGGTTATCTTTTAGCAGCAGCGCCTACCAGTAGTACCAGTATTCTGGCAGGAACTACGGCAGGGCTGGACCCTGTTATGAAGAAGTTTTTCATGGAAGAAAAGAAGGGAAGCATGCTGCCGAGAGTAGCTCCGGATTTGTCTTTGGATACTTATTATTACTACCGGAATGCGCATAATATTGACCAGAGTTTCAGTGTAAAAGCCTGCGGTGTCAGACAGAGACATATTGATCAGGCACAGAGCTTAAACTTATATATTACCAACAATTATACGCTGCGACAGCTTTTTCACCTGTATGTAGAGGCATGGGAAGCAGGAGTAAAAACGATTTATTATGTGAGAAGTAAATCCCTTGAAGTGGAGGAATGTGAAAGCTGTGCTTCATAGGAAGAAGGAGAACGAGATGACAGAATTAAAGAAAAAACCGCTATTTAATCCAAGTGGAGACACAGATGTGCGTTTTCGCAGGATGATTGGCGGAAATACTACTAACTTAAATGATTTCAACAACATGCGGTATGGATGGGTGAAGGACTGGTATCGTCAGGCAATGAATAATTTCTGGATACCGGAGGAAATCAATCTTTCTCAGGACAGAAAAGACTATGGGGAGCTTTTAGGAAAAGAGCGTCAGGCTTACGATAAAATTTTGAGCTTTCTGGTGTTTTTAGACTCCATTCAGTCTGCAAATTTGCCTTGTATCGGAGAATATATTACGGCAAATGAAATAAACTTATGCCTTTCCATTCAGACCTTTCAAGAATGTGTGCACAGCCAAAGTTATAGCTATATGTTGGATACAATTTGCAGTCCGGAAAAGCGTAATGAGATTTTGTATCAGTGGAAAACAGATGAAAGGCTGTTAAAGAGAAATACCTTTATCGGCGAATTATATAATGAATTTCAAATGAAAAAAGACAGCTTTACACTGCTGAAAGTCATGATGGCAAACTATATTTTAGAAGGAATTTACTTTTACAGTGGTTTTATGTTCTTCTATAATTTAAGTAGAAATGGGAAAATGCCCGGCTCTGCGCAAGAAATTCGTTATATTAACAGAGATGAAAATACTCATTTGTGGCTGTTTCGAAATATGATTTTGCAGTTAAAAGAGGAAGAACCGGAGCTTTTTACGAAAGAAAATATACAAGCTTTAAAGGAAATGCTGATGGAGGGTGTGGAGCAGGAGATTGCGTGGGGGCACTATGTTTTGGGAGACGATATCCCCGGAATTTCAAAAGAAATGATTACAGAATATATAAAATATCTGGGTAATTTACGCTTTACAGGCTTGGGCTTTGACGTAGTGTATCCGGGATATGAAAAAGAGCCGGAGAGTATGAAATGGGTGAGTTATTATTCCAATGCAAATATGGTAAAGACAGACTTTTTTGAAGCGAAAAGTACCGCTTATGCAAAAAGTACGGCTCTTTTAGATGATTTATAGAGGAAAATATTGACTTTCTATCGGGCTTAATACTATTCTATAAAAAGATGTTGGAGTCAAAGTTCTTTGGCACCGATATTTAACGCTTGAAACAGGAGGAAAGTAATTAAGTGGAAAAGCAGGAAATTCTGGCGATTTACGGAACAGAATATAAACAAATGACAAAAACTCTTTTACAGGAAGCGGATTTAGAAGGCCGAATTTTAAGCAAAGAGTGTAAAATAGGAATAAAACCAAATTTGGTAGCACCTTCTGAGGCTTCTTATGGAGCAACTACCCACAGTGAAATTGTGGCGGGAATTATTGAATATTTGCAGGAAAGAGGTTTTTCTAATCTGGTAATGTTGGAAAGCTCATGGGTAGGAGATAAAACAGCAGAAGCAGCGGAGGTCTGCGGATATTATGAGCTTTCGGAGCGATACCATGTGCCTTTTATAGATTTACAAAAAGATACGTATCAAACATATTCCTGTCAGGGAATGGAATTGAAAATCTGCGACGAAGTAAAAAGCTTAGACTTTTTGATTAATGTGCCGGTTATGAAAGGGCATTGTCAGACAAAAATCACCTGTGCACTGAAAAACTTAAAGGGATTGATACCGAACTGCGAAAAAAGGCACTTTCATGCTATGGGACTTCATGAACCCATTGCTTATCTGGCAGCAGAAATTGCACCGGATTTTACAGTGGTTGACAGTATTTGCGGAGATTGGGATTTTGAAGACGGGGGAAATCCGGTGGAGTTAAACCGTATTCTGGCTGCGACAGATCCGGTGCTTTGTGATGCTTATGTATGTCATTTTATGGGGTATGAGGTGGAGGAAGTACCGTATATAAAAATGGCGGAAGCATTAGGGGCAGGGGACGCATGCTGGGAAAATGTGCAGCTTCGTGAGTTGAATACACCGAAACAGGGAGAATATATTCCGAAAGAGAGAAAAGTAGTGGAGGTTTGTGATGCAGTAGAGGAAGTGGAGTCTTGCAGTGCTTGTTACGGTTATCTTTTGCCGGCTCTTTGGCGGTTGAAGGAAGAAGGACTTTTGCAAAATTTGACGGAGAAAATCTGCATCGGACAGGGATATCACGGAAAAGCAGGAAAACTGGGAGTAGGGAACTGCACGAGAGGATTTCAAAATTATGTGAAAGGATGTCCGCCTACCGAAGAGGAGATTTATGAGTTTTTGAAAAATTATACAGTGGGAAGATAAAAAATAGGACAGTCGCTTCACGATTATTCAATCGTAAAGCGACTGTCCTATTTAAAAAACATTTTTTATTAAACGGTAATCCATCCCATTGCTTCTGATACAGCAAATACCAAGATCAGAATTAAGCAAATAGGAGCAATCCATTTCAGCATAATGTTATAGAACTTCTTAAACTTAAATGCTCCGTTTAACTCTACCTCATCAGAAACTACGTTAGAACCAATAAAGTGTCCGATACAGATACAGGTCAGGATTGCAACGATTGGCATCAATACACTGTTGCTCAGGAAATCAAAGAAATCCAGAAGACCAAGACCGATAATCTTGATAAAGCTTAAAGGTCCGAAGCCTAAGGAAACAATAGCGCCTAATACCAGCACATAAATGGCAACAGAGATTGTTGCTTTTTTTCTGCTCCATCCAAGTTTATCTCTTATAATAGAAACGTTTGTTTCTAAAAGAGAGATAGAAGATGTCAAAGCTGCAAATAATACCAGAAGGAAGAACACAGTTCCGATTACACCGCCCAGAGTCATATCTTCAAAAACCTTAGGAAGTGTAACAAACATTAAGGAAGGTCCTTTGCCCAGTGCTGCTTCGTCACCGCCTGAAAATACAAAAACAGAAGGAATAATCATCAAACCTGCCAGAAAAGCAATCGCAGTATCGAAGATTTCAATCTGTCTTACAGATTTTTCCAGATTGCAGTCCTTCTTCATATAAGAACCGTAGGTAATCATAATTCCCATTGCAAGGGACATGGAATAGAATAACTGTCCCATAGCTGCAAGTACCGTAGTAGCGGAGAATTTAGAAAAGTCAGGAAGCAGATAATATTTCACACCCTCCATAGCGCCGGGGCGTGTGATACAAAAGACGGAAACGCCTATAATCAGTACGATTAAAAGTGGCATCATAATACGGCTTGCCTTTTCAATTCCTTTTTCTACGCCGAAAATAACTACAACAGCAGTAATGATAACGTATAATGCAAACCAGAATACAGGAGAACCTGCCTGGCTGATAAAACCGTTAAAATACTCGTCACCGGCAGCAGCAGCAACATCACCTGTCAGAAAGGTTACAAAATATTTAATGACCCAACCGCCGATTACGCAGTAATAAGGTGTAATAACAAAAGGAACGATACACGCCAGATAACCTACAAATTTAAAACGTTTATCAAGGGCTTTAAAAGCGCCGACAGCACTTAATCCTGTTTTACGTCCAATGGCAATTTCTGTTATCATAAGAGTGAAGCCAAGAGTTACCGCAAGGATTAAATATACTAGCAGGAAGATACCTCCTCCGTATTTTGCAGCAAGATAGGGAAATCGCCAAAGATTGCCAAGACCCACAGCAGAACCTGCAGCGGCAAGGACGAAGCCCATTTTGTTTGAAAAAGAACCTCTTTTTTTGTCCATAAACATCACCTCTTAAATTTTTAATTATGTAGATACAGTCAATGACACTTTAAAGTGATACATTGGCCGGGATATATAGCCCTTATTATGCCACTGAATTGTAAAAAAAACAAGAATTTTCTTAAAAAAATTAAAAAAAAAATAAAATTCCTGAAAAGTACGAAATCTACTTGACGAAGATGCGGATATATGGTAGACTAAATAAGTCTGAAGAAGAAAAGAAAGCAGAGTATCCACTCTCACCTTAGCACAAATGAGTGACTATGGTTTATATGAAGATAATGAGGCGCAAGGCGTTTTCTTATGCGGATAAACAGTGGATAGTTTGCAGAACTATCCTTTTTTATATATAGGAAACTGCTCTGTGAATTCTTGTTCTTTCTTTCATCAAGTTCAAGCAGCCAAAGGCTGTAAGGGTTTATCAATATTATGGAGGTGCACTACTATTAGCGATTTAATGATTAACGAACAAATCAGAGATAAAGAGGTCCGTCTTATAGGCGCAGAGGGAGAGCAGCTGGGAATTATGTCTGCCAGAGAGGCGCAGAAGCATGCGGCGGAGGCAGGATTAGACCTTGTGAAGATTGCTCCTACGGCAAAACCACCGGTTTGTAAAATTATCGATTATGGTAAGTATAAGTACGAATTAGCCAGAAAAGAAAAGGAAGCTAAGAAGAAACAGAAAACCATAGAAATCAAAGAAGTGCGTTTATCCCCGAATATTGAGGAAAACGATTTGAACACGAAAGTCAATAATGCCAGAAAGTTCCTGACAAAAGGAAATAAGGTAAAAGTTACTCTGCGTTTCCGTGGGAGAGAGATGGCACACATGCAAAGCAGCAAATGTATTTTAGAGAAATTTGCTGAAATCCTATCTGATGTTGCTGTTGTAGAAAAAGCACCAAAGGTAGAAGGAAGAAGCATGACTATGTTTTTGACGGAAAAACGTTAATAAGAAAAAGAGTTTAAGGAGGACATAAACATGCCAAAAATGAAAACAACTAAAGCAGCTGCAAAGCGCTTCAAATCAACAGGTACAGGTAAATTAAAAAGAAATAAAGCTTATAAGAGCCATATCTTAACAAAGAAATCTCAGAAGAGAAAAAGAAATCTTAGAAAAGCAGCTATCACAGATGCAACTAATGTAAAGAACATGAAAAAAATCTTACCTTACATCTAATCGTTTGTGTGTAAGTATGTGTTTAATATAGGAGGAAATTAAGAATGGCAAGAATTAAAGGCGGATTAAACGCTAAGAAAAGACATAATAGAGTATTGAAACTGGCTAAAGGTTACAGAGGAGCTCGTTCCAAACAGTATAGAGTAGCAAAACAGTCTGTAATGAGAGCTTTAACAAGTTCTTACGCAGGCAGAAAACAGAGAAAACGTCAGTTCAGACAGTTATGGATTGCACGTATCAACGCTGCTGCAAGAATGAACGGATTATCTTACAGCAAATTTATGTACGGTTTAAAATTAGCTAACGTTGATTTAAACAGAAAAGTATTAGCTGATATGGCTATCAATGATGCAGCAGGATTTGCTACATTAGCAGAATTAGCAAAATCTAAATTAGCTTAATAGAAGATTGGAAAGAGTTGTTACATATTAATGTGACAGCTCTTTTTAAGTTTAAAACCTGTATTTAAGCAAACAAGGAGACAGACTTATGTATCGGATTTTAATTGTGGAAGATGACATGGATATTGCCCATGCAATTAAAAAGCATTTAGAAGCGTGGAATTTACAGGCGCGGTGCGTGGAGAATTTTGCAGATGTAATGACAGAGTTTTCTGCATATAATTATCATCTTGTGCTGATGGACATTACGCTTCCTTTCTTTAACGGCTATTACTGGTGTCAGGAAATCAGAAAAATATCTCAAATTCCTGTTTTATTTATTTCCTCTGCATCAGACAATATGAATATAGTAATGGCAATTCAAATGGGCGGAGATGATTTTGTGGCAAAGCCCTTTGATTTATCGGTGTTGACTGCAAAGATACAGGCATTGCTTAGAAGAAGCTATGATTATACGGGACAGGTTTCTGTTTTGGAGCATAAAGGTGCGCTTTTAAATACAGCGGAGGCGGTTCTTTTTTATCAGGACGAAAAAATTGAATTGACAAAGAACGAATACCGGATTTTACAGACCTTGATGGAGAATAAAGGAAAAATCGTAAGCAGGGAACGTCTTATGGAAAAGCTTTGGGAAAATGACAGTTTTGTAGATGAAAATACATTAAGTGTCAATGTAAACCGTCTGCGGAAAAAGCTGGCTCAGGCAGGCTTGTCCGATTTTATCACTACAAAGGTGGGAATGGGATATACCATTGCTATTTAAGCAAGTAAGGAGAACGTAATGAAAGTATTTTCAATCTATATCAAGAAACAAGGGGGAAAAATTCTCTTTTATCTGTTATTTTCCGCTGTCTTTTTCTGCCTTTTTTTCCTGTATCAAATTCCCCTTCATGCGGCGGTTTATGCAGTTTTCGTGGGTAGTGCTTTTGGAATAGCTGTTTTGATTTTTCAGTTTATAAAATTCCGTCAGAAATATGTCCAACTGGAAAGAGCAGTAAGCCAGAAAGAATTTTTGCCGGAAAACCTGCCAAAGGCAGAGGGCGGACTGGAGGCAGAATACGAAAAGCTTGTGGAGCGGTTGTATGAAAACATCCAAAATATGGAAAATATATATAATGAAAAAGAGTTGGATATGCTGGAATATTATACTTTATGGGTACATCAGATTAAGACGCCCATTGCTTCCATGTATTTAAAGCTGCAAGGAGAAGACAGCGAATTTTCCAGAGAAATCGGGACAGATTTAATGCGTATTGAGCAGTATGTGGAAATGGTGCTCTGCTATCTGCGCCTTGACAGCAGCGAAAAAGACTATGTTTTTCGGGAATATTCCTTAGACAGTATTATAAAACAGGCAGTACGCAGATTTGCACCGCAATTTATCCGTAAAAAGATAAAGCTGGAATATGAAACCACCAATGCAGTGATTTTGACAGATGAAAAGTGGCTGCTTTTTGTGCTGGAGCAGCTGCTGTCCAATTCTTTAAAATATACAAAGCCGGGAGGCTGTATTTCCTTACAGTGGAAGCCGCCGCAGCTTTTGGTAGTGAAGGATACGGGAATTGGAATTGCCAAAGAAGATTTGCCCAGAATTTTTGAAAAGGGCTATACGGGATATAATGGAAGAGAGGATAAAAAGGCGAGCGGCATAGGCTTATATTTGTGTAAAAGGATTTGTGAAAAGCTGGGATACGGAATTTGGGCTGAGTCTGAAATTCATAAGGGCACAGAGATGATTTTGGATTTAAAGAGAAAAAAACTGGAAATAGAATAACAATCTTTCAAAAATGTAAGATGAAACAGGGGAAATGTAAGCGGAAGTTATGGCGAAGCATTTCCCTTTTTTGATACAATACGTTTGAACAAAGCAAGGAGGAAAACGAGATGGCAATTTTAGAAGTAAAGAATTTAAAGAAAATATATACAACACGATTTGGAGGAAATCAGGTAGAAGCCCTTCGAAATGTGAATTTCAGCGCTGAGGAAGGAGAATACACGGCGATTATGGGTGAGTCCGGTTCCGGTAAAACGACTCTTTTAAATATTCTTGCAGCTCTTGATAAGCCGACAAAAGGAACGGTATGGCTGGACGGAAAAGATATGTCCAAAATAAGGGAAACAGAGCTTTCTACTTTCCGCAGAGAAAATCTGGGCTTTGTATTTCAGGAATTTAATCTTTTAGATACTTTTTCTATTAAAGATAATATTTTCTTACCACTGGTATTAAGCGGAAAAGGATATAAAGAGATGGAATACAGATTAGCTCCCATTGCAGAAAAGCTGGGAATTACAGCAATTTTAGAAAAGTATCCTTATGAGGTTTCAGGAGGTCAGAAGCAGAGAGCGGCAGTTGCCCGTGCGCTGATTACCAATCCGAAGTTGATTTTGGCAGATGAGCCTACGGGAGCTTTAGACTCCAAATCCACAGATGAACTTTTAGAGCTGTTTTCCGCAGTAAATGAGGAGGGACAGACTATTTTAATGGTAACCCATTCCGTAAAAGCAGCAAGTCATGCAAAACGTGTGCTTTTTATCAAGGACGGTGAGGTGTTCCATCAGATTTACAGAGGAAATAATACAAGACAGCAGATGTATGAAAAGATTTCCAACGCCCTTACTGTTCTGGCAGGAGGGGGTGCAACAGAGTGAAAATCGGATTTTATCCTAAGCTTGCGTGGACAGGAATAAAGAAGAATAAAAAGATTTATGTGCCTTATATGTTTGCCTGTATTGGCATGATTATGATGTTTTATATGATTTGTTTTTTAAGCACCAGCGAAATTGTAAGAGGAATGCTAGGCGGAGAAACCATGCAGATGACCTTGTCCTTCGGATGTCTGGTTATCAGCGTGTTTGCGTTGATTTTCCTGTTTTACACCAACTCCTTTTTGATGAAAAGAAGATATAAGGAATTCGGTCTTTACCATATTTTAGGTATGGGTAAGAAAAATGTGGCTTACGTTATGGTATGGGAATGTATTCAGATTACAACAATTACGCTTATTTGCGGTATTGGCGGAGGCATTTTCTTCTCTAAATTAGGAGAGCTTGCCATGATTAAGATGCTGGGCGGAAAAGCGGATTTTCATTTTACGATTTCCGTTTCATCTGCGAAAGATACAATAACCGTTTTTCTTCCGATTTTTCTTTTGATTTTATTAAAATGTCTGTTTCAGATTTTCAGAATGAAACCGGTGGAGCTGCTGAAGAGCGCACAGGTAGGGGAAAAACCGCCAAAGTCAAACTGGGTTTTGACGGTGCTTGGTATTGTTATTTTAGCAGGAGCCTACATAATTGCCCTGTCTATTGAAGAGCCGATGCAGGTAATCGGTATGTTTTTTGTAGCTGTCATCATGGTAATCGGAGCTACTTATCTGCTGTTTGAAGCAGGCTCTGTGGTGTTGTGTAAAATTTTGAAAAATAACAAACGCTATTATTATAAATCCAACCACTTTATTTCTGTATCGACGATGATGTTTCGTATGAAAAGAAACGGAGAGGGACTTGCCTCTATCTGTATTTTATCTACCATGGTGCTGGTTATGGTATCTGCTGTTTCCTGTTTGTATATGGGAGCAGAGGATTTCTTAAATTCCCGCTATCCGCAGGAGCTGGTGATAGATGTGCAAACAGAAGACGAAGAAAAAGTAGATGAATTTTATAACATTGTTTCAGAAGTTTTAGAAGAAACACAGACAGAAAAAGAGGATGAGCTGTTCTATACTTATCTGGGAGCAGCAGGCTATTTAGACGGAAGCGAATTGGCTATGAGTCCGGAGCGCATGGAGAGCTATGGAACAGATGTGTATAAGCACATCAGACAGTTGTTTTTTATTCCCGTAGAGGATTATAATCGCCTCATGGGGAAACAGGAGACTTTAAAAGAAAACGAAATCCTTCTTTATAATACAAAGCTAGAGTATGAAGAGGATATACTTGCCTTGGAAAACGGCAGAGAGTGGAAGATAAAGAAAAACGTGCCTAAATTTGTGGACAACGGACTGGATGTGATGCAGACGATTTCATCTATGTTCATTTTTGTAAAAGACAAGGAAACGCTTTCCGAAATCAGACAGGAATGTGAGCAGTTAAGCGGTATGGAAAACGCTATGGATAATTACCGTGGCATTAATTTAAAGGCAGATGCAGAGAAACAAATTGAGGTAGCGCAGGAGCTTCAGAAACGTGGGGCAGAATTTGAACAGCAAAATGAAAATCTGCATGTTATGGTAGAAAGCAGAGAAACGGAAAGAGCCGGATTTTATGCACTGTACGGCGGAATGTTTATACTGGGAATTCTTCTCGGAATTGTGTTTATTGTGGGAATGGTACTCATTATGTATTATAAGCAGGTAACAGAAGGGTATGAAGACCAGCAGAGATTTGAAATTCTTCAAAAAGTAGGTATGAGCCACAGAGATATTCGAAAGAGCATTAATTCACAGGTACTTACGGTATTTTTTATGCCTTTGATTGCAGCAGGTATTCATACAGCATTTGCTTTCCCTATGATGAGTAAAATTATTGTCTTATTTGGTATTAACAATCAGAAACTACTCCTCATAGTGACGGCAGCCTGCTACATCATTTTTACACTTTTCTATGTGGCGATGTATCTGGTAACCTCCAGAGCTTACTATGGTATTGTAAGCAATAGAAAGGAGGATTAACCCCTGGATGGGGTTCTGATTTGCACTGACTTGATAAAAAGTGTTTACAACTCCTTATAACAGAGCAAAAAAAGAAAAGAAAAAAGCGAAAAAATATATCCCCCGGGGTGGCTTGCCTCGGGGGATTTTTCTGTATATAATGAGGAAGCTAAAACACGAAGAAAGAATTAGGAGGATAAAATCCATGAAGAAAAGAATGAAGGCTTTAACGGCTTTATTATGTGTTTCTGCTATGGTTACAGGCTGTGGGGCTTCCGGAAGCTCAGGAACAGATGCAGCAAAAACAGATACACAGAAGGAAGGAACAAAAGAAGCCGGCAAAGACGGAGAAAATCAGGAAAAATCAGAGGTGACGATTGGATTTTCCAGCGAAGGAGACTCTTTTGACCCTTGCACAGGATTTGGATATACAGGTTCTCCCATTTATTCTACTTTGGTAAAAATCAATGGTGATGAGCAGATTGAAAATGATTTGGCAACAGAATATACTACCAGTGAAGATGCCCTTACCTGGACTTTTAAAATCAGAGATGACGTAAAATTTACAAACGGTGAGCCATTAAAAGCGTCTGATATTGCCTTTACATTTAATACAACAAAGGAAAAAGCAACCTACATGGACTTGACAATGCTGGAAAGCTGTAAGGCATTGGATGATACAACCGTGGAATTTAAGCTGTCCAAGCCATGTGTAACCTTTATTTATACCGTTGCACAGATGGGAATTGTACCGGAAAAGGCATATAGCGATAAATTCGGCTTGGAGGCAGACCAGATTATCGGCTCCGGTCCTTATAAAATGGTTCAGTGGGATAAGGGACAGCAGTTTATTTTAGAAGCAAATGAAGATTATTATGGTAAACAGCCGGAAATTAAGAGAGCGGTCTTTTTAATTCAGGATGAAGATGCCAGATTTGTAGCTGCAAAAGCGGGAGAAGTAGATATTGCCTTAACTTCTGCAACACTTGCCACAACAGAGCTTGATGGTATGCACGTTGAGAAAGTAGAGTCCGTAGATAATCGTGGTATTACAATGCCGACAGTACCGGATGAAGGAAAGACAACAGAAGACGGATACAAAATCGGAAATGACATTACCGCAGATGTGAATGTAAGAAAGGCTATGTGCTACGGAATTGACAGAGATAAGATTATTGACGAGGCATTAAACGGATTTGCAAAGCCTGCTTATTCTGAATGTGACGGTATGCCATGGTGGAATGAAGAAGATGTTATTGAAATAGATGTAGATTACGCAGTAGAGCTTTTAGAGCAGTCCGGCTGGATAGATACAGACGGAGACGGAATTCGTGATAAGGACGGACAAAAGCTGGCATTTAATCTGATGTACTTTGCGGGAGACTCCATGCGTCAGGCTGTTGCCATGTCTGTGGCAAATCAGGCAAAGGAAAACATGGGCTTTGAAATCAATGTAGAGGGCGTCAGTGAGGACGAAACCATTAAGAGAATGTTCTCTGAGCCGATGATTATGGGATGGGGTTCAGACAGCCCGATGACTTCTTATATGTTGTTCCACAGCAGTAATGCAGGAAAAACAGACTGGTACAATCCGGAATTTTATATCAATCCTACAACGGATGAATATCTGGATAAGGCAATGAATTCCCTCACCATTGAGGACTCTTATGAGTGGTGGCAGAAAGCACAGTGGGACGGCACAACGGGTACTTCCATGAAGGGAGAAGCGCCTTGGGCATTCTATGTGAATATGACGCATCTGTACTATGTAAAAGATGGTTTAAATATCGGAAACCAGAGAATTCACGCGCATGGTGCAGCATGGCCGTTAATCGCAAATCTTGCAGAATGGACATGGGAATAGAAGTAGTATAAAAACAAAATTTGAGTTGCTGCATTAGGGAAATAATGCGGCAACTCTAATTGTGGTTATAGAGAGTATAGGAGAAAACAAATGAAGAGTAAGTATTATCTGAAGCTTACGGGAAAGTATCTTCTGCGTATGGTTACCCTGCTGATAGCAGTGAGTATCATAAGCTTTATACTGGTAAGTCTTTCACCGGTAGATCCGGTGCAGCAGTATGTAGGTTCTGTTCCCAATGTAAGCGTAGAACAAAGAGCAAAAATAGCAGAATACTGGGGGCTCAATGACCCTCCTGTGGAACGCTTTTTAGCATGGGGAAAATCCCTACTTCACGGAGATTTTGGCGTATCCTTGATTTATCGAAGACCTGTTCTGGATGTAATCAAAGAGAAGTTTGCAACCTCCTTGGCATTGATGATGACGGCATGGGTATTTTCCGGCATTATCGGCTTTGCCATTGGATGTGCCATGGGAATTTTTAACGGAAAATGGATAGATAAAATTTTAAAGAAGGTCTGTCTGATTATGTGTTCCATTCCCACCTTCTGGATTGGAATTGTGTTTCTGATGCTGTTTTCCGTACAGCTTGGCTGGTTTCCCATGGGTATGAGTGTACCAAAAGGTGTTCCGGCAGATCAGGTTACGATTTTGCAGAGAATTCACCATCTGATATTGCCGGCATTGACTTTAAGTTTTCTCTCTTTTGCCAATGTGGCGCTACATACAAGAGAAAAGCTAGTAGATGTTTTGGAAAGTGATTATGTATTATTTGCAAAAGCAAGAGGAGAGTCAAAATGGAGTATTTTAAAAAGACACGGCCTTAGAAATATTATGCTTCCTGCTATTACTATGCAGTTTGGCTCTTTTAGTGAGCTTTTCGGCGGTTCTGTTCTGGCGGAAACAGTGTTCTCTTATCCGGGACTTGGTGCGGCGGCATCTGCGGCAGGTATGGGCTCGGATATTCCCCTATTGCTGGGAATTACGTTGTTTAGCACCTTATTTGTTTTTGTAGGAAATATGCTGGCGAATATTATATATGGAATTGTAGACCCGCAAATCAGGGAGGGATATAGAAATGAATAGCAAAATTTTAAACAGACGAAAAAAGACCATTCTTTTTGCCATTCTGATTTTTGCGGTATTGCTTGGTGTTTATTTGTCAGGTGCATTTTTAAGCGATGAGCTGATACAGGCAGATTTTTCACAGAAAGGCTTGGCGCCGTCTCTGAAGCATCCTTTCGGAACCGATATGTTGGGAAGGGATATGCTGGTGAGAACCATAAAAGGCTTATCCGTAAGTATTGTCGTGGGCGTAGTTGCATCCAGCGTCAGCGCTGTGATTGCTTTAATTGTAGGAGTAATCGCAGCCACAGGAAAATCGTGGCTGGACCATTTGATGAACTGGCTGATTGATTTAGTTATGGGAATTCCTCATACAGTGCTTTTGATTTTAATTTCTTTTGCCTGTGGAAGAGGATTAAAGGGCGTTTTAATCGGTGTGGCGGTTACCCACTGGACAGGCTTGGCACGTATTATTCGAAGCGAAGTCCTTCAAATTCGTTCTCAGCAGTACATAGAGGTTTCTAAAAAGCTGGGACATTCCAGCTGGTGGATTACCGTACATCATATTTTACCGCACATGGTTCCGCAGTTTTTAATTGGATTGATTTTAATGTTCCCGCATGCCATTATGCACGAGTCCGGCTTGACCTTCTTAGGCTTCGGACTTTCTCCGGAGCAGCCGGCAATCGGAATTATTCTTTCTGAGTCCATGAAATATATTTCAGCCGGTATGTGGTGGCTGGCATTTTTCCCGGGACTGATGCTGGTAATTATTGTTTTATTATTTGACCGTCTGGGAGAAAATCTGAAGAAGATTATTGACCCTTACAGCGCTCATGAATAGGAGTAAGAGATGAAAAAAGAACCGATTTTATCAGTAAAGGATTTGTCCGTATCCTTTCAGATGTATGATAATGGACTTGAAAAATATGATTTAAAAGTAATTTCCAATCTGACCTTAGATGTACGGCCGGGAGAAATTGTTGCCATTGCAGGCTCCAGCGGTTCCGGTAAGAGCTTGCTTGCCCATGCGGTTATGGGACTTTTGCCGGAAAATGCTTCCATAAGCGGAGAGATTTCTTATAAGGGGAAAGTGCTCAGTCAAAAAGAAAAAGAAGCTTTACGTGGAAAAGAAATGGCGCTGGTGCCTCAGTCTGTCTCTTATCTGGACCCGCTTATGAAGGTGGGAACACAGGTACGTGGAAGAAAGGCAGATAAGGAAATCATAAAAGCTCAAAGAGAGATTTTCCGGAGATTTCATTTAGATGAAAAAACAGAACAGCTATATCCTTTTCAGCTTTCAGGAGGAATGGCAAGAAGAGTTTTAGTTTCTACGGCAGTATTAAGCGGGGCAGAGGTGATTATTGCAGATGAGCCTACGCCGGGACTGGATTTGGAGATGGCATTGGAGGCTCTGAAAATATTCAGGGAGCTTTCCGATGAAGGAAAAGCAGTTATTTTAATTACCCATGACATTGATTTGGCGTTTCATATTGCAGACAGAATTGCAGTATTTTATGCAGGAACTACGGTGGAGATAGCAGCTGCAAAGGACTTTCTTGAAGGAGTAGACGCCTTTCGTCATCCGTATTCTAAGGCACTGTGGAAAGCTCTTCCGCAAAATGGCTTTGAGCCAATTCCCGGTTTTCAGCCTTATGCAAAATATTTACCAAAAGGGTGTCTGTTTTCACCCAGATGTCCTCATAAGACAAAAGAGTGTGAAGAAAATATTCCCATGAGAGAGGTACGTGGGGGATATGTGAGGTGTATACATGCAGATTGAAGCAAAGAATATAAGCTTTCGGTATAGTGACAATCAGCCGTGGATTTTACAGGACGTAAGTCTGAAAATAGAAGAGGGGGAGCGGGTAGGCTTAATCGGACCAAGCGGATATGGAAAAAGCACACTGGTAAAAATTATGTCCGGATATTTAAGACCTACCAAGGGAGAAGTTTTGCAGGACGGAAAGCCTTTGCCGAAAAAAGGAGTATCTCCTGTTCAGTTGATTTACCAGCATCCGGAAAAAGCCATCAATCCCCGCTGGAAGATGAAAAAAGTGCTTCAGGAGTCGGGAATGTTCCGTGAAGAAGTGATGGAGGCGCTGGGAATTGAGAATGACTGGCTGGAGCGTTATCCGAGAGAGCTTTCAGGCGGAGAGCTTCAGCGGTTTTGTGTTGCCCGTTCCTTATTTTCCGGTACACATTTTCTTTTTGCAGATGAAATGAGTACCATGTTGGATGTGATTACACAGGCACAGATTTGGAATTTAATGTTAAAAGAAGTAGAGGAGAGAAGGCTGGGACTTTTAATGGTTACCCATAATGCAGAGCTGGCAAAAAAAATCTGCACCAGAACAATCAATCTGGCGGAAATCAATAAAAGGGAGGATATCTGAAAATGTATGTAAATATTGTACTGTTTGATGATTTTGAAACCTTGGATGCCTTTGGACCGGCAGAAGTTTTCGGAAAGCTTCCGGAGGAATTTCATATCCGTTATCTTTCTGTCTCCGGAGATGTAATCAATAGTGTACATGGAGTAAAAGTGTGGACAGACTTTCTTGTACCGGAGGAAATTGACGGGATTTTAATTATTCCCGGAGGAAAAGGTGCAAGACGGCTTTTGTGGAAAGATGAAAGAGCATTAAATATCATAAAGAAAGCAGCGGAAAATTCAGATTATTGTCTGATGATAGGAAACGGCTCTGCAATTTTGGCGCAGACAGGACTTTTATATAGAAGGAGAATTGCCGATTTTCCTATGGACACCAACTGGAACAGAATGTTTACTGCCGGTATTGAGAGAATAGAAGGTGCAAAAGTGGCTATTGACGGCAAATTTTATTCCTGCGGAAATACGATACTGGGAATGGATACGGCTCTTTGGACCATCACAGATGTTCTGGATATTGCCGCAGCAGAGAAGGTGGCTAAGGAGCTGGGATATCCATGGAACGAAAATGCAGATGAGGATATTTACTGTTAGTATACTGCCCCGCTTATTAGGAGAAAAATATGGAAGATAGAAATCAGACCAAGTATGACAAAGCCATGGTGAACCGTTTGGCAAGGGCGACAGGGCATTTGAAAATGGTGAAACAGATGGTGGAAGACGGCAGGGATTGCAGTGAGGTGCTTATTCAGTTGGCAGCAGTGAAATCAGCGGTCAATGGAGCAGGCAAGGAAGTCTTAAAGCAGTATATGGAGGAATGTGTGGAGGAGGAGCTGGAGTTTCAGGATAAAGAGGGACTTGGAAAATTGAAGAAAGGGATTGACAGTTTTATCAAATAAAATTTTTGGAAAAAGGAACCCCCAGGGAGGCTTGTAAACCTTTAACAAGTAGTATATGATAAATATACAGTTACTGTTACAGGTTACTGAATTACTGCATGAATATGCAGATGCCGTATACATCCTCCGCATAAAAAATGTTATACGGCGAAAGCAATGTCGAATCCTCATAGACAAAGAAACAGAGACATATCGATGGCAGGATATGGACTCTGTTTTTTTGTTTAATGAAAAGATAGTTGATATAAGACATGTTATAATCTAAAATAAGATTTATCAGAAACGTATAGGAGGGTGAAGTATCATGAAAAAAGAACCGGAAAGACTGGAAATAGACCTTGCGAAGATTTTTTTAACACCGCCCAATACCATGAAAGAAAAAGTGACCTTAGTGGTTATGATGGTAGTTGTCTTTGCCATGTTTTTTGCTCCGGTAGTGTTTACGGAGGTATCTCCTGTGAAAGGAATTTTCCTATCTGCACTTCCGGCAGTTTCTATTTCATGGGGCTGGATGGTATTGCTTCGCAGCTTGTTCCGAAAAAGAGAATTTTCCAAGAAAACAGATAACAAGAAGTAGCAGAGGGATTTTAATGGAGTTAAAACAAGAATTAGAAATACAGGCAAGGGTATCGCAGGAGATGGTTCAGGCTGTTTCAATTCTGCAAATGACAGCATGGGATTTAAAAGAATATGTACAGGAGGCTATGCTGGAAAATCCTGTGATTGAGCTGGAAGAAACCACGAGAAAACAGGATAATGAGGAGATTGTGAGAAAGCTGGAGTGGATGGAAAACGGAGATTATCAAAATAAAGTATATTATCAGCAGGAGCTGGAAGAAAGCAATGAATTCTGGGAAGAAAACGAACCGGATTTAAGGGAATATCTGTTGGAACAGATGGCTTTTATGGATTTAGATAAGAAAGCTGCTTCTATTATCCGTTATATGATTCAAAGTCTTGATGAGAGAGGCTACTTGCTTGAGAATGAGGAGGAAATCGCAGATATTCTGGGGCGTTCATTGGAAGAAATACAAAGAGCCAGACAAATCTTGTGTACAATGGAGCCTTTGGGAGTAGGAGCGCTTAATTTACAGGAATGTCTGCTGATACAATTACGAAAAAAAGGCTGTACTTCTCTTGCCTGTGAAATTGTAGAAAACTACATAGAGGAATTTGGAAAAAATCAATTATCGAAAATTGTAAAGAAAACAGGCAGGGATTTAAAGGAGATTGCACAAGCCTGTGAGCAGATTAAAGAACAAAACCCCAAACCGGCAGGATATTTTCCTGCAAGGCCATATAAAAATTATATTATTCCTGATGTGATTGTTGTGAAGCTAAAGGATTACTTTGAAATTTTAGTCAACGATTATGACAGTCCGGAAATTTTCATCAGTCCGTTTTACAGACAGATGATGAGAGAGCAGGGAGAAGAAACGGGAAAATATATCAAAGAAAAAATTCGTCAGGCAGAGTGGCTGAAAAGCTGTATAGAACAGAGAAATCGTACTTTATTGCAGCTTACAGAGGAAATTTTGCGAAGTCAGACAGAATTTTTCCAAAGGGAAAAAAATTATTTGAAGCCTATGACGCAAAAGGAAGCGGCAGAAAAGTTACAGGTACATCCTTCTACAATCAGCCGTGCCGTACAGGGAAAATATTTGCAGTGTACATGGGGGATGTTTCCTCTTTCCTTTTTCTTTTCTTCGGGAACAGATAAGGGTGCCGAGTATATAAAGGAATGTTTGAAACGCATTATAGAGAATGAGGATAAGAAAAATCCATACAGTGACAGGGTTTTGGCGGAAAAACTGCAGGAAATGGACATTGACATTTCCCGCAGAACCATTGCAAAGTACAGAAATTCCATGCATATCAGCGAAGCATTGGGACGAAAAGAATATTAAATATGAATACCGTATTTATGGATACGATATTGCAGACTCTGCCGACGGATGCCAAGAGCATCGGCAGTTTTGGTGATGTTGTATCCAAAATGCTCCAAAGCAGAACACAGGATTTCATGTTCATATTCGTCCATCATGTTTTGCAGAGATGTGTTTTGAAATGAGCAGAAGGTATCGGGAACTTTTTTCAGAGTTTCCGATGCTTTTTTCGTTTTTAGAAGATAAGAAGGCAAATGCTCTAAAAGGATGGTATTTCCGTCAGAGATATTGCGGACATAGTCTAATACATGAAACAATTCTCTTACATTTCCCGGCCAGTCATAATGGTAGAAAAGCTCCATAACCTCTGGACTGATTTCTGTGGAGCTGTGTACATATTGAAAAACAGTAGAACGAAGATGATATTGAATAAGCTCTTCTAAGTCTTCTTTGTGGTTCCTAAGGGGCGGCAATTCAATCATGACAGTGGAAAGACGGTAAAAGAGGTCTTTTCGCAGTTCGTTTTCCTTGATACACAGGAAAGGGTCTTTATTGCAGGAGGAAATAATTCGGACATCCATGGAAATGTCTTTTTGGCCTCCTACTCGGCGGAAGGAATTTTCCTGAAGAGCCCGCAGAATTTTTGACTGCATGGCAAGGCTCATGGAATTCATCTCATCTAGGAATAAAGTTCCCCCTTCTGCTTCCTCAAAATATCCGACTTTATTTTCACTGCCTGTAAAGCTGCCTTTTTGTGTTCCGAACAAAAGACTTTCAATCAGAGTTTCCGGAATTGCGGCGCAGTTTAACGCTACAAATTTTTTGTCTTTTCTGGGGCTGCAGCGGTGAATACTCTGAGCGAAAATTTCTTTTCCGGTTCCTGTTTCTCCCACCAGAAGAACAGAATTATTCTGTGGAGCAATTTTTCTGGCGATACGAACAGCTTTTTGGAGATTTTCGCCATTCCCGATAATATGCTCGAAGGTATAACCAGAAAAACGGGTAGGCGGAGTATTGGGCTGAAAATCACGCAGCGCTTTTTCAGCCTGAGCCATTTTTTCCTTGCTGCAATCAATGATATTCTGTGTCTGTTCAAATACAATAGCTCCGATTAGTTCATTGTCTTTGGAAACAGGATAGGAGGTATTGACAGATGCGATAGAAACTCCTGCGGAAGTAGAAAAATTGTCTACTCGGTTAATCACAGGCGATTTAGTACGCAAAGCTGTCATGGTGGTGCTGATTTGTTCGTCGAGAGCAAATAAATCTAAAAGATGGCGTCCCCGAATATCCAGAGTAGGGGGGATTTGGGAAAGCTTGCGGCTTGCCTGATTAAAAAACAGAGCATATCCGTTTTCATCATAAATCTGAACGCCATCGGTAATTAAATTTAAGGTTTGAATTAACAAATCCTCTAAGTGATTTTGCTTTACTAAAAAATAATAAAAGCCTTGATTGGGCGCATCCATTCTTTCGTAGGAGAAAGAGTCTCCATCCCACACAAACTCACCGCTTGTATCTTCTTCTGCAATGGGGAAAACAGAGGTGATGTGTCTTTGATAAGAAATCCAATTTTTAAATAATGGTGCATAAGTATTTTCTATATAAATATCTCCGTATTGTACGTGGAGAAACTGATATTGTTCGTTTGTGGTAAAACAGATATCATAAAAAGCTTTCATAGGAAAACGCTCCTTTTTGTAGTTTATTTGTAAATTTCTTTTTGATTATTATATCAATAGAAAAGGTGAAAGACAAGAAAAGTGCCAAACAAATTTGCATAATGCCAAATAATTTTGCACTTTTAGGTTATATAGAAAAAAGAAAAGCACGAAATATCGCTGTTTTTTCGTTGGCACGGAAATTGCATATTAGTATGGTATAAAACAAAAGAAAGGAGCGAGCCGATTTTTAATCGGACAGAAAAAAGTATGGAAGGAAACAAAACAAACAAAAAGCCTATACGCTGGAATGTGTTCATTCCTTGCTTTCTGGTAGTAGGAGGGGCAGCAATTTTAGGTATCGTAAACAACGAATGGCTGACAAAGGTTACAAAGGGAATTTTTTCATGGTCCTTAAACTCCTTTGGTTGGCTGTATCAGGTAGTTGCCATGGTAACCTTAGTGGTTGTGGCATTGCTGGCTTTTTCAAAGACAGGTAATATTCGTTTTGGAGGGAAAGATGCTAAGGCGAAATATTCTTTTGGCTCATGGTTTGCCATGACACTCACCGGAGGTATTGCAACGGGGTTGATTACGTATGGTGTGAATGAGGTTCTGATTTATTTTGGAAATATTTATGGAGAGCTGGATGGATATGGAGTAAAGGCGCTGTCTGATGAGGCGGCACAGTTTGCCATGGGACGCAGCTTTTACAACTGGACCTTTGTTCCTTATGCCATGTATGCACTTTCCGGCGTGGTAATTGCGTATATGTATTTTAACAGAAAGAAAGAGCTTTCTGTTTCCGCATCTTTAATTCCTCTTTTTGGAGAGGGTGTTACAAAAGGCTTTTGGAAAGCATTGATTGATGTATTATCTGTACTTGCTATTGCCCTTGGACTGGCATCATCTCTTGGAGCAGGACTTGCTCTTATCGGAACGGGACTTTCTTCTGCTTACGGCATAAAACAGGGCCCGATTGTGTGGTTTGTTTTAACGGCAATTATTACGGCAACCTTTACCGTTGCATCTGTAACAGGTATTGATAAAGGAATTAAGTGGCTGGCAGGGCTGACCTCTAAGATTTTCTATGTGCTGTTGATTGTATTGTTTTTAATTGGTCCTACACTCTATATTTTGAATATGGCAAATGTGGGCTTAGGATACTGGTTAGACCGTTTCTGGACATGGGGCTTTGACCCGGGAACAGTGGGCGGAGAAGCTCTGGTTACATGGTGGACGATGTATGACTGGGCTATCTGGATTGCTTATGCGCCGCTTATGGGTATCTTCTTTGCCATTATTGCTTACGGAAGAACGGTTCGTCAGTTCTTGGTAATTAACTGGATTTTACCTGCATCTTTTGGCTTTGTATGGTTCTCTGTATGGGGCGGAACTGCTTTGAAATGGCAGACAAGCGGAAAAGCAGATATCATTGCCACCATTCAGGAGGAAGGCGCAGTAGCCGGAATTTGGGAATTTTTAAAGCATGTGCCTTTAGGAGCAATTATTATTCCGGTCATTATTGTGGCTTTGATTGCTGCTTTCTCTACTACGGCTGACACCATGTCCACAACCATTGCCGCTTTATGTACCAAAGGGGCAAAACACGATGAAGAGCCGGCAATCTGGCAGAAAATCGTATGGGGTGTTTCTATTGGTTTAATTGCATGTATTATGGTTGCTTTCGGAGGCGGCGAGCAAGGTGTAGACGGTGTAAAATATCTGGCTGCCTGCGGTGGTTTTGTGGTTCTTACTATTTTTATTTTGCAGGTTGTTTCTGCAATAAAACTGTTTTTCTTAGATAAGGAAACAAAGAAGGATATAATGTAGCAGGAGGTTCCAAATGGAGAACAGCAAAAATATAAAAAAGGTGGAGCTGGGTAATCCCATTCATCTGGAAGAATTTGTAGCAGTTGCACGATATGGGGCAGAGGTTGTTTTTTCTGAAGAATATTGTCGGCGTGTAAAGAGAAGCCGTACCTTAGTGGAGAAATGGGTAGAAGAGGAAAGAGTCATGTATGGTGTTACCACAGGTTTTGGCGCTCTTTGCACAAAAGCAATCGGAAAAGAGGAAACAGCACAGTTACAGGAAAATATTATTTTGACACATGCCGTTTCCGTGGGCGAACCGTTGAGAGAAGAAGGAGTTCGTGGCATTATGCTTATGGTTTTGCAGAATTTGGGACGTGGAAACAGCGGTGTGCGTCTGGAAATTCTGGAAATGTACAGAGAGTTTCTGAACAAAGGAATTACTCCGAAGGTACCGGAAGCAGGAAGTGTCGGATATCTGGCGTTAGAGGCGCATACAGCTCTGGTATTATTGGGCAAAGGAGAGGCATGGTATCAGGGAGAATTGCTTTTGGGAGAAGAAGCTTTAAAAAGGGTAGGCATGAAGCCTATGGAATTAAGTTCAAAGGAAGGTCTGGCTCTTGTTTCCGGAACAACATCTCCCACAGCCCTTGGAGCGCTGGCTTTATATGATATGTTACAGGCAGCCAAAACAGCGGATGTTATCGGCGCTTTGACAGTGGAGACCTTAAAGGGTGTGATGAATGCTTTTGACGAAAGAGTGATGAAGGTACGTCCTCATGGGGAACAGGCGAAGGTGGCAGAGAATATCAGAAAAATCCTGAAAAATTCTAAAGTAATAAAGAAATATCAGGGAAGCCGTGTGCAGGATGCCTTATCTTTAAGATGTATGCCTCAGCTTCACGGCGCATCCAGAAAAACCTTAGAGGATGCAAGGAGAACACTGGAAATTGAAATGAATTCCTGCTGTGACAATCCGATTATCTGGAGCGAACCGGGAGAGGAGGATGTAATTTCAGCCTGTAATGCGGACTCCTCTTATGTGGGGCTGGAGATGGACAGCGCCAGTATTGCAGCCTGTACCTTGGGGAAAATGTCTGAACGGAGAAATAATCGAATTATTGATGAAAATCTCTCCGGATATCCGTGGTTCTGTATCAGCCAGCCGGGATTGAATTCAGGACTTATGATACCGCAGTATACACAGGCAGGACTGCTTAATGAAATGAGAGTTTTATGTTCACCTGCAACCATTGATAATACCCCTACCTGCGGTAATCAGGAGGACTATGTTGCCATGGGATATTTTGCTTGCAGAAAAGCGGCAACAGTGGCAGAAAAGCTGGAATACATTCTTGCCATAGAGCTTTTATCCGATTATGAAGCGCAGCAATTTCAGGATAAGGACGTGGAAGTAAGCTCTGTGTCAAAAGCCGTGTATAGCGAATTAAAAATGACAGTTCCTGTTATGGAAAAAGACATGATTTTGCATCCGCATATTGAGCATATCAGAAAGCTTATTCATTCCGGCAGGATTTTAGAAATTGCAGAAAGTATAGTGGGAAGTTTGAAATAAAATAACATAGAAAGCATCATTGATATTTGGTATAATAGGAAATATCAGTGGTGCTTTTTGTTTCATGCTCTGCAAGGATAGCGCTGTGGCGAAGGAGGTAATTTTGTGGGATATAAGCAGGCTTTAAAAGAAAATCAAACAGAGACCTTCAATGCCGTGATTACAGATATAGGAGAAAATGGCAGTTCTATGCAGGTGGAAGGACTGGAAACCAATGATATCAACAGCCGAGGAGCATTTATTTTTTCAGTAGAAGACGATACAAAACTGGAATGGCATCATGCTCCTATAAAGCTTTCGGAATTTGACGTGGGAGATTGTGTTGCCGTAACCTACACAGGAAGTATTATGGAAAGTTATCCCGGACAAATTGAAAAGGTAACAAAGCTTCAGCTTTTAGATGATGAGAAATAAAGAAAGAGAGTGAGTATAAAATGGGAAAAATTAAAAAGGAAGAAATCTGGTCCATACCCAACTGTATGGGGTATTTTCGTATTCTGCTGATACCGTTTTTTTGCGTAATTTATTTGAATGCAGACAGTGTGAAGGATTATTATCTTGCAGCAGGGCTTGTATTGGTGTCTACAATTACTGATTTATTTGACGGAAAAGTAGCCCGAAAATTTAATATGGTAACAGAGCTTGGAAAATTCGTAGACCCCTTTGCTGATAAGCTTACGCATGGGGCAGTAGCATTATGCCTGTGTACCAGATATAAGCGTATGATTTGGCTGGTGGCGCTTATGGCAATTAAGGAAGGTTTTATGGCAGTTATGGGGCTGATAAATCTGCGCCACGGAAAGAAATTAGACGGAGCAAAATGGTATGGAAAAATATGTACGGCTACTTTGTTTGTAGTTTTAGGCGTGCTGGTTTTCATGCCAAAAATTTCAGGGAGAATTGCAGATGTGCTGATTTTAGGTGAAATGGTAATTATGGCGATTGTGCTGGTTTTATATGCCTTTGAATTTCGGAAAATGGCAAAATAATTTTAAAAGAATTCGTTCTTGCATCTTTGGCAAAAAAGAACTATAATTGTCTATTTATAAGCAATACTTTTAGGAAGGAATAGTGAAAATATGAGTGTCTATGCGATTTATTTTAGTCCAACAAGAAGTACAGAAAAAATTGTAAAATTATTAGCCAAGGAATTTGGTACATACGGGGAAATTGATTTAAGTAAACAGAATTCAGGGGAAAATGTAAGAGCCTTTAAAGAGGAGGACATCTGTATTTTCGGTGTGCCTTCCTACGGCGGACGAGTACCTGCGCCGGCGCTGGAACGTATGAAAAAAATGAAGGGGAATAAAGCAAAAGCTGTTTTAGTTGCCGTATACGGAAATCGTGCTTATGAAGATACATTGCTGGAATTAAAGGAACAGGTAGATTTATGCGGATTTCATGTGACAGCAGCCGTGTCAGCAGTAGCAGAACATTCGATTATGCACCAGTTTGCAAGAAAAAGACCGGATGCAAAGGATAAAAAAGAATTAAAAGCATTTGCTGAAAAAATTGCTCATAAGATAAAATCCGGTGATGAGAAAGAAATTTCCGTACCGGGAAACAAACCTTACCGTAAATATAATGGTGTTCCGTTAAAACCAAAAGCAGGGAAAGACTGTAAAGGCTGCGGCTTATGCGCACAGGTCTGTCCGGTGGGAGCAATACCGGCTGAGTCACCGAAAAAAACAGATAAAAGCAAATGTATTTCCTGTATGAGATGTATACAGGTTTGCCCGAAAAAAGCAAGAAAAGTGAATAAGCTGAAATTAAAAATTGCGTCTATGAAGATGAAAAAAGCTTGTGAAGACAGAAAGAAGAACGAATTGTTTCTTTAAGATTTGTAAAAATACAGCAGGATAAAGGAGAAGAGCCTTTTGTCCTGCTGTGTTTTTTTATTTCATAGGAGATTGCGCAACAGCGCAATCTTTTATAATATAGTTTCTAAAATGTGCAACAGTAAAGGAAGATTTGCTGAAAACAGACTTCCGCAAGTGGAAAACTTTGAAAAATGAATAGGAGTCTCTTTTTTATAGGCATAAAATGTACTTACATTGTTATCGATTTCAGGCGCTTCATCTGTGGGAGGATAAGACTCTATTGTAACGTTTATATTTGTAGGAGGTTCATCCTCAGAATGGTATTCAATATCTGGCTCTGTGGAATTATCAGACTCCTCCTCCATCAGTTCTTTTTCTAAATCTTCATAATAGGTAGACTCCGGTTTGTCGGCATTAAGTTCGTCAGGTGACATCAGAAAACCATTTTCATCGTATTCAGGACCAACGTAGTCTTCGGCTTGTACAATAAGACAGGAACTCATGCACAGAGATATTAACATCAGAAAACCTATCATTTTTCTTTTCTTCATAAAAACCTTCCCTCCGTTATTAAGACAGTAACATTCATGGTGACAAAAATTTTTTGTTTTATAAACTCATTATATCCTATATAGAGGGATATATCAAATTGTTTCGTCATTTCCAAATAGAAAAGTCAAAAAATAATCTTGTCAAAAGCAGTCTAATATGTTATTTTATTAAAGTATGTCAATAATTTAACAATAAAAACAGTGGAGGAAGACAGAGTATGTGGAAAAAGAAGCAGAATAAATTCCCCGGCGGAATTCATCCCACAGATGGTTATGACAAGGCAATGACCATGGACCTGCCTGTCCATGAATATTGGCCTGAGACAGTTACGATTTTGTCAGAGCAGTCCTTTGGCGGAAAATGTCAGTTGTTAGTCAAGCCACAAGATAAAGTAGTAGCAGGACAGCAAATCGGAATTCCTGAGGCATTTATGGCAGCTCCTTTACATGCAAGTGTAAGCGGAGAGGTTCTCCGAGTAGAAGAAGTAAACAATCAGGGAAGAAATATTCTGGCGTGTATTATTAAAAGAGGGGATACCTCAAAACAGGATGCGCAGGAATATGAAAGCAAGCTGGTAGATATTGAGAATTTTACAAAAGAAGAAATTATTGCGGGAATTCGTGACGGCGGTCTTACAGGAATGGGCGGCGCAGGATTTCCAACACATAAGAAATACGAAACAGATAAAAAAATTGATGCGCTGCTGATTAATGCAGCAGAATGTGAGCCATTTTTAACATGTGATTATCGTTTGATGCTGGAATACAGCTATGCAGTAGCAAATGGTATTCGCCTTCTGTTAAAGGCTTCCGGCGCTCCAAAAGCGTATCTTTGCATGGAAGACAATAAACCGGAGGCGGCAAAAGTTCTTGGTAAAATTTTAGAAAATACAAAAGATATAGAAGTAAAGGTATTGCCGACACAGTATCCTCAAGGTGGAGAGCGTCAGCTCATTCAGGCTGTTCTGGGCAGAGAAGTGCCAATGGGAGGACTTCCGGCAGAGGCTGGCGCTATTGTTTCCAATGTAGGAACAGCCAAAGCGACAGCAGATATGCTCCTTGGAAAGACACCTCTTATCAGAAGGATTGTAACAGTAACAGGCTGTGTAAAAAATCCGGGGAACTATTTGGTTCCAATCGGAACTTCAGCAAAAGAACTGGTAGAGCTTTGCGGAGGAGTGACAGTAAAGAATAACAGAGTCATTGCAGGCGGACCGATGACAGGTCCTTGTGTAGCTTCTGATTGGAATGGAGAAAGTGAACTTTTCTATGTGACAAAGAACACTTCCGGAATTTTAGTTCTTCCGGACAGTCAGTATGAGGAACAGCCATGTATTCGCTGTGCAGGCTGTGAAAGTGTGTGTCCGGCGGGATTAGTTCCTTATCAGATTGAATTTGCATATTTAGAAGAAGATTATGATTTGTGTGAGAGCTTATACGCCAGTGAGTGTATTGCCTGTGGCTGCTGCTCTTATATCTGTCCTGCCAAGAGAGAACTGTCCGTAAGAACAAGAATGGCAAGAGATATGGTGAAACAGAGAATGAGAGAAAGGGCGGTGAAAAAATAATGAGTCAGACAAGAGTAATTAACGGACCGCATCTTCGTACTCCAAGAACAACCAGAAACGTTATGATGCACGTAACAATTTCCTTAATTCCGGCGCTTTTGGGAGCAATTTATTATTTCGGAATTCAGGCATTATATTTGTCAGGCCTTTCTGTTGCAGTATGTGTGCTGACAGAATATATATGGCAGAAAATTACAAAGAAACAGGTGACAGCAGGTGATTTCAGCGCCGTGGTTACAGGTCTTTTATTAGCCTTTAACATGCCGGTTACCGTTCCGGTGTGGGCACTTGTTGCAGCAGACGTATTCAGTATTTTAGTTGTAAAACAGATGTTTGGCGGAATTGGAAATAACTTTGTAAATCCTGCTCTTATGGGAAGACTTTTAGTTATGGTAGCATGGCCGGCAGCTGTTATGCAGTATGTAGTACCGAGAACTGTTTCCGTAGATGCTGTTTCAGCGGCAACCATTCTGGGAACAGCAAAAAGCGGTGCCGAAACAGGTTACAGCTATCTTCAGATGTTCTTGGGCGAGATGCCGGGAGCAATGGGAGAAACCAGCAAATTATTGCTTTTAATCGGTTTTGCTTATATGTGTTACAAAAAAATTGTAAATGCAGAAGCAGCAGTTACTTATATTGGAACAGTTACAATTTTAACTTTTATCTTCGGTCCGGATGGGCTGTTTACCGGTGATATTTTATTAAATCTTTTCGGAGGCGGTCTGATTATGGGCGGTTGTTATATGCTGACAGATTATGCCTTTGCATCCAGAAAAGGTAAGCTGATTTATGCGGCTGTGGCAGGTATTATTACTGCGGCAATTCGAATTTTCAGCGTTTATCCGGAAGGAATTTGTTTCGGTATTTTAACCGCAAACTGTATGGCAGGTATGTTGTCTGTACTTTACAAAAAGCATGTGTATGGAATGAAGAAAAAAGAAGCGTAGTGGAGGAAAAACATGAAGAATAAAAACGTAAGAGGGATTATTGCATTAGCAGTTGTTACAGCACTTTCTTTCGGAGTAATTATGGGCTCTAAGGCTCTTGCCAAAGATATGGGAACAGGTGCTTCTAATACAGCAGAAGAACAGGTAAAAGAAGAAATTGATACCAAAGGTGCAGAAGGTATTGAAAAAGCAGTTAAGACAGAGAATGGTTACATGGTAACTGCAAAGGTAAAAGGATATGGCGGAGATATTGTGATGAATGTATCCTTTGATGCAGAAAAGAAAAAAGTAACAAAAGTAGAAGTAACAGAACAAAAGGAAACAGAAGGTCTTGGAGCAAAAGTTGCAGACGCAGAATTCCTCAGTCAGTTTGAAGGTGTGGAAGCTCCTGTATTTTTACCGGGCATGAGCCTTGAAAAAGAAGAAAAAGTATCTGATGAAGAACTTTTAAAAGAATTAAAAGACGGAACTTATGAGGCAAAAGCAGATGCTCCGGACAATAACGGGTTTACAGATGTAGTAACAGTAACTGTAAAAGACGGAAAAATTGCAGAAGTAAACTGGGAAGCAGTAGGAGCAGATGGAAGTACAAAGAGTGTACTGTCTGAAAACGGAGAATATGTAATGACAGAAGACGGACTTACATGGAAGGAACAGGCAGAAGCTCTTGCAAAAGCAGTAGTAGAAAATCAGTCTTTAAGCTTTTTAAATTTAGATGAGCAGGGAAAAACAGATGCGGTTTCCGGTGTAAGTATTTCCATCGGTGGATTTACAGCTCTTGCAGAGAAATGTTTAAAAGAAGCAGCGGGAATTACTCAGACTTTAGAACTGAAAGACGGAACTTATGAAGCAAAAGCAGAAGCAGCAGATAATAACGGATTTATCGATCAGGTAACAATGACTGTTGCAGACGGAAAAATTACAGAAGTAAACTGGGAAGCGGTAGGAGAAGACGGAAACAAAAAGAGTGTACTGTCTGAAAACGGAGAATATGTAATGACAGAAGACGGACTTACATGGAAAGAACAGGCAGAGGCTCTGGCAAGCGCTCTTATTGAAAACCAGTCCTTAGACTTCCTTCAGGTAAACGAGCAGGGAAAAACAGATGCGGTTTCAGGCGTAAGTATTTCTGTGGGCGGATTTATCAGTCTTGCAGAAAAATGTATGAATGAAGCGGCAGGCGTTGAAGAAAAAGAAGAAGTACCTGCAAACGGAACACAGGTAGATGCTGTATCAGGAGCAACGATTTCTTCTACGGCAGTAGTAACAGGTATCAACACAGCATTTGAATTTTTACAGGCAGTAAAATAAGAAAACGGAGGATATAACATGAAATTAAGATATCCGGCAGAAGCCTTTGCTTTTGGGATTGTATTATTTTCAGCAGGAATGAAGGAAGCCTTTGCGGCAGGTATTCTTGTGATTTTGTCCGTAGTATTTGCTGAATTTCTGAAAAACCTTTTACAGGCTTTTGTACCTGACTGGAGTTTGAAGCTCTGCGTATTTATTGGAACAGGGGCAGTAAGTGCATCTGCATTTTTGCTGGCATTTTCTTATCTGGGAACTTCAGTAAGCACAGGACTTTGGATTATGACTGTTCTTCTGGGACTTTTTGCAGCAAAGCATGTATTGGCTGACAATATAGAGGCAGAGTACGGAGAACTTTTCTGGGAATGTGCCATTGCATGGGGATTTTGGATACTTTTAAGCATTGCCAGAGAATTCTTTGGTTCAGGAATGATTTTCGGCAATATGATTTTAGAAACCGAAATGCAGTCTAAAGTATTTTTAGAAACAATTTTCGGATTTTTAACAGCCGGTATGGCGCTTGCCTTTACCAACGGAATTATCAAGAAAAAGATTACAAATACACACAGCTTGCTGTTAGTTATTCCATTGGCAATGTTTATCAGACCATTTGATATGGAAAGCTTCGGAGAAATTGTGGGATTAGTATGGACTATTCTTGTTCCGATTATTTTATTCATCTCTGTAAAGAAAACATTGAAATTTGCAAGAACAGGAAAAGCGTTCCGTGGATTACCGGTGGAAATGCTGGCTATGGGATTTATTTATATGATTTTGAGTATATATTAAATGAGGACTGTCGTCTTTGCAGTTGAAAAACTGCGGGACGGCAGTTTTCTATATTGATTGTCAAGCATGCAGATGTTAGAAATAAGTTAGAAAAAATACTGTATTATATAATTAGATTTTTAAGGAGGAAATTATGATGGTATCAAAATCTGAAAATATAGCAATGATGTCTGAAAGCGAGTATAAAAAAATGATACAGGACGAGAAAAATGTAGAGTATCTTGCAATGCTTGACACATCGATAGCAGAAGCTGAAAAGGGGAAAGTCGTGGTAAAGAGTATCGAAGAATTGGAAACATACGAATAAATGAATATTATGTCTACACCAGATACAAGAGACATTTGATTTAGAAATGAAATTATTCATCTTTGACACTGTAAAATCTGCATGTTATAATTTTTTTTATAGAATTCCTCTGGGAAATGGAGGAAGAATATGCAGAAAAGATGTTTAAGTGATCTTACAATTAAGAATGATTTTATGTTTGGTGCAGTGATGATAAATCCTGAAAACTGTAAAGAGTTTTTGGAGAGAGCATTGGAAATAGAAATTGACCGTGTAGATGTTAGCAGGGAAAAAAGTATGGTCTATCATCCTGACTATAAAGGTATTCGTTTAGATGTCTATGCCAAAGATGAAAATAATACTTGTTATAATGTGGAGATGCAGATGACGAAAAAACCTGCACTCGGCAGACGCAGCAGATATTATCAAAGTCAAATGGATATGGATATTCTTTTATCAGGAAGAGAATATGCAGAATTACCCGATAGTTACGTGATTTTTATCTGTGATTTTGATCCTTTTGGTGAAAGAAAATATCGTTATACTTTTCAGATGCAGTGCAAAGAAAGCAATCAAACACCATTGGAAGATGGAAGAAGAATTGTATTTTTAAGTACTTGCGGAGAGAATGAGGATGAAATTTCCAAGGAACTGTTGGCTTTTTTGAAATTTGTAAATTGTATCGAAAATGTTATCTAAGGGGCTAAGTGATGAGGAAATCATGGAGCTTTGCGATATTTCTTTGGAAGAATTAGAAAATCTCAAAAATCATAGATAAAAACAACAAATCAAAAATTCTAATATCAAATCTGTTTTGTATCTATTATTTATAAGTCATATCTATTAGTAACCTTTCAGACGAAGTTTAAAAAATCAGAGGAATTCTATGATTGAAAGAGAATTGGGAAATATTCTTTTTAGGAGGCGGAAGATGAAACTAAAAAATGTATTGATTGTTGTAAAGGACATAGAAAGATCAAAAAAGTTTTATAGAGATTTATTTGGACTTGAGGTTGTTCTGGACAGTGGGGAAAATGTAATCTTAACAGAAGGACTGGTTCTTCAAGAGGAAGGTCTTTGGAAAGAAACAATACACAGAGAGTTGTACTCGAAGCATAATAAAACAGAGCTTTATTTTACAGAAAGAGATATGGAATATTTTTTAGAAAAACTTCAATCTTATGAAGATGTTATAGAATATGTGACGCCTTTGACAAGAAATTCATGGGGAAGACAAGTTGTGCGATTTTATGATTTGGACGGTAATCTTATTGAGGTTGCCGGTGAAGGGTAAGGAGAAGTGATAGTGATGAAATTAGATACCATGCACCATATTGCAATTATCGGTAGTGACTATGAAAAGTCTAAAAAATTTTATGTGGATATTCTGGGGTTTGAAGTTATTCGGGAAAATTACAGGGAAGACCGGAAAGATTATAAAATTGACCTTCGTCAAGGAAATATAGAAATCGAGTTGTTTATTATTCCGGGATGTCCTAAGAGATTAAGTTATCCTGAGGCAAATGGTTTGCGCCATCTGGCATTTAAAGTAGAGTCGGTAGAAGAAATGGCAAAAGAGCTGGAAAAGTTGGGAGTAGAGGTAGAGCCAATTCGAATAGATGAATTTACAGGAGAGCAAATGACGTTCTTCTTTGATCCTGATGGATTGCCTTTAGAATTACATGGATAAAGGAGGACGCAAAATGGATAAAAAGAAAAAATCAGGAAAAAGGACATTGATTTTGGTAGGAATATCAGTGATTTGTATTGTCGTGGGAGCATTAAGTTGGGGATATTATAAGAAAGTCACAGAGTTTAAAACTTCAAAATGTGATTTTGTACCACCATCTTCTTTTGACGCAGTAGTACAGAAGATTGATATAGAAAACAGCCAAATGGAGGTCATCATAGAAGAAGATACAGCAACACAGGAAGGGACAGAACCCCAAAGTGTAATGTTGGATTGTGAAAAGGTAGAGTATAAATTGTATAATACAGAGCAGGGAGACAGGATTGAGTTTTCCTGTAAAGAAGAAAATCTGGATGATGATAGGGTGGAAATATCTAATTTCAGCAGAAAAGAGTGAAAATCCCGTGCTTGACATATTTCTTCTAATTATGTACTATAAGAGTATATAACTGCATAGTCTAAGTGGTCGTTGAGCCCTAGGTTCAAGGTTAAAAGGGAAACCGGTGAAATTCCGGTACAGTCACCTCTGCTGTGAAGCGGACGAGGAAATAGAAGCCATTGAATAGCAATTTGAGAAGGCATTTCCAAGGATGAAGCAAAGTCAGAACACCTGCCATGTATATAGAGTATTTCCGGGCTGAGGAGATTTTTTTGCGTACAGCAATATGCAGTGATAAAATTCATATTGAATGATTGATTGAGAAGGTTCTTTTGCCGATATGGGAAAAGAACCTTTTTTATTTCATAGGAAATTGCGTCCTATGAAATAAAACTGCTCCGCAAGGATGCGCACTGCGGCGGACAGGTATCATGTTGCTGAAGCAACCCGCCGCAGGCGGAGAATTCTGCAAAGCAGAATTCCTTTTCATAGGAAATTTCTGTATATGACACAGAATGAACAATTAAAGGAGATTGGAAATGAAAAGAAAGAATTTAAAAATAACAGTTTCTGCGATAGCGGTTATGTTAGCCATTCAGTCACCGCTGTCGGTATTAGGAGCAGAAACGTATGAGGTTTTGCAGGAGGAACTGCTGTCAGGAACAGCAGATGCTGGTGCAGAGGAGGAATTCCTTACAGGAACGGCAGATGAGACAGAATGTGCAGAGAAAATGGTTGTCTCCGATGCGCAGAAACAGGATGGAATAACAATTTATCAGCCGGCATTTGAAGGTTTAAATAAAGCTGAAAATTATTTGCAGACAGCAGTTACCAATCCCATTGTGGACTCTATTGGAGGTGAATGGGCTGTAATTGCAATGGCGAGAAACGGAAATTTGAATAATTCGGCAAAGAATAATTATTTGCAGAATATTTATCAAAAGCTGAGAGAAACGGGCGGAGTCCTTCATACAACAAAATATACAGAATATTCCAGAGTAACCCTTGCGCTTACTTCTATGGGAATAAATCCCACATCCGTAGAGGGGTATAATCTGTTTCAGCCTTTAGCAAATATGAAAAAGGTAAACAGACAGGGAATTAACGGTACAATTTTTGCATTGATTGCTTTTGACTCTAATCAATATGAAATCCCAAAGCTGGAAGGTTTAGGTACACAGACAACCAGAGAAGATCTTATCCAGACAATTTTGTTATCAGAAATTTCAGGAGGAGGCTGGGCGCTAATGGGAAATCAGCCGGATCCGGATATAACAGCAATGGCATTGCAGGCATTAGCTCCTTATACACAGCAGCAGGAAGTCAAAGAGGCAGTGGACAGAGGAATTGAAATGCTGGCACAGCTTCAGGATGAAGAAGGCGGTTATATCAGCAATGCAGGATATGACAGTGCGAAAAATTTGGAAAGCACGGCACAGGTAGTCATTGCCCTTTCAGCTATTGATGTGTCCTTGCTAAATTCTGAAAAATTTATGAAAAACGGAAAGACATTATTAGATGAGATGCTGCGTTTTCAGGTTTCAGACGGTTCATTTTGTCATGTGATTGACGGTGGCTCTAATCAAATGGCAACAGAGCAGGGAGCTTTAGCTTTAGCAGCATGGTATCGAGCTGTTACGGGAAGAAATTCCTTGTATGATATGACCGATGTGGAGAATGGGCAGACAGGCGGAGAGGAAACACCGGAAAGAATTGAAGCGTTTCGAAAAAAACTGGAAGCATTTTCCGGCAATCTGACATTAGATAATGCCCATGAGTTATACGCATTGAAAGTGGAATTAAGTCTCATGGGAAATTTCTCCGAAAAAAAAGCTTTTGAAACAAAGCTGGAACAAATGTTAAAAGAAGTAGAAACACAGGCAGCAGAAATTGAGGCTTTAGATAAGGAAATATGGGAAGGCTTTGAGCCTTTAAACATTACACTGAAGGACAAAAAAGAAATAGAAAGACTTTTAACAGCTTACTATAAAATTCCGGAAGCAAACAGAAAACATTTACAGTATGAAGAAGAACTGTTAAGAGCAGACAGTATTATCAAAAAACTGGAGCAGGAAGTTATCGGAGCAGAAATTTTTGAAAATGTGAAAAATTCCAAGAAAGATTATACATATCAGGGGAATGGGTACACCATTTGCTTAAAAGGAAAAAATGTATATGAACCGGCAGATATGAAAGCAGGAATAGAGATAAGAGAACAGAAAAATTCTTTGGAATTTGAAACCAAGGAAACAGGAGCGTTTCCGGGAGAAGTTGAGATTGCTATTGATACAGCATTAAAAGAAAGCGTATACATGCTGTATTATGAAAAAGACGGAAAACAGCAGGAAAAACAGTGGGTATCGGTAAATAACGGACAGGTTGTCTGTGATATAGAAATTGGTGGAAAATATATATTGAAGAAACCGAAAACAGAAAGTGAAACAGCGCTGTCTCAGGCAGGAAGTAATTCAGAGAATAAAACAACTGCAAAAGGTAAAACTGCAAATACAGCAAAGCAGACCAATACATCTTCAGCTTCAAATACAATTCAGGCAACTGTGAAAGACGGTATGGTAGAGAAAAAAGCATTTGAAGAAATTAAGGGAAAAGATAAAAACCTGAAAATTGAGGGTGAAATGAAAAAGGACAGTCCTTACACCATAACAGTCAATGGAAAAGATATAAAAACTGTCAAGGATATGAAAGTGGGAATAAAGGAAGGCAGCCAATACGAAGAAGATATTAAACAGTTAGCAGAAAATCCGTTTATTTTCCACTTTGAGCAGGAAGGTGAATTTCCGGGAGAAATGCAGGTGGAAATCACAGTAGATAAAGAAGACGGGGAATATCTGTTTATGAAATATAATCAGCAGGAAAGAAAGGCAGATTATATTCAGAAGGTTACGGTAAAAGATAAAAAGACAAAATTTATTGTTTCAGAAGGCGGAGACTACTTTATTGACAAGCGTGTAAAAACAAAATCCTTAAATGAGAAAAAAGAGGAAATAAAAGAAAAATCTCTTTTCAAAACTCCTGAAAAAGAAGATGAAGTTATGGTTGCAGGAACAAAAAAAGAAACAAATCCTGTTGTAATTGCTGTTGCTTCTGTTATTATATTAGGGGCAGCAGCTGGCGGAGTATGGTACTACTATTTAAGAAAGAAAACAAGGTAAGAAGAATGAAAAGTAGAGAAAAAAAATTTCTGGTGCTGTTGTTTATTGCATTGCTTTTTATTATGCCTGTAACAGGCTGCGGGACAACAAAGCTGGATAACCCCAATCAGAAACAGGAAAAAAGCGATGATTGGATGGAAGAAGAAAAGAAAGAAGAAACAAAAGAGACAGAGGAAACAGAGAAGGAAACACCAGCTTCAGAAGAAGAGGAATATTTAGATGTGGAGTCTGCGGAGGATGAAACCGTTGATTATTCTAAATATGAGGAAAAAAAGGAAACACAGAAACAGCAAAACGGCGCAGTGGGCGGTGTGACTTACAGTGACGGAACAGATAAAGAGGAAGACCAATATCATACACAGCCTGTACCGGAAGGACAGCAAAAGCCGGTAGAGCCGGGAACAGTAGATATTGATAAAGATAAGGAATATACCTGTTATCTCAGTGTTTCATGCAGTACCATTTTAGACAATATGGAAAATCTCACAGAGGGAAAAGAGTCTTTAGTTCCAAAGGACGGTGTGATTTATAGTGAAAGAGAAGTAACCTTCTATGAAGGGGAGTCTGTTTTTGATGTACTGCAAAGAGAGATGAAGAATAATCGTATTCACATGGAGTCCAGCTTTACTCCAAAATATAACAGCGCTTATGTAGAGGGAATTAACAACCTTTATGAATTTGACTGCGGCCGTTGGTCTGGTTGGATGTATGAGGTAAATGGCTGGTACCCGAATTATGGTTGTAGTCGTTATATTGTGCAGCCGGGCGATGTGATAAAATGGAACTATACATGTGATTTAGGTCGTGATTTAGGACAGACCTGGCCGGAGTAATTATGAAACAAGACAATTTTTCAAGTTATCATCCGATTATTAATTTTGTTTATTTTGTACTGGTAATCGGATATTCAATGTTTATCATGCATCCTGTATTTTTAGGATTATCCTGTGTGGGAGGCATGGCATATTATATTTATTTAAAAAAATGGAAGGCGCTGAAAACAGCGCTTTGGATGATGCTGCCGGTGTTTCTTATATCAGCGGCAATTAATCCCTTATTTAATCATCAGGGTGTTACTTTAATTATGTATCTGAAAAATGGAAATCCTCTTACGTTGGAGTCAATCCTTTATGGTCTTGCAGCCGGTATCATGCTGGTGAGTGTATTGAACTGGTTTTCCTGTTATCAGGTGGTAATGACATCAGACAAGTTTATCTATTTATTCGGAAAAGCAATTCCGGCAATGTCGTTGATTTTTTCTATGGTGCTTCGATTTGTTCCTAAATTTAAAAATCAGATAAAAAAAGTATCCGATGCACAGAAATGTATTGGACGTGATGTTACCAATGGAAATGTATTGATAAGGGCAAAGCATGGTATGAAAATCTTATCTGTGATGACAACATGGGCATTGGAAAATTCTGTGGAAACAGCAGATTCTATGCGTTCCCGTGGATATGGATTAAGAGGAAGAAATAATTTTTCTATTTATCGTTTTGATACAAGAGACAGAATATTCTTTTCTGTCTTACTTGTGTTTGGCAGTGTGATTTTGGGAGGAATTGTAACGAAACAAGTTTACTTTTTGTATTATCCTACTTTAGTGATGAATGAGAACACTTTGTGGGCGATAATGATTTATATTTTTTATGGAATTTTATGTTTCCTTCCAATTATTATAAATTTAGCAGAGGATGTAAAATGGCACTATTTGAAATCAAAAATTTAACATTTACTTACCCGGACGCAGAAAAGCCGGCAATTGAGAATATCCATTTATCCATTGAACCGGGAGAGTTCGTGGTAATATGCGGAAAGTCAGGTTGTGGAAAAACAACTCTGATGCGTCATTTTAAAACAGTTTTAAGCCCTTACGGAAAAAGAGAAGGGGAAATTTTATTTTGTGGAGAGAGGTTAGAAGGAGTTTCCATGCGTACACAGTCAGCTGAAATTGGCTATGTACTGCAAAGTCCTGATAATCAGATTGTAACAGATAAAGTATGGCATGAGCTGGCTTTTGGAGTGGAAAATCTAGGATATGACCAGCAGACTATTCGTTTAAGAGTAGCAGAAATGGCAAGCTTTTTCGGTATTCAGAATTGGTTTTCTAAAAATGTGGAAGAGCTTTCCGGAGGGCAGAAGCAGCTTTTAAATCTGGCTTCCGTGATGGCAATGCAGCCCAAAGTATTGGTTCTTGATGAACCTACTTCTCAGCTGGACCCTATTGCGGCAGGTGATTTTTTGTCTACCATTCGAAAAATTAATCTGGATTTGGGAATTACTGTGATTATGATTGAGCACAGGCTGGAAGAGGTATTCCCAATGGCGGACAAGGTGCTGGTATTGGAAGGCGGAAAGCAGACCTTTTTTGACAATCCCCGTATGGTAGGAAAAGCGCTGGCAGACAATGATTTATTTCTTGCAATGCCAAGTCCTGTGCAGATTTACAACGGAACAGGTCAGGAAGGCGAGTGTCCCCTTACTGTATGCGAGGGACGAAATTGGTTGTCAGAGCATTATAAAGCAGAGCCTGAAAGGGAAAAAACAAAGGATAATGCAGAAAAATCTGCAAATAGGAAAGAAAAGCAGGAGTATGTGATACAGGCAAAGGAACTTTGGTTTCGTTATGAAAGAGACGGACAGGATATTGTAAAGGATTTATCTTTGAAAGTGAAAAAAGGGGAGCTTTTCTGTATTTTGGGTGGAAACGGAACAGGAAAGAGTACAACCTTATCTTTACTTTCCGGTATTCACAGACCTTATAGAGGAAAAATATTGTTAGATGGCAGAGATATTCGTAAAATCAGCGACAAGGAGCTGTTTCATCATTTTTTAGGAGTGTTACCACAAAATCCTCAGAGCCTTTTTGTTGGAAATTCAGTAGAAGAAGATTTATGGGAAATGATAGGAGAATTTTCCCCTATTCGTCATAAAGAGGATGAAAAACGAGTGGAAAGAGTAGTAGAAGATACAGAAATTGGACATCTTCTTCATGCACATCCTTATGATTTAAGTGGAGGGGAACAACAAAGGGCGGCACTGGCAAAGGTATTGCTTTTAGAACCACAGATTTTGCTTTTGGATGAACCTACTAAGGGGTTGGATGGTTTTTATAAAAACAAGCTGGCTGGGATTTTTCGAAAGTTACAGGAAAAGGGTATTACCATTTTAATGGTTTCTCATGATATTGAGTTTTGTGCTTCTTATGGAGATACGTGTGCGATGTTTTTTGATGGAAGTATTGTAACTTCATGTGAGGCAAGAGAGTTTTTTACAGGAAACAGCTTTTACACCACGGCGGCAAACCGTATGGCAAGGCAGATTTTTCCTGATGCAGTAACAGTAAAGGATGTGATTAAGGCATGCAGAAGAAGCAGGCAACAGGAGTAGATACATGGGCAATGCTGCCTGTGTACGGAAGCATTTTTGTGATAATCTGCACGATTTTTCTGCCGTGGATTTCCATACCGGTCTTGAAGTATTCGAAATTACCTACAACCTATACCTTTTGGAATTTCGATGAATGTGTACAGAATGTAAAGAGAAGTATTCAAGAAGGCGGAAGGCTGAAAATGAATACTTTTACAGGGCAGGAACTGGAGATACTTCAAACTATCGGGCAGATTTTAAAGATAGCGGCGGTTCTTTTAATTGTTGCTATGCTTATTTGCGGGATTGTCTCTTATAAAATGAAAAAGAAGGGTGTGGTATATGTAAAAATCCTATTTTTTATAGCTGCACTTTATCCTGTATTTGTTTTCCTATTGATTGGAGCGGGAAATCTTTTCATTAACGAGAGAATGGGGCGTACCAGTGATTTTATCAATCTCACCATACATAGCTATATTCAGATGACTTCATGGCAATACGGACAACTGATTATTTCAGCGCTATTATTTATATTCGCACGTAAGTTTTTAGATACACAGGCAGAGAAAAAGCAGCAGATGTACATAGAAAGAAGTATGAAAAAAGACAGAAGAATAGGAAAAAGAACCTTGGTATCTTTGCTGTTGATTTTGGCGGCAATTCCTTTTGTTATCTTTTTTGGTATTTTCTTTTTAAATGACAGAAGTGATATTTTTATTTCTATGTGTATTATTGGATTGTCTATGATACCGTTTTGCATGGTATTTGAGGGAAGAAATCCGCAGGCAAGAGAAATCCTTTTAATTGCGGTTATGGCTGCTATTGCAGTAGTTGGAAGAATGGCATTTTTTATGCTTCCACAGTTTAAACCAGTGACTGCAATTGTAATTATTGCCGGAGTGGGATTAGGTGCGGAAGCAGGCTTTCTAACGGGGGCTATGGCAGGATTTGTTTCTAATTTCTTTTTCGGACAGGGACCTTGGACACCATGGCAGATGTTTTCTTTTGGGATTATTGGTTTTCTGGCAGGCGTGATTTTCAGTAAGAGTAAAAATCGAAAGGGAAGCCGTGAGGCAGAATGGCTCCATGTTTTAACACTATGTATTTTTGGCGGGCTGGCAACACTGGTTATTTATGGACTTTTGATGGATACTTCCACAGTATTTATGTCATCACAGGAATTGACCTGGCAAGCGTTTCTGGCAGTTTATATCAGTGGTTTTCCGTTTAATGTTATTCATGCAGTTTCAACGGTGATTTTTTTGTTTTTCCTGGCTCTTCCTATGGAGAGAAAATTAGACCGAATTAAAAAGAAATATGGAATTTTAGAAGTATAAAACAGGGGTGAAAGTATGGGACAGGTACGTACATGGCATGCAGAAGCAAAAGATATTTTTAATTGCGAACAGGGAAAAAAATTCAAAGGAAGATTATTAGCGTTGGAGGATGTGTATCATAGTATAGACAATCAGGCTTTGAAAAATAATGTAAAGATTAAAAGTGTGAAGTTGGCAGACTCGGTAAAAGAAATCGGAAACCAGAGCTTTTATAATTGTACGGCTTTACGTGATATCAATTTGGAAAATGTCAGTCAAATTCGCTGGGAGTCTTTTTTAGGATGTGTACATTTAAAAGAAATAACCTTGTCTTCCGGTATCCGATATTTGGGAAGACGCTCTTTTTCAGGATGTAAAAGGTTAAACTGTGTAAAATTTGAAAAGAGTACCATGCTAAAGGGAATTGAAGCCGGAGTTTTTCAAAATTGTGAAAGCATTGAAAAAATCAGTCTTCCAAAGGGACTTACAGAAATTGGAAACAAAGCATTTTACAAATGCACTTCTCTGAAAGATATAGAGCTTCCGGAAGGAATTCAGGTTATCGGAAACGAAGCTTTTTACCAGACGGCAATTCAGGGAATAAAACTGCCGTCAACACTTGTAGAAATCGGAAACAGTGCGTTTCTCAAATGCAGGTCATTAGAATTTATTCAGATACCGGCATCTGTGAAAAAAATCGGAAGGTGGTCTTTTCACGGGTGCGGGCAGTTGAAAAAAGTGGAATTTTTGGGAGAGCCGGAGGAGATCGGCGAATGGATCATTAATAAAAGCACTGTAATCCGCTGTAAGAAGGGAAGCGGGATAGATGCGTACTGTAAGGAAAAAGAATTTCAAATAGAATATATAGATGAGGAATATACTTGAGTGGGAGGTAAATAGGATGAATGATAGTAAAATTTCAAAAAAATATGTAATATTCATTATATTTTCGATTATTTTTCTGGTAATTCCCTATCCGCTTCTTTCTATTGCTATTCTTTTGAGTGGAATATTATATTATTTGGATAAAATATGTGATTACTTGAAAAAAGATGGAAAAAATAAGTGGGAAAAGGAATAAAGTCTTGACATATGTAGATAGAATGTGTAGTATAAAGGGGAAAAAAAAGCATAACTGCATAGCTCTAATGGTCACTGACAAAATTATTTGATCAGTGTTAAAAAGGAAATCAGTGAAAATCTGATACAGTCACCTCTGCCGTGAAAGTAATTTGAAGTCGGAATACTTGCCATTACACACTTAAAGTTTTTCTAGGCTGAGGATAGTTATGTGGTTTCTGTATAGAATAATTTAATATGGTAAAATTACAAAACACCTTTTGTCTGGAAAGATAAAAGGTGTTTTTTGAGTGCGCCTTGCGGCGCACGCCGCTAACGGATGAAAGTTCCTAGTCCGCCCTGGTAGTGGGAAGGATATAGCCAAGA